>ERZ1035014.64-NODE-64-length-61075-cov-109.078974_pt1 | contig 61075 bp, 62 predicted proteins | sample MGYA00520620_ERZ1035014 | MGnify/ENA primary metagenome ERZ1035014 (study PRJEB33766, sample SAMN09781744) | gut metagenome | biome: gut microbiome | host: Homo sapiens | place: Madagascar | study: EMG produced TPA metagenomics assembly of the PRJNA485056 data set...
AGCGTAAAAGTCATTGCTCTCACGCTCCTTGTCCGTGTGGTTGGATGCTCCCAAGGTTACGAACGTACTCTTTCTATTTCCAGTCCAATCCTTCATAGCCTATTCTCCTAACATAGAGTTTACCATCCCTTTGATGGCTTCATCGGTCATGCTCTCTTTGATGGAGGAATCATTGCCAAACGATTTCATCAACATACCTATCCATGGATTGTCACTCTCCATGGTGGAATGTATCTGCTCCTTGTAGGCGGCATAAAGCTCGCCCGATTCCTTGTACTCCAAAAGAACCGTGCGCAAGGCTTTTGTCACATAGTTATCCATCAGCAAGGGATTGTCCCTTGCCGATGAAAGTTTGGTAAGAAGCACAGCCAGTGCTTCATGTAATTGTTTCTTCTTCATATAGTCTTACTTTTAAATTTTTAAAGTCAGCGACTTAGTTCAAATAAAACTCTTTACGAGCCAACCTATTGTTATCACGATGCCGTATCTCACAACATCCTCCCATTCAAATCGCTCCAAATGATAGCGAAAAAGCTGATATATCTCTCTCGCTACATTAAGGGATAGGCTACCCAACCAATTACGAGGGCAACAATGAACCATAGGAAAAAGCCAAGAATGTCTCGGCTGTTGATTTTTCTCCACATAATGCTTCTGTTTCTAAAAGGAAGTAAACTCTGTGACATAGAGTTCACTCCCTTATTCTTTATCTATATGATTTACTCCCCATACTTTGGCTCCTCATACACCAAATTATGCTCATCTACGTAAGCTTTGGCTTCTGGGTATGTGTCAAACTCAACTGCGGTGGCATTTACTGCTGGGAATACCTCAGCATTGTCACCTTCCTCTGTGAGAGGGAATACCATCTTGTTTCCCTCATGTACTACTTTATACTTCTTTGTTAACTTATTCATATTTTATTTCCTTTCTTTAAAATGATTATTCTGTAGCAGCAGGGACAGATACGGTGTATCCTTTACTCTGTAATGTAGCAATAGCATCATTTGATGCGTTTGTGCGGTTTTCTCCAGAAACATTAATTAATTTTAAGTATGAGACTACACCTTCTTTTGCTGTACAATTAGCTTGATTTATCAGCATTGCATCAATATTTTTTACTATACAATCCGTAAGACCAATAATAAATGCAGATGCGCTTCTAGTTGAATTCCAGTCGAAACTTCCGTTTTTTACATAATATAAAGTTTCTGGTGCCTTAGATATATCCCCATATAAATCATCACGCTTACTATTGCTCCAAATTTGTTGTATAGATGATGATTTTAATTTAGAAATATCTCCGTTAAATTTAAGAGAAGCGATTTTCAATAATGGAAAAGTATTAAAAATGTCTACAATATTGTATTCATGAGCAGATTCTGTCAGATACTCTGATATATTCTTACAGAATGATAATTGCTCCATGATATTTATACCGCATTCTCCGTTGGTTCTAAGCTGAGTCAACTTGTATTTCCCTCCAATTAACAATTTACAATTAGTGCCAGTTACATAAACTTTTGAATATCCATAATCATACGAATTGCTATCTACTTGATTTGCTATCTGTTTTTTGTCACCATTGTTGGCGGCATACTTTTCATCGGTAAAATAACCTTTGCCAACAATTCTAGCATCAACTGATACATTACTTGGTAATCCTACCCAAATTTCAGAATTGCCAGTAATGTCAATCTGAAATTCTTCAATCTTTAACAGTTCATTGTTATCAACAACGCCACTGAGTTTTGTTACTAAACATTTTCCCATAATAATTATTTTTAATATAGATGTAATCTATAAGTACCTAATATATTTGTATAACAAGAAAATAGTTCTTTTCCATTTTCATATAACTTCCCATTAACATTTGTTGTAGGGTCATTAAAATCATACAATCCACACCTATTTTGGTCTGCCCAATTAAACAATATTACTCCCTCATCTAACATCTGTGCACTTCCTCTAGTTGATGAATATCGTTTTTTAATCTGGTAAACCTTAAAATCCTTTATAAGTCTATTTTCCCAGTCAACGCTAATTTGTACACATCTAGATATTGTATGAGAATCATAAGTGTCAGAAGAATAGCCTCCGTTATAACTTGAAGTATTGTTAGCAGTAGGATTATTTTTGTAATTATTTCTCTGATTTATATCATCATAAAGATTATCACTACCGTTACCTGTCCAAGCATTATTATCAAATAATGTATATGTTGGGTACTCTTTGCTATCTATTTTTTTCTTTCCCCAATATGCTACATCATGTTGATGATAAAACATCCACAAAGGCTGTTCGTCATTTGAACGACTATTCAACGAGACTGGAGTGTCATCAAAAGAAAAACCTTCTGGAATTATTCTTTTTGAATCCATGTAACCAGAGTTGTATATTCCTCCAACTCTACCAATAATGGCTTCATCATAGTCGTGTCTTTTAGAACCTATTATTATTTCATTTTCGTTTACCTCTACCCTCTTTATCTTTACGAAACTATTGCAGTTTCTTAAATTTATAATATAATTACCATCATAATCTACAAATAATGTGTTATGGTGAGGCTCATAAGTTTTTCCCTCTGTAATGCCACAACAATCAGTTAATAATTGAGGATAAGCTTCTACGTTAAAACTACCTATCTCTGACCAACTTGTTCCATTGAATCTGAGTTCTCTAATTCTGCTACAATAAATATTTGAACTTAATACAGAATTTCCGTTAGGAATGTTTACGTTTACACTTTTTCCCTCCAGAATAGCTATATGATTATCGTTATAATATACAAAGTCATGTGGGTCACACATGCCAGTATAAGAATTGACTATTTTGAAATCATCATCAAAGATTTCCAATATGAATTTATTTCCTTTGCTACTTATTCCAACATAACGAAAATCACCATTTGGTGCTGTTTCTCTTCTGAACTCTGAATAACCTGGATTTTGACTATTTTTATATGCCACAACACCATTGTTATTTCTAACAATCATATATTTACCGCAATAAAACAAAATCCTTTGTCCGAATTCAGAAAAATCGCCTTTTATTTCGAAAATAGGAAAATCCAAAGGTAAATCTTTTATAACACTTGGGTCAACCTCTTTGGCTTTAACCGAAAGGTCTGTTTCATCAATATATAGTTCCCAATACTTTCCATCCGATGTTTTCAAATATCTAACATCATTTGGCAAGTTCTTCTCTTGGATTCTTATGGAATCTATTGTATAAAAATCACCTTTATTCTCTCCGGTAAAAGCATATTTTCCTTTACAAATAGCAATATTCCCCTTAATGGCTTCCTCTTTATTAACAGCCATGCGTATGTATCTTACCCAATCTAAGCTGTTCGGAATTTGAAATGTACTACCTAATGTACTGCCATCTGAATTCAACAATCTCATGCCATTTGTATCATTTTTGTCTGTAACGACAATCAGACCAGTTGCTGTACCTGTTCTAGTAAAATAATCTCCAGCCTTGCATTCAATTCTATTTGATAATTCATAGCCTGCATTTGGAGGACTAAATGTTGTCTTACCATCATTGAATGTTTTTGATATTTCTGATGTAACTAAAAGGTTTGTTGTGTTGTGACTGATAGCATCGTTAATATCAGAAAAGTGAATATCTCCTCTTTCTGCCCAGTCCTTTTCTTTACCATTTAAAAAATATCTACTAGAATTAATGCCTATTTTTTCATTAAGAATACCATTTGAATCTCTATATCCAAGTACTTTTTCTTCTGTGTCCATTATGATTTCAGTTCTACCCTCAGGGTCTTCAATATGAGAAAACTCTTCAGGAATAGTCTCAGACTTTGCATTGTGGATATAGTGGCTGCCATCTGGATTTGTGGAAGAAAGAATCCTTCCTTCTGCATCTGTCTCCATTGCCAAATGTTCTGTGTTATCCTGCAAGGAGAAAATATCAAGAAGTTCTTTGAGACTAGTATCTATTGTATCAATCTTCTCTCGTAAAGCAGATACAACTTGCTTCAAGGCATTGACGGCATGGATTTCGCCAATGATTTGTCCGTCTCTTCTGATACCAAGTAATACATGGTCTGCTGCATCAAGCCAAAGGGCAAAGAACTCTTCATTCTGCTCAACATGATACATTTCATTAAGTGGGAAATAAGGCTTTCCTGAGTCTCTGTAGATACCAAAGATATATCTATCCTCGGAATCAATTACTGCATAGATGAACTCCTCATTCTCTATAACTCTGAATGGAGTATCTTGCACATTTCCTTCCTCATCCTTGATGGAAACCTTACCCAATAAGTCGCTGAGTTTAACACTCACCGCTTTCTGAGACATAACCTTATCTTCAGCCTCGCCTGATTCCTGGACAACACTCTTCTTGTCGAACTTCTTGGCAAGCTCAGTATTAACGGTTTCCTTGTCTGCCTTCTTTGCCAATGCCTCATTCACAGAACCCTGGTTAGCCTTAAGATTCAAAGCATCATTCAATGCCTTCTGGCTTACAACCTTCTTGGTGCTCACGCCCAACTCCTGAGCCACTTCCAGCAAGGTTGTGTTTACCCAGCTGCTGCCATTCTCAGAATAGAGCACATTGATGCCCTGAGGGACAACGAGATCACCAAAGTTCTTATACGTACCAGCTACGGTCGCAAAATAATACATCTTGGCACCGATAACCTTTGCTGGCACAGTGTCAAGACTAGCCACGCCCATATACGTAGCACCTCTAACGAGTTTAAACTTTTCTATGATATTCGTTATCAACTCGTCCCAATAGCTATCCCTCTCGGCATTCACACACCAAGAAGCCCTGTCCTCATTCCAATAATGCGCCCAGCCTTCTATCACCACAAAGTCGCCAGCAACACCTCCTGTTGGGAACTTCTTGTTCACCTCATAGATGCTGCCAAAATCACCCTTGTAGTGAGGACTTGTTCTATCTATATCGTTAGTCATAAAAATTATATTTGAGATAATTGGTTATACTTTTCTGCCAGTTCGCTCTCCTTCTTGCTTACAAGGAAGATGGAAACGGCACGATAGATAAGATATTTCTTGCATTCATCTGTCAGGGAAAGGATGATCTTCTGGTCGGTCACTTCGTTTTTATGCCCAGTATCAGTAGAATACACATCCTCTAACTTTTGATAAGGGATATACGTGAACAGTTCAACCTCATGATCATATACAGCTCCAACAGGTGCATGGTTGGCATCATACCTTCCGGCAGTCCAGTACATCAGTACTCGCTTTCCTGTAGTTGGCGATGTGGTAATCATGCCCTTTGGTTTCTGGGGCGTTCCCCTGGTCCACCGGGAGGCTTGCATCTGAGCCTCCTTGCTGTCCGGTTCCATCAAAGAAGTCAAGGAAGAAGCCCAGCTTTTCAGTTTCAACGCCACAAGCCTCAGCCAGTCATCAGGAATCACAAGGCAACCATGCCCATCTGTAAACTGGGTTTGGATGGCATCATAATCCTGCTTGCCGCTTTCGTTCAGTGAAACTTCCACCCTTTTGGGGAGAATCATTTGCGCTGGTGCTTGCAGCAGAATCTGCTGGGCAGCAGTCTCAATGGCCTGCTTCATTTCCGTGTCCGAATCATCCGTAATGATGTCATTCACATCATCATGGATCACTTCGTCCATAGCCACGCGCATTTCCTTCACAAGGTCACTCATAAGAACTTCCATAAGCAAGAAATCTATTAACTAAAAATTACAAACTAAAACTCAATCACCACACCCAGCTCTTTAGCCTTCTCCTTCACACTATCAGGTGATTTCAGTTTCCTTACATCTACCTTATACGTCTTCTGGAGATAATTTTTTGCCTTGGTGATGTTCTCGAAATGAAGGGCATTCTCGTTCGTCACGTGCTCTTCTTCATGCTTCTGTACCTGCACCTCTTCCGGCTGACTCTCATCGATGATGCGCCCTGCTTTCGTTAGCGGATGTTTTCGGATGCAGTCTGCCACCTGCTTATTGTCCGTGAGGTAAGAATAAGCATTGTTGCTGCACCTCTCAAACTCCACGCTCTTGATAAGTCCGCTAGGCAGAGTCACCACAAAGATGAGCATACTGTTTGCTACAAATCTATACATATCTTTTGTGTTTATGGGTGAAGGGATAGTGAGGCTGCATTAGCCTCAACTATCCCCTAGATTGATATATGTAGAAAACTATCAGTTTCCTATACGATGATTACGCTGCCTCCTGAATCTGCTCATCGGTCACACCGTCTTCGGTGAAGGTTGGACGAGATACACGTGCATGGGCATCAGGGAATGTCAATACCCAGCAACTATACTCTTCCATAACCACACCTGCAGTGTTGCGAATCAGGAGATCCTTGGCGTTAAACTCGTTTCGTGACCAAGTACCGAATACATACTTGTCAAGATAACGAGCATCCAGGCAGAAGGCTCTACCATCCATACCCCAACTATTGAAGGCATCATGGCGATAGATGAGAATCTTAGTTCCCATGCTCTCAAACTTCTCGAAGTCAAGTTTCCATTCCTGGTAGTCCTTTTCGGTCTGTGTAATGATACGCTTGTTAGAGCGGAGATTAGCAAATGCCTGATAAATCAGGTTGTCTACGAAGAGCAACTTGGTACGGCTGGAGTTACCTGCACCCTTCAACATGGATGCAATAAACTGGGTCAACTCCTTCTCGCTAATCACATACTCATATACCTGCTTGGTCTCTTCCTTCGTGCCGGAAGAAGTCTCATCAGGTACGGTCACTTTTACGGTTACAGGAACAAGAGTACCATCAGCCTGCTTACGCATCTTTGGCTCCCAGTGTCCAATCTGCAAATCCTTACCTGCTTCCCAGAAGATGCCACCCATGGTATAGACAAGACCTACATCCTTGCCACCATTCGACATAGAGCGATAACCAAACAGTCCGCTCAACTCCTGACCTTGGCGCATATCGTCCATAGCCATCTTCTCCTGGCGAGTGAAGTCCCACTGCACCTGGGTCTTGCTCATACGGTCGATAAGAGACTCCTCCACCTGCATGATGAATCGCTGGCAATACTGGAAGCTCTTGTCTGGCATAGAGTAGTAGCTACCTGTCTCTACCTCTTTTTCACCTGCAGCTCGTCCCAGTCGCATTACTACAGTACCTACTGTAATATCCTCTGGAAGGTCTCTGTTTCCACGTGCATTGTTCTTCTTACCGTTCAGCGCATAACATGTAGGGTTTCCGTCATTGTCTACTTCTGTTACACGCAGCTGCAAAGGAATCATTTCGCTTCGGTCAGTACCATTGTCCTTAAAGCCCAGATAGCTGTTCACCATGATAATGTCGCCTACACCGAATACGGTAGGGTTCTCAACTTTCAATGTCACAGAGCCACCATTTGTGGTTTTATTAACCTTTTCCGTCAATTTTGTTTTGATTGGTCGCTGACCGATGGAATAGTACTCGATGCGGTTACTGTCCACAGGAGTCATTCGCTTCGAGGCTCGAAGAATCTGGTCGATTGGGCAACTCTCCAGCTTCATTTCCACCACGGTAGGGTTAACATGAGCCACATAGTAGTCCCAGTTGTTAATCTTCTCCTGCTGCTCCTGGCTTCCACCCTGCCACTTTGGACCCGTGCCACCTACACCTGGGCCGTCTGTTGGACCTGTAGGACCACCGCCACCTTCACCTGTCGGAATATTAGGAGGAGTTTCTGCCATAGCATAAGAGCTGCCACCACTCAGGATCATGACGACAATCGCCATCATGAATCCAAACCATTTCTTAAACTGTTTCATAATCTGTTAATTTTTGAACTATTAATTATAAATTCTTAATTGAAACCTACATGCCAACCATCTTGCTGTACACCTGTTCCGTCCGGCTCTTCTCCTTTGGAAGTGCAGGAGCACCACCGCCACCATTGATGTTGATGTTCTTCTTGCCACCCTGTCTTCCTTCCTGAAGCTGCTTCTGCTGGTCTATTTTCTCGTTCTTGCCACGCTTATAGCCTCGCTCCTCAGCATCAGCCACAGCCTTGTCAAAGTCCTTGATCTGGAAGAGGCGCAAGAAGTCTGCCTTCTTCAAGTCGTACCGAATGGCTCGCCATACGAATCCATCATCATCGTGGTCTTCGCCATCCTCGCTACGCTTATACAACCACTCTATCAGGTCATTGATAGCCTCAGGCTTAATCTTGGCTTCCTTCATGGCTTCATCAAGTTCCTTATCCTCTTGCTCCATGTTGGCTGCAAGCGTCTCTTTGCCCTTGGCTAACTTCTCACTCGCATCGAGTTTTTCCTTCTCGCTAGCCTTCAAGCGTTTCCTTGCCTCCTCGTCACCATTGATGGCTTCGATGTAGTCCTGACCCAGCTCGTCTATCAGGTAGTCGATAAGGTTGAAGTCGCCACCATCAGCATTTTTCTTGGTCACAAGACCTGTCACCAACCCAGGCGCATGAGGATTTTCTTTCAGCATATTGTTGAAGTCATCCATCTTTTTCTTGCTTTGGTCGTACTGGTCGTAATCGGTCGCAATTTGGTTAAAAACAGCCTCATCATCGTCCATATTCAGGTCGGGATAACGCTGCGCAAAACTCTCTCTGAAAGAATCTCGCTTTGACTTAACTTTCTGATTATCAATCGTTTCTTTTGCCATAAACGTTCATTTTTAATATTTGTGTGCTAAATTAAGGAAAATTTCGCATTACTTTGTGATAAGTTCTGCATCTTGATGAATTAATTTTGTTGGCATGAAACATCTAAATTCCATATCCGAAATTTACCTTAAAAGAGACCAGGAAATGTTTCTGCTCTTTCGTAAGGCCAAGAGGATGGTAGAATATCCTACCACCATGGCTAAGATATGCGATTACATCGCCCAGATGCCTGCCTCTTGCTATTATCTTGCCGATAGTACAGCATATCGGTATGTATGTAAACGCATCAAGGGGGAAAAGCCTAAATTCGGCAAATACCAAGCCATGAAGGAAAAACTCTTCGAAGCCTTCTATCAGGATTTCCTGCGCCTCCGGCAGATGGATCAATACAAGAAATACAACACCAAGAATCTTGTGTATGTCTGCCTGGATCTCCCTGCGCCCAACTTGGGCATGGCTCCTCGCTACATACAGATGAAAATCAATCATTATTTCCGCAACAAGGTAACATCATTCATCACTCGATAAATCTCTTCTATTATGCGTACATTATATATAACACTCCTCATCATCCTCCTGATGGCCTTCATCATTCCGCTTCATGCCAACATGGCTGTATCGCCATCAACCCCAATATACTCACATTTCGTTTACATGTTCGGTCATGCCAACTTCATCCATTGGGCAGTCAACGCCTGGTGCTTGTTGATGTTGCATCGTCAGTTCAGCTTCCATCGTCTGCTGGCTTCGTGGCTGGCATCCGTAGCTCTCTCTTTCCTCTATTATCCGTCCCTCCCGGTCTTGGGTGCATCGGTCATCATATCCTTCTTCATGGGCTTCACTGCTCCGTGGCTCTACCGCAGAAAGCGCCTAGCCTTCTGCCAGATGCTCCTCCTCTTGGTTATAGGTTGCCTCCTCCCTCATATAGCTGGCATCTACCACCTCATCCTCTTCGCCCTAGGCTTCATCTATGCCAAGACAGAAAGCTTCGTCCACAGAGCCAACACCCTAAAAATATAGGAGGCAAATCAAAAAGTCCAAAGCAAGAACAGCATATCATAAAGTTCAAAGTTCAAATCTCAAAGTTCAAAGTTCAAAGTAAATAATGCCAGTAGCAAAGTCTTCATTAAAGGTACGACCTCAGCAACAGATTTCCGATAAGAAGCTCAAAGAGATTCTTGCCGAAAATACGAGGAGATTGGAAAGTCTCCTCGCTAGCTATCGTCCCATTACTGGAGAGAATGCCCCTGGTCTTCGCTTCGAATGTGTCATTGAGGATTTCTTGAAGGGCAAGAAACTTTGGCTTCCGGTAGAAATGTTGAAGGAAAAGAAGTTTTGCGCCATCATCAAGTGCGGTTCTATCTCTGCCTTCTGCGAGAAGTACATGTCCGACCTCGACCAAGAGAAGGCACGCGATGCGGTCTTCCGTTACCTCATCCGTCTCCGCTGTAAGCATGATTTCTATTTCTTCGCCTACGCTTATGCCCGAATCAAGAATAAAGATGGTGGTGAGGATATACCGTTCCTTCTTCGTAATGCCCAGATCAAACTAGCCAAGGTCTTCGAGCAGTTGCGACTTCACAGCCAGTATCACTATATCCGTGTCATTCTCTTGAAGTGTCGCCAATGGGGTGGTTCTACCCTCACCGACATCTACATGGCTTGGCTGCAGATCTTCTGGAAGACCAACTGGAATAGTAACATTGTGGGGCACCAGTCTTCTTCTGCTACCCAGGTGTTCGATATGTACGAGAAACTTATCAACGCTATCCCTACATGGCTCTTCTACGACATCGGTCAACCATTCAAGCCTGATACTCGCAAGTTGAAGACTTCTGGCACCATTCAGAACATCAAGTACCTCATCCCTCGTTCCTGCAAGATTCAGACTGGTTCGGCTCGTAACCCAGAGTCCTGTCGTTCCGGTGATGCTGCACTTGCGCATATTACCGAGGAAGCCTTCTTCCCGAATACTACTGAGTGGACCCCGGCAAAGGTTATCAAGGCTGCTTCTTCATCCATCCAACCAGACCCTCTTACCTTCATTGTCCGTGAGTCCACCCCTAATGGTCGTGAAAATGAGTTCCATGATGCTTGGGTAGCTGCCAACTCCGTGGATAAGGATGGCAAGCCTCTCTCTGCTTACACGCCTGTCTTCGTGGCATGGTTCGAGATTGAGAAATATGTATTGCCATTCGCCTCCGAGGATGAGCGTGCCGATTTCATCATCTGGCTGTGGAAGAATCGCAATGACGAGCAAGGCCATGGAAAGTATTATTGGTGGCTCTACGAGTGTAAGGGCGCATCCTTCGAGGGCATCCATTGGTACATCGAGAAGTCCAAGGAGTATGAGACTCTTGACGATATGCGCCAGGAGTTCCCTTCCGATGACGTGGAAGCCTTCCTCTTCTCAGGAACAACCGTCTTCGACCCTTACAAGTTGAAGGAAATGGAAGAGGACTGCAAGGGTATCGAGCCTATCATGGTGGGCGACATCGAAGGTGACTCCTACGATGCTGCTGATGATGCTTGCATGAATAATATCCGTTTCGTAGAGCGTTCCGGTGGACCTCTTAAGGTATGGGCTGGACCCGACAACTCCGAGATTGTCAAGCATCGTTACATAGTTGCATGCGATATTGGTGGATCACATAAAACCTCCGACTTCTCAGATATAGTAGTCTTCGACCGTTACGATGAAATCTATGGTGGTGTACCGGAAATCGTAGCTGAATGGCATGGTCACTGCGATGCCGATCAGTTGGCTATGCGCTGCGCCCAGATAGCCCATTTCTATAATGATGCTTATCTGGTCATTGAGAACAATACCGCCTACTCGCGCATGAACAATACTGAGGGTAACCAATCTGAGCTGTTCTTCCCTATCCTTCTGCCTCTATACGATAATCTCTATAGCGCATCACAGTCAAAACTGAAAAAGGTGAAGAATATAGAAATGAAATGGGGATTCAACACCAACAAGAATACAAAGGTGGCTGTAGTGAAGACCATGGCTCGAATCATCCGTGATGGTGGCTACATGGAGCGAGAACTTGCAGCAATAGATGAATGTACCTACTTCCTCTATTACAAGCAGAACGACTGTTATGGAGCAGTAGCCGGTAAGCATGATGACCGTGTGATGGCTAGAGCCATTGCCCTCTACGTGGAAAAGGATATGCCAGCCCCAGAAATCGTTCCATTCCGTTCCAAGTCCGATATAGAGCGAGAACGTCTCCGCAACCGCCCTCCAGTAGTAGCCGAGTTAGCCGGAATAGGTGGCAGCTAAGATAGGTTCCCCTCAGGTCTCCGTCCCCCTCTGAACCTCCGTCCCAGGCGATTCCATCGCCTGGTCCCAATAAGTAAGTAACAATTAAAATCAAGAAAAAATGAAAAAAGTTTATCAAAATCATCTTCGCAAGATGCTGATAGCCATCTACCAGCCAGTAATCACTCGCTTCGAGCTTCTCCGCTCCACTCGCATGTGGCAGAAAGGCGTAAAAGCCACCCTCGCCAAGTATCAGGAAGGAGGCGCTCCACGCTTCTACCTGCTCTACGACCAGTCCCACAAGGATTGGGCAATCATGACCTACGACCCCAACCGCAAGCAGCTCCTTGCCTACCGTCGCCTAGTCCAGCTTGGCAAATGGAAGGCAACACGCTACTTCAAGAACGTAGAAGACATCAAGGCTGCCTCCTACTACTACACCCCATCCAAGTGGGGAGCAATCGGCTGCGATGCCGACAACAAGATCAGAGCCAAGAAGTTGAAGCAATGGCAGGAGTATTACATGTACCGTGTTTCCGTTCCGATGGAAAAGCTACGCTCCTACAAGAAGAAATATGGAATCTCTTAACCCTACACAAAACAAAAGGAAGAGAAAGCCATCACGGTTTCCTCTTCCTCAACCTTTTTACCTTTAAACTAAAAAACCTAACAATTTACTAACTAAAAAAACTTAAAGTCTATATACATGAACCTAATAACCTTATTATTTTTATGTAGCTGTAGATGCTGATGGCAAAGCAGCCAAATCATTTGTACTACCTTTTCCATCTTTCAGATGTGCAGCTGGCGTACCAGTCTGCTGTTGCCCTGCTCCGGCAGTAGGCATTTCGCCATTTGCTTGCTGCTGCGCTTGCATGGCTTCTAGCTTCTCCAACTGCTCCTTGAAGTACTTCTTCATTCTGTTCGTACCAGGGAATTGTCCTACGGTCAGCATCGTATATGGGTCCATCTTACCGCTGGTCATGAAGTTCCAAGCCATATCGTTGTTCGTGGCTCTGATGATTGGGCTGTAAGCATCCAGGTCGATGGCTACGTCCAGATCCATATCCCTCATGGTCTCCGGATTGAAATGTATCTCGAAGTCATCCCCGGTCAGTTTCACACTGTCTGTTGCGGTACAGAACTCCTGAATCAGGTACAGCTTCTTCTTGGCGATTCTCACCTTGTAGTTATTGAAACTCTCCACGAAGTCCTGAATGGTGGTAGATGATGCCTCTCTCTCCAGCTGATACTGCTTACCGCTGGTGTTGCGATGCTGTCCCTGCAGAGCACCCTGCACGCCTGTACCCTCTCCTGCCATCGTCTTGGCAAAGTTCACCATGAAGTCAACACCTGCCGGAATACTCTTGTTGACCAGTGTCTGCGGTGGTTTACCTCCATTCTTGGAGTTCCACAAGATGATGCTATCAGTTTTGGTATAGTTCACCTGCATTTCATCAATGCTCTGTTTCTCGCTCAATGCGTTCTCATCCACAAGCATCGTACCCTTGGCACCATTGGCCACAATGAAGTTGATCATCATCATATAATGGTTCAAGGTGCGCTGGTTGTTCTCGGCACGCATTGTAAAACTTCTTACCTCGCCATTCAAACAAGGATATGCCACGAAGGTATATGGCATGATGGAAGTTCTGAAACCGTCTCTCAGCACATAGTAGGGCGATTCCCTCGCATCCAGCAGATAGCCATTCGGTGTAAGGTATCTTCTGAACCAATAAGTCTCAGCCTCAGCCTTCATTTCGATGGTCTTCAACTCCGATGGGTCCACATAATAGATAGGCTCACCGTTCTCATCGAGCACTGGCAGACCGTTCTCGTCCTTCATGATGTTGGCTTCCTCCAGCTTCCGCTTCTTCTCCTCGTAGAAGGCTCGTTGGTCGGGAGAGGCATAGCCACATGTCCCGGCATCCCAGTCATGCACCCAGATGGCTGGTCGGGTCTCTTTCGTCCATATCTCCAATACCCTGTACTTGCCGATTACCGAAGAATGGGTGAAATCATCTATCCCGGCATACTGTGCTTCACCGTTGGGGTGATAAGTCTGCTCAGGAGCAAAATGATGCTGTGTCTGCTGATAGATCTCGCTCAGTTTGTCCACCTCAGCCTTGCTTCCATCCGTGAAGGTGGCGATAATCTCTCGCCAAGTCAGATCATGAGCCTCAGCGATAAATTCTACATCGCTCAGGTCATACTTGAAGAAAGGTGGTAAAGCTAGCTTAAAGATGTCTACAGAATAGTCAAAGATGCCATTCTTGCCATCCCTTCTGCCATAATAGGTTTTCATGCCCACAAAGGCGAAGACACAGAAGGCATAGAACATTCTCGCATCTAGCTCTTGCCTGTCGTTCAAATTGTCGTTCTGCCGAAGATACTCATTGAAGAAACTGATATAGTCCTCCTCGTTCGGATCTACGGCACTGCAAGAGGCTGTACTGCGTTGCTGGCGCACAAGTCCTACGAGAGAAAGCAACTTGTCGCCTATCACGTCATATTCCAGTATAGGCATACCCTTCATTTCCATATACTGACGGATGCTTATCTTTCTACCATTCCACTCTATCAGCTCTTCCAGCTGTCTGCCCATCACGAAGTCCTGCGCTCGCTTCCACTTCTTTCTCAGCTCTGCGCCATCATAGAAGTATTGACAAGCCCATTCTATCAGCCGAAGGTTGCTGTCTGTCTGGGCAAACCGCTCACGGCTCACTCCCTCCAGGGAGTCAGGTCCAGGTTCGGCATAGTTCGAAATATCATTTATAACACGATTATCTGGCATAATTCTTAATTTTTCGTCAAAAATACCGCCTTTTTCCCGATTCTTAGTGATAAGTTGCGCAACTTAACATTACTTTCTCATATTTTCCCCTTATTTTTGTTCCGCAATTCTTTTAAATGTAGAATTTCTAATATATTAGATAGTATGAGTAAATCAATCAATGTTCACGAAGCCTGCGTCATCACCAAGGATGATAAAGGCAACCTCTCCCTGGTAGGCAAGGCTAAAGAAGCCCTCACCACCTTGAAGAAGAATAAGGTTTCCGTCTGCATTCTCCTCTGCGACAACAAGAAGGAGGATGTAGAGAAGTTCCTTAACGAAAATAACGTGCCTTTCGCCTCTCTCTCCACCAAGCAAGAGACTGATAAGGATGGCAACACCGTGCATGTTGACCCACCAAAGGCAGATGTAACCATCATGCCAAGTTCCAAGGTCATCACACTTCGAGGCGAGTGGCAATGGTGCTTGGATGATATTGCCCATCGTCTTTGGGGCGAGAAAAAGAAAGAAGCTCCTAAGAGTGAACAGCAGAGCATGGATGAAGCCATGAAGCGTTACATCGATTGGGCGAAGCCTAAGAAGGCAGAAGCCAACGGACCCGCTCAGATAGGTTAATCATCGCTCCAACATCTTCAAAAAAATACGATTTTCATCTTTTTATAAAAAATATAATTTATTTGGAATTTAGAATTTTACGACTATCAAAAAGGGACTCGCTGTGAAGCAAGTCCCTTTTCTTTTTCAGAGTTTAGAGTAAGCCCTCGTAGCTTTTATCATGCCGGGCTACTCCATTCCGTTTAGAGTCTCAAGCAGCTCCTTTCTGGTCTTCCGGATCTCCACCAGCTTGGCAGCATCGTTCTGACCGTCCATTTGCTTCTTGGCTTTGTTCATCTTCTTCTTGGCAGCAGAGATAGCCTTTCTAGCAGCAAACAGTCGCTTGTTGGTCTTGCTGTTCTTGAAGGCATTTGCCTTCGCCTTGTCAACATCCTTCAAGCGCTGATACTCCTGATAAGTCTCCATGGTTCCGTTCCAGACGTTCTGTATTCTCCAGTCCTCCGTCACGTCCTCAGCCTTGGCCTTCATCAGGTACTTGCTTTCAGCCTTCTCCATTTCCTTCAAGTCTTCATCACCATTCAGATAGCCCTGTACCATGTCTAGAGCCTCCTTTTGGGTGAATGCCTTGTAGTCACTCTGCGAGAGGAATTTCTTCATCTTCTGTCGCATCTTCTTCTTTTCCGTGATGCTCTTGGCTGCATCAAAGCGTTTACTAGCCTCCTGCAGCGAAGTCACGCCATCATTCATTTCTGCACTCTCCAGTGCCTTCACGCTTCCGATGGCAGCCTTAATCTGAGCCTCAGGATCAATACCATTGCGCTGGCAGCTCTGATAGGTCATCACCACGCCCTCCATGTCACCGCTCAGGATAAAGTCCTTGAAGTAGCTCTGAGCCTTCCATGGGGAGAATCCCTTAGAAGAAGGGAAGAAGAAATCCACAGCCTTGAACTCCTTGTTCTCCTGACTCGGAATCAGGAAAGGTGCCCAGTACAAAGCATCCTTGTAAAGCAGTCCGATGGTCTTGCCATACTTGCGCTGAATCTCCTGATCCGCATGGCTGGCTTGGAAATCGCTCAGATAGTTTATATCGTCCAAGGTCATTCTCACCATAGGGTTAGCCTTACCTATCATTCGCTGTACCATAGGTCCAGGGAACTCCAGTTCTCCCTTATGATTGAAAAGGTATTCCGGAACCTCACGGAACTGCTTACCGTGTCTGATATACATTTCCGTTCCGTCCCCATATCTGCCCAGGTAGATCTTGCTCTGCTGACCAAGGCTGTTGCCTCTCATCAGATAGTCATACCACTTCATACCATCAGGATAAGCCAATTCGTAAGGACTACGATAGCTAGGGTTGGTCTTCCTCAGCTCCTCAGCCTTCTTGCGCTCCTTCTCCTCGTCCAGGGCACGGAAGGCTGCATTGATACCGTTGGCAATAGCCTCGTAGAACACCATGAAGCCCAATCCATAGCAGAGAAACGAAGAAATCTGTCTAGCCCTTCTGCCCTCGTCTTCTGGAGTAAGATTCTTATGATAGAGCCTCTTGTAATACTCCTTGAAGTTCTCTAAGGTCGCCTCGTTCCATACAGAGCCATATCCTGTGAGTGCAAGGAAGTGGCGAGTAGTAGAAGCGTTCCAGTCTGGTGAAAGAAGAACTCTTCCTGCATAGCGCAAGGTTCGATGGCTGGCACCCAGGATGTCCCAGTGCTGACCTCCAAACATATCGTTCACAAACTGACCGTCCTCGTCCAAAGCCCGGCTCAGTTCCTCCTCAGTCCATCCCTTCTTCTTGGCACGCTCCTTGGTCTTATCTGCCCTCATCCGGTAGGTAGCAAGTTTCAGTCCGTCATGAAGGAAATCCCACAAGGCTCTATCCATGCCCTTGTTGATGAGCGAAAGCATCTGAGTCGCCACCTTCAATGGCATAGTAGCCAAAGCCACCGTTCCGGAAATTCCATTTCCGTCCTTCAACTTCTCCTGCACCTTCATCATCGCATCGCGCATATTGTCAAACATGTTCTGCACATCCGCGGCTGCATAGTCGTTGGTCGCTCCAAACTTCACCAAGTGGGTTGCAGCCTCTTGGAAGTCCTGCGGATTGGCGAAGCATGGCAACTGATGATTCTTCATCGTATCAGCAAAAATGTACTTCATAAAGTTGGCAAGTGCCTTCTTGGGTCCGAACTCCACCATGTTCTGCACCATGTACACCTCGGTCAGTGCTCCTGCATGGAATCCACTGAAGCCAAGCTCCAACTTCTTCATGCTCGAAGCCGTGGTGTCGAAAGCCTTCCAGAAAGGAGTTGACTGATAGGTATCGAATACAACTCCGAATCTATCTCCTGCACTTGCCTCCGAATAGAGCACCTTATCCTTGCCAGTGATAGGGTTCTTCACCTTCATCTGCTTAGGCGATACATTATATACCCATACAGGACCCACACCTGGAATCTCGAAGTATTTGTATTGCTCCAAGTTGAAAGGTGCAACCGAAGAAAGCAGTGGGTCAGAAGAAATAATCTCTCCGTCCTCGTTGCGCTCGATTACGTTCAGTCCGCTCACCTCTTGGAGCATCGTCTTGTTAGCCCAAGCCTCGATATTACTTCTGCTGTAGTAAGCCATCATCTTGGTGATGTCCGTGGTCTTAGGCACAAGTCCTACTTCCAAGCCTTCCATGATGGTGTTTATCTGGCGTGGCTTCTCGTTCGGGCTTTTTGTGCGCTGTCTGTTCTCCACATACATGGCATAGGCATTCTTATCCGATTTTTCCTTATCCCAAAGGTGGTTTACATAGTCCACGGTGAAACCAGTGTCTGCCTTCAAGGTATTGTTGTCCTTCAACCAGTCGAAGGTATAGTTATACCAGTCTCTGATGGAATCAAGCACGCTCTTCATCGGCTCGCTCAGATTTTTGTAGTCCACACCGTAAGGAGTGATACGGTTCAATATGATAGGCAAAACATTCTTATTCAAGATGTCCGTACCATCAATAGGCACAAATCCAGGTTCTTTCTCATGGTTGCCATTGATGATGTCAGCCACCTTGCTAGCTACCTCTGTTGCGCCCTTCATATCATCGAAGAGCTTTACCTCTTTTCCATCTTTAATTTCCGTATGTGTATTGGCTGTCACCTCGGCAAGTTTTGGGCGAAGTTCCTGTATAGCCTCCACATCGTTAGGAGTGATATGGATATGTCCCTCACCAAACACACCAGTGGAGTTCAGCTTGTAGGCGATTTCTCTGATGCGTCTAGGTGCTTCTATTATATAAGGTATAGCCTCAGCTAGCTTTTCAGCCTTGTTTGGCTTGCCTTGGTAGTCAGAAAGCAACTTGTCGAAAGCACCGCTCTCAGCCATTTTCTCGATGCTGTTTTTCACATCATTGATATAGATGGCATCATCGGCACTCGCCTCCTCCATGTTCTTTCTACGGTGGATAACCGCATGTTTCACAGTGGTTGCAGCTCCCTCCTTGCTCACATCGGTACTAGTCACCTCTGCCAAGTCCTGCATCACTCGCTGCTCCAGGGCATCAGCCTCCGGATTGGTTTCTGCTGGGTAAACCTTACCCTCATACAAGTCAAGGTCGGCATCGTTCTGCTCGTTCAGTTCATGTCTAGTCAGCCAGTCCTCGTACTTCTGTCTAGCCTCATCCTGCTTTTGCTTCTCGAAGGAGAACATATCAGGCATAGGGTTCTCCTTATCGCCCATGGCATCGTTCCACTTCTCCCATTCCTTATAGCGGTTCAAGAAGGCATCATCGCTTTCGCCTTCCTTGCGCTCTGGGCGAATTGGCATTTCCTCGCCTCTCAGTCCATGGCTGTCTCGCCACTCCTTGTTAAGGCGTTCCCATTCCTTCTTGCCCTCGGCATCCTTGTCGAAGTCATAGAACATAGGTGGCTCAGGGTCTTCCGTGTCCTCTCGGGCTTCCTTCCATCGCTTCCATTCCATCACTCGCTTCATGTATTGGATGGCACTCTCGCCCTTCTTCTGTCTCGGTTTGCCCTTGCCAGCACCATCAGCTAGAGCATCCTTGATTTCAGCATTGCTAGCCTGTGCCATCATAGCCTCCTGCTTCTCCTTCGGCATATTGTCCCAAACGTGAAGAGCCTTTTCTGCCTTCATCAGATAATATCTCAAATCCTTGTCGTTCAGAAGTCCTGGCACACGGATGCCAAGCTTCTTAAGCACCTTGATGAGATAATGCTTTATCTTAGTCCACAGAGAAAAGTCCTCCGCTTTAGTTGGACCCTCCTCGGCAAGATGAGCGATATATTCCTGCGTACCGATATTGATGCGGTCTGGATTGTTCCAACCTGGATCATACTGATGAGCAAAGTCGAGAATCTTGCCCCTCGTCTCCTTTCCTACCGACTTATACACGAAGTCCGCAAACTTTCTCACGCCCTGCTCGCCACCAAGCAGCACTTCCATACCCTCATGCCCTATCTTCTCATGGAAGACGGTTCTCTGAGCCTCATCGGCATCAGCACAGTTAGGCAGATAAACATGAACCGTATGCGTAGTTGGGTCATACCATCCGGTAGCACCATTCTTCACATCACTCAGATAAGCATCCGGCACCTCATCCACAGAAGTGTAAACCGTAGCCTCAGCACCACCAAGCTTGTTGGCAGTATTCACCACCCGGTCACTCACCTGTTTCTGCATGTCAGCATCCCAGTTATTCTTAAAGATAGAGCTGCCAAGTCTAGCCAGCACATTTCTGCCGGATAAGTCATCCTTATTCAGCAGAGGAGCAATCACGCCCTTGGTCAACTGCACTGGAATACCATTGCCAATGATGGTATGCGCCAAAGATTCCGTCTTAGGCAACAGATAGTCATCGCCCAGTCCGGTTATTCTAGCCAATACCCTGCCATCAGCACGCAACACCTTTCCACCCGGCATGATAATCACGTCTCCGCTCTTGGTTCTCAGCGTTGGCAGAATCTCATCCCCAAAAGCATGAGGAATCTTGCCATCGGCATAGGCACTGCCCATTACGTAAAGAGGCTTCTCCACCTTCTGCCAGTCTATACCGTCAACTTTCAGTCTGGCATCCATCCATGGTGCCACACCGCTTTTCTTTTCCGTCAGGGTAGGAAGAATATCCTCCACAGCCTCTAGCCATCCACCCTTGCGTGGTTGCTTCTTAGGCTTCTCCGGCAGTTCTCCGTTCTTCACGGCTCTAACAATCAGTCGCTCCCTGCTGGTATAGCCTCCAAAATCTGCGGCATTATACACGTCAGCATCCCATTTGTAGCCGTTCTTATCCAGTGCCCGGGTGATAATCTTCATCGCATCAGAGTCCTTGTAGCCCTTCACGTTTTCGATAGTCACCACTCGCGGTTTCACGGCATCAATGAAGTCGGCAGTACTCTTGGCAGTCTCCTTGTCAAGCTCCACTTCGCCCCCATTGCTCTTTGCCTGAGAGTAGTTTTTGCATACAGGCGAAGCATGGAAATACTCCACCTCGCCTTCAATATGCTTCACCAGTTCCTTAGGGTCCACGTCTCTCACGTCAGCCGTAACAATATGCTGCCCGAAGTTGTTGCGATACACGCCACTTATCTTCCGGTCATACTCCACAGCCACCACAGGGTCGATGATGCCCTTCAATCCCTCTTCAACCAGTCCACCACCACTAAAGTAGGTACCAGCCTTCATCAGCGAATCTGGATGCTTCTGCAACTTCTGCTCCAAGATAGGAGATTGCGCATTTTTACCGTACACCTTGGAATAATGCACACCATCATTCTCGCCTCCTACGATTCTGCCTCTGTTATCGGTCTCCACAAACGGCACACCTCGCTTCTCCAACTCTTTTCTCAGACTTGGAGTAACCACATTCGAAGGCATAGTGATATTCTTGCCCTTGAACATATCATTAACAATAACATCAGCCACCTCGCTGTCAGGCACAATACGCACAGGCTTATCCCAACGAGAAAGCACCACCTTGCGCTTGCCTGTCAACTGTCCTTGAATGATACCAGCCTTCCATTCTACTTCGCCCACGGCATCCTTGGCTTTATCAGCCTTGTAGCCACTGGTCAGCTCGCTCTTTGGCACCTCAACCTCTACAGTCACGATGTTAGGGCGATTCGGAGCCTCGCTAAACTGGTCATTCAGTGGAGTGCGAGAAGTATGAAGATAAGGATTGTAAGCAGCCTTAAGCGATTTACCATTTCCCTTGTTAAGAGTAAACATACCCTTATCATCAGCAAGCTCTGGTCGCTCGTCTGCCTGTTCCCACTTACCGAGTTCGATAGGTTCCACAAACTTGCCCTTCACCTTTGCAGCCATCGGTGGATAGAGTTTTCCATCATCACCTACCTGCATGGCACGATAAACCTTCACCGTGTCTTCTTTATCCAGCTTCTTGATGGTCTCAGGGTCTTTCACGATGCTATAGCTAGCATCATTGCCATTCATCACGATTTGCTCATCACGGTTCACGTCCTCAGTCTCCTCAGCCAATGAGTTTCTGCGTTCCTCATCAGTCATACCCAAACGCTTCTCCACATTTCGAGATTCAACTTCACCAGCCAACTTTCTATATTCTTGGTAAGAATCAAAGTCTGTACGCTGGAACCTATCCAAACGGAAACGCTTAATGGCATCATCCATACTTCTGTCTGCATAGCCACGTGCGAAGTAGTTGAATCCCTTAATTCGGGTTTCCTTGTCAGGAATGAACTCAGGCATATCCATGTCCTTATATTCTTGGATAAGAGCTTTCTCTACCTTAGATTGGTTGTACTCACCACCCATTTCCTTGGCTTTCTCTTCCAATTCAAAGGCATAGGAACGTGCCTTCCATTCAGCCTTAGCAGCATTGAAATCTCTCTCCACCTGCTCGGGTGTGCCACCATGCGCAAACCCCTCTTCACGCTGAATTACGTGCTGAATTTCATGATTCAGAATGCTATTCAGATACTTTAATTCATCCGCATGAATGGTAATAGTCTTTGTTTGTGGATTGTATTCCCCATTTGAAGGCATGTCATTCATTACTGCATCAGTATGGATTTTAATATTTTTCAACTGAGGATAAGCCTCAAAAAGCTTTGGCGCATCCACAGCATCTTCCAACTTACCATCAGTCCAAAGCATATCCTCTTCGAAACGCTTAACGATATTTCCACCACCTACATCGATGGTGTCCTTTATCTTGGCATCAGGCATTTCATATCTCCACTTGCCATCTACACCTTTCTCCCAACCAGTAGCCATCTTGATAATCTTGGCATCCTTCTTTTCATCTTCCATCTGCTTAGCCACATCCAGGTTATCCATGCGGATAGTTTGCTCATCAGCCTTATCAGCTTCGGCAGCTCCCTTCTCTCCAGCAAACATGAAGCGAATATCGCTCTTGCGAGAATTGAAACGCTTAGAAGGAGGAATAACGTCACCCTCATCATCATAGGTAACAAGGTCGTTCAACTTTCTATTATTCTTGGCATTCTTGTATTTATACTCCTTGCCATCATCAAAGCCAAACTCATTTGCGTCATTACCATCCCACCACAGTTGAGTAGCCGGAACTTCGTCTTCAATGATACGATATTTGCCTTCCAGACGGTTTGTTCCGTGCATTTCGGCATATTTCTTAGAAGGAGTAACCCAGTCACCATTACGCAACTTGCCTTCCTTCACCGAAGTAGGAACAGCACGATAAACCTTTACCTTAACATCCTTCTCACCATTCTTAATGGCATCAATAGCAGTATTGATGGCTTTCACAGATTCCAATCCATGAGGAGTGTTCTGCGAATAACGCTCAGGATGAGAGAAGTAATCATCCGGCTGAGGAGTATAACCCATAGCCATATCCTCCAGGTTCACATCCGAGCCACTAGACTCCCAATCGTCACGTCTCGCCTTGTCGCTTTCATATCCAGGGTTTCTAGGTGCAGCCCATGCGCCTACACCCTGATATGCGCTTTCTGTATCATCATAGCCCTTGCGTCTGGCAGCTTCATCAAGCATTTCCCTGGCAGTAGCATCATCACCCTTGGCAAGAGCATCCATATACTGCTTGTCAAGTTGATCATCAGGAATCAGAGAAAGTTCCTCCAAGTGCTTCTGACGCTTGGCCTCCTCTTCCTCTGCTCTCTTTCTAGCAGCTTCCATGGCGTTACGCTGCGCCTCCACCTGCTGTACACGCTCCTCAATCATGGCATCAAGGTCGCCAAAGTTCTCCTTCAAGGCTTCATTTATAGGTTTGGTGTACTTAACAACATCCTTAAATGAGAAAATGTTACCTTCATTTACCTGAATCAAGTGACGCTTAATATTAGCCCTGGCACGTGCAGCCTCAGCAGTAGAACCCTTCTTAATAGCATTGGCATACATCGCCACATCAGCCTCATCTACCCCAAATTGCTGAGAAACAGCCTTTATTTTGTCCTCCACAGATAAATTTCCACCATTTTCCTTGGCGGTTTCGATATTATTTCTTATCTTTGCAGCAGATAACTCCTGAATAGTAGGATATTCGTGGAAATTGAGTCCACGCAGAAGTTCCTGCTGTTTTGGAGTTATTTTTTTATCGTATGTTACCAAAACTTCTGAGCCTCCGATTTCACCATGGTGAGCAAATATAGTCTTGATGCTATTCACTTCAAGTTGTGGTTTATTCTTTCCTTTGTTTACTCGCTTTACATCAACGCCTACAGCTACAGGTTTTCCATCATGATTAATGTTCACATAAAGACGAAATCTGTCTTCCGCTCCTTGATAACGAGTTATGGCAAATGGGTGTATCAAAGCATTAGGTAGCTCATGCCATTCTTCTTTCGTCAAATCATGGTCAGCATCCTTTCCCTTATGTACCTTGATACTCTTGAAAGACAAAGAAAAATCTTCTCCCTTTATACCTATTTCTTGCATCCATTCTGGAGTCTTACCTAAGTCATATCTTTCACGATTATGCTGAGATTTGTCAAAGTTAGGGTCATCAAACATTTGGTCTATGATAGAATGGAACTCCTTAGCTTCGACTTCCTGCATTTTAGTACGTGGGTCCACCCCATTCGCCAGGTCTCTCAACACAAGATTACGAATATCCTCCAAGGTCATTTTCTTAATGTCCTCAGGCTTCCACTTCGTAAATGTATCAAGAGTCCAATACCAGAACTTCTTCAACCAATTCTTTAATCGGTTGATGATAGTAAGCTCTTTTGCAGTATCTAACGGATTTTCCTTAATGGCATCCTTCGCCATCTGCTCCAAGATGGCAGCACCGTCCTCGCCAGTCAAACGAGCAAAAGCCTCATCGCAAATCTCATCATCGCTCAGATGCTTATAGTTAGGGTCCTCCTTCAAGTCGGCAAACAGCTGGGTCTGCATGATGAGTTTATCACCATGCTCAATAAGCTCCGGATTCATGTTCTTGGCAGCAGTGCGCCAAAGATGCTGATACTCATGGATAGGAGTATTAGCATTCAGATGCTCCTGGTTCAGCACAATCTCCTTGCCATCAGTGTAGCCATAAACCACACCCTTGCCCTTCAAGTACTGCACTCCCGGCTCAGCAACAGCCTTCAACTGTCTATCAAAATCCTTATATTTCTCAAACAAGGAATCAAGCTTATCTTGATATTTTTCAAAAGATTTATTCCTGCAATCATTCCAAATATCATCAGGAATATCGTTCTCAGAAGCCAGTCCATGCTCATCCATGTACTCCTTCATCAGCTGATTTTGATACTCCATACGTTCCTGCCCGGTTGACTTATAAGCCTCCTCTGTCTCCTTCATCTGCTTCTTTAGCTCATTCCTCTTATTGGTCTGCTCGTCAATCTTATATGGGTCAAACTCAGAAGGAAAAGAGCCAGTAAGCCCAGCCACATTGTCCTCAAAACTCTTGTCAAGATTGAAGACCTTGTAGTTACCCCACATCAGTTTATTATAGTAAGAACGCTCCTTTCTAGCCAGTTCCTGCTTCTCAAAGTACTCCGGCATCTTATTCGGATTGCTCATATCCACCACGGCATACTGCTTCCACTTATCCGGACGCAATTCCTTGGCAAAGTTATAAGCATTCTCGGCAGCCTGCTTCTCCTCAGGAGTCTTAATCTTAAATCTCATTTCAGGCTGATTCAGCAGCATGGCAAGATTCAGATTATCCTGCGCCTCAGCCACCTTCTCCATATCCTCATTGCTAACAACCTTCACTGGGATGCCAGCCTTCTTAAGCATAGTAGAAACAGCATCATAAGCCACCTTCTGCGCCTCCGTCATATCAGATGGCTTCACCTCCTTTACATCGCGGTGGAAAGGAAGATCATCCATATTCATCGGTGCATCAAAAGGAAGAGCCTCATTTGCTTGCTTAGCCTTTTTCGCCTCCTCATGCTGAATCATGGCATAGTCCGCAAAAGGCTTAGTCTTTCGGTCAGAAGACTCCAGCCACTTGTCAAAGGTAGCCTTAGGCACAGAAGCAACCTTACCAAGTCCCTTCCAGCCCTTAGAGTAGTTACTGAGATAAGCCTCTGTAGCAGCCTCCACAGAAGGATAGCCATACATCACCTTATGCTCGTCAAACTCACCAGTCTCTGGGTTCACCTGGTCAACAACATATACGTTACCTTCAAAAGAATCAAGGTCAGCAGCATCATTGATGAACATATCAATATGGTCACCATCCACGCCAATCTTGCCCAAGATATAGCCATAAGTATCATGCATGGTCACGCTCCAAGGCTTGCCCTGCTCATCCTTACCGCTGCGAGTCACGCCCTTTGGAGTCTCAACAGTAAAGTCATATCCCCCAAAAGTCAAATGTCCCTTCTTATAGTTACCTGCCTTCTTCTGAGCCTCAGAAGGGTTAGGCTCAGTCTCGACAATGGCATTCTTTAAACGTTCTCCGAAGGATGCTTCTTGCGGTAGATGTGAGCCTCGAACAGTTGAGCCTTCGCCAGGTTCCATGCTGCCAGTCTCTTGTCGCCCTTTGCGTCCGCTATCAGAGCCTTCTCCAATCTCGGACTCAGAAGATGCTTCTCCGTTACCAACTTCTTCGCCTTGGCTATTTCCTTCATCAACTCCTCTCCGTGAAGAGTCGCTACCCAGGCTACTGCCTCCTCCATATCCTTCTTCATTGCTTCTGTCATCATAATCAGCTAATTCTGGTAAAATTGATTTAACATATTGTTTGTACTCTCGTTCACGATCCTCAATCTCCATCATACGGTCAAATTCAAGTCCATTGATGTGATCAAGTTCGCTTTCAGACGGCAAAGATAACTCTTTTTCGTGAATATACGATTTATATTTCTCAATTTCTGCCTGTCTTTCGATAATTTCTCGCTCTTTCTGTGCTTCGTAATGCTCTTCCTCGCTTGAAAGTTCATCTTCTGCAGCAGCTATGCGGTTCATTAAAGCCACATTTCTCATTTCCTTCACGCTGTCATAAGACTTGAACATATCTAAAAGGGCATTACGAACATCTTGATCGGTATATCCCATATCCTGCAAGTTTACAGGAAGGTCATTATATACTCTCACAGCAAATTCGTTAACCGACATACCGGTTCCTTTATTTGCAATAAGATAATTGAACTTATTAGAATCATACCCCTTGCCAATACCAAACTTAAAATTGCTATTGCCCAACTCATATTGTAGAGATTCTGGATTCAAGCTATGAGGATGCAAAGACTCTGACACAGCCTCTTCGAGAGTCTGAGGAGTTAAGTCCATCACATCAACGGAAGCATCCTTATATATTTTATGGATAGCATTCATATCGTTCTTCTTCAGCGCATCAGCCACCAATGCCTTGCGTTGCTCTGAAGGTGTCATGCCAAGTTTCTCCATTTCCTGCTTGCTAACTTCCGTTTTGTAGAGTCTGCTGAGTTTATTAGCCTGAGCCTTCAAGTTCTTGGCAGCAACAGACAAATTAGTCTGCAGGGCCTCCAGTTGAGCCTTCGTAGTATTCAATTCCATAAGTTGGCTAGGGTCCAGCTCTGTTTCGCCATTGATATACTGCTCCAACATGTCATTCACGTTATTTATCTTGTGCTCCACATCCTCCTGGGTATGATAGAGGTCTTTGCGCTGAGAGGTAATATAGTCGGTAGCCTTATCCATAGTTGGATATTGCTTCTTCAATTCTTCATCTTCAAGTACGAGCACATGAAAATCATCAGATGGCACGATGGCAGATTCATCAACACCAGCCTTCTCTACATCAGCCTTGCGCTCCTCCTTCATAGCTTTCACCTCATCAGGAGTCATCACACTGTTGCGGATAGTATTCCAGTTCTTGAAACGAGCATCAAGATCTGCAATCTGCTCATTAACTAGACTCAACTCGTTCTCAACCTTCTTAGCTTTTTCCGGGTCAAGATCGGCATTGGTATCAAGCCAGTTCTGATATTCAGCAGCTGCCTTCTTCTTGTTGGCAAGTTGCGTTTTGATGTCGTCACGGCTTCCATTAACCAGATTCAAAAGTTTGCCATGGTCTTCCCCAAATTGCTCCTGAAGATACTCAGCCGCCACATTTGGATCTGTATCTTTAGAAGAATAGTCCGGCTGACCCTCGCTCAGTCCCACGATGCCATTGGCATAACGCTGTTTCTTATCAGCCTCAGCTTTGGTTGCATCATCATTGGCACGCTGTGCGTCCTCAGCATCCAGCTCAGCACCAATAGAGACATTGAGGGCATTCTGTCGCCAAGCATAGAACTTGTCCTTGGTAACAGACTCCAACTTTTTTGGGTCCATTTGTGCATTAACATCTATATCCGTATCTGTCAATATAACATGACCATCGTCAGTATACCCCACAATTTTAACATCAGAAGGCTCATCACCCTCTTCCATAGAAACTGATACAATATCCCCACGTTTAAGCCCGCTGCCATCAAACTGGCTGATAAACTGCCTATTTCTTGCATCCTTCTGCTGAGCCACAGCTTTTTCGATGTATTCATCAAGAGGAACAGGAGTGCCTTTCTCTATAATACTTGCTTTAGATACTTGCTTAATCGTAGGTAGTCCATGCTCATCAGGAACGACAACAAAGGCTCCACCATATTCGTTAGCCTTCTTTAGGAACACCTGTTTTCCGCTATCCAAAGTAGCTGGCACGATGTTTCCGTCTTCCGTCTGGTATGGCCATAGCTGCTCCTTCAGGGCATCACCATAACCATCATCAGCATGCTGCAGAGCATCAATAGCACCATTCTTGGCATCCATTGCCTCTACATACTTACTGATAGCCTCTTTCTGTGCCGGGGTCAGACTGGCACGCTGAGCCACAAACTGCTCCATATCTTTACCTTCGCTATAGGCATTGGCTACAATATCAGGCATCTTCTCATTGTCAGCAAAAGCACGCTTCAAACGTCCTGTAGCCAAATCGCTATTATAGTCAATAGCCTGCAAAGTCTCTGAATCCCCATTCTTATAGGCATTCTGTCCCATAACAAAAGCATCAGAGGCAGCAACATCAGCAGAAGAGTTTGCAACGTTTGCAGCAGAGTTTGCATCACTCGGACTAGGTACGGAGTTGGTATGGTCTTGGTACGGAGCAGGTCCTGCTGAAACTGGAGGCTCCTGACCACCAGCAGAACCTTCAATAGGAGCTGCAACCTCAACAGGAGCACTTGGCTTCTCCCCTTCAATACCACTCTGCTCAATGCGCTTCTGCTCATTACCATGGGAAATATTGTAGAGATCATCCATCGTCTGCTTCATTTCTCGTTTCAGCTCGATAGAGTTGTAAAGCTCCTTTAGATAAGACTCCACCAAAGGTGCATATTTCTTATCTTTAGACTCCAAAGCCTTACGAAGAGTACCGCGCGCCACTCCATGGGAATCCTCAAACGTATTGACGAACTCCCTCATAACAGAACTGTTCTCCAAAGCATTATCATAATAGTGACGGTAGGCGTTAACCTGCTTCTGCTCCTCGTCAGTAAGGATTACACCCTTCTGCTGCTTATCCATAATCTCTTTGATGGCACCAGCATTCTGATGAAGATAAACCGCTGCCTTATCCTCATCCGTCAATTTCTCACCCATATTGTATTTCTGGGCAGCCTTATTATACAAACCATCAAGATGCTCCTGGGTAAACTCATTATGGAACTCACCTTCCAGCACAGAAGCCAAACCAAGAGTCTTTTCATATTCCAGTTTCTTGTCTGCTTTCTGAGCCTCATCAAGAGAAGAATACTCTTTTCTGTCAACGACACCGCCATCCTTATTTAAGGTTTCGAGATAAACCTTGCCATCATTATCCATCGGCTGCACGATGATGGAATCTACAATAGGCGAGAAGGAAGAAGGTCGCTTGCCTTCTACAACTGCCATCATCTTAGCCTTCAACACCTCCGGCACGCTCTTGTCGCTCATCAGGTCCATATACTTCTGGGTTAACTGCCCATCAAGTCGCTGAGCATTCTCACCAACCACAGCATACTCCCCGATGCCTACCTTCTCAAAAGCATCACGAAGACCATCATAGCCGAATCTCTTCAACTCGGCAATATCCTGATCAGTGAAGTCAAACCTCTTGTTAAACTCCCTTGCGTCCTTGAATCGAGCATACTTGCCCACCATGCCCGGCAAGCCGATAGCAGTAAGGTTCGCCATGCTCTCCAAGAAACTCTCGGCAGCATCCTTGCCTGTAGGCTTGAAGTTCGGATCCTGCGCCATACGCTCCAATATCTGATGACCGGTCATAATACCGGAATCCGCAACCTTACCACCAATATCAGCCAGAATATTGGTAGCTAAGCCTCTGCCCTTACCTACCATGTTAGCGATGGTTCCACCCTGCATGATAGCACCTACGGCACTCTGTTTAGCCACTTCGCCCAAAGTGTTGGCAATAACCTTACCCACGGAAGGATTGTAAATCTTGCCATTCTCATCGAACTGACCTGTACGATAAATCTCATCAATAGGCTTCGAGATTGCAGACTGACCACCAAAGGTAACAGCACCATGCGCGGCTCCACTCTTCAAAGCCTCGGTCTTGCTCTTGCCGATAAGCAGTTTAGCAGCTCGCTCAGCCATCTTGCGCTCCATACCCTTAGCCATGAGGTCACCAGCCAGTTTACCCTCTGCCTTGGCTACCATGCTCTTAGTCAACTTGCCACCTGCGGCTCCCGGCAGCCAATAACTCCAGGCATCACCTGCAAAGGTCAGAGCACCACTAGCCACGTTTTCCCAGAAGCCAGGCTGATACTGCTGATTGGCAATATCCTCCAGCCAGTTCTGGTAGTCCGTCTGAACAGCCTTGCGAGTAATCTTACCCACAATAGTGTTACCAAGACCAGTCTTCATGATGTACTCAGCACTACCCTTAGGCATCATACCCTTAATCTCCAACTGGTCGAGTTCATTCTTAAGAACAGAATTGATCATCGGCTTGAACTGCTTAGGATCACTACTCTGAGTGCCATTCAAGCCATATCGCTGCATCACCTTAAATGCCGCATTGCTCATATCATTCAGGAACTCCGGATTCCGGTAGAGCTTACCGAACTTCTTCTGCAAACCAGAAAGTACCTTTGCAGGATCCTTGGCCTCGTTTGCCTCATACTGAGCACCAAGTGCTGTACCCAGACGAAGATTAGCCGGAATAAACTGGCTTCCTTCCATTCCCTCCGTAAATGCCTTACTGCCTGCCTCCTGAGCCTTGTTGTACTCATCCACTACAGATGGACTCACATATTTGCTGATAACGTCAGAAAGAGCATCATTGATGTCCTGGTTCATCAGTCTGTCCTGCACATGCTCATCGTGAGAATAGAGGCGTGTAGCAATACCCTCAGCTATGTTGCGGTAGTTCGGACCATACTTGTTCACCAGACTCTGCACCATAGCAGGCTTCAAGAACTTTTCCACATAGTCATCATAGCTGATACCCATGCTGTCCGCCTCCTGCTTCAACTTATCCTGCACGCCATGGCTATACCATTGCGCTTCAATACTCTGCTCAGCATCCTGCACCGTATCGTCAGGCAAAGAAGCCACTACCTGGTTGGTAACGTCCATGGCCGAACGGTTGGCATATCTGCCCAGAGCAGACTTCACTATGCTCACAGCCTCCTCATTGCTATTGGCAGTACCATCAGCCAACAAGTCGGCAACCATGTTCTCAAAGTAAGAACCCTGCTTATCCGGTCTCTGCTTCCAGTTCTCTAGATAGTTGGCAAGTTTGGCATCCATCAAGCCTTCATTCTGTGCTTGCTGCTGTACCTCGGTTTGTGGTAACGCTTGGTTTTTCTGTTGCTCGGCAAGCATTTGAACAAACTGGCTAGGCTCCTTAGAAGGAGTATTGCTTGGCAATGGCTGCTGTGCTTGTTGTGGCTGCTGCATATTATCACCAAGAAGAAGATTGGTAATCATGCCACCCATTTTCTGCTCCCTGCCGATATTTCCGGCATCCACCTTCGGCATCATGCCGAGTGCTTGCGAAATCAAGCTAGGCTTCTTTAAGTCGCCTCGCTGATACTCATCATTCAGCTGAGCCAAGTCCTTGAAGTTGCCAGGCTTATTGTCTGGTGAATTATAAGCATCAAGTACCTCCTGAGGATATTGAGACTGTTCTTTCTCTTTAGAAGGTGAAGGTTTCTTTCCAACCTCGTTGATAGGGGTAGCGTTTCCACTGGTATCATACCACATATAGCCCTGCTTACGGTACTCGCCCACATCCTCAATAGGAACATCTACCTTCTGCTTCTTATCATCGAACATGGTGATATAACCACCTTCGAAGTCCTTAGCGAAGTTATCCATGCCTCTCTGCTGAACAACCTCGTCAGGGATGTCATACTCATTGTTGTCCTTATCCCATACATGATAAGTCAACTTAGATTTGTTGTCTTTGTCTGCCATATACTATGTTATTTTCTTATATACTTTGAATAATCTACCTTTGTGCTAGAAGTTCTCTTGGCTGGTTTCCCACCATAAGGGCGAACGGTTCGCTTCTTGCCTTCCTTAGCCATTTTAGCCCTAGCGTAAGCGGATGCCTGCTGGCGGTTTTTCTCGTTAGCCCAAGTTCCACCTCTGCCAGCGCTTTCTCCTGTAGCATTACCGCCGATAGCCATACCATTGTGTGTAGCCCATTCATTCACATGTTTCTTAAAAACAGGGTCGTTCACATACCTGGTGTTGAAATCATCAGCCTCCTTCTGGTTGGCATTCCTCTGATTCTGTCCCTCTGTTTGCGAATTGATATGCCTAACTTGCGCTCCCTTAACGTTAACGCTAGCATTATGATCAGCAGCTCCGGCATTGGCATTATTAGTTTGAGCATCAAGTAATTTTCCCTTCTTGCCTCTCAAAGCATCCTCTGTCTCCTTCTTCGATGTACTAAGTGCAGCCTGTGCAGCAGCAGCATTGCCTCTCTCCTTCTCCGTCTGGACCTTTACAGGAGTGAGAGCATCCGTCTGATTCTTCTGTGAACCACGATAAGCAGCCAGCGCCTCATTTGCCTTTGCAGCAGCCTCTGCCTGCATCTGTGCTTGCTTGTCTTTACGGTCCTTATAGATATTCACCATCATCTGGTTATATCCCTTGGCACGAAGAGCCTCAGTAGCCTCTCTTATCTTGCGTTGGCGATCAGTAAGTTCTTGTGCAGATTCTATTTTTTGCGATGGAGCACCTTGAACTGTACCAAAGAAGTTACCCAAGTGCATAAAAAGATTTCCCCATTGTTCCCATTTGGCTTGATTCTCTGCCTTCTTTTGCAGAGCTGCATTTGCAGCCACAGTTTTATCGGCATCACCAAGTGAAGAAAGCCAAGGCATGAAGGCAGACCAGTTTCCATCACCATTCTTCTGGTAATCCCTCATAATGTCATAAGGCTTCATCTGCTGCAAGATAGGATTCTGTTCTATCTCGGCATAAGGTCTGCTCCAGTCGATTGTAATACCTGTATTTGGCGTTACTTTGGTAACATCCTCGGTTGGCTGTTCTGCAAAAGATTCATGGCCGGCATTCCCAGTAATACCTGTAGTATCAATAGCTGTATTCTTAACTGGTTCTGTAGGCGTAGTATCAATAGCCGTATTATTCACCGGTTCAGTAGTTGTATTCTGAACTGGAGTTACCTCCGGCTGCCCCACATTATCAGAAGGGAAATCTGTAATAGGAGTTGCTGCTGTTGCCGGACGTTTAGGAGTTAAATCATCTAATGTAAATCCCATAATTACCTCCTTCCTTAAATTGGCAATTTACTTGCAGCTCCAGCCAAGCCACCAGCAGCATCCGTAATACCCTGTGCTATAGAAAGAGCTTTTTCCTTCTTGGCAGTGGCGATATAGTTAGTCATCTGGTCTATCTGCTCATCAGCAGTATTCCACACATTTTCTTTGGTCTGAGCACCTTGCACAGCAGCCTCTTGCATAATCTTACCCACCTGCTCCTGGGCAGCCTGCTTACTCAGCGCAACCGCTTCATCAGATCCACCACTAACAATATTGGTGTTCTTTGCGGTTGCTGTAGCATTATCCAATACCTTTTGGGCATTGGTCACGGCTACCTGATTCTCCGCTGACTGAGTAGGATCCTGATAATACAAGTTTTCACGATGATCCTTCACCTGTTGCATACGGTCTTGAAACATGTTGATATAATCATTATATCCCTTGTTTCTTGCTTTAGCTGCTAGAGCACCACCTGCAGCAGAGGTCAGTCCACCAGCAATACTTCCAATAATTCCCATAAAATTCGAATTTTAATGTTTAAACTGACCAAAAGTAATGCGTTTTTTTTACCTATCTGTGATAAGTTCCGCAACTTGAACACCAAGTTTCGTAATTTTTTCCTATATTTGCACCCGAAAACTATCAGTAAACATTAAAAATCAATAGAATATGGCAGTAAAACAAGACAATAATAATGAGCCGAAGCCAAAGAGGAAGAAAACAGGCGGACGTAAGGCTGGCACACCTAATAAGGTTACCAAAAGTGTCCGTGAAAGCCTCCGTGATGCCCTTACTGGCTACATCAATGGTATCAATGAGAAGAACTATTCACTTTTCACAGATCTCATGCAGATTCAAGAGCCTGCCGGACGTCTGGCGATGGTGGCAAAGTTCCTTCCATACGTGGCTCCTAAACTCCAGTCTGTTTCGTTCAATAATGATGAATCCAGAAACTTATCTGTGGAGGAATCTTTCATGCAGTTGGAAGAGAAATTTGAGAAACAAGAAACCACTATCAACATCAAAAATCTCAAAATTGTTAATAATGGCTAATTATAAAAAATGGGTAGCCCTCTCTAAATTTTCTTCAACTTTAGAGAAGACTACCCTTGACTTGGTTATCGAGCAAAAACGCTCTATTTTAACTTATATTGGGTCAATTTTAATCTGTATTAACACAAAATAGCTATTTTATGTCCCTGACTCGTTCAAAGTACTTCGTCTGGTCCTTGGTGATATTCTTCACCTTGATCTGTATCGTGCAGTTCTTAGGCACAGTATCATTTATGCTGGCCATGAGCTGTTCTATTATCTCATCTGTGTTCTTGTAGCCCTTGCCATCCACATGAGCCACAACCTCACCCATGAAGTAAGCATCAGCAGACAACTCAAATGTTTCCTCTACCTTATCAAATACAGGCAGATGATGCTCCTCCAGACGTTTACTCTTGTCATTAGTGAAAAATATCTTCTCCACTACCTTCTCATTTAATTCCCATGCTCTGGAGAAATCAGGTTTCACATAGCCCATTGTAATCTTGTGGGTACTTATATGGTTCATAGCAAAGCCTATATCTTCATAATTGGCACCTATATCATTCTGTGCGATAGTGGCCCAAGTATGACGAAAAGTATAAGGGCTATAGTAACCCTCTTCCATATTCAAGTGTTCCTTGCATATCTTACGCAAGAAAAAGTCTAGGTTCGTGTCCATAGAGTGAGAACTGGCATACTTATTATGAAATGTAAAAAGATATGGATCATCTTTTGGGGCTAGATATTTCTCTATCGTTGGCAACAGCATATCAGGAACCTTCATTTCTATGTATGCTTTGTCGGCTCTCTTAGTCCTAGTTTTCTTACGTTCATAATGCAAGATGCCATCATAATAATCTGACTTCTGCATTTTATATAAGTCAGCTACATTGATTCCGGCTAGGCACAATATCATTTTGCAGACATCTAGTGTAAATTGCAGATTCCTATTCTCAGTAAAAATGCCAAACAACTGCCGACATTCTTCCATGGTAATAGCTTTCTTCTTAGCTATATCCTTCTTAGCTATAATGACTTTTTCCCAAGGGTTGTTTTTTATCAGTATCTGGTCTGAATCATAGTCATTATAGCGTTTCAAAGCCTCCTTGAATATTTTCTTAATAAATATCGGATAGGTGCTCTTACATGAGCGATAGCTAGAAAGACTATCCAACCATGAATTTACAAAAGGAACAGTTAGCTGGGAAAAGAGAATCTTTTGACTTCCTGCAAACTTTTCCAAACTTTGCAATGAGTTAGCATAAGTCCTTATTGTACCTTCTTGCAGCTCATCGTATAACGAATTAATATAACTCCGAGCAAAGTCCGAAAAACTCAGTTCCTGATCTGACTTCAAAAGATAGTCTCTTACCTGTATTACTGTCCAATCTTTACTATCAACCTTGTTTAGCTTTTCTACCCATTTGTTGATGGTAGCCATACATGACTCCAGCACGAAAGAATCTTTCACCTCTTTCGTGCCCTTCACTACGCCCTTATCGTTTACCACTTTGTCGGTCTTTACATGAGTTTTCTTCCGATTTTGAGTAATACGGATGAAAACTGAATAAAACCCATCAGAACGTTTGTCAAATACTACTACTTTAAATGTTGCCATACTTCACTTTTTTACTAGAACCATACTAGAACATTCCATTATATTTGGCACGTTCAATGTGCCAAATAAACAGAAATTTATGTCCGTATAACTGCATAAACAAAGCTATTTTACGTAAACAATTGAATATCAGAGATATGTAATTATACCTAAGATAATATCATTCTCATTTTCATAATTACTTTATTTATACGTATTAATTATATTCTACTAGAACAATACTAGCATTGTTTATTACTAAATTATACTATACTATATCTTAAACTTGAACAAGTTTGCTGTTCACTAACACAAAGGATCATTATTCTTTTGATAAATCAAAGATATAAATGTTTCCATTTACAGGAACCTTCAATATCAAGTTCTGAGCCTTTGGATTCTTAGCTACAACCATACCATAACGCATTTGACCTGCATTGATAGTTACACGCTTAAAGTATCTGCTATTGATACTTGCCTCTGCTTGTGCCCTAGCCTCATCATTAGCGTTAGTTACAATCTGTGCTTTAGTTTCGATGGTCGTAGTCTTACCATCAGCTCCTTTGACATTAGTGCTTACAGACTGCTCCTCTACATTATTTGGACCCCATAACAGAATCCTTGTCTTTTCTTTCTTTACCCATTCATCACAAGTGTACACTTCGCAAGACTCAGTCTTATTCTTGTTTATAGCCTCAACTTGTATTTTTGATGGGTCAAAGTTAAATCTATTCTGACTCTGGTTAATAATCGAAACATAAAATTCCTGATGTTTGGTTATCTTCCGATCATCTTTTTTAGAGACAACAACTATTACCCCATCGTCACCATCAACCTGTATACCTTTATTTCCTGATTCATAGCCAACAGTATACTTCTCAAATGTTTTCTGTGCCATTGCCGGAACACTCAAAAGAAACATTGAAAGAGCAAATAAAATCTTCTTCATATCTTAATCCATTTGAAATTTAACTATATCATTTACCGCACCAGCCACATAAAGTTTTTCCTTGATCAATGGCATTAGCCTCATCTGTAGCAGTTATCTTGCCTGTAGTTCTCTTAAGAGCTGGGCAATTTCTGTCCTTGTGGTATCGCTTAGATCCAGGACTGTCTGATACATATACGTTGCCTTCTGCTGTTACCTCAGTTTGGAAGCCATCAGCCTCAGCATTATTAGAAGAGGAAGACAACTTACCTATTGCAAAGCCAAGCATCAAGAAACCCATGCAGAAGGTCACTAGACCAAAACAAAAGAACTTCTTTGAAAGCCTCAGCTTTCTGTCTATATCTTTAATTTGCGAATCAACCATATTCTCTTTCATTTTCATTCATATTTAATGATTATACGCACGCCTAAAACCTTCTTGAATAGCCTCGGCAATTTCGAACTTATAGCCTTTTCCCTTGGCGTTAATCTTCACCAGGTCATAATGCCTATCAAATGGCAGATGGTAAATCTTATGACCTGTATTATGATTTATATTACATTTAATGGCCGGAAACCTATCCATAGGCAAACGTCTAACCTTAACACCTAGCAAATTGGCACATTTAATAGCTTCAGGAGACAAGTCACAAGTAATATAAAGCCAGGGTTCTACTTCCACACCTTTGATTTTATCTTCATTATCCAACTTCCATTGAACAAACGAGCCATATAATTGAAAAACAACATTTTCCCGAACAAGCGAACTCCAATTTTTACATTGAACAATCAGGATCTTTCCTGTCTTTTTATGCGTTGCAATAATATCACGTCCACCATCTTCCAGTTTCTTATTTAAGCCTTCCTGAATAATGTCGTAATCTTCATTAAAAAGCTTGTAGGCACAATATATCTCGTAGTTGCGCCCTTTCTCCCAGTCTGACCATTTAGAACTATCAGAAATGTAGCGATCCACAGCCAACTGCTCTCTGCCTTGTTCTGTCATCTGAAAATATTCATTATCAGACAACCAGTTTCTAATATTACACCTCTTCTCTTCTTCATGCATATAATTGATATAAGCATCATCATCCTTAAATTTTCCCAATTCAGGATATATAGAAAGAAGATATTCAAACTTATATTGATATTTAAACAAAGAAGCAAGCCCCTCTACATTAGAATCAATATACATGTTCTTGTGTTCCAAAGCATGAGCACGAAGATGGGCAACATAATCAAATGGATTCTTTGCATTAATCATCTGATCAAAATCATCTACTTTCTGCTCCAGATTCTTAATGTCAGATTTGGCGCATTCATACTTATCATATAGTTCACGATAAATATATTCTGCCTCATCAAGCTCTTTCTTTAGCTTGGCATTCAAATCCTGCAATTCATTTTTTTCGAAGTTCAATCCATGGACAACAGTTTTTTGATTAGATAACTCTACAGTCTGCTTGTTAATCATTTTAAGCTTTGATTCAACATCTGATTCCAGTTGCCTTATCAAATCCACCTGCCTGGCATTCAGATCTGCCAATATGGATTTCTCCTTCTTAATCTTTTGCAATTCTTCTCCTTGCCGGGTAAAATCAGCCTTCCATCTTTCTATTTGATTTCGAAGCATATTAATAGTACTATTGAAGTATGTCATATCAGCAACAGGTTCATTCTTTTGGAATATCCCCAGTAACAACACAACAATAACAACAACACATAGAACTACTATGATCAGCAATACACCATCCATTTCACTAAAATAGCTTTACTACCCTACATGAACCTGACTTCTAGCAGAAAGTCCCTGAATATCCCTCAACACCTTATTTTCAGCCCTAAGAGCTATCACTTCCCTCTCCAACTCATTCATATCAACCACATTACCATTACTAGCCAAAGATGGAATTTTCTTCTCAGAACTGAAAAATTCAGCTACATCAACACCAAGAACTTCGGCAAGATTCTCAACCGTGCTAACCTTCACATCAGCACCATTAAGAAGGTTATCCAGTGTAGTTCTGCTAACCTTCATCCTTGAAGCAATATCAATTTTGCTCAGTTTGTTGGACGTTATGATGTCCACTATTCTTTGCACATTCATATTAAAATCCTTTAAATGTTCAACAAAGTGGGTTAATTTTTATTAATAATGCCCACTGTATTACACATACCCGAAAAGTTTATTGTACTTTTGCACCGTAAAGTTAGTAAATAAATACATAAGTACCAAATAAATTTGAAGAAAAATGAAGAATGAAGATAAAAAAGTTCCAGATGCGCCAGATAGGCTATTCGTTTGTCCATTTCATACCGGGCTTACAAGCGGATTGATAGACGAAGAAGGAAACCATCAAGGCGGTAACCCAGTTTGGCATGGTATGGCAGTCAGGATGAGTGCAGACGATGAGGAGTACATCAACCTCAGCCACGCATGGCACAAGCTATCAGAAATGCCAGACTCCATGGATGCGACAATCGTAGTAGCAGACAAAGACTACATGAACCCAGAGATTATAGATTTGGATAATGTAACTGACAGCTACATATATTCAGACATGGATGATAATGAAATCTGGGAAAGTATCATAGATGAGCACGATTTCGTCTACTGGGCATACTACAAACGCTTTATTCCATCAATAACATTATAAGGAAGGAGGCACAAAATGAAAAAGAATAAAGCTCTATTCCTCGATATTATGCTCAATGACAGATATGTATGCACGCTGAAATACATATATTGCCCATTGTCCGCTATTATATACGAGGAGTTAATAAAGTTTGTTCTCGATAAGAAACCGTCTTTGAAAGGCAAACCATTCAGAATAATGTTTTAGAATAACAAGGCAATGAAAAAGATAATGTTCAATGACCAGTACGGTCTCACCCAAGCTGTTCTGGAAGGTCGCAAGACTCAGACCAGAAGAATCGCCTATCAAGAGTCTTTCAAGTATTACTGCAACTGCGGTTTCTACACGGAAGGTAAAGATAAAGGCAAGCTCGCCATCAATGATGGAAATGAGATTGTAGCAAAGTCCACTTATAAAATAGGTGAAGTCGTGGCGATAGCCCAGAGATACATAGACCTTGCAGAAAATGATGAGTTCTATCGCCTTTGTGGCATTCATGGGATGCCATTAGAGTGTATTAAATACGAGAAGGGTTGCTACAACAAAATGTACGTTAAGGCAGACCTCATGCCGCACCGCATCCGCATCACGAACATTCGAGTAGAACGATTGCAGGACATCAGCACCGATGACTGCAGGAAGGAAGGAATCTTCTGTAGCCACATCGATGGTATTGACGATGCCTATTCATACGATGCCACAAATGATAGTTTTGAGAAGAAATGGTGGTACAGAACTCCTATCGAAGCATACAAGATGCTTAGCTGTAAACTTCACCTCCACTGGGGCAACAATCCTCTCGTCTTCGTTTACGATTTCAAACTAGTTAAATAATAATTAAAATTAAGCAATATGTCAGAAGAAAAAGTACCACTCAGACCTCAGATCAGAGAACTGGAGTTGGGTAAATCAATCAGTTTCCCAATTCAGAGGATGAGAACGATTAAGACAACCTGCTCGGAATTAGGTGTAATTTACTGTCGTAAGTTTAGAACCAAAATCAACCGGGAGAAAGAGATCATCACAGTTACAAGAACAAAATAAAAACAATAGTCATGAACGAAGTAGTACAAATCCAGTTTGCAGATAAGATGCTATCCTTTGATACATTCCTGTCAGCCATACGCAACGTTGTTGCAGAAGAAGTCTGCAAGGCTGTGGGTAAACGTCCGTTCCTCACACAAGCCAAGGCATACGACATCTACGGAAGAAAAAACGTAGAGCGATGGAAACATGAAGGAAAGGTTAAGGATTTCGCAAGAGGCAGTAATGGCAAGATTACACGCCACGAATACAAAGTATCAGAGCTGGAAGCCTGTGCCTGCCAAGTTCAAGACTATCTGTGTCCCAAATAAGATAAAAGATAAAGTTATGAAAACAATTAAGATCATCTTCTGCATTGCCATCTGGCTAGTCTGCCTCAGTAAACTCTCTCAGGGCGTTCATGACGAAGACCTCATTTCACAGATGCCTCAGAGCACCTATGATGAGATAGTTGATACTCTTACCACTCGTAATGGCTTTCAGCCTACCGAGCATCAGATAGTAACTTACTATTATGAGCGATTCCAGAAGTAAGAGCACCGCAGCTCGCAAGTGCCTCCTCTGCCCTGATGGGCGTAATTGCATCAATGGCAAGTATTGCCTTAAGCACAAAAGATACGTGGAGCATCAGGAGAAACTGCCATGTGAATGAAAAATAGATTAACTAATAAACAGTTAGTAATATGGATAAACAAAAATTAGATAGAGCAAACGATTTAAACAGTTTCATCGATTATTACCAAACGACTATCAGTAGATATTGTAAAGGTAAAGATAATATTGATGGTAGCAGATTGGGGAATGCCCTTTTGAACATAACATAGTATGCACCACATGAAGCTGATAGTATAAAAAGAGCTATAGCAAAGGCTTTCGATAGCATTCAGAAAGAGTTTGATGAACTTTAGTAAAACTAACCATCCTGTAAAGGATAAATAGATAGTAATTATGATTAAGGAAGTTCCAAACCCTACATTGGAATGTGTGGGGTGTGTATTTTATGGTAAGTTTCAATGTATTGAAAAAGAATGTCGTTCCCTATACAATCCAGTTAAGTACATTGAAGTAACAGAGTAACTAACCACCCTATCCTGCAATAGGGAGAGGGTAAAAAGAAGAGAATATGAAAGAATTTAAATTATTTGCAACTTTAATTCAAGTTGCGTTTATTGTTATGAAGTTATGTGGTGCTATCCACTGGCCATGGCTATTGGTTTTTTCGCCAATTTTGCTATATCTTTTTAGATTTGTTTTAGCGTTTTTTTACGTAAAACACGAAATCAAACAGAGTCAAGAGAACTTTCGTGACAGAATGGATAATCTAAAGAGATTGCAGCAAGAGTATCAAGATGCAGTAAATAAAAAACACAAAGAATTGGAGGACAAACGCAAAGAGTTGGAGGACAATATGGAACAGAACAACAAACAGCAATGCCAGACTTCGAACTTGGCAACCTTTACGTCTTCAACGAAGAAGACGAGGATGGAGAGTTGACCATCAGGTAAACTCATCGCCAAGAACGAGAGCCAAGACACATTGACATTCGGCAATCAATCTGCCAAGCGCAAGACCGCAGGAGGTTACTCCTGGTCCTACAAACAATGAGTTACAATTTAATAATGTAAATTCTATATTCCAAATAAAATAAAGAAAAATGAAAACAGATGGCTACATTCTTACTCCAGAGCTGCTGCAGTGGCGCTACTTTCATCGTCCGGTGGTGGTACAGGTGCTCATCTACGTGCTCCTGTCTGCTACCCACAATGAGGCTTCCGCTGCTACGCTCTCCTTACGTCTGTTGGCTGATCGGCTCCATACCTCGGTCAAGTCTATCCGCTGTGCCATCAATGTTCTCATACAGGAGCGAATCATCACAAAATGCAGCTCACCAAAAGCCTCAACAATAGTGTATGTTAACAGTTCACATCCACTCTCCCACTGCATCCTACCATACCAAAACCCACTAGGGGCACAGAATGGGGCACTCTTTAGGGCACAGATAGGGGCACAATCAGGGGCACAGATTTTAACTTCGCAAGTTACTGATACACAAGATTGTGCAGCGTATCTTCAAGATAACAAGGGCACAGATAGGGGCATGATTAAGGGCAAAGATGGGGCACGCTCTAGGGCACACCCTAAACAAGGGGCACACCAAAAGGCACAGTCTAGGGCACAGATTAACAATCCCGGAACCCCTTTAAATAAAGGTGATTCCGAAGATTCTTCCGAAGTTGAGGGCACAGATAAGGGCAAGGGTAAGGGCACAGAAGTAAGAGGAAAGAAACAAATAAAAGACAATATTTCCCCCGAACCCCCTATAAAAGAAAACAAACAAAGAAAGGAGAAAGCCCACACCCACGCACAAAAAAAAGAAAAAGAAAAAAAGTCGCTGAATCCGGAAGTTCAGTTCTCGGAAGTGCTAAGACTCTTCAATCGCCTCTTTCTTGGAACGCAGGTCAAGCCAATCTCTAAGATGACTCCCGACCGCAAGAAGATGGTAGCCAAGTTTATCTCAGACTATTCCTTCGAGGATATAGAACCGATGCTTCGCAAGGCTCTCAACTCCGATCTTCTCTCAGGGCGCAAGGATGGTGGATGCTATATCTCCTTCAACTGGCTCTTCAATCCCAAAAACTACGAGGCTCTGATGGAAGGAACCTTCGACAATCCTACAGTTGTAGCCTCAGCCTGGAAGAAGCCTCAGCATTCAAGTTCTTCACCACCTTCTCCTCCACAGCCTCAACGCGAGGAAACCAACGAGGAAATAGAAGCTTGCCTCAGAATGAAAGAAGAGCGCAAGAAAGAGTTGGAGAAAGAACAGACCGAAGCCCTACGGCAGAAGTATCTAGACTGGATAGAAGCCGCCAAGAAGAACCCGAATGGTTCCATGGCACAGATGGTGAAAGATGCCTACAAGGATGGCACTCTAGCCAAACTGGGAATTGTCTGGAATCCATCGGTGGCAGAAGAAGAGCAGTCACTGGCCGACTTGGATGATCAGACTCAGAATTATCTCCAGTCTATCCTCAGAGACTAAGATACAAGTAACAAACAATTTAATTCATACGATTATGGACAGACAAGAATTAATCGACCGCCTCAACGGCAATTATCCTGAATACACCAAGAAATCTGCTACCAAACAGAAGAAGGTGCAACATGAAGGGCAGCTACAGATAGCTTGTGTACGTTGGTTCCGTCTCCAGTACCCGGCTTATGCCTCTCTCCTCTTCCATCCCAAGAATGAGGCTGATGGTGCTACCAGTGGCAAGAAGATAGCCATCAACGCTGCAGCAGGAGTTGTGCCGGGCGTTCCAGATCTCATCCTGGCTCTCCCTTCATACAAGAATGGCAAAAATGGAGTTATCAACAGGAGTACAGAAGTATTCTACGGCTTGGGCATTGAACTAAAGTATGGTAAGACAAACAATCAGACAGCTCATCAGAAACGTTTCCAGGGCTACTGGCAGTGTGCTGGCTATAAATACGCTCTCTGTCGCTCTCTGGAAGACTTCATTAAAGTTGTCACAGATTACATGCTTTCAGTTGATTTAGGCATCCTTCAGGACGTCAGATCTTATCATCTGAGTGACGATGATACTGAGCACAACAAGCAAGTATTAAACAAAATCATTAAAAACAAGAAGTAATATGGAAATCGGATTCATCATCATCATGCTGTGCCTGGTTGTTATGGCCAGCACATTCATCTATCTAGTTTACCACCATGGCCATCGCTCATGCAAGAACTGCAAGTTTTTCCGGCCTACAGCAAACAGTAAGTACAGCGGAACATGCAACGGCTTCGGTCATCATCGCTTTCACTGGGAATGTTGTGGGGAATGGAAACGTAAAACTACCAAACAGGAGGATGAACTTTAAAATCATACATCTATGGGCAATTACATCAAACAAAACCTGATGCAGCCAATACCATCGGTTGCTGATCAGGAGAAAATGAGGATGTGCAAGTTTTGTGTACATAGCCACATCAGCGACCTCGGCTACAACCATTGCTAGAAGTCAGATAGTGCTAATTACAATGGAGATTCCCCTACAGGAGTCTGCTGGGCTTTCAGAGACAATCGGATATGGAAACCCTATTATTTCTCTAGACTCATGTCTAGCTACAGGGGGAATATCTGCTGGGTAAGACCGATTTACAGCTCTTCTAAAAAGAGAAAGAACCGTATTATTCAATACGAAATCATCGACCCGGTAGCCTCAACAATAGATAAAGTTTCCCCCAAGGAGTTCGCTAGGGATTACATTCCAGCCACTCCTGACTCCAAGCCTCCACATACTATGAAGGAGTATGAGAAATGGGATGCCTATTGTTTCGGTGGCTACGATCCACAGCTCTCTGAAAAACAGGAGGCAAGAAATTATCATGAAGCCAACTGGCAGCAAATCCTTGCTCAGGAAGCAATAAAAGAACAATTAAAACAAGAAGCAATATGAAGAAAAGAATTTTAGACATGTGCTGTGGCTCACGAATGTTCTATTTTGATAAACATGATCCGCATGTACTATTCACAGACATTAGAGAATATCACGATACATTATGTGATGGACGCAAACTAGACGTGCAACCAGATATGATTGCCGATTGCACAGATTTGCCATTCAAAGATGAATCGTTCAATATGGTTGTCTTCGACCCTCCTCATCTACAAAAAGTAGGTCAGAACTCCTGGCTATGCAAGAAATATGGCAAGCTTCCCGATAATTGGCAAGCGTTTATCAATGACTCTATTCACGAAGGTATGAGAGTACTGAAAACAAATGGAACACTCATCTTTAAGTGGAACGAACAGCAGATAAAGGTTGGTGATGTACTAAAGGCAATTAAAGATTACAAACCGATATTCGGACATCGTACCACCATCAAGAACCAAACAATATGGATGGCATTCATGAAATGGTAGCGATAGGAGTTGCCCCCACTTAGCCACCGTTCCCAGCGATTCCATCGCTGGTCCCTCAAAAAGAATAATCAATATAACAAAGTAAGAAATTAAGAAATGGAAAAGACAATTTATATACCAGGTGATTTGGTGATGACCAACGGCATTCCTATCGGAACGAAAAAAGGAATTGTTTACCAAGTCACAGAAAGTAATGCAGATAAATATGCAAACGTGAAAGATGGAAATGCTTTCACTGAACTGAAAGGTTCTGTAACTCTTTCCAACTTAAAAGGAAAAACCATTGTAGATGATGGATTCCTATTTTGTGATAGTGGTGCATGGGTGAAGGATATTGTTCCTATCCCTCTTACTCCTTCCATACTAGAGAAGAACGGCTATAGGCAAATAGTCAATCATAGTCATATTTACCAACATATAGAAAATGATTGTTATGAAATCTGGAAAAATGTGAAGAATTGGACTATGTATTGGAGAGGTGTACATTTATGCAACTTCAAATATTTGCATGAGTTACAACATATCCTTTTATTCCTTGATCTAAACTCAGAAATGGAGGTATAGCGTATGACAGAGAAAGAGTTAAAAGCCACATTAAGAGTTGATATGCTCATCTTAGAGATAGAATCCGCATTAAATATTTCTGACTCCAAGTTTATCAATGCAGAGCATGTTTTATCACAGTTGAGAATTATTAAACAAGAATTAGAGCAATGAAAATTCATTTATGTTATTCCTCATGTTGTTGCGCAGCAGATGAGCATGAGACAGGATGTTATCCTCGTTCTTCATTCCTGCCGAAGCCTGAGCTTCCGGCTGGAACTATACTCACAGTCAAGGAAAAATGGCAAAACTTCTACGGAAAATACTACCGCTGCTATCTCCCAGACGAAATGAAGGACAAAGGATATTCCATCCCTTACTACGACATTCCTGCCGATAAAGCAGAAGTAATAGAACTATAAACATTTTAAACATTATTAATTATGGAAGAAACAATAACATTAATTATCTGCCTCAGCCTGGTCTTTGTCATCACGCTAGGCATTGTCTCTTACACGTTAAGAGACGAGAAATTCAAGGTTCGCTTCGATGACAGAAACAAGCGTTTAAGTCGAATTATTAAAGATCAGCGTGATGAACTTCACTCATACAGAGAGGCTATCAAGAAAAATGATGCCAATCTCCAGGAATCAATCTCGATACTGACAAGAGCGCAGCAAATTGTTCAGTCCAAAATCTCCTATCTAGAGAAAGGTGAAAGCATCTTGACAACTCTAAAAAACGAGATTGAAAACTACAATTTACACCAAAAGAGTCTCTTGAATAAATTGGAAGATATTAATCGAAGCTTTAGTATCACTGTAAAAAGTCTTGACTCCACAGTCTTATCATGTTTCAAGAAACTTGATGAGCGTCTAGTGCAGCGTCCATCCTACCTCTCCCCAGAAGAGAAGAAGCATTTCAAGGAATATATGCAATCAGCTGCTAGAGGCTATACTTTTATTAGCAACATGCCAAACAAAATGGACAAAGATTTTGTTAGTGTTGAAGATGTATATAAAGCACTTGAGTTTGTAGGAAGAGACCAATGGGATTCATTATACATTAAATACCCTTCAGAAGAAGAATTTAACAATGGACAGAATACAGAACGAAATCAGTAAGCTTCGCAATGAGCAGCATCTGAGTGAAAGACTGCAAGAAGCCCAGCTTCGACAGATAAAGCGAGAGCATGATGGTCTTCATAAGTGGATAACCATCAAGCCAAATCTCAGCCTCCTCTGCCGGATAGACGAGAAAGGCAATCTCCTCCCCAAGGAGCAGGAACGCATCAGAGAAGTCAAACAAACTTTAGGTATCAAATAAGATATGAGTGAAGAATCAGTATTATCCTTTCGCAAGCTGGTTTCAGCTATGCGAACCACGGAAAAGGAATATTGGGCACACCGCGATAAGAAGATGCTTCGCCAGTCCATCGAGCTGGAAAAGCGTGTAGACAGCATCATCATGAAGGCAGGCGGAAATGATGTCCCTCAGAACGACAATGGCACATTCTTCCTTCTGGTAGCAGAACTTAGAGCCTCAACCATCCAATATTTCCAAGAGAAGAAAAAGCCACAGCCCGACAAGGAGCTGGTCAACTCCCTCTTCAAGACCATCAAGGAGAAAGAAGCCAAGATAGATAAGATGCTCATACGTCTCAAAGACGAGCAGATAAAGAAAGATGGCTACATCATCCAGTACCACGTCATGGAACGTATGCCAAGAGCACACCAGGCTCATTCTATCTTTAATTCCTCGGATGAGCAGCTTGCCAATATAGAGTTGAATGACCACTACCGCCATCCCGACCCTCCTGGCACCATGTATTTCATCTGCAAGAAATATCTTGGCAAAGACGGAAAACAACTACCTCAGGAAGAGGTAGACAAAATTATTAATAACAATTTAAATTCTTAAGATTATGAACAAGAAAGAAAATAAGCCTCAGAAAGAGGCTAAGACACAAGACAAGTCTCATAACCAGCCAAAGGAGTCCTTCGTTGGCACAGGTAACGGTTCTTCCCTCCGTTCTCGTACAAGCACATGGTTTGAGTGCAAGGTACGCTATGAGAAGACCCATGAGGATGGTAGCGAGAAACTGGTAAACGAACTGTATGTTGTTGATGCCCTCTCCTTCACCGAGGCAGAAGCTAGCATCATCGATAACATGTCCGTCTATGTCTCAGGCGAGTTTAAGGTTGCCAACATCAACCCAGCCAACTACAATGAGATTTTCTTCTCTGATATTGATGACGATGATCTTTGGTTCAAGGCTCGTTTGGCTTTCATCACCATTGATGAAAAGAAGGATAAGGAGAAGCGTACCTATGTCAACTACCTCATCCAAGCCAAGTGCATCGAGCGTGCCAAGCGCTATGTTGATGAAGTCATGGGCAAGACCATGATAGACTATGAGTTGAAGAGCCTCAGCGAGACCAAGATTTTTGATGTCTTCGAACATGAAGCATAAGTTGCACAAGTTATCACTTCTGTTTCGCACAGAAGTGGTAACTTAGCCCCACATTATTAATATATATAACATCAATCATATATGAAAAAGTTGAAACGTTTCATCATTTATCTCCGTCTCTGGTTCATCCGCAAGATGGGTTACACTCTCCCTTCCCTCAGAGAAGCAACCAGCGTCATGCCGGGAGAGTTCTATGATCTCTTCGGGCGCATTGTCCGGGCAGTTCCCAACAAAGAATCCTCCACCCCTCATATTGAAGGCAACTTAGAGCATGAAGAAGTCCCAGAGCATTGCCTTAACTGCGATTTGTTCAAAGAGCACATTCCTTGCTCCTTCAACCATCGTATGCCCAACGGCTGCGATATTTGCGACAATCATCATTTCGAAATCATCTGCATCAACAGAGGCAACATCTAAAGCACAATCAATATGAAACAGCAAAAGTCAAATTATAAACTCGACAAGAAGACTGGTCACCTTCTCGAAGTTCCTTCCAGAAAGCAAGTTCGTGAACATGTCAAGAAGATACGTGAGCAGCAGACCCAAGAATCTCAGGACCCTATCACCGTGCATGAAACCCAAGCTGATAAGAATTTCAAGAAGGTTCAGAAGGTTCTCGACCGTATGCACGCCAAGGCGAAACTCCCCGACTTCCTTACCATGTCCCGCAAGAAGTTCCTTTCCACCGTCTGCGTTATCAATCGTCCCGGCAAGCAGCGTAGCCTCCTCCCCGACAAGGAAGGACGATACGTAATGCTCTGCCACCGAAAGATGGCTAAGGTCTTCACAGCCGATGTCTGCCTACTAGTCAAGATTCAGAAGTCCTGGGTCACTGACAAGACCGAAAAGCTCCCCGATGGCTCAGAGCGCACAGTGGAACATTGGCAAGATGGCTCCTGGAGCATCGTTCCATGCAGAGTGGACAAAAGCAACTACACCACCATTCAGGAAGTCCGTCTTCGCCCATGGTTCTTTCTCCACCGCTATTGGTACGAGATAACCTTTGATGGCAGGGTAGAGCCAGCTATGATGCTCCACGATTACAACCTCAACCCTACCCTTAGCAAGAAGCATTTCTACGTTACCAGGGAATATGTAAAAGTACGTAACCAGGATGCCGAAAACGACTACTTCCGTTTCTGGCTCCACAAACCTACAGATTATGCAGAACGAAACTGATATTTACATCCTCAACCGTCCACGCCATCAAAAGCGTGGGCTAACCCTCAACAAGAATGGGCGCATCACTCTGCGCTCATCCCCAATTAAACTTCTGGGATTGGAGCGAGGAGATAAGATCATCTTCTTGTTCCACGACTCTCAGATGTACATTGTCAAGTCTTCCAGCCATAACCTTGCTATCCCTCTATATGGGCGCAAGTCTCAGCTTCACGGTTGCAGCGCCAGCACCGTCAAGGAACTCTTCAATCATATACCAGGCATTCCACCTGATACTAAGGAGATAGACTTGGTAGTCTCTGACCACCTCGAAAACATCATGATATGCAATGACATCATTCAGGCTTTGGCAGTAGTCAATCGTGCCGACCCATCCCATTGCCGATAATTAAACATTAAGCACAACACATTAAACATTAATAAAGATGCAACAATCAATCAGATACAAAGGTCTCAGCCTCACACCCGATGAAATGGCAGTAGAGAACGGTGCGCTATCCCTCTGTGGCAACCTAGAGCTGCATGATGGCGCATTGCGCCCTTCCATTGTCACAGGAACACCCCTCTCTCAGCCACTCACCATTAATGGTGTAGTGGCTAAGATACTTTATGTACACGAAACTGGCAATTACCGCCACCTCATAGCCATAGCCTCATCAGCCATCTACTGGTTTCTTCAGGATGGATCTCTTGGCTCAACCACCCCTATCAAGTCCTTCGACTACGAAGCATCGGTTCTTTCCGTCAATTCCATCGGTAATACGCTTATCATTGTAGCTACAGATGGGATTCACTATGCTTTATGGGTGGATGGTGGCTATGTAAATCTGCCACAAAAGCCTCCATTCGTAGAAATCACCTTTTCTATTTCCGATGATTATCCAGAAAACTACACTAATGGTGGAGTCGATGCAGAAGGAAGTGCAAATGGTTTTCGGGAAGCATTCCAGCAAACCACATACTCATGCAATGACGTTTTTGATAAGGTAAAAATGTCCACGAACATAATAGATCTTTTTCTCGGAGACTCAGAATGTCTTACAATTAAAGAAGACAAGCAGTCCGATCTTACACAGAGCATCTATGCACTTATCAATCGAACAAACAATCTTATTGCTCGTAAAGGCCGTTTCTATGCTAATTTCTTTGTTAGATATTGCTATAGGATGTTTGATGGTTCCATGATTATGCATTCTTCACCTGTATTTATACCAGTGCAAATTCCAGATAGCTATATGGTGCTGTCAGCTAACGCTATATCACAAGTTACTAATGGTACCATCGATACCTATGATGACTTTACCTTTCAGCGCAAAGATGGAAAGAATAACACATCCAGAGTACATATCACAAAGGCAGCATTTATCTATTATCCACGAAATGTAGATCTTAGGTATACTATACTGGACGCAAAACGTGATGAACTTAAAAAATGGAAGGATGTCATCAAATCGGTAGATATATTCATTACGCCTCCTATTTCTAACGTTGATACATCTGAGAAAATTTCAAGTCTCAGGTTTGGACGAAAAAATTACATGCTAGGAAAAGGTTTACTATCACTCACTTATGAATCAGATAAAGCTATTATTGGAGAGACTTCTGTATATTTCCCTTCACTTAGTCAAGATGCCTATCGGAACAAATTAAAGAACACCTCTGCTTTCTACAAGGTCTGTTCGTTGAAACTTTCAGATTTAGCAATTTGCTCAGCGAAGACATTACCTGTTGACAAGAATGCAGTCTATCAGGTATCATTACAGGAACAGATGAAGGATGATTACAAAACTCATAACTCGCTCTTCGCACAAGGTGGCTATGTCTATAACCACCGCCTCAATCTGTACGGCATGAAAGAGAAACTGTTTCAAGGATTCAATGGCTGTGTTATGCTCCCCGGGCTATATACGCTCAAATACGATGATAGCATTGATGACTTGAGGTATAAAATCCAGAAAATCGTAGTTAGCCTCAACACCACTTCCGGAACGAAATATGTTGAAAGTAGCGACAAATTCTTCTCTCGTCAGGATATTGATGTCTTCATGATCAGTAACCTTGTCAAGTTCTACCCGGATTCCAGAGCTGATAAAATGGCTATCTTCTGTAAGGATTCTTCTGATAATGATGTCATCTTCGTCTTCCCTCTGGAACAATGCGCTGAACTGAATGGAGCCATGCACATGGGAGATTTCACCGACAATTTCGAGCAATATAAGGTAGAGTCGTTTGATTATACAGTTGATGATGTAGTGGAACTATCCAATAAGATCTATACATCAGAGTCTGATAATGCCTTCTATTTCCCATTAAACGGAATCAATACCGTAGGTATCGGAACCATACAGGGAATAGCCTCCACCACGCGTGCGCTCTCACAGGGTCAGTTTGGCCAATACCCATTAATGGCATTCTCTACCGATGGTATCTGGGCGATGGAAGTCTCTTCCAAAGGCACTTATAGCAGCATCCACCCAATTAGTCGTGAGGTTTGCAGCAATCCGAAGTCTATCACTCAGCTAGATCAGTCCGTGCTTTTCGCCACAAACCGCTCAATCAGTCGCATAGCAGAGTCACAGGTGGTTTCCATGTCCGATGTCTTAGATGGTCCCGGCTTCAATATTTACGGCCTAGGCAAATTCCTTAACTTCTTCAATGATACTGAGGAGGATAGTGATACCGTCAAGTCTACCAAGGCTCAGATGCGCCAGCTCATAGATTTCACCTCTTCGCCAATAGAGTTCTTCCAGCGTTGTCAGGTCATCTATGACTATAAGAACTCTCGCATCTTATGCCTGGATGTTACACAGACGAGTAAGACCTCTACGGCTGATACGGTGGCACTCTGCTATTCTATCAAGGATAATGCCTGGAGCACTTTCCTTATACAGAACGTGCTCACGGCAATCAATTCCTACCCACACCCCTACATACAATATAGGGATGGCAGCGTGATGGTGCTCGATAAGGGTTACGATTACGAAGATACAACAGAGTATCATGGCATCATAGTTACTCGTACCTTGAAGTTCGATGAGGATAATGCCCCTGATGCCATCACTGGCTACATCCATTCCCTCACCTCTGGCACCGTGCCAGTCATGTGGCTGTATGGTAGCAACGATAACCAAAATTGGCATTACCTAGGTCGCCTAGGTGGCATGAAGTCCAGCTATATGGCTACTCACAGCTATCGTTTCTTCCGCATCGCCCTATACCTGAAGATGAAATCCATGAATCAATACTTTGCTACGCGCCTCGAAATCATCAGGCGTTTCAGCAAGTTCTAGCAGAAAAAATAAGAGCCTTCGCTTTTTCAGGAATCCATCCCGATTTAGCGAAGGCTCTTTCCATAAACACCCAAAATAATGAAGAAAAAGAATAGCCTCAAAAATAAAAAGCCCCCGTTCCAGGCGATTCTATCGCCTAATCTCAGATAGCCACCCCCAAGATAGCCCCCAGGTCCGCCTCTCTACGTAAAGCTAGGTCTTCTCAGCGTATAGTTATCCCGGCTCAGCAAGTCGCTCTTGATGTTATTGTAGTCAGCGGTAGCGCTTTCTCCATACGTTCCAGCCTTATCCGCAAACTGATCCATCAGGAACTGGCTCATCACGTAGTCTACGATGTATCTGTGGCAGTGGCTCTTCAAGGCATCCGTCACAGCCACGTTCCAGTTCGGAATCTCCAGTTTCAGCGTCACCGTCTCATAGATGGTTTCCTCCCTGTCCTTACCAGCCTTGTTTACGGTATTGGTCGTTTCGTTCTCCTCACCGTCAATGATGGTGGTCACTACTTCCGTCCAAGTGCCGTTTTTGTTGTCAGTATAGGCATACTTTCTTATGCCCTTCACCAGTCGCTCCAGGTTGTTGTTGTCCTCCACTCTACCAGTGGTCTGATAACGCTGAGCAGCCAGTTTGATGTTAGCGATGGCTTCCGTCACGGCACGGTTGATAATACTGCGAGTCTCGTCACTGTCCGGGCTTTCGATGTTGGCTCTGATGTCCTTTTGTGCTTCGTCCACCATGCCCTGGCTCACTACATAGCATCTTGCCAGTACATCATTACATACCTGCTCCATGCTAAAATTCAATGTAATCAATTTTCTATCCATAATTGCAATTATTTATATTGAAGAAAAAATTATCTCAGTTCGAAAGGCGGTCTGCCTCCGCTCCAGTCCACATAGTCTTGGTGGAAATGCTGCGAAACAAAATCAGGATTTCGCTCAGAGCCTTTCACCCCTCTCTGCTTATCCTTGTCTACCTCGTCCTCATTTCGAGCCTCAGCGTCCAATGAATTGCCTTCCTTGACCGCTCCATCGACACCTCTAGCCTCAGCATCAAGATTGCAGCCTTGCTTTGTGGCAGCATCCTCACCTCTCGCTATAGTACCAGGAGAAGCAACGTTCTTGCCTACATTGTCCGAAGTTCTGGTTTCAGCAGATTGGGCATTCATCTGTTTATAAGAATCATCCTCCACTCTCATTGAAGTAGAAGAACGATTGCTGTCCTTTCCTGCTTCATCTTCTTTTCTCTCGGAAGCAGAAGAGGCAGAAGCATTCTTTGCAACACCATCCACAGCCCTTCTCTCTGTAGGCGAGAAGCTGCTATTCTTTTCAACTCCATCCCCTCCTCTAGCAACAGCATCAACAGCCGAAGAACCATCTTTCACGGTATCGTCAGCGGTTCTTTCAGCCTCAGCAAAGCTAAAGTCCTTCTTTAGCAAAACCTCCTTGATGGCTTCCAGGTCGCTCGCTCCCATACTGCCATAGTCCGTATGGTTCATGTCTGGGAAGTCGCTCAGCCATCCTGCCATGATAGCATGTACCAGATAGTTCTGTATTTGATTGGTCAGCACACCGCTCAATCTAGGTGGCCAAGATGCCAAGGTCTTGATGGTGATTGTGAAATCATCAGCCAGTGCCTGTAGGTCAAACTGCCGTGTGGTCGAAGAAGAGAATCTTGCCAAGAAGTTCTCTAGGTCGGTTATTGCTTCCCTATAGTAGATGTCCAACTTCGCCTCCTCGCCATCACTCGCCCAGACGGTCTGAAAGTCCACCTCTGGGTTATGCTGCGCAATGGTGGCAGATAGTCCCTCTACCACGCCCATCACGCTCTTCTTCACTATTTTTATCGTTATTGTCTTCATACGCTCATTTCTTTCTATGCCACAACCAAATCAGCAAACCAATCACAGCGACTACCAGGGTCCAGATGATCTTGGCTGTATACTTCCCCAGGGTGATATACTTTTGCTCTGCCTTGGTCAGTTCTCGGCTTAACACCTGTATGGAGTCCTGCTTTAACCGAATCAAGCTATCCTTCTGCACTATCAAGAATTGGTATTTATCCACCTCCTTGCTCATGGTGAAGATGGAATCCTGTAGCTTCGTCACCTCCTTAGTGTCCCTGTTGGTTACTGTAGAGTGCCAGCTTTCCGTTTTGATAGGCTTTCCGTTCTGGTCTACCGTGGTCGAAGTGCTATCCTTGGTATGGGTCGTTTCAGTCGAGGATGATGTATATTCCCGATTCTGGTATCTAGCCATCTGTTCGAAGGCAGAGATAAACCGCTCCTGCCAACTGGCATCCAAGCCCTTGCTCACGGTGTTGTCCGTGATATAGTGCTCCTGTGTCACGGTCTTCGTCTTGCAGCTCGTCAGGAAGAGCATAGAGAAATAAGCTACCCACACTAGCAAATAAATAATAAAGTGCTTTGTCGTTTTCATAAGCCTTGATGTTATGAAATATTGAGTGCTCGCTTGGACTTCTTCAAATACTCCTCGCATTTGTCTAGTCCTTTGTAACCACCGTTAATTTTCCGTCTGATTGCTTTCAGATTATCCTCGTCAGCCAATTTATTGCAGCCGAAGGTATCAAATATCCACATCGATGAACGTGTGGCACCAAGAGGCTGCTCCAACAACTCAGGCTGTTCCACTACATCATAGCCACAATATCCGGCATACTTCCTGTAGTTGGCTCTTCCTGTTATCTGAATAAGCCCCCTGCCCTTATACCTCACCCCATCACCCTTATGGGTGTTGCCAAGGTCTTTTCGCCCTTCATACGCCTTTCCGCTGGCAATCTCCTTGGTATATCTCAGTTCACCACTCTCATGCGCTATCTGGGCTAGATAATGCGCCCACCTCAAAGGCGTGTTGATTTCAAATTCCTGAGCATACTTATTCAGGTATGGCAGAAACTTCTCTGCTCTTTTCCCTGCATTAGGCATCGCCATCAGCAGCTGCTCCAATCTGATTTCCTTCATTTCCATTTTCCTTATTGTTTTTAAATTCTTGGTATTTCTTGAACATCGGAAACTTCTCCACAAATCCAAGTGTCAGCGCATAATAAGCATAGTCCACAAGTTTATACCAGGGCGTATCTGGTACTAGCATCCGTCTCAGGTTCTTCAATATGTTGGTCGTGAACAGATAGGTTGCAGCTATACACACCCACTTCACGCAAAACAGAGCCTCAGTATCCGAATGCAGGAAGTGACCGATAATAAACAATGCAGCCACCGTCACGAAGAACACTGCACAGCATACGAAGAACATGCCGAATTTCTTCCAGCTCCATTCTTCACCGTTAAACACTGCAGCCACGATACCGAACACCAGGTTCAGCCCGAACAATACCATCATGGCAATCATAAAGTCTCTGATGGGAACTAGCAGACTCAGAAAAGTCCATATCGTCCCAATTAAGTAACCTCGAATATCATTCATTTTCTTTTCCATTTATCCGTCCCCACTCCGTTATGGAAACGATGCAAATTTAAGCCATCATTCCCGATTATCAGTGATAAGTTCCGCAACTTCATACGAAAAAGAGAACACAAGCCCCTAATATAGCCTGCATTCTCTTCTTCTGATAGTTTTCTTTTATATATCTCTAGTTGTATTATGGTAAAGTCCACAAATAATAATTATTAATTATAAATTATTAATTATCAATTAAAGTACCCCCATGCCTTGCACTTTCCGTATGGGTTATCATCGTCTCTCAGCCAGTTCACAGCCAAGTCCACCATTTTGTCCATCAGCTGCTCCTCGCTATCATCGGCAAACCATTTCTTCATCAGGTTGTAGTTGTCCGAATATACCATGTTCAGCACCACGGCAAAGTCCCATTGGTTGTAAGGGCGAATCTCGTCCTTCACCGTCTCATATATTTCCTGCGTCTTCGCCATGGTATAGTAAGGAGCACGATGCTCTACCTCCTTATCGTCCTCAAACACCATCTTCTTGATTTGAGCCTCAGCGAAGAAGTCGTTGAAGTGTCCGTTGCCCACTACCCCATAGATGTCCTTATACAGCAGCAAGAGGTCTTCATCCGTTGCGTGCATAGCCACGAATTTGCCGATTATCTTTGTCACCTGCACCATCTGCTCAGGTGTGGCATCGGTCTGATATTTTGTGATAAGTTCTACTAAGTTCATGTCATTCTTGTTTTTGCGATTTGACGAATTTGAAAATCTCATCCAGCTTGCTTTCCATCTGGTTGAGTCTTTCGTTTGTTTTCTGTTGGTCACGAAACGTTGTGTCCAGCTCTGCGAGGAGATTATCACAGTCCTTTACGGTCTGCTCGAAATCAGGCATCTTTCTTAGGATGTCGTTAGCTTGGTTCTTCAGTGCGTTCACCTCATTGATGATGTTCTCCTTGCTACAGGAGATTACAAGGGTGTCGCTGTATGCTGTTTGCTCAGTATCTACCACCGAATAGATGGCTTGCTTTCCATCCTCGGTTTGCACATTCACCTTCACGTTCCTCGCCCCATAGTTCGGCATTCCCGGCATAGCAGCCATTACGTTCGGCTTGCCATTCTCAAAGTCAGGGCAAGGATTGCTCGTCACCTTGCCTTGCTTAAATTTTCTGCTGGCTCTATCAAATAGATAGATTGGAAATCCAGCCTTCAAGTCTCTGAATATCATAATCGTATCTTTTTAAATGGATAATGCGAGGGAAACGATGGCTAGCAAACCATCCACCATTTCCCCCTATAATGATACTAAGCAGTAGTCAATGCTACGGTTAGACTGTCAAATATGCTCAGGCTTCTAGCCTTTCCGCATACCACATCGTTAGCCTTTTGCGTCCGTCCTACACTGGCGATGGTCACAGCCGTTGGTAGGGCTGTCTGCCCTTGGAAGGCTGCAATCCATTTTTCCGTGTAAATCAATGGCTGTGCTCTCATCACGTTTCTGTTGCCCACTACAGGCGAAATGATGCTGATAGTCGCCACGATAGGCACGAATACCGTTGTACCGTTCAGGATAGGCTGCTCATAACTGTAGGTTATGCTAGCCTGTGGCTGCACGTTGCCGTTCACGCAATAAGGTCTGCAAAGCTTCTCATTGTAAGTAGCTAAGACTGAAACTTGGTTGGCTACCAATGCTGTAGTAGCCAATCCCACTGGAGAAATTTTGTTCATACCACTACGCTTCTGTTTCATTCTTTACTCTTTTTTACTGATAGCCACCTGCTACACCTGCGCCACATCCGCAACCGCCATTCATCAGATTGGCAAAGTAGATGTTCTGCTGCAACTGAGAGTTCTTAAACTTCAAGTCCTGAATCTCGTTTGCTTGCTCCTGGCTCCAATGGCCTGTCAAGGTGTCGATGATGCGCTGGGTGTTGTTCTCACCTGCACGGATGACGTCACACTTGTCTTGCTGCAGCTGGAAACCGAGATTCGAAGCTGCTCTTTCTATACCAGTATTGGTATAGCTAAAGCCCTGCTGCATCTGGTTAACGATGTCCTTCTGACCAAGCTGGTTGTCGTAACCCATCTTGATGATGTTCTGCTGGGTCTGGCAGCAGCAGTCCTTCAGGGCTATTGTCATCTGCAAGTTACCCTGCGAGATAGCGTTGATTACTCGCTCTGCCGAGAATCCAACCTGACCACCAAGCTGCTGGATGCCAGCCTGAATGCCACAGATAGAGTTCTGCAAGGCGTTGAAGTCACAGTTCAGATTGCTTGCCAACATCTTAAGGTCGTTGCCATTACCCTGGATAGCACCCATCAGCAAGTTGCTGTTCTGGTTGTCTGCCATCTGGTTGCGCAAACTCTCGATTTGACCCTGAATCTCCGCACGCTGCACGTCTGCGCCATTGTCACGATTGTTCCAGTCTGCACCATACATATAGCGCATCATGCCCATCATCATCATATAGGCAAACGGATTGTTCCACATGTCGGCATCGTCACGGTCACGCATCATAGCTGCCATTGCCAAAGGATTGTTGTTGTCACGATTTGCCATCGCTCCAAGCAAACCACCCATCATTGCATCGTTGCAACAAGAGGTAGTCTTAATTACTTCTTCTGCCATAATTCCTAAAGAAATAAAAGTTGTACATTCTGTTTATACTCACATGTAACCGATTACGTGTGCAAAGATACGAGGAATAGGCAAGTTATTAAATAACTCTGTCACACTTTCTTTAATTGTCTGTTTTCCAAAGATTTAAGGTAACATAGACCCATATCAAAACCATCGTATATATATTTTCGCAAGAATATTGTATATAATTTAAGGCAAAAATTGTATGTTTTAGAGCATAAAAAAGAGAGAAGCAATCTCTCGCCTCTCTCTTTTTCTACTTGTTTCTTTTCAGTCTTTTCTTGATAAACTCCTTAACGTCCCATTTCTTGAAGAAATGGCTATGGTCCCCAACATTTCCCACGCTTTCCAGTTCCCCATCAGCGATAGCCCTTCTTAGGGTAGATTCGCTGATATGCGCCTCCTTCTTCACCTGCCCGGCAGTCATCATTGGGTTGAGAGCATACGGAAGATAGTTCTCACAAAGGTCTTCTATCTCTTCGCTACTCATTCCGCAAGCAGTTACCTTCTCCCCTCTCTTCTCTTGCTCGTCTGCTCGAAAGCAAGAGTCAGACAACGATTTTAATAAAACTCCCAAGGTGTGATAACCAAATAACTTACCCATATCATTATAATCTAGAGATTAAACTTTGACAGCCCTTTCCCGAGAAATACTTATCGGCAAAACCATACAAATAAAATATAATAGTCATTACCAATATTACAATGTTAGCTTCTACCATTTCGTTGGTAGTAAAAACATTCCAATATACAATGTGTATAGCATTAATACCGAATAGGTATATAATCATAGGAATACGCCATCTGTAGCAGAGCCAGAAGAACCTACTTGCAAGTATAAGCACAAGCGGATGGATGTAAACTGAAAAATAGATAAATGCTGCCGATACCCAATTCTCCTTAAACCATATGCACATTTCTTTTTCATGAGACGCAAATGTTACCATGCATGCAATATGAAAAAGCATGATAAACAGAGGCATCACTTCACAATAATACTTGAACCAAGTGAGTAGCTTCACGCTGTAGCCTCTACCTGCAAGGATAATGACGTTAATCATTTCGCTAACGTCCATACCCTTAAACATTACTCTTGACAACTGTACAACACCGACTGATTGAACTAACCGATGGACTTCATCTTCTTCCTCTTTAGTCATAAATTCTTCTCCTTTTTTTGGGGGGTTTATTATTTATTCTTAGTTCCTCATTCTTAATAACAAGGAAAGTGCTACAAAAATAAACAATTCTGCACAAAAAACATTCATTTTGAGCAATATTTTTATAGTTAAACTTTGCTAAAGTAACAATCCGTAAGCAACAATCGCAAATTCATCATATATAAAATAAGGTGTAGCTCTATCAAGAGTTACACCTTATTATATTATATCCACTTGATGACAGTATCACCATGATAACCTTTCTTCCAAACGAACCAAGCATAGCTTACAGCGCTGCCTCCTCCGTCCTTCATCCTCTGAAACTCTCCGTTCTTGGCGCAAAGCACTCTTCGGGAGAATTGAAGAACGTACTGAGGTGGATGCTTGCTAAATAGCTCATCATACCTCTTTTGTCCTTCTAGAAAAGTAGTCTTCAAGAACATGACACAAAGACCTTCATCAGGAAGGAGTTCCAAACTGTGCTTGATGAAATCCAGGGCATACTTGTATGGCGGATTGGTAAGGATGCAGGTACAATCGTTCGGCAGTTCGGTGGTTACCAAGAAATCGCTTGCCCCCCCCATAGCCTCTATCCACAAGGTCAGTGGAGATAACATCATGCCCAAAGTCTTTCAATCTGTCAGATAAACACCCAGTACCACAAGCACACTCCCAAATCTTATGAGGAAGATGTATAGCTTTCACAAGTTTGTCGATAGCTATAGGATCGGTAGCGTAAAAGTCATTGCTCTCACGCTCCTTGTCCGTGTGGTTGGATGCT
>ERZ1035014.65-NODE-65-length-60733-cov-715.155839_pt1 | contig 60733 bp, 61 predicted proteins | sample MGYA00520620_ERZ1035014 | MGnify/ENA primary metagenome ERZ1035014 (study PRJEB33766, sample SAMN09781744) | gut metagenome | biome: gut microbiome | host: Homo sapiens | place: Madagascar | study: EMG produced TPA metagenomics assembly of the PRJNA485056 data set...
TTGGGAGCATCCAACCACACGGACAAGGAGCGTGAGAGCAATGACTTTTACGCTACCGACCCTATAGCCATAGACAAGTTGGTAGGTGTCATGTCACTTCCTCACAAGATATGGGAGTGCGCTTGTGGCACAGGTTGCTTGTCGGAGCGACTGAAACACTTCGGGCATGAAGTAATATCCACCGACCTTGTAAACAGGGGATATGGGGGGATAAGAGACTTCTTGAAAACAGAGGAAATGCCAAATGGGTGTACTTGCATCCTTACCAATCCGCCATACAAGTATGCCCTGGACTTCATCAAGCATAGTCTAGACCTTCTTCCAGAAAATGGTCTTTGCATCATGTTTCTAAAGACCACCTTTTTGGAAGGACAGAAGAGATATGATGAGCTGTTCAGCAAGAATCCGCCTCATTATGTTCTGCAATTTTCCAGAAGGGTGCTCTGTGCGAAGAACGGAGAGTTTCAGAGGATGAAGGATGGTGGAGGAAGCGCAGTAAGTTATGCGTGGTTTGTATGGAAGAAGGGGTATCAAGGTAATACCGTTATTAAGTGGATATGATGGAAAGAATATGAGGTGATGGTGGATTTTGTTTCATTGTCACCTCTTAGTATATGTGCTTTGTCTGTGATTTAACTTTCAAATTGTAAGAAAAACGCAAATTTACCCCCCCATTTTGTGATAGATAGTAACTGTTTGTATAGTTTAACACAATATTTAGACTAGATATTTGCAAGATAGTGAGAAATTTTTTATAAATTTGCGAAAACTAATCATTTAATCAGTCTAAGAAAATACGATGAACAAAGAAGAAAAAGAAATCAAGACCGCATTGCAACGTATCGTAAACTTTGGCGGTCGAAGAAAGAGAGTGGAGAAATCCCTATGGAAAGCCAAGTGGTTGCCAGTTCTTGTCATGTTGGTAAGATGGTATGGCACGTTTGACTTCTATTCAAATCCTAGGGAAATATTTATGGACTACCGTGAGAATGAGTTTTGCGTGATGTGGTTATACACCATCGCCTACATTTTCTTACCCTATTACATGTGGGATAAGGCGGTCACCCATGAGCTTTGTTTCCGATGGAAGATACCTATGGTGTATCTTTTCTCACTTAACGTGGAGCATCTTTTCTATGACTCCATCATTATCACCATGGATATGGTTTATTTCGATTTCATCCTCATTGGTCTAACCTTATTATTGTATGTCTATGTTGGAATCAAGCGAATATAGGATAGTGGCAGCGAGCCTTCGGACTTTGGCAGACCAAGCCGAGGCAGAGGCTAACGCCATAGACAATGGCGAGCCACGTAGTTGTGGAATCAAGGGCGTTGACATGGAATTGATGGTGTTGCAACTAGCCATGTTGAACGATGGAACAATCAACAAGGGCATGGTGGCTGAGATATTAGGCAAGTCTCCTCGCATGGTGGAGAAATATGTGGCAGACGGAACGATACCGCAAGGCATGGAGGAGAAGCATGGGCATGCCCAGCGTTGGAATCGTGCCTTGATAGAGTATATCGCCAACAAGAAGCGATTCTTTCGCAAGCAAGCGAAGAAATATGGCTTGTTGTAAGGAGAAATAAATGCAGGATAGGGGAAGTTCTTGGTGGACTTCCCTTATATTTTGTAGTTGAGGCTTTTGGCTTCGCCGTTTAACGAAATCGCTAGGTTCTGATAATCTGTGAGTTAAACAATCTTTGGGTAAGTTATCATCATGTTGCTATTTATTCCTTAATTTTGCCGTCGTAATCGGTTACATGTGTGTTATCATTATTGTTTAACTTTTTATTCTTTAGGAATTATGGCAGAAGAAGTAATCAAGACCACTTCCTGTTGCAATGACGCAATGATGGGTGGTATGCTAGGAGCGATGGCAAATCGCAACAACAATGACCCTTTGGCATTGATGGCGGCTATGCGTGACCGTGACGATGCCGACATGTGGAACAATCCATTTGCCTACATGATGATGATGGGCGTGATGAAATGGATGTACGGTGACAACTGGAACAACCGTGACAACGGCGCAGACGTTCAACGTGCGGAGATTCAGAGCCAGATAGAGAGCCTTCGCAACCAGATGGCTGACAACCAGAACAGTAACTTGTTGATGGGTGCCATCCAAGGCAACGGCAACGACTTGAAGATGCTTGCCAGCAACTTGAACTGTGACTTCAACGCCTTGCAGACTTCCGTCTGTGGCATCCAAGCTGCAATTCAGCAGGTAGGCGGTCAGGTAGGGTTCAGCGCAGAACGTGTCATCAACGCCGTGGAGCGTGGTAACTTGAACCTCATTCAGAACTTGAAGGACTGTTGCTGCCAAACGCAACAGCACATTATCAAGATGGGGTACGAGAACCAGCTAGGGCAGAAGGACATCATCAACAACATGCAGCGAGGCTTCGACTTCAACAATAGAAGTGTCGAGAGAGCGGCATCGAGTCTTGGCTATCAGATGAGCACCGACAAGTGTGACATCATCCGTGCAGGTGAGAATAACGCACAGCGAATCATCGATACCTTGAACGGTCATTGGAGACAGGAGCAAGCCGACGAGATTCAGGACTTGAAGTTTAAGAACTCCCAGTTGCAGCAGAACCTTTTCATGTACAACCTCTATAACGGCGGTTGTGGATGTGGCGCAGCCATGGGAGGCGGTTATCAGTAATGTCGTATGAAACAGAAGCGTAGTATGAACAAAATATCTCCAGTAGGTTTGTCTGCTACAGCGTTGGTAGCAAACCAAGTTTCAGTTTTGGCGACTTTCAGCGAGAGACTTTGCCGACCATTCTGTGTGACATCGACCGTACAACCTCAGGCGACCATCACGTACAGGTATGAGACCCCTTATTTAAACGGAACGACCGTGTTTGTTCCAATCGTGGCGACCATATCCATCATAACGCCAACAAGCGTGCGCAACGTGACGAGGGCGCAACCGATGATTTACTCAGAGCGGTTCGTGGCGGCTTTCCAAGGTCAGACGGCACTTCCTACGGCGGTGACAATCACCAGTGTCGGCAGGATGCAACAGGCGAACGATGTGGTGTGTGGCAAGGCACGTGTGCTTGACATACACGATTCCCTAACAGTAGCATTGACTACAGCTTAGTATCGAACATAGGGGGAAATGGTGGTGTTGAGGCTACCGTTTCCCTCGCCGAATCACAACTTAAAAATAGAAGACTATGTTATTCAAGGACTTGAAGAGCGGTTTCCCTGTCCATCTGTTTGATAGGGCGACCCGACAATATAAGCAGGGCAAGGTGATGAGCGTAAGCCCACCTCACCCCGACATGGACACCACCAAGAAGCCTAGCATGATGCCACCCATGCCAGGGATGCCGAACTACAACAAGTTGTATGTAGATGTTTGCGTACAGACGGAGGACGGCAACCAAAACACCTACTTGGTCGTAGATACGGAGCAATCGGCGTACCACAACACCTTGGTCATCTCCTGTAGCAAGGAGAACATCATCAATGAGGTGAACGCATTAAAGACGCAGGCTGAGGATGTGCTTGGCAAGGTGCCAGAGTTTGAGAAGACCGTGGAGGACTGCAACAAACTGTTGGAAACGCTCGACACCTCGTTTCGTGAGCAACAGGCAACCGACAAGAGATTGTCGAAGTTGGAGGAGGGAATGGCAGAGCTCCTCAAATTTGTCAAATCAAAAACGTAAGACTATGAACTTATTGGAGCTAATCAAGAAATACCAAGCCGACGCAACGGACGAACAGATGTTGGCCGTGACCAAGGTAATCGGCGAGTTCGTGGCGATACACGCCACGGAGGATGAATTGCTAAAGCTGTACAAGGACATTTACGGAGTGGTCGGCAACGGACACTTCAACGACTACTTCGCCGAGGCTCAAATCAAGAACATGCGATTTGAGGACGAGAAGGGAGTGGAACGACATGCGCCGTACTTCACCGATGCAAGGACATTGGAGATATACGAGACCGTGAAGGACGAGGTGCGCCCATATAACCAACACGACTTCGCCGTGGTGCTGAACATGGTCTATAGCGACAACCACAATCTGCTGAGCAAGTGGTTTCCAGAAGCCACGGACGAGCAGATGACCGACAAGGTGGTTGACATGGCGGTCAGTTGGCTCAATGACGATGATAACCCATACGGCAACTGCAAGGCGTGGGGCTACTTCAACCACAAGTGAGATAACCATAACACCTAAAAGACAGAATAAGAAGACTATCGAATGGGAACGCAGCCATGGGAAGGGCTTGCGTTCCCTTTTTCGTCATGAGTTGCGCAAATTATCACAAATGGGAGTGGATAATCCGCTATATTTGCATTGTGACCACAACGGAGTGGGTACGTAACAAAACAAGAAGGTATGAATGATATTCGTAGTTATGTCGTAATGGCGGTTGGGGCGGTGCTTGCCATGCTAAGCCCCATCATGGACTTTATCTTTGCCATGCTGTTGCTCCTGGGGCTGAATTTTATATTCGGCCTTGTGGCTGCACGGCTCAATGGCGAGAAGTGGGATTGGAAGAAGGCAGGGATGTGCTTCATCTTTGCCGCCGTGTTCTTCGTGATAGTGGTGAGCATCTTTGTTATTGGCAAGTGGCTGCACTGTGACGATAGGGCGGTGAGTGCCGTGCAATATGTATGTTGGGCGACCACATACTTCTTCGGTACGAACATCTTGCGGAACTGGCGCAACATCTTGAAGCCTGACTCTACATGGTACAAGTTGGTTGACTTCCTGTATTACATCTTGTCGGCGAAGTTCATAGAGGACATACCGTATTTCAAGAGTTACCAGGAGTACAAGAGAAAGGAATCGAACGACAAACCAAACACAGAGAACCATGACGATAACGAAGGAACACCTGACGGCAATAATGCCTAATGCCAAGAGCAGGGCAGAGCAATACATCGGTTACATCAACGGCTATGCCAAGGAGTTTGGAATCACAACGCCCTTGCGCATGGCTCACTACTTGGCTCAGATAGCCCATGAGAGCGAAGAGTTACGATATACAAAGGAGATAGCGAGTGGAAAGGCATACGAGTGGCGTGCCGACCTAGGGAACACCCACAAGGGCGATGGCGTGCGCTACAAGGGGCGTGGGTTGATACAGATAACAGGTTGTGCCAATTATCAGGCATATGCCCGATATTGCGGCTTTGACGTTGTAAGCAACCCCGAACTACTCGAGAGACCCCTCGGGGCGGTTCGCTCATCCATGTGGTACTGGTGCACGCACGGCTGCAACGAGCTTGCAGACCAGAACGATATACGCAAGGTGACACGAAAGATAAATGGTGGTTACAATGGTCTGGAGGACAGAAAGAAATATCTTGAAAGGGCAAAGAAAACATTGGGAATAGCATGAGACTGAGACATATCATATACTATATTGGAATATGGATGATGTTCCTGTTCATCCTGTTCCTTACGAGTTGCAGGACACGGACTGTGGCGATGGACAGATATGTAGCCTACGACCGAACCAGCAGCCACACAGACACGACCTTGCAGAGCCGTTTCATCCAAGCGTTCGAGCAGATGGCGAGATACCAGAGCAGCCTACGTGAGGCGAGCGTGAGGGAGACGAGCCAAGTGAAGGACAGCGTATCTACCACGGTGGATGCCGATGGAAAGCCGATAAAGACCGAGCGTTGGCATTCGGAAGTGACCAACAAGGAAAGCAAGGAAACGACCAAACTGAGGGATTCTGTATCGGTGCTGAGGCAGACGGTGGACAGTTTGCAGGAGTTGCGAGCTAGCAAGGATTCCTTACTGGTTGCTAGCAAGGATTCTATCAACGAGTTGAGGAAGAACGTGACCACGTTCCTGGAACGGTGTGACACCTTGGAGAAGTTGCTGGGTGTGCCTATCGTCCTGTATGTAGTATCGATAATTGTATTCTTTGTTTGGAAAAAGTGTAAAAATAGCTTATGAATACAATAAAAATAAATATATTAAAGAAAAGCGTAATGGGAGTTGTCGAGGGGTTGACAACAACCATTGCTGCGCATAATCCAGATGTGGATTTTGAAACTATCTGGGCGAGTGATAGCGAAGAGCCAAAACTTGACATATACTATAGGGAAGCCATTACAGACTTGGAAAATGAACTGTCTAGTTTCTCTGCGTCAACAATGGAAAAGTTTGACCTTCAATCCTTGGCTGATGATTTTAGTTTGGTAATAGAGACTTTGGCCTATTGGCCAACTCGATTGTCTGGACTTCTGACCAATCAGATTCAAAACTATCTTGTTCATGCAGTCATGTCTGGTTGGTTGTCTGATTTTCCTGACATAAAGGCAATGGACTATGCCTCCATGGGTGTTTCTGATTTGCAAGCAGTCAAGGAAATTTTATTGAAGAAAGATTTCACGTTTTTAGAAGATGCTAGGCATGAAGACGGTGGACTTAAAAATGTGCTTTTGGAAAGAGACTTGGCAAATCGTGACGGTGATTCTGATGCAAAGTCTGATGTCGGTCAACGATTTTTTGATAGAGAGAAGGAGGGAGAGAAAAAAGATGGCAATAAATTAGATTCTTTATCTCGTTTGGGTGATGGAAGAAGTAAGGGGGACAATGTGACGGTGGTTTCGAGTAGGTCGAAGGATTTTGCTCGACAGCACTTTCGACATGAAAAGGTGGATTGGAGTGGTGGAAGACCACCTTATAGGTTAAAATAATACTTTTCAAAACAAGCAGCAATTATGGATAAAAAGGAAATTACGTTAAAGTTTGACTTGGGGCAAGTATGCAATGATATACTTGCTAGGTGCTATGTTGTAAGCCAAAGTTTGGTGGAGGATGCGCAAAAAGACATTCGGGCAGCGATAGAAAGTCCTGATGCAAAGGAAACTCAGAGCATAATTAACCGTGCTGTCACGGAAGCTTTTGGAAATTTAAAGATTGCGGCACAACGATATTTGACCGTTGGACGTACAGAAGACAACAACAACTTGGAACGATTGGTTAATAGAGTCAATTCGTATTCTTACATCGACAATAAAAACGGTACTTGGACGGAAGTTGTAAAGGTTACCAAAGATGGAGAAGTTTCAGAAGAGACAACCATCGTAACCAAGAAAGGTGAGGAACGTGATGAAACAATCTATGAGGTGGTTACCCTTGTCTTGTATATTCCAAATTGGAATATCGCTGTGACAGATGGTTTGAAGAGCCACATGCACCGCTATATTGTAGATTATGTGATGAGCCAGTTCCTACAAGACCAATATGCGGACAAGGCTGGACAGTATGCCCAAAGGGTGGCTGATGACTATGGAAACATTCAGTCAGACCTCCTAAGTCGTGACAACTACACGATGAGACGCCCAAGTTTTTCTTGATGACTTCATTGTTAGTTTAGGTGTTTATGGAAAAGCCCTCGCCCCTTGGAGAAATCCTTGGAGACGAGGGCTTGTTTCGTCTATATCTTGCCGAACTTGCGAACGAAGTTGAGGCGAGTTGCCATGTATTGCGACTTGGCGAGCATCCTCATGAAGATGCCGATGCGGAAATATCGGTAGCTCTTGGTCGCCATGTAGTTGGACTTGTAACCTCCCACACGACCGATGTAGTGCCAGTTTTGATTGTCGTTGCTCCCATACAGCCACATCAGCGGAATCGTCTTAGAGGTGAGCGAGTGGACGTAGCCAGTGATGGAGTCGGGGCATTCGTCCTCGTCAAGTTTGAGCGTTCGGGTGACGATGATGCCGTCATAGGCGTTCCCGTCGTTGTAGTCGTACCCCTTGTCGAGGCAGGTGACGCTACCGTCCTTGTACTGTATGTAAGGATGTGGGTATGAGTTGATGGCGGTGAGTACATTTTGAATAAGAAATGTGTTCCATGCCCCATCTCGGATGGAATAGCATAATGCCACCGTGTCTGCATCAGAGCTTTTTCCCTTGGTGTTTATATCCAGGCAGAAGATTCGTGAGTTCTTGTAATCGTAGATGACTTGGCATCTTTGAAAGAAATCTATAGGGTATTCTGCAAAGTCCATGAGTTGCAAGACTCGTTCTCTTGTCTTTAGTTCTTCTTCCGTACATTCTTTTTCTTCCGCAAAAAAATCATATAATTTACTTAGAGTGTTTTGTATGGATAAAGATGGACCGTCCAACATGTCTGACATGGAAACTACCTGTGATTCTACAACCTTGCTCAGAGAGCGGTTGGTGGCAAATATTACCGATTGGTCTAATTGGGTAATTGAGTTGTTGTTGGAGCACACTTCCCTAGAAATCGGGTGTATGCCTGAGTACGTTCCTGTTGATGAAACGTCGAGAGCCCAAATGCCATCGGTAGAGAATGCGATGAGTGGAAATTGTCCGAACTGACCTTGACTGAGTGCCCTGGTAGTAGTAGCAATCCCTTGGATTGTTCCTATGCCTACGGTATTTATTCCGTTTACAGGGAAAGAATATGGGTTGTCTGCCTCGGATGTGTAAATCTTGGAAGCCTGTTCCACGATGTCATCCTTTGTGTATTCGAAACTGGAAATCTCGTATTGCTTATAGTCCTCCGTGAAGAAACTGAGTTGCATGGCACCGTTTAGCTCGGAACATTCCGTGAGCTTGAAAGAGAACATTCGCATTGTTGATGAACTGGTATAGTCATCAACATATCCAAAGAATACCATTTGTGTAGCTCTGGAATCTGGATAAAACTTGGAGGTGTTGGCAAGTCCTAGCAAATCCATGTTGAAATTCTTTATGCACTCCACGATTTTTCTTCCTTCTGTAGTCTCAATGACTGTAACAATCTTTCTGACGCTTATAGTGTCATTGTTTCCTAGTCCGTAAAATGGAAAAAAGTAATTGCCAATCGGGAACATGGAACTGTCGAAGCCATTGAACAGTTTTTCCCTTATGTTGTATGCGTTGACCCTATGGTTATAGACAAACACCCCATCAGGGTATATTTCATTGTGACTTTTGTAGTCATCCTTCATCTGCTGTTGAAGCGCAAGGTTTTCCAACACGGACTTATCTATCTTTAATTCAGTTTCCACTAAAGGAAAATCATCAGGATTTTCCAAGTCCAATGAGGCGATTTTGTAAAATGTAGATGTATCGGCAATTTTCTTGCAATAAGTCTCGTCATCAGTAGAGGGAACATTAACCATGGCTATTCCGCAGAACATTTTCCCCTCAGTTCTTTCGTATTTCCCAGGAGCACCATCCCAGGAGTAATCCCTAGACCAAAAGCTATTGGCGAGAAATGCTTTAAGGGAATAATTTTGCTGCTTTGTAATTACACTTGTTATTTTTTGAGAAGTGTCAACTTTTGTTATGGGAGGCGTGACGTAGATGTCGATGGCTTTCACGACATTTTTCCATTTGTTTAGCTGTGCGTAACTTCCTGTAGGGCTAGATATGTATTTATAAGTCAATGCCACGTTTCTAGGAACATACATAAATGTAGCATTGCCTGTTTTTATCGTATGCACATTTCCGTCCTTGTCTTGTCGGTTATATGCGATTTTGTCGTTGTTTATGTTTATGGTGCTTATGTCTGTAATTCTGTTGTAAGCGTCCAAATTAAACCAGTTGACATCCTCTATGTATTCATGTTTGTGGCTTTTTATATTGTATTTCTTGCCACGGAATGATTCAAAATTCATGGAGAAGACATTGTAATTTCCAGGAAAGGAAACTGGCATGAAAACAGGTGCGGAGTACAATATGGTGGAGCCGTCATATAGCCTATAACAATATCTGACCATGAAGTTGGCATAGAACTTGCCGTTCTTTGCAATGAGATTGTTGGTTCTGTTAATCAAAGCCCATACGGACTGTGTGACATCAGATTGTTTGTCGGTCTTGACCTCCGCTATTGTGTCGCCTGGCTTGTAAGAACTACTGTCGAGTTTGTTGAATGTGTCGGCGGCAGTAGCGGTGAATACCTGAAACGCTACGTCAAAGCCAGCGGAAGACCCCTCCACGTCAGCCCCTCCTGTCTCATAGCTCTCGCTGTAATTTTTACTGAGTCCAAAAGAAAGGTTTATGAACGGCGGATATGTTCCAAGGTATTCATAGGCGTTCTTGTTCCACAAGGAATGGTGCATACCGTCGGAAGCTATAATAATCAAGGTGTTTCCTACGGAATTGATGTCCTTGATTATTACATCTTTGTCGAACTGTCTAATCACCCCTCCGTATGTCCCTTCCTTGTCAAACCAATGGAGGGAATGGTCGTCTTCTGAAACAGACTTGGTGATGAAGTGTTTGTAGCTACTCGACTCATGTATGTAAAGCAAAGTGGTGACAGTGCCGTCGGAAAGGCAAAGTTTGTTGGATAATGTTGTTCCTGTGAGGATGGAAGGGCGCAGTGCGCCGTCGTGCAGCTCCAGATTGCCGCACAAGGACAGCGCACCGTTCTCAACCGCCATTTCATCAGGTGTGAGGCTCAGCCCCTTGAATCTGATTAATTGTTGCATGCTTGTATGTTGTTATAAAAAAAATGAAGAATCTATCTATAATGTTCCTTGTCGCACCTATTGATGAAAGCCAGCGCAGGGTAGGATGTATCTCCTATCTGTATGCTTTCCACTTGTCTGGAGACAACCAAATCAACTTCCTTGGCGGCTATCGGCATATTGTAGATAACCATGAACAGGTACTTTGCCGTTGCGGTACTGTTGCCGTGGAGTTGTCCTGGTCTTCCTGAGAGCTTGATGGCGTTCTCGATGTCTCCACACTTGATGATGTAGGTCTGCGAACCACGACTGACGAAGGAGAGGAAATCGCCAGGACGAAGCCCCAGCAGCTTGCAGGGAGCGGAGCGAAGGGTAATGCGACCGTTGACGTTGATGGAGAGTCCACGCTTCTGTTGGCGTGGACGGTTGAGGATGATGACATCATTCGTTTCCATAGGCGGTAGGTTTGTTGTACCAGAATCGCAAATAGTCGTTCTCTGCATCCGTGTTCCTTACCTTGATGTACTCACGTGTGACCCAGAAGTGTTGTTTCTTGCGCTCGGGGTGCAGGTTGTAATCGACCATCATCATGGCAGGTTGCACATGACCATCGAAGGTTATCTCATACCAGTAGCGGTGCAGGAAGAACCACGGACGGCGGCGTACCTCCTGTATGGTGGTGCTGTTGGAGATTTCCACACGACATGGTACAATCGCCCAGCTTCCATCGTTCCATAGTTCACGTTTTGTTTTATCGTTGGAGAAGGACTTTTGGATTTTCACTATCTGGCAGAAATCATTGGTGAAGATGCGTGCCATCTTGCCATGGCAGAGCATGACGTGGCGACCTTTCTTGTCGGGGAGCAATTCACGCTTCTTTCCGTCCTTGTTGATGACGCATACGGTGGATAGGTACTTTCTACTAGCCATTGTGAGGCAGTCGGGGAGTTTCGCCTTGGCGTGCATACGGTCTATGACCGCTTGCATCTTGTCGAACGCCTTCTTGTTGAAGACCTTTTTCTGTTGCTGAGGCTGTTCCTCGGTCTTGGCATCGGCGGTTTTCTTCTCACGTGCCTTCTTGACCTTCTCACGCACTTGCTTGGACGTGGGTACTTCGAGGACGTGACCAGTCTTCTTGTCAATCTTGTAATTGGGCTTTTCTTTCTTCATAGCTATACATTATTATATATTGTCGGTATTCTTGCAGATAATCTCGAACACATGCTTGTCGCAGATGTCGCTTCCGTTTGCCATCTTGTGACAGAAGTTGCAAGGTATTCCCTTTCTGTGGAAGTCGCAATGGTAGCATTGCAAAAGTTCTTTTTCCTTCTCCTTGCGTGGAACGGCACGCACGATGTATGCGAAATGGTCGTACAGTTGTCCAGGAACAACGAAACTAGCCTCTCTCAGCGAGGGGAGCTTGTAGCCCATGCGCTTGATGAACCAGAGGCGCAGGTAAATGAGGTATCTCTTAATCTTTTTCATGTCGCTAAGTTACATGTTTTAAGTGGGGTAGTGTTGATAAGTTGCGCAACTCGGTTACGTATAGCCGAATTGCGCCAAAGATGGTTACTTGTTGTCGCCCTTGTCACAGACGTTGATGCTCACTTTCAAGTCATGCTCGAACACGTCCATGATTTTGGTCTCGATGAGGCTCTTGATTTCATAGTCTATCATGGTTTTGCCCATGACGGTGTCCACGTATCTTCTTGCACGCTCCAGTGACTTGGCTTGAACAAGGAAGTTGTTGTAGGAGCGTTTTTCCTTCTGTGTCTTCTCGTCGATGGTGATGAAGGCTAGCTTCGCCTTGAACCAAAGGTCATCATCGTCGATGTCGGAGAAGAATATCTCCCCATACTTGGCAGGGTCGATGTTGACGATTTTCAACTCACCAGACACATAGACGCTCATTTCTTCTAAGATGCGTGCCTCTGCCTCGGTGAAGGAGAGGGCATCCACGGTGTATGCCTCCAGTACAGGCTTTTCCGTTCCGTCTTCCTGTGTCTTCTCGTACTTCACCTTGCATTCGAACCATGTTCCTGTGCGTGAGCGCAATGATTTACCGTCACCCTTGTTGGTGAACTTCTCCTTTGCAGGAGCATCTTGTTTCTTTTCCATAATCTTATGATTTTTGATTGTTACTGTATGTATCATTTCTTGACCTCCTTGTATTCCTTGGCTATGAAGTACATGGTGCCAGGACAGGCTGGATTCCTGAGGTGGTCGTTAAGCTCGATTCTCGCCATCTGCTCGTCGGTGTTGTCGAAGATGCTCCTTGCCTCCTTGGCGTTGGGGAATCTCTCCATGACGTGCCAGACGATGCGCTTGCCTTCCTTGATTGCCAACTCGTCGAACCACTTGACCAGCATCTTGTCAACCTTGGATTCCCCATCCTTGATGGACTTGAACCAAGCGTTGATTTTCTCCTTGTCGGCATCACGTTTCTTCTTTTCGGCGAAGTAGAGCTTGGTGGTGGTTCGCAGTTGCGCCACCTCTAGAAAGAACTTGCCGTTCTCGTTGTCGGGAACATCGGATGCGTTCGCCTCCATGATGGTCTCGTCCACTCGCTTCTCCAACTCGATGGACTGTTTGAGGGCGTACTTGTTCCGTGTTCTCCAGAACTCCTTCTGTGACGTGCGCATGGCACTCACTAGCTTGTGGAATGCTTTTGCTGATTCTTCACTCATTTTATTCCCAGTATTTTCTTTAGTCTGTTGATTCTCTTTACCTCTGATGGAACGAGGTTTCCTTCATCGTCCGTCTTGCAGAGCAGGGTGAGCTTGGATAGTCCGTTGCTCACCTTGACGTACTTGTAGTGTGCGTCCTTCTCCCTCTCTGTGATTCGGATTCTCGCCTCCTCAATCTTTTTCCTCGCCTGTTCCTCTCGGGAGACGTTGGCGACTTGGTTCTGTATTCTATTACCCATGGTGCTATAGGTTGATGAAGTCTTCCACGTCTATGTAGTCGATACCGAAATTTTCGGCACATTTCTTGTCTGAGTCGGAGAATTGCCCTGGCTTTCCACTGGCATCCCCAATCATGACCATTTCTTTCTTGGAATGTTTGTTGTTAGGATGAAACTCTAGGATTTTCTCCAGCATTCCCACGTTTGGTTTGCGGAGAGGGTCTTCCATGTCGGTTGAAATGCAGTACCAACCATCCACCTCAGGACGGAACAACTTTCCGTCTTGGTACTTGTCAATCAAGTAAGCACGTAAGAACTGCATGATGCTTTGGAACTTCGCCCAAAAGTCGTTTTTGGAAACGTACTCTGGTATTCCTCCTTGATTTGTCACGATGCCGACAAGTTCAAGCTTGGTGAACACCTTTGCGATTTTGTCGAGCACTTCCTTTCTGATTCGGAAGTCGGTGCAGTCCTCGGGGAACGTCTTGCCCGATACCGTCTTGATTAGCGTGCCGTCCAAGTCGATGAACAACACTGTCTTCTTGCTTAATTTTTCCATTGTCTGTAAGTTTAGTTTCTTCAAGGCTCTTAGCCTCTTGTTCTTTTTACTGTTGTACTTTTTGTTGGCTTTGATTCTCTCGGCGTTGGCTTCCCTGTAGATAGCCATCTGTGCCAAAAGATGCTCCTTGTGCTCACGGTAGTACTTCTTGTGGTACTCCTGAATCTCGTCTTCTGTCTTTGCCATGTTGCTTGATTTTAAAATGGTAAGTCCTTGTGGTGCCAGTGCCAACAAGCTAGGTTCTTCATGTGCTGGGGCTTTTTCAGCTTGCCCTTCTTGCGAAGCCATCTTTGGTGCTTGAAGTACACCCAAGCGAAATTGACGAACTTGCTTCCATGGCAGCACCTTGCACAAAACTTTTCAAACTCACGCTCATCGTTGTCATAGAAGTACTTCTCGTCAGCGAACCGATGGGTGCAACAGCTACAAACGTATGCCGTCACGCAGGTCTTTCTTGTCAGTTTTTCCATAGGCTACTCTTTCATTTGCTTCTTGCTGGCAACTCCAAGAGCCAAGAGATAGGAGTAATGTTCCCGAAATTCCATTATAGCCCCCATGAGTTTGTCACTAAAGGTTCTGAATGTCTTTTCAAGTTCCTTCTCTGTCTGACCAGCGGTTTTCTTCGCCAGCACCGCTCCAAGGATATGGACGGCGAAGTCTTCCGCCTCGTCAATGGACGTTTCGACCTTCAAGCCACTGAAAGCCTTGTACAGTTTGTTTCTCTTGGCGAAATCGTCCTCGTATGCCTTTGCCTCCTTTGCTTGTTTCTCCATCTTCTCTGATAGAGTTCCCAACATGCTCTCTGCCATACTGAGCATATCGCCCATTTGTCCAAAAATGTCTTTGTTCATAATTATTTGAATTTAATGATAAAAAACTCAGTATCAAGCCACTTGTCGGGGCAAAGACCTTTCTTTGGTTTCCCGATGATGATGCCGCAAATCTCTTTCTCGACAGACGGCTTATTACCTTTCGGATAGCCTCTAACGAAGAGAATGTGTGTGTAAGGCTTCAGTACAATTCTCTGCGTATTAATATATCCTTTAAGCAAATCTATTCTCCCTGCCAAGCACAAAGCTAAATCTTTCACATCAACAATATTGCTATTATTTTGAAACAATCGTGCTACCCAATATGGTTTAATAACTCGATATTCTTCCGTCTTTTGACCAGATACAATCATCGAATACCATGGTTCTGCAAGATGAACTGTTAAAACTTTCTTTTCCATACGCTATTCTATTTACTTAATTCCCTTTCTGCATCCATAATAAGATTGAATGCTCTTGTTCTATATCTATCTTCAAAAGTTGCATTATATTTAAGCATTGCGTTTTCAGCTTGCTTTAACATTCTTCTTACTTTTTCTATATCCATAACTATTCTTCTTTAAGTTCGACTGGTTCATCATCCCAAGATAATTCCCTTCCGATGAGCTTCTTGATACTGCCCTTCGAGATATGTATAAGCTCTCTGAAAGGGTGCTTGTTAATACTAATAGCAATGCTTCCGCAAATTTTTTCAGGTTTAATGCTTGAAATAAATTCATTACCTTCCAAATCAACACTTAACCATGCCATAACTATTCCTCCTTATAAGATTTATAGTCAACTTCTGTAATAATAGTTTCTTCATCCATATTAAGAAGAATAGAAGCTAACTCCATCATTCTTTTACCATTCACATTTGTTCTCATTGGGTCTTTAACCCAACTACCAACAAAAGGAAAGAAAATACATTGGAAGTACTCATAGAAAGTATATACCTCTTCCTTTTTCTCCTTATCCCAACTTCTTACTATCTTGGTTTTTGTCATATCTATTCCTCCTCTAAAATTCCAAAGGCTGCTCCATCGGCAAATGTAAACCATTCAAAAGCCGTTTCAAAATCAAGACGTTCAACATCTGTTTCGATTCCGTCAGTCTTTATTCTTTGAATAATGAGATAAACGTCCTTACTACTTTCTATGGTCTTGTATTTAATGAACGGCTCATGTTTTCTTATTTCATGCCAGCACTCTTCTGCTTCCTTGAATGGTCTGTACTTTTGTTCAGGCTTGATGCGGTAATTTCGTGGACTGTTAATCAACGTCTCTAGAGATAAGCCATCCTCGTCTAAGTCCAAATCGTACCAATATCCCATTTCGTCGATGGTTTGGATGGTCTTGCCATCTTTCACTGCTTGGAAAATAGGGAATGCCTTGATGATTTCGTTACTGTATATCTTTTCCATATTCAAGTCCTCCAATTTATTTTCTTCTTCGATTCTTAAAGTGTAGTGCCAAAGCCATAAATGACAACAATAGCACCAATAACTTTCCAGCTTCCATGCTATCCTTTTATGTCATACACTTTTTTTATTATCTCGATTTCTTCCTTCGGAATCTTGTATGCAAAACGCTCGTCTCCCATGTCTGTAAGTTTGACAATAAAATTCATTCTTACATCATATCCACCACAGATACAGAAGTCGAAAAGGATGCAATACTCAGAGCTGTTCTTTATTGGACCTACCCAGGATAAGATGTAGTCATTGTGATACGCAACAATTCTTACCCAATCTCCTTTTTTGAAACTCTCCTCCTTGCTTTCTTCTTTCGGGATGCGTTTCCAATGTCCGCAGAGTTCCCACTTGAATCGGGATTCGCCGAATCCGTTGCATGTGCCGCAATACTTGCCTTTGGGCGTGAAGAACTTGCATGAACCGCATTTTCGGCGTTCGTTCTTGACAATGAGGCAGAGGTATATGCAACCTACCGTGACTAGACAAGCCATTGCCATGATGAATCCTAGTTCCATGTCATGCCTCCTTTCTTGTGATTTTCTTCAACAATAGTTTGTTGGATTCGGTGTCCTCGTCCTTGCGGTGCAGTTCGCATAGACATTCCTTCGTCAGCTTTGGCACTTCCTTCATGTAGGCGTTGACCACCTCTTGGAAGTCCTCCAACGAGCGGCATAGCTTATAGACGTAGCCAGCGGTCTCCCAATGCTCCTGGAACTGCTTCTGATGGAAGGACTGGTTATTGGTGTGACCGTATTTCAGTTCGATGCCCAAGCCATGCACGTAGTCGTAATCGTTTCCGTCAACCGTGATTGCAGGTAGCGCAAGGATGAGGTCTGGAACGCCAGCCACCACACCAGCGGCGGCATTGATGGCAATCTTCTTGCCTTGTGCTCCGTCAGCCTCGTTCTTGGGATGGAAGAGAAGCTTGGCAAATGATGGGTACTGGTAGCGAAACCACTGCACACATGCGATTTGCAAACCGCCCTCACGCTGAACCTTCCTCTGATGAGGCTTTTTCTCTTGCTCCATCTTTCCGTTGAGGAGCTGCTGTAATTGTTCTTTGTTCATGATGATGAAATTTTTAAGTTGTCAATCTGATAAAATGCTCTGTAGGTAACTCTGTGTCTGGTCATCCAAGTCTAGGAGCGACTGGTTTTCCTCCTCGATGGACGGATTCCACACGATTCCTAGGTTTGCCAGCGTGCCGTCTTGGTAGGCTTGGCGCACTATCTTCGCCATCGTGCCGTTTGGATTGTCCTTGCTTGCCTCGATGTAGTCCAGATACCTTTGCCTTAGCTTCTCCTTGTCAGCCTTCTCCTTGTCTTCCCTCAGCTTGGTCTTCAACGCCTCGGACTCCTCGTAGCTCAGTTGTCGCTGAGGCTCGGAAGGTGGAGACGGTGCTGAGGCTGTGGGTTGAGCCATGGATGATGGCTTCTTCCTCGCTGAGGCTGCGACTGTAGGGTTATCAAACGTTCCTTCCATCAGAGGCTCGTAGTTCTTTGGATTGAAGAGCCAGTTGAAGGAAATATAGCAGCCACCATCCTTGCGCCCAGATAGAAGGTCTGAATTGAGTGCCTTCCGAAGCATAGGCTCTATGTCCTCGTAGGAGTAATCTGAGATAAACTTGGCGACTAGCTTCTTGCGGTCGGGGGTCATCTTCGAGATAGACTTTACTTGCGTGCCCACGAACAGGCGGTTGAAGAGCCTTAGCACTTCCAAGAACTGAGTTTCTGCATCCACCGATTTTTTTTCTTTTTCTTTTTTTTGTGTTTGGGTGGGGGCTTTCTGCTTTCTTTGTTTGTTTTCTTTCATAGGGGTTTCAGGGGAAATGCTTTCTTTTGTTTGTTTCTTTCCTCTTACTTCTGTGCCCTTGCCTATGTCCTCATCTGTGCCCTTGGTTTGCTCGAAATCCTTGGAATTACCTTTATTTAAAGGAGTTTTGGAGTGTGAAATCTGTGCCCTTATCTGTGTCGTAGCTTGTGCCCCTCTTTTTCTCTGTGCCCTTGGGTGTGCCGTAGCCGTGCCCCTATCTGTGCCCCTTCCGTCTTGATGATACACCTTACATCCTTGATTGTCAGCGTGTTGTAAATGTGAAATCTGTGCCCCTTGTTGTGCCCCAATCTGTGCCGTGGCTTGTGCCCTAATGTCATTTTGCCATGGTATGATGCAGTGGGATAGGGGGTGTGAACTGTTAATGTACAACATGGTTGAGGCTCTTGGGGAGGAGCACTTGGTGATGATTCTCTCGGCTACGAGCACGTCGATGGCGCACCGCACCGCCTTGACCGTTGCATGGAGCTGCAAGGCAAGGTCACGGTAGGAGAGCGTTGCAGCGGAAGCCTCGTTGTGCGTGGCTGACAGAAGCACATGGATGAGCACCTGCACGACCACTGGGCGATGGAAGTATCTCCACTGCAACAGCTCGGGAGTGATGATGTAGCCGTCTGATTTCATTGTTCTTTACTTGGTTAGTCATTTACATAACTTAGAGGGATATTTCCTCTATGGCACGGAATATCTCGTATGCCACTTGTGGCACCCATGCGTTGCCGTATGCCTTTATGGATTCTTGTCGCCACTTTGAGAAAGAAATGGTAAGGTTGTCCACATCGAAGGGAAGCCCATCATTTCCTCTACAAACAGGGGGTTGAGTTAGGAAGTTCCGCCACCAACCTTGTGGGCTATCTGCTGTGCAAGGTTTGCTTGCTCCTTCCCTTGTTGGTTCAATGTTTCCATGCTCATTCCGCTTCGGACCCAATCCGAAGCGCATGGAGTCAGAAGATAATGGAAATCCAGATAGTCCGTGATTCCGTTTGGTCGAAAAGCACCGTTCTTTCGGCTGTACATCCCTTTTGCTCCTTGAACTTTCAAGCCTTCCACCCGGTTGGAGTGACTTATCTCTATCGCAGTAGGAGTTGGCAGCAAGCCTTTTCGAGCGGCGAGTGCCAAGGTTGGGCGTTCTGCTGCATTCGGTGAAAGGCTCTTGTTTATTCTTCCTCCTCCTTTGTCGAGTGCCGTGGGCGTAGGAAGGAGTTGTGCCACTGCCATGTCTTCTAGACCTAGGCTGTGGTCTGTCTTGCCCTTCTTGGGATTCCTTCTTCCCTTCTCGTTGATTTCCATTCCCTTGTGTGGAAAGTCCATTGCATTGGGAGTCGGCAGAAGGTCTAGCGGCATGAACTCCGTCTTGCCGTCCTTGTTGCATTGTTTCAGCCCTTGCGTCTGCACGGTGGGCAACAATCCAAACCCTGTCTCTTCTGTGCGGTGCTCCGACGGCACAAGCTGGAATAACAAGCGGTTGGACGGAATATCCAGCTTCTTCAAGGTCTTGGCAGATTTTGTCGAGTGTGAACTTGCTTTCCTCTCGGTATATGTGATTCTCCTCGAATATATCGTCTGAACGCCCCAACTTAGCGACTTGGCAGGACTCCACCATCGTCTTGATTCCAGCAACGTTCTCACCAACGACCCAAGTGGGCTGAATTTCCCGAATCGCCCGAAGCATGTGCGGCCAGAGGTAGCGGTTATCGTCCGCTCCCTTTCTTCGACCAGCGAGCGAGAACGGCTGGCATGGGAATCCTCCTGTGAGAACATCGACCTTTCCGTGCCACTTGGCAAAGTTTGTCTTTGTGATGTCTTCATAACTTTCTGAGTTTGGAAACCAGTATTCCAGGACCTTTCGGGGAAACTCCTGTATCTCGCAGTGGAAGGCGTTGTGCCATCCCATCCAAGATGCGGCTACCTCAGCCCCACCGATTCCGCTGAATAAACTTGCGTGATTCATATATCACTTGATTGTTTGTTGTTGTTTGCACGGAAGTTTCTCTATGAGCTGGACGTACATCTTGTGTGCAAGGCAGTACTTGCCGTTGATGCAGTTGCGCCCATGCTCGCATAGGTTGCACTCCGCATGAATGTAGGGCTTACTTGGCGTAGCGTTCATAATAGTATGTCACTATCTGGTGCTCGCTAGGGGCAAAGCCGTTGTTGTTGATGGTGAGCGTGTCCACAATCTCGTCGTAGGTGGATTGCGACATTTGTGCCACCACGTTCTCGTCATGTATGGCGGTCGATAGCTTGCTCAGTCCCATCCAAATGAGAATCGCCCAAACGGCGATGCAGGATAATGTCTTGAATTTCTTCATGTTTGTAAATCTTTAAATGTTTGTAAATTGGTGTCGCAGAAGGGAGTCGAACCCTCAGCCCTCATCCGCAGAGACCCTTTTTCACGGAAATCATGGAACGGAAATGTTCGTATATAATACATCGATTGAGTTGTAATTTGATTATTGTTATGGGTCGTTGCCACGCCGTGTGGCTTGGGCATCCGTGCGCCTTGTGCAATGTAGTTAAAGGAAAGGGAGGCATGGGAGCGGCGCAAATGCTTATTTGGTTTGACAAAACGAAGATGTCTTGCGTCTGTAGAGCACCAGTCTTCGCAGTGATATTTCCCCATGCAGTCCATGCTTAGAAAGCAACCTTACTTCACAGTAAAATGACTAATCCTAATTTAAACAATACATTATAATCATTAATATATGAGCTTCATCGTATGTCATAGATAGTCCTGTATGCGAAGCTTGCACGTCTCCAACTCCGACAGCTTGTAGAGTACCTTGCCACGTGTCTTGGATGGATGGAGAAGCCCCTTCTGTTTCCAGTGGTTGACACGTGCCTGACCGTACTTGGAGTAAGCTTGCCTCTGTGACATGGTGTCGCTCACCCCGACGATGTTGGACACCTCTTCCCTCACCACGTTTCGGATGGCATCCATGAACGTGGCGAACGAAATCATCTTGTCTTGGAATTGGATTTGTGCTACTTGGCTCATGACTATGTTTATTTAATGCGTGTAACGATTATTGTCTTTTCCTTTCGGCAGAGCATGGTCTTGTACTTGCGCTCGTATAGAAGCCCGATGTTGGAACAGGCATTCTTGACCGAGTTGAGTTGTATGATGGGGAAGTTTATCTTTTCGCCCACCTTCATCTTTCTCAGCCGTGGCAGGATTGGTAACTTTTCTTCTTTCATGTCTTTGGATTTTTTGTCTTACGATGGAAACACCATGTCGATGATGCTGTTGATTGCCTCCTTGACATCCTTGTTGGAAGGAATGACGTTGCGAGGAATGTGACCTTTGCAAGCCATCAGGATGAAGTAGCCCTCGTCTCCGTTTGGCTTTGAATATTGCAAGTCTTCCTTTCTTCTTTTGTTGAGGTAGTCTTCAATATCCTTGGTTATCATTTCGTCAAGCACGTCCTCTGGGTCAACGTCCACCGTCACGTCAGTCTCAACATATTGTTCTACGGTTTTTGTAATCTCCATGATTCTAAAGTTTTAGAGTAAAACATCGAATATACACTTTGCCATGCTCAATGCGCTAGCGTAATCTCTGCTCTCATGCTTTCTTGCATATTCTAGGCAGAACAGCTTGCCGCCTCGGTCAACCTTCTTTCCGTTCATTACCCAGTCAAAGGCTTCTTCAAATCTATGGCATTCGTCTTTGGTTGAAGGTAATCCAAGTATCTGGACGAGCTTCTTTCTGACCTCGAAGCGTTCGGTGGGTTCTTCCTCGTCTTCCTTTATTGCGGTTTCTGTTTCTTTGATGGCGTATTTGAGCAAGTCCAGCGTTCCTGTCTTTATGAAGGTGCTGTTGTTGTCTTTCGACTCGTCAAGGATTTCCAAGTAGTTCTTGGCTCGTTGGATGCAGTCGAGGATAGTCTGTAGTTTCTCTTTCATGATTTATTTCCTTTCTTTTGGAATCGGGGCGATGGGATTCCGAGACAGATGTATTTACGTGACTTAATTTTAAAATTCATCTTCCCATCGTTGCCCGATTAATTATTTTTTGTTTATCTTTGCACCGACTTAATTTTAAATTTTACGGATTATGGTACAAAATGTATTTACAATTTGCAAGAAAGTTGATAAGGTTGCGGCCTCTGTGACCTTTGACTTTAGTGAGGAAGTTTCCAACATCACTAACCAAGGTTGGGTTGTTAAGCAAGTTTTCCAAAGCTCCTTTGTTCAGAATGGCAATCCTTATATTTCCGTGACCTTGCTAACTGAGAAGGTCGAATAGCTTCTTGGCATCCTCTAATGGCTTAGGAAACGTTTTGTTGTCTGGATGTGTAATACACAGCAGCATGTTTTCCCAGTCCTCTAGTGGCGCATTGTATATCCAGAAGAATGCTTCTTCCATTTCCTTGATGTGCGGTGCGCCATAATATTTGTAAAGTTCAGTTCTAAGCCAGAACCGCTTTGCAAGCTTGTTCGGGTCTGCATCCTCGCAATCTCCCAACTCCTTGGTCTCTGGCAGCAGGTCTTCGAGGTAGCACCATCTTGTGCATCCCTCGGGGCAAATCCATGCGTGCTTTCCCTTTAGGTCTTCGTCTATGTAGTGTCCAACGCCAGTGTCCAACGCCTTCATTTCATCATCCCAAGGGAAGAGGTCGTAGGTGTCTTTGCCGTTCTCGTCAACTCCGTCGCAAACGATGCAAAGTGCTCCGTCCTTGCTTGGTGTCTCCTTGATTGGGTCGTGCCAAGCTGCATTTATGAATGCGGCGATTTCTGAATTTTTCTGTAGTTTCTTCATTTTTCTTCTTTTTTATTTGGTAGTTACTAACTATCTCTGCTCGGCAGAGAATGCCACCAAAAGTCTAACCAAATAGAAATTTGAAAGACATTTGCCCCAGTCCTGTACTGGGGTTTTTCTTTGCATGTCGGCATCATGCAGAGACGCTCATGGCAATTCAGCCGTGGATTGCAACAGCCGAGAAAGGAGACATACTCCAATGCTTGATAGTTCACAACATGAAAGCGGAATGGAAGTCTTTTGCTGGTCACGCAGAAGAAAGGACGGTGTCATTGAGTACGCTCATGGGAAACCGTTCCATTTCTTCTTGAAGAAGTAGCAAGTGCTTCTTTCCATCTTTCGGGGAGAAGGGTTACAGGCTTCTCCCTTTTTATCTTCTATCCGTCCTCGGCTCTAGCCGATTCAAGAAATATTTTATCTCCTTTTCTCATTTTTCTTCTTTTTTATTTGGTAGTTACTAACTAATTTACTAACTTTACGGTGCAAAGATATTAAAAAATATAATAGCTATATACAAAATGATATAAGATTTAATATATCTTTATCATTAATCATATAATATTAACTCTTATTAAATAAAATGTTATGATAAAAGATATAATTATAGGCAAATGTATAGAGCAGCGTATTAACGAGTTGGGTATGTCTAAGTCAGAATTTGCAAAGAAAATAGGCGTGCTCCAGCCTAATGTTGGGCGCATACTCGAAAGTGGTAATATTAAAACTGATAAGTTGGTGGAGATTTCCAATGCTTTAGGCTTTAATTTCTTTCAACTCTTTGGCTCAGACGGAAGAGATAAGACCCACATGCTTAACATTAAAACTATTAAGAATACTATGTTTGACAAAGGATTGGGAGAGGTAAGTTTGGCTTCTAAACTTGGTTTGACTCATTCCGAATTGTCTAATATACTTGATGGTGGCGACGTCTCCTTGGGTTTGGTTGAGAAAATGGCAGAAGTTTTAGGAGTAAAGCCTACAGAACTAATCAATGGTGCATCCTCTAATGCTGAGATTCCAACAGTGAACGATACTTCTGTAATGGAAGAGTTGATTGCCCTCAGAGCAGAAAACAAATTGCTCAGAGAGTTGCAAGGGCTATCTGTAAGAAGCCAGAGACGTGTCGGATAATTAAAATGAAATGGAAACATTTATAGTATTAACACTAATTTCTTTTATATATGCTGTTGTTGCAGCATATAATATGAAAGGCAAGGATTGCCAAATTGTAGGGGCATTCTTGATGCAGCTTTGTTTTTGCTATTATTTATCTTTCCTAGCTAAAATGAATGATGCTCTTAGCATTATACTAAGTTGGAATCTAGGCTTAATATTGTCTCTTTTTGTAGGTGGGAGCATTGGAGGCATTGTTGGAGAATATATTAAAACAAATGGCAAGAGAACAATCGGGTATTGGTTGTATCTTGCTTGGGCAAATATTGCTGTATTAATTTTGGGAGTTCTTTTCTTAATATTTAGTTTGTAGATTATGAAAATGATTTTACTTTCGATGGTAATGCTACTAGGTAGTGTTTCATCAATGGCTCAGAAAACATTTGACAAGTGTGTTGTTGGCTACAGTTATGGTCAAAAGGCTGTATGTGTTGAAGGCGACAATGGAATCTCAGTTGTTGTCTCAAAGAAAGATGACAACAAGGTGTTGAAGCACCAGGAACTTCATGTTATGGTTGTTAATAATGGACAAAGTACTTTTAATTTCGACCCAACCAAAATTATAGTTGAGGCTACGAATAAGGGTAAGGTGGAATCATGTGCAGTTTATACTTGTGATGAGTGGGTGAAAAAGGAAAAGACAAGAATCCTTCTTTGGGGTCCGAACAATACTGAGACTCAAACTGTGAAGACAGAGGTTAGTAGCTCAAATGGGCAGAATACGACAATAGAAACAAAAGCTAATATAAGGACAGGGGCTAATGATGAGGCACGTGCTGAGGCTGAGGCGAATATTAATGCTAAATATTTCAAGCGTGTTACAATTCTTGCAAGGCAGACGCAGCAGGGCATGATTGTGGCAAAGAACCCAAAGGCACAGAATATGATAGTCAAAGTTCCTGTAAATGGAAACACTTACGTCTTTGACTTCTCTAAGGAATAGCATTCTTTGCTGAGGCTACGGATGCAATCTTTCCGCCGAAGCGTTGTTGAAATTAAAATAAAAATCGTAAATTTGCAAAATAATGGTAAGTAAGTCTGTGAAAGAGCACGATAGGCGTTCTAAGTTAAGCGATTACTTGTACGGCGTATCGAACTTGCTCATAAGTGGTGTAGGAATCGGAGGCTTGTCCCCATTGATAACGGGAAAAGAGATGACAACCTCCAATTATATTTGTGCGGCAATAGGCTCGTTGGCGGCTATTGTGTTTGCGTATTGTGCCAATAGAATAATGAAGTATAACGATAAATATTAATAGTTATGGATTTAATGACATTTATATTCTCTATAGCTCTTGCTATAGGTGGAGGAATGGCTATTTGGTTTAATACCAAGTCTGGCCAGAAATGGATAGACAGTCTCTAAGTTGTTACGAAATAAAGGCTCATTATAAGGGTAAAATGGACTATAATGACTGATAAAAATTAATGAATTGTTTAGAAAAGATTGCTGAAAGTCCGATAAATAAGATGTTTGTATCTTTGCAGTATCAACGTTATAAAAATCGTCATTTTAAGTTCAAAAAACGCCCAAAGTACCGATATATAGGTATTTGTCAAGGTTTTCGCATCCAATCCATCAGTAATAAGAACTATGCGGAATTATCACTTTTTGCGTAGAATGAAGCGAAATGTTTATAAATAGTTTAGGAAATATGGCAACATTTAAGGTAGTCGTACAGTATAAGCGTTCAGATGGCTTTTATACAGTTTACATCAGGCTGACCCATAATCGAAAGGTTATGTTCGTAAAGACGGACAAAATGGTTAATGACAAAGGTATCGTGAAGGGAACTAAAGATGTCAAAGATACATTTGTCATCAATGAGCTGATGCCCATTATCAACAAGTGGTACGACAAACTGAACAAGGTTGATTGTTCCAAATGGTCAGTGTCGGAAGTGCATAAATATCTCCAACAAGAGAACGAGGATATAGATTTCTCCGCCTTTGCTAGAGAATACATCGATTCCTTGCGAGACACGTTGCAACCTCGTTCAATCCTAAATTACGAAAACTCCTTGAATAGTTTGGAAGCTTTCACTGGCTCCAGTAAAATAATGTTTAGACAACTGACAACGCTTCTTGTTTCAAACTGGATTAAATCCCTAAAAGATTTTCGTTCCTGCAAGTTTGTATATCCACTTTATATCAAGCGCATATTCAACGAGGGATTGAAGAAGTACAATGACTACGACAATGACATTATACTTGTCAAAAACAATCCTTGGCAGAAAATTGTGATTCCCAAGTTGGAAAGACCTGAAAAGAAAGCCATTACCATGGAGGAATGCCGTGTGTTCTTTTCCTTGATGCCCAAGAAAAAGTCCTTGATACTCACGATTGATGTATGCAAGATGATTTTGTGTTTGGCAGGAATCAATGTAGCAGACCTATATTCAATGAAAAAGAAAGATTACTTTGATGGGATTCTCCACTATGAGAGAAGAAAGACGAGGACAAAAAGGGAAGACCATGCCTATATTGAAATGAAAGTGCCCGACATGCTTCTGCCTACCATGGAAAAATATTTTTCCACCCAGGATGACGAGTTTCTGTTTTACTTTCATAAGCGAAATCCTTTAGGAACGCTTAATTCAAAGTTGAGCCGTAGTTTGAAGGAACTATGCGAGATTTTACATATAACTGGTAGCCAATACACTCCTTACACCTTTAGGCATACTTGGGCGACCATCGCACAGAACGACTTGGGGGCAAGCTACGAGGAGATTGGCTTTGCCATGAACCACATCAGCACACACAAGGTGACGATGGGCTACGTGAAGCCTGATTTCTCTCGGGCGTGGGAACTAAACGAGAGGGTGGTGGAGAAGATTTTCTTCACCAACGACAAGAGCAAGCGACTGGAGGAGCACCATCTTCCAACCTTTGACAAGGTGGAGGAAAAGTTTGAGTTGTGTGCGGACGCTTACTTCATGGGTGAGGTGGTGGCTCATGTGGATGGCAAGGGCTACCACGACACTGATGAGATTATTGACCAGCTCATGGACTCCATCAAGGACGGCGTGCCCGACAAATGCACCATCCAAATCAAGGTGGTGAACATGACCAAAGGACAGACCAAGTACTTTGAGAGAGTTCGTGACACCTTAAACACACAAAAATGACGGATTAAGATGTTTTTGGTACGCTTATTGTGTAAATTGTGTTAAAATAGTTTTATTTCTGTACGCATTCCCAACATATCATTCCAAAGGGTAGTCTTCTCTAAACAAGCGAAAATTTTAGAGAGGGCTACCCTTTTTGCGTAGTTAGCCATTGTTAACAATCTTGAGGTTCTTGATGTTGATGGTGGTCTCCTCCTTCTTGAAGTTCTCGTCCAGCTTCATCAAACTCTCCTCGACCGTGAGGTTTCTCGTATCGTCGCTGTTGAACGATATGGACTGTAGCTTAGGGGCGACGTATGGCAGGAACTTGGCAATCATCGCCAGCCTTCCAGCAGGCTCCTTGATGGCGTACAAGTCTTGTGCGAGCGAGAAACCTTTCTCGTTCATGCCGTTGAGATAACCAGTGATGGCATCCTTCAAGCTCTCACGCACCGCCTTCGTCACCTTGTTTGGCGTTCCAGCCTTGCGTCCTCCAGTCTTCTTCCTTTTCTCCTTTGGAGTCTTGTTGTTTCCTTCTTCTTTCTTCATTTGCTTCGGTGTTTATGTGAAATCGAGTGCAAATATAGCGAAAACTTTCAATAGTTGTGCTCTGAGTTGCGCAATATATCGCAAGAGATAGTGAAAAACACATTACTTTTGACGCATGTTTAAACATTTTTATATTCGGATATTATGGGATTGATAGGAAGTATAGCTGGTGGACTCACCTCGGCAGTGGGTGGCGTTCTTTCAGCAAAAGCAATGAACAAGGCATACGACCAAGCCTTGAAGACATATCAGAACCGTATGCAGGACGTAAAGGACCATCGTGATGCCCTCTACTACCAAGACCCGACGCAGAGCGCAGAGAACCAAGTGGCGGTGACGAACGCACAGAAGGTGCTTGACGATGCCACGAAGAAAGCCAAGGGCACGAACATCGTGACAGGTGGCAGCGACGAGTCGGTTGCGCTCAGCAAGCAAGCGGCGCAGGAGCAGGTGGGCAAGATGATGCAGGACGCAGCGGTTCAAGGTGCTCAGAACAAGGAGAACGTATGGAACAACGCCGACAGCCAGATAGGCAAGATGACGGAGTACATCGCTTCCACGCAGAAGGAACGTGGCATAGGTCAGGCTAAGGCAATCGGTCAGGCGGCAGGTGGGTTGGCGAGCGCAGCCAACAGTTTGCCATGGTAAGGGAAGGAGGTAGATATGGGAGTATTCAAAAATATATTTGAGAGACAATCGTCCTCGCCGATAACTCCAGTGACGGACTTTCCTTCAAACGACGGCGGAACGTCCGCCCCTTCCCCTGTAGTGGAGGCGGCGAGTGAGCTGCAAACCACCCCTTCTGATTCTCCAACGGATTCAAGCGTGGCGACCCCTTCGCCAACAGGAGAAAGCACAACGCCTTCTCCTAGCGTGCCAAGTCCTCAGAACGGAACGCAAGGCGTGAGTTTCACGCAACAGCCAACGGCGGAAGTGGCGCAGGTAACACCTGGGCAAGGCATACAGATAGACTGGAGCAAGCCCTACAGTCAGATAGAGCAGAATCCAATCTTGCGCCAGATGACACCTTACGACATCATGAAGGATTACTCCAAGAATGGTGATGGCAAGTGGTCTGAGTTTATGCCATGGCTTAGCAAGTATGGAGACCCCGACAAGACCGTTGAGGCTAATGACATTTTGGCGAAGAAAGCCGAGCGTCAAGCCAAGTGGGAACAGCTAGGAAATCTTTTTAGTCATATAGGAAACTTTGTCGGTACTGCAATCGGTGCACCTTCTCAGCAGATAGAATCCGCCAAGGAGCTAACCGAACGTCAGCGCAAGATTCGTGAATCCACCGATGCCCTTCGTCAGAAAGGCTACGACCAGATGATGGTGAACATCTGGAAGGAGCGGCAGGACAAGCAAGCACAGATGCAAGCCGATGCAGCAGCCAAGGCAAAGCAAGCGCAAGCCGAATACTATGGTTCGCAGAAGAACCAAGTGGATGCCTTGACACCTCAGAAGGTAGCCACCGAGATAGCCAAGCAAAACGCCTCGAACGCTTCGGCAGGACTGAGCACCGCCAAGACCAAGACGGAGAACGAACTTCGACCAGACAAGAAGAATCTCCTCAAAGGTCAGACCAACAATCAGAACGCCGCCGCAGCCGACCATCGGGCAGGTATCGCCGTCAAGGGCGCACAAGTCAAGCACATCAAATCACAGACGGAAGGGCAGGAACAGAAGAACGCCAACCAAAAGGATGCCGATGACTTCAACAACCTATACGCCAACGACCCAGAGTTTAAGAAACATGCAGACCGATGGGCTAATAACAACGGCATGGCGGTAGGCAGCAACACCGACTATGGAAAGGGTGGCACTTGGGCTAACGAGAAGAACCGCCAACAGGCGACCAAGTGGGCTAAGGAGCAGATGGCACGTACACGCCGCATGACACCACCTTCTCGCAGAAACGGTGGAGGAGGCAACAGCAAGGTTCCACCTTCGAGACGAAAGAAATAAGTATAACAAAAAGATATTCAAGCTATGTATGACGAGCAAGACAGAAAGTATTTCTATGAGGAGTTCAAAAAGAACGGCTACCAAGTAGGCAGCTATGATGACTTCAAGAAAGACTTGAATAACAAGGAAGACCGTGACTGGTACTATAACGAAGCCAAGAGCATGGGTTACGATGTGGGAAGTTCGCAGGACTTCGACAATATGGTGTTGGAGCCTACTCCTTCCAGTTCCACCTCGCAAGCAGCTCCTTCTTCTACTTCTGTTCCAACGAGTGGGCAACCAGTGGCTAGCGGTCAGCAACCTCAGACACTGCCAACCCAACAGCAAACGGTGCAACAGAAGCCAGTTAACGCACCTGTTGCCACCAATCAAGTGGAGCAACCATCCTCAGAGGAGGGAAAGACTGGTCTCATTTCGCAAGCCATGGGAATGATTCCGAAGGGCGTGCAGACCAGCAACGGAACATTACAACCTTCTCCTTCCATTCCTCAGTCGGTTGTGGAAGGAAATCAGCAGGAAGAGGTTGCGACACCAACACGACAAGTGAAGCCAGATGTGGTGACAAACGATACGTCCAACGACATCGTAGCCAAGTATGGCAATTATCTCAGCCAAGGCGGTGACGTGGATGCCTTGCAGCAGACCGCATCCGACTTGTTGGCTGATGGCAGGGCGAAAACGCCAGAAGAAGCCATCGAAATGGCTAAGCAAGGTTTGTTTGGCACGGCTGACATCTTGGCGAAGCAGACCACCAATCAGTTTGTTTCCTCATTGGATGCCAACAATTCGGGAATGGTGGATAATGCCATTGATGCCCAGTGGTACAGCCACGACGTGCAGGACAAGTTGAAGGACGAGGCTACACGCATGGGTATCAGCTATGATGACTACATTGCCCACTTCGTGAAGCCAGCCATGGTGGAGAGCCTTGTGGAGAAGTATGGCAGCAACTACCGAAAGATAGCCGAGGACGTTGCCACACGCCTTTATGCTCATGAGGGTGATGTGGATAGCCAGCTAGAGCAGAATGACAACTATAATGATGCAGCGTCCATCATCAACCAATTCATCAAGAAACCAGTAGCTGATGCCATCAATAAGGCTGAGGCAGAGGCAAATAGCTATTTACAGAAGTACAACGACACCTATAGTGGATTCTATTCTGTAGATGCGGCTTCACCTCAGACTGCAACGGCTATGGGTGAGTACAACAAGATGCGTGACCCTCAGAAGGTTCTCAACTCGCTTACCAAGCAGTTGAGCGGTATCGTGGATGACCCTGATTTCACCTTGGCGTTGGTCAAGGTGATGGACAAACGTGGCTATAGTTATGACAAGATAGATGATTTTGTCAAGACATACGTGAAACCTATGCTCAACGCCTCTATCAAGGGAGAACTTGACCGTTTGGAAATGAAGAAGCTCATTCCTCATAACAGTTTCGAGTACATCATGAAGACTGGCTTGGGCAATACTATCGTTGGCAAGGTGTCACGCAAACTGATGCAGACCGATTATCAGAATTGGTTGGAGGACATGGCCAACCAACAGTATCAGCCTGGATTTTGGGAGAACGTGGCAAGCGGTGCTCTTACCTTCGCTGGTGATGCTTGGAGTTATTGGCTTCCTGGTGCCGCAGGTGGCAAGATTACCAAGAGTATGCTTGCCAAGGCGGAAGGCAAGTTGGCAGGTGACCTCATCGCCAAGGGCATGGAGCGCAAGATGGCGGAGCGTGCAGCCAAGTTGCTCATCGGCAGAAGCAAGGGCACGGCATTGAAGACAGGTGCAGCCCATGGAGCGGTAACGTTCGGTGGACAGTCTGTCATTTCCACGCCTATCAACGAGGTTTACCGTGATGGTCAGTTTGACGAGGAAGGCAAGCCATACCATACATCCGTGGGCAAGGTTCTCGCCAATACCATAGGTGAGGTGACAAAGGGAGCTGCACTTGGCACTATCATGCAAGGCGGCACTCTTGCCAATATGATGGGCAAGGGCAGAGGTCTCGCAGCCAACATTCTCGCAGACGTGGGTGGGAAAGCCGTTGACTCCAGCATCATGACAGGTCAGGCGTTGATTGAGCACATGGCGCAAGACCCTAACTTCAAGCCAACAGGCAAGGATGCCGCCGAGAGTTTCTTGGAAAGCATGGCAAACCTCACGGCAATCGGTCTTCCTGGCATGATGGGCAAGTACGCACATTTCAAGGATGCTAGGGAGTTCAACCGCAAGTATGACTTCAACGATGAGGACTTATCCGAATTGAGAAGATTCGGCTATGATGACTTACGCACCGCCTTCGAGGACTTGGGCATCAACGGCAATCAAATAAGTGGAAATGCCGAATTGATGGGGCAACTCACACAGAAGTACATGAACCTGATGAGCGCCAAATCCGTTCCAGAGGTGTTGAAGGCGAAGATGATGGCAGTGGTGGAGGGAAAGCGTCCTCAATCGTTCTCGCCAGTCATAGACAGCATCATCGTGCAGCCGATGGACGGCAAGGTCTATCTGGAGACATTGAACAAGGACGGTGGAATCATCGACCGCAAATCATTCTCCTCATACGATGAAGCCAAGAAGGCTGAGAAAAGCCTTGACTACGAAAAGTCTCTCAATCTCACTTCCGCTTACGAAAATGCCTACCATACCGATGCCTTGCAGGAGCACTTGGATGATGTCTATGCCAAGGCAAGGGAGAAGTATGGTATGGGCGAAGGTTTGACCGACGAGGACAAAGCAGCCATCTACTTGCACCAGAATGCCAATGCAATAGGTGACATCATGCAAAAGCAGCAGAGTGGTATGGAGTTGACCGAGCAGGAGCAACAACTTCTGAATGGCTATCGCCACTTCTATGACAGTGCCTTCGAGAATAGCAGCATCATGCGTGACTATGTGCGCACCTTCGAGGATTCGCAAGGCGTGCCACATGGGACACTTCGTGAGGCTTTGGAAGGTGATGGCAAGAAACGCACCGAGAAGCAGCAGAAACTTGTTGAGGCATACCAGAAGCAGCTCTATAACGACATCGTACTGAAACGTGAAATGAAACAGACGGTGGATGACCTTTACCGCCAGTCTCATAGCGAAGGGCAGAAGCAAATCGGGCAAAGCGGTGTTACAGCAGAAGGAGAAAATCCAACAGAAACGACACCTCAAACAACTCCAGTGGAAGAAAACGGTCAAAAAATAGCCGAAAATGTCCGCAATATAGCCGAAAATAGCCCAGAGGTAGCAAGTGGTGTTCCTCCTACAGAGCCTCCAACGACTCCGCCAACACCTCCAACCCCACCTTCTTCATCAGTAGGTGGTGAAACTCCTTCCGTCAGTGATGCGTACAAGCGTGGTCAGGATGCGGTTGCCAATGTAGATAGCGAGACCTTGACGGCAATAGACCATGCCGACGATGTGGCTGAGGCTAGGTTGCAGCGTGCCTTCAAGGGGAACGAGACCTTGCTACAGACGATATACAATGCTATTGATGAAGGTAAGGACATGGAGCTGTTTATCGCCCAGAAAGCCAACATGCTCAATGAGGTGCAGCGTGATGCCATACGCAAGTATGCCGACGCACATCAAGCCAAGCAAGGTGTGCTCTATGGTATTGACCACGCCGATGATGGCTATGCCGAGGCTATGACAGAGCAGCTTTGGCCATACGCCACCGAAGACGGAAACATTGTTCCTGTTACCCTTTTGGATGGTACGACGGCATTCTTGAAGAAGGATAACGAGTATGGCGGTACATTCGTGACCACCACTGACGAGAATGGTCAACCTACGATTAGGCAGATACATACATCTGAAATCAAGGAAATAGGCAACCCAATTCCTTTCCAAGACTATGTGAACCAACTGGCGGAGCAGAATCATGCTGCAACTGTCCAGAAGTTCACTTCCATGTTTGACGGAAGCAACTTGCAACCAGGGCAAACCGTGGAGATAGCCATGGAGTCAGGAACTGACTCTATTTCCATGTCGTTTGCAGGATATACCCAAGATGGGCGTATTGTGCTTTCCGATGGCAAAGACCAAATAGCACTCACAAAGGAGGAGTTCGCACAAATGCGCAACAACGCCATGCAAGCGTCCATCAATGCCGAACTTGACGCAGAGGAGGTGCAGCGTGAGAACGATGCCGTTGCCAAGGCTGAGACCGAGAAGAAACAACGTTTCGCTGATGGAATCGTGGGATATGAGGACGGCAAGATGGACTATTCATCCAGGGAGTCAGACCCTAAGGTGGTGGCTGAGTACTTGCAGGACGAGTATGGCGAGGATCATGGGAAACTGTTGAGCCTTATCAATGGTAGTCGTGCCGACATCAAGGAGCAACTTGACAACAAGAGAAAGCAAGCAGCCGAGTACGAGGACTGGCTTGACACCAATGCCGACCTAGACCCATCGAAGGCTCAGAAGGTGACAGACGAGCTGAACCTTGTGAAAGAGCAGATGGATGACCTTTCCACTCGCTACAAAAATTGGAACACTATCCGCAATTCCGTGATGACTCCCGATGAAATCAGGGCGATGAAGGATGAGCGCACCAAGACAATCAAGGACGTTGGTGTGGATGAAAGTGCCATCGCTCCTTCTGATGAGCGTGAGGTCTCTGTTTTGTCAAATGACGAATTGAAGAAGCAATATCCTACTTTGGATGAGGCTAGCAACCATATTGCCTCTGAGCGAAAGCGTATCTACGACTTGCAATCCAACGAGGTTCAACCTCAGATAGATGGGATAAAGGATGTGTTGGAACAATACAAGAACGGTGAGATAGAGCTGGAGCCAGAGCAAATCAAGGAAATAAACACCACCAAGGCTCAGTTGGAGGCACGTCAGCAAGGCTTGACCGACTCTGCCAAGGAATTGAAGGCGCAAGCAGGAAAGTTGAATAGGCTTTATAAGGATGAACTTGATGCGGAGGGAATGTCAAACTTAGGCATGACCCCATCAGAGCAAAGACGTGAGCAAGTCAAGAAGGCTTTGGCAAAGGGAGATATGAATGCCATCGCCCAAATTTACAAGGACGCTCCAACTGATGTTACCGACCTGACACCTCAGACATTGGAAGAAGCCATATCCGAGCGTCTTCCTGTTCATGGCATCAATGCGGAATCCTTGCAGCAGGAACTTGGAAAGGACAACTTCAAGTATGGCATAGGCAAGGGATATGACTCCAACAAGTTCAATTATCTTTTGGCCAAGAAAGGCGAGGGTGAGACTGTAGCCAGCATTTCAAAGCGTGTTTGGGAGAACCTTCCTCCAAACTTGGAGAATATGGGTTATACTGACCAAGATGTTCGCAATGCACTTCTTGATATGTTCAAGACATACGACAGCGTGAAGGACATGATGAATGTCGCCTTGATTAATCGAATCGCACAGGCGGAAAACGAGCTTTCTACTGAGGAAGAGTATTATGAGGCTCAGAAAGACCGTGAAATTATCGAAAGACAGGCAGAAATAGAGGCGTTTGATTCGTTTATTCAAGATAAAGCAGTATCTTTGCCATCTGAAAGCGAACTGAACAACATCTATGGTATGGAATATGACCAAATCATGTTTGAGCAGGAGCGTGAGAATCAATATAAAGATTACGTAAAATCAATATTACCAGAACTATCAGAGTATGATGACAGAAGAACAGAAGCAGAGAATGCAGGAGGCGGTGGACTGGATAGCGACACTGCACGGAGAGGAGTTGTTGAAGGAAGTAGCCAAGGCGAAGAAGCTGGCAGACGAGAAGTTTCTGATAGGTCCTCGCCTGAAACAACATCTAATCAAGTCAGCGAAAGGCGACCTGAGACTGGCAGCGTGGAATCTAGCGAAGGCACAGTTGATAGAACTTCACATCTACCGCAAGAAGCATCCTTCGGAGAACGTCTAAAGAACGCCATTGCCGAGACGGAAACTGAGCCTACTGAGGCGCAGAAGAAGGCTGGCAACTACAAGAAAGGTCACTTGAAATTCGGTGGCTACGACTTCACGGTAGAGACACCTAAGGGCGTAACCCGAAGTGGCAAGGACGAGAACGGCAAGCCTTGGAGCGTGACCATGCACGACACGTATGGCTATGTCCTTGGCAAGATAGGTGTTGATGGCGACCACATCGACATGTTCATCAACGATGCCGCCGACCTTGACACGTTCGACGGCAACGTGTTCGTCATCGACCAAGTGAACCCGAAGACAGGCGAGTTTGACGAGCACAAGGTGATGTATGGCTATCCTTCCGAGGAGGATGCCAAGAACGCTTACTTGCAGAACTATTCTCCAGGATGGAAAGGTCTTGGTGAGGTTACTTCCGTGCCTAAGGCTACCTTCGACAAGTGGCTGCAATCCTCAGACCGCAAGACAAAGCCGTTTGCCAACTATGCCATGGTGAAGAGCGAGGTGAAGCCCAAGGCGGCTTCAATCATCAAGGGTGAGAAGTGGAATGCCACTGGTGAGCCAGAGAAATACAGGGGTAGAGTAAAGAAACATGCTGAAAGTCACGACGTGGTTTGGACTATCGGCAAGAATCGTTATGGCTCTACCACGGCGGAGCGTGACATGATAGAAACCTTGTTGGAAGACTACAAGAGTGGTGTGCCGTTGTGGAACGCATACGAGAAGGGAGAAATCATCCTTTCTCCTAACGAGGCGGCTATCATCAAGGCGGTAATCAAGGAGAACGAGAACCAACAGCCTAGGATTAGGTTCAGCAAGGTATCAGACGAACAGGCTCAGCTTGATGCAGATTACCTTGATGCGGTTAATCGTGGCGACATGGAAAAGGCTCAGAAAATGGTGAATGAAGCTGCCGAGGCTGCTGGCTATTCTACCGGTTCCAGCTATCAGGGCACTTCTGCCTTCAATGGTTCTGCACCTTGGGGCAATGGCTACTTCTTGACCAAGGAAGAGCGCAAGGAGGCGTGGGATAATGATGAATATGACGGAGACCAAACTTTGGGTGATTATATCCATCGTGGTATAGATGCGATGAATCTCGATTTCATAGCATTAGACCCTCGTAATTATCGTGCAGCTGACCCTATGCGCAAGGAGGCTATTGATAACGTGCGTAACGCTATCCAGAAGAAGAGTGAGACTATTACCATGTATAGAAGTGTTCCTTCTGATGTTAAGGAAGGTTCTTTCAGAAATGGTGATTGGGTTACTCCAAGTCGTGCTTATGCGGTTGATAATGCTAAGATTCATGGTTGGGGTGATAACTTCAATATTATTGAACAGAAAGTTCCTGTTGATGAAATATGGTGGGATGGTAACGATATAGCTGAATGGGGCTATGGTCGTGAGGAAGACTATGTTAATGACACAGACTTCGCATATAAGAACACCAAGAACAACCGAAAGTTGCTTGATGCCGTAACATACGATGACAAGGGAAATGTCATTCCTCTGTCTCAACGTTTCAACTCTCGCAAGTCCGATGAGCGTTATCAGAAGGGCAGCTCTGCCTTGAAGCCGACACATCAGGAAGAGGTGTTGCGTGATGCCGTCATCGACAAGTTGCGTGAGAGCGGCATGGACGTTATTACCGACGTGGAAGAGGGACAGAGGGTGCTTGACGCTGTAAATCAAGAAGGCAAGCGAGTAAGCGCACAAGCCATACTTTCCAACTTGAATGATGTTGCAAATTTCATCAGAAAGCATGTTACAAAAGCTAGAGGTGGACAGAAGGAAATTTTTGTTCCTCAGTCTGTAAATAGAAAAACGGAAAATATCCTGCATCATAAGGTTAAAAAACACTTAATAGATGTTGGTGGCTTAAATCATGCCTACAAGAACCATGGCGAGAATGGGAAGAAGTTAGGAGAAGGTGATATTCCTTTGGCAAAGGAGGATATGGAACTTGCTCCTTACATTCTTATTGCTCCTGATGAGATTCTTCCTGGTTCAGAGAGTTACGGAAGGCAATCCGTGCGATATGTAAAGCATCTTAGCAATGGTAAGATAATTTACATAGAGGCAGAGGGTAACTTGGACGGTGATGAATTGGTATCAAAAAATATGTGGGCCAATATTGACCCACATAATCGCCCTACACAGAAGGTGGTTGATGCTCACTCAAAGAGTGCCCCCAAGCTCACGTCTGAAAACGTTACCCTAAAGGAGGACGAATCTTCTTCCAATGGTGCAGATGCCCATTCCAAGACAGGAATGTCCCCTGCAATCGACGCCCGAAACGTTATCATTAGCACCGAAGACGCTGCAAAGATACGAAAAGATGCTGAAACCGCAATAGAAAATGACAGAAAAATGCACGAAAATGCAGAAAAATCTGCAAATGGTGCAAAATTCTTACGCACGCCAGATGGTGAGGCTTACGGTTTCACCGTTAATGGAAAGATTTACATTGACCCTCGTATCGCCAACAGTGAGACCCCAATCCACGAGTACGCACACTTGTGGGCTGAGGCGGTTCGCTCTGAAAATCCTAAGGAATGGGAGAACATCGTGAACCTCATGAAGGGCTTGAAGCCTGTGTGGGATAAGGTGAAGAAGGAATATCCTCACTTGGAGTCGGACAGCGACCTAGCTGATGAGGTATTAGCCCAGTACTCTGGTAAGCGAGGCGCAGAGCGTCTTCGCAAGGAGTATGATGCCATTGTCGATGGTGATGGTAGTATCACCGAAAAGGCAAAGGCGATGTATGCCCTACAGCGATTGAAGAAGGTTCTTGCCAAGTTCTGGAAGAAGGTTGCCGACTTCCTTCACATCCACTTCACCACAGCTGAGGAGGTAGCAGACCGTGTGATGAAGGACTTGCTCGATGGCATTGACCCACGAGAGGCTGCCAAGGCTTCAAGGGATGCGGACAAAACCATGTTTGGTATGCACAACATCAGCCTTGACAAGCTACGCAAAGCTATCAAGCAAGGTGGCTTTGCCGCACCTTCCATGGGCGTGATAGACTCCAAGAACGGAATTTATTCGGGCTTTGGCGAGATTACATTGATACCGAAGGCAGAAAAAATTGCCAAGAGAACAGGCAAGAATATCGGCACTTATGCCGCAGATGCATGGACTCCTATCTATCCTCCAGTAGAAAAGAAGTTTGGTGGCAATGGTGGTGATGTCGCTTACGACGACATAGAATCCGTTCCAAAGGAAATGCAAAGTCTCACAAGAAATGCCATCAACAGCTTCATGGATGGTCGTGATACAAACAGTTTAGCTTATCTCTATTTGCATGAGAAAGGAAAAGCTCCTGAGTTGGTGCATGTGGAAGGTAAATATCCAAAGGAACTCCATGATGAGGTGAAAGGCATCTTGGGAAAATTGGATAGTATCTATTCAACTACTGATGAACAGAAGGAAAAGCTTCTTGATTTGTTCATTCGTGAGGTGTATGATGGTAATCGGGAGGAGTTCGACAATGACATCAAGAACTTCATCAAGAAGGATGAGGAGTTTATCAAAAAAAGACCAAACTCCAATATTGCCAAGAACAAACAACTTGATGTTGATTGGATGAAGGAACATGGCTATGACTATGGGGCTTTGTCTCGTTTCGTTGATGGCATACTGCGTGATGCAGAGACTTCTGGTAAGGTGGACGAGAATGCAACGATGAAAGCTGCACAACAATACATTCAGGACAATGGCATGAAGGAAGACTTCGATTCATGGAAAGAAAAACTCAATGACCGCTATAATGTGGAGGAGGTTATCTTTGCTGGATATAAGGCTGATGGCAATCGCAAGTATCTGCCTAACACCGTGGAGAATGCGGTGAAGGTAATGAAACAAGACGGCAAGAATGCTTCCGTTGGTTCGGCTTCTTTCAGTCATTTCGTAGCATCTATATTGAAACCTATGGGGACTCTTGACCAAATCCGAAAGAAGAAGGGCAATTTGACCGACAACTATGAGGACGTTGAGAAGTTCCAAGAAAAATGGCAACCTGTCTATGATGAGTTGGCTGACAAGATGCAACCTGATGCTGGTCCATTTGAAAGCTATGGCATGGATAGATTGGAAGAGGCTGCCACACAGAAGAATCCAAAGAAATATGCTAAGGATGAGTATGGTGTGGACTTGACTGACGAGGACATCGACAAGTTGAATGAATTGATTGATGCTGTCAAGAATGAGAAGCCTTCCATCTATTTCGAGACCAAGTTCATTCGTCCTTATGGTCTTGATGAATTTGAGAAGGCTATTGTGCCAAAGGACACTCCTAAGGACGTGGTGGATGCCTTGAAGAAGGCTGGCATTGATGTGCATACTTATGATGGGAAGGAAGAACGTGAAAAGGTTACGATGGATGCCATCAATAACTCTGAGGGCATTCGCTTCATGTTTGCAGGTGAGAAGGGAGCTGCTGAGGCTGACAAGGCAGAGGAGCAAACCATCCGCATGGATAACCTGCAAGTAGCAAAAGCGATGGAAAATAATACTCTAACACCAAAAGCCATAAAGTTTGCAACAGGTTGGGAACGTGGTGCTGATGGAAAATGGAGATATGAAATCCCTGATTTTAAATCAGAGAAGCCAATAACTGTAGATAAAGATATAAATATTGTTCATGTAGGTCCTTATGCTCCTTACAACGAACCTTTGTGTAAGTTGTCTGACCTCATTGATGATAAAGGGCTGTTTGATGCTTATCCATCTCTAAAGAACGTTGATGTTCAGATGGTGGGGAAAACGGATTTGCAAGGAATGTATGATAATCTCCACAATAACATTGCGTTAAGAACGGATATGTTTACCGTGGAGAAGAAATATTCTAAGCCATCTAATTTCAAGGACATCGAGGTTGCTAAAAAGAAATTTATGGATGCGTGGACTTCCTTTCCTGATGATACAAAAAGTTGGGCGGATGATGCTATAGATCAGTTTGGTGGATATACCGAGGATGAGTTAAAGGCAGATGAACTCTTTAATAAAATAGAGAAAGATATGCCGAAAGTTGCTAAGGTCGTGCGTCTATTAAATGCAATCCCTCTAGAAAAAGGTGTGAAGTTCCTTGGTACACAAATTTCATTGAACGATTATGGTAAAAAGGTTCTTGCACATGAAGTGCAGCATGCAATCCAATATATCGAGGGTTTTGCCAAGGGTGGAAACTCAAATGATGTCCGTAAGAGGATTCAGAAAATCATTGATGAAAACTCTGAGTATGCGGATTATGCCCTACAAAAGATGAAGACATGGGTTGACTTCAAAAAAACAGCATTGAATTTGGGTAAGTTCAAGGGGCTAATCAATAGTGACAATCCTTTCATTAAGGATAAGGCTATTGAGTACTATTGGGATGCCATGAACCTATTGGACGGTGAAGAAAACTCGAAGTTGGTAAATGACTATGACCAACTTAGTGACTTGAATGCCAAGCAAATTGCCGAAACTGGCTATCATGTAGATGAGGCTGTCAAGGAACTCAACCGCTTGGCGGATGAAGTTTGGAAGTCAATTCCAGAGGGAAACAAAGAAGCCCTGGGTATCAACAACAAGCTAAAGGATGTCTTGAAGAACCTCTCTGATGATGAACTTTATTGGAATCTTGCTGGCGAGGTTGAGGCTCGCAATGTGATGAAGCGTTTGGATATGACTGACGAGGAACGCAGAAACTCCCTTGCATCTGAGACTGAGGATATAGATAGAGGAGACCAGATTGTATTGAATAATGGTGGCACTAGCTATTCTGTTGTGAAAGACCCTAAGAAAATAGAGCGACTGAATAAAGAGAAGACCTTCAAGATGTTCAGTGCCATGCAAGACTATAAGGGTGAGTTGTATTCACCTATGGCAGCTATCATTGACGGCAAGAGAACCGACCCAGCTAGGATTGGGGAATGGAATCAAGCAGACGAACGCCCAGACCTAGTGAACGATGATGGTACATTCACCCTTGTCAAGACCGACGAGAGAGGTGGCAAGAAAAATGGTATGGGCGATGTAGATGCAAACTATGCGCCATACATGCACACTTCTTCCTCGATGATGAACGACCAGTTTACAGGTGCATACGCTAGAGGTAATATCCGAGTTGTGGAATGGGAGATACCTGAGAGCGAGAAGACCAGTGGCTATCAAGCCGAGAAGTCCAAGAAGAAGGTAGGACTGACCCCATGGCATTCTGGACCTGTCAACGCCTTGTTGCCAAAGGACAGACAGAGAAGCGTCATGTTGTCTCGTTGGAGAAAGGCGGTGAGAGTAGTGCCAGACTCAGAGGTCGCCGAGAGCATAGCCAAGCAGTTGGAGGGAACAGACCTCGTTATTCCATGGAATGTGGTTACTCCTAACCAGTTGAGGGAACTTGTCAAGCTTGGTGTTCCTATCACGACTGTTGAGACAGGAAAGCAATCTCCTGAAACCAAGGAGAAGTTCTTGAAGCAGAAGGAGGAACTTGAAAAGGAGTTTCCTAAGAAGGCTAAGTTCGTGGACTTGAAGATGACGCAGAACGATTACAAGAAATGGGGCAAGAAAGCCAAGAAGGCCAAGGCACGCTTGGGCGACGGCATGAGAAACAATGGCTCTGTTATCGGCAAGGACACACTAGATGTGGTGAAGAATGTAGCCAACACTCTTGGAGGTGCTGAGGCAAACGTTTATACTTCCGTGGAGAGTGTTCCTGAGGAGTATCGTGCGGACGTAGAACGTGGCGCAAAGGGATGGTACGACCCAAGCAACCACACCGTTCATGTCTATCTCCCTAACTGTGAGGATGCCAACGATGCGCAGCGCACCGTCTTCCATGAGAAGGTGGGACACGAGGGCATGGAGGTGCTTCTAGGTGGTGAGCAAGGTGTGAGAGACTTCGCCAACTTTGTGTATAAATCGGTGGATGGTGACACACGTGGCAAAATTCTCGACTTCGCCAACAAGTACGACCCTGAATGGAAGAATGCCGACCGTCTCAACGAGGCAACCCAGGAATACATCGCCCACTTGGCGGAGGATGGCCCTAAGACGGCAAAGGACTTCAACCTTTGGACAAAGATAAAGCACTATCTCATCAAGGCGTTGAAGAAGTTGGGAATCCGTGTTCCTGGTCTTCTCAACGACAAGGACTTGCGCTATTACCTGATGAAGGCAGGGAAGGCTCTGCACGTTTGGGATAACATGTCTAAGGACAAGCAAGATGCCATCATGCGCCAAGCCACAGGCGATGATATCAAGAATGCGCTCAGTGACAAGGGCAGTGGCAAACCACGCATGAAGAAGGGTGAGAGTCCTATCCAATACATGAAGCGTGTGCGTGAGTGGCAGCGGTGGAAGGATGCCCGAGAGGACACCAACGACCCAGAGCCACCTCAGTTCTATGACATAGACAAGGACGTGGAGGGCAAGAAGGAATGGGAACAGCTCAACAAGGACTGGCGTGACCGTCATGGACTTGTCGGCGACGATATGCCTTCGTTGCCAAAACGAGAGGAAGGAGAGAGCGATGAATCCTTCTTCCCACGTTACAAGGAATATGAGAAATGGCAGAACGCCATCAACGACAAGGAAGACCCTATGCCAGACATGTTCGCATGGGAGAAGCAGAAGCAAGTGGAGGCAACCCAACGCTATGAGGATTGGCTGACCCGACATGAGCTGAACGAGCAGGAGACCGCCGACCTAGACCTTTACGAGGGAAAGGTATATCCAGCCGAGACCTCACCAGAGGCGGCAGACCTTGACAAGAGGGTGATGGATGCCATGGCGGAGGTGACGAGTACGGACGTGAGCAAGGAAGGCGCAGCCCGAACCGTGAAACATGCCGTCATCCACCGACGAAAGAACATGGAGGAGGCGAGTGCCGACGATGCCATCTACATCAACGACATCAAGAGACGCATCGAGGGCATGGCAGGAAGCGGTGTCTTCGACAAGCTCTATTCGGAATATAAGGGGAAGTCTTCTAAGGCAGATGCACTCGCTGAGGCTATACCTTATATAATAGAAGCACCGAGAAGAATCCGTGACTTGGCTTTCGACTTGAATAGTACAGGCGTGTTCGCCAAGGGGCACATTCATATCACTCCTAAGGACGTGAGAGACATTCAACCTTACATCGATGATTTCGAGGAATTGATAGGCAGATTCCACTACAAGACGGTGAAGAAGGGCAACGAGGAGAAACTTGTGCCAGAGTACGACGATGTACACGCCGTGAGCGAGCAAGCCAGCAAGATAGCGAACGCCATCAACGAGAACCACAAGTTGGACGTTGGTTTTGTTCCTCTTGACGGCACGGACATTTTATCAGACCAAGTGAAGCCTCTCATAGCCCATACGAGAATCGTGCCTAAGGGAATCGACTACGAGAACCTTTCCGAGGAAATGAAGTCAACCCTTGATGCCATCCATGACTGGTACAACTACACGTATGACTGGTTGAAGGACAACCATACCTTGCGTGAGGACACTGGCTTCACCGCCGACTACGTAAACCACATTTGGGATAAGGAGAAGTCCAACCCCGAGGCATACAAGACATACGTGGAGAACCGTCAGCGCACGAAAAGCCCGAACGAGAAGCCAAGAACCATCAGTACCTTGATGGAGGGAATCAGTTTAGGACTTGTGCCGAAGACCACCGACATCACCAAGATGATGGCATACTACAGCCGTAGCAACATCGAGGCGTGGGCTAACAAGACCATGCTGCAAGAGGTGAGCGGCTTGAACGTGGTGGAGAGAGACGAGAACGGCGACATCATTTCGAGCGACCCGATTCTTTCTTCCGTCGCACCGTTCAACTTGGAGCAATACAAGTACTTCGAGGTTCCTGGCATAGGTCCAGTGTGGGTGTATAACGTTTCCCCCAAGCAAGTGAAGGTGAAGAACCCAGTCACAGGCAAGGATAAAGTCCTTTACTCTGAGGCTAGTGCAGCCGACCGCTTCGGGGTAGTGTTCGAGACCTATCAATCAGCACCTTTCTGGAAGTTCTTCGATACTGCTGCATCGAGTGCCAAGAAGTTGGAGCTTGGTTTCAGTGGATTCCATGCAGGAGCGTTGACCGAGGTGTATATGGTGCAGAACATGGCAGAATTCGGTCCCAAGAAGGCAATGGCCAACTTTATGAAATACATCTTCATTGACACCATGAGGACGCACCAGTTGCCATGTTTCGCCAATCCCGAGGACTTTCAGGAGGCGGCATCCCACCTAGTGAAGTTTGGAGCGACCAACGACTATGCGGCGGCGGACGTGCAGAATATGTTTGACAACTGGCGTGGTTTTGCCCAAAAACTGCAACAGAAATTGGGAGAGCGAGGCAAGATAGGAACGGCAGTAGGTGCTGCAACCATTCCTTTCGAGGTAGCCACGCAGATGGTTTCTATGCTCAATAAAGGTATGGACGTGGCATTGTGGGACTTCTTGCATGATGGTTTGAAACTTGCCACTTATCGTATGCGTGCGGACAGAACCAAAGAACGTGCCAAGAAATACGGTTGGACGGGCGAGCAACTAAGCAAAGCCTTGGACGAGGATGGTCAGTTTGTGAACGATATGTTTGGAGGTCAGCACTGGGATGTACTGGGAGCAAGCCATCGAACCTTGAAAATAGCTGGTCGCTGTCTTCTATCTCCAGACTGGAACGCCTCTACGACTCGCCATTTCTTGGCTCTTACAGGTTTCGGCTCTATCTGGAACGAGGCGACCTTGGATAGCTTCAAGAATTACTATAACCACGTATGGGCAGCAGCTAGAAAGAAAGAAGCTCTTCCACCTGAATATTTTGGTAGGAAGCAGAGACAGGTGTCAGCATTAATCTGCTATTTGATAGGCTTTGGATTTTATGAGGCATTTGCCAATGGCATCAATACCGCCTTCCGTGCGATGGACGAGGAAAAGGAAAATGAGAAAGCCAAGGAGATACGGAAGACCAATCCTAGTTACAAGAGTCCATACGAATTGGCATATCCAGACGGAATGAAGTGGTACGACTATTTGATGAGAGGGAACACGGCAGGACAGCAGAGCAAGATATTTGCAGGACGCTATGCCGATGGCACGGAAATGTATGTGCGTCATGGCAAGCAGTTCCGTGAGGTTCCAGAGTATCTTTTCAACTCGAAGGGAGAACTGGAGTTCCCTGGCCCAATGGTGCAGAGAATGCTAGGTAAGGCTAACCCAATGGCAAGAATGGTGCTTGATGACATCAACTATTTGAGCGACTTCCAAGCCAGCCATGCCGACCAAGAGATACAACGCAAGTATGGCAAGACCATCGGTTTGCTTTACAAGGATGCGCTCTACTGGGCACCTTTCTTGATTCCGAGCCAAGAAAACAAGGAGTTCAAGGCGGTTGATTTCTTCTTCCCATCATCAAAGGGATTCAGCAACTGGAAGGCACAGGACTACTTCAAGAACTTCATCCTGAGCGGTGACATGGAAGGCGTGTTCCTTACCTACCAGAGTTGTCAGAGGAATGGACTGGATGCCGAGAAGCAACTTCAAGCGGCTATCTCTAGCATCAAGGCACTTGAATCGAAGGAAATGCAAGATGGTGTAACTTCCTTGCAGATAGCCATCCAACGCTTTGACGAAGCCAAGAGCGTGACCGAGAAACGCAAGATGAGGGAGAAGATGAGAAAGTTCCTCTCCCAAAGCGAGTACAAGGCATTCACTTGGCAAGAGGCGAAGGACATGGTAGATGCTTACCAGCAAGGCGAGGACATCAAGGACTTGACGAAAGCGGATGACAAGTATCTGATGGTAGCCAACGCCGAGGATGTGACCGAGGATTGGCGCATACAGTCTGTCAAGAGTAGCACCAAGCCTTATGCCGACCGATTGGCGGAGTTGAAGGACTCAAACTCTAGCAAGGCACAGGCATTCAAGGAAACATACGCTAGGATATTCAAGGCTCGTCAGGCTATCAGCCGTGCGACAAGCAAGATGAACCGATTGAAGAAGAAACTTGGCAAGGAAAATGACAAGACAACCCTTCAAGAGATTCGTGCGGTTCGCAAGGAATTGTTGAAGAACCTCAATGGAATGGAGAACGTGAAGAAATTAGAGTAAGCACTCGACATTTCAAGGCAATAGAAAAAGGCGGCTCGTTTCACAACGGGTCGCCTTTGATAGTTATGTAAAATTCTAACCAAATAAAAAAAACAGTAATATCTAAAATAAACTTTGCCTTTTGAAGTATCAGTCGCCTCTTTGAATCATGTCGCCAGTGGTCTTCTTGGTAGGCTTCGCCCACTTGATGTAATCGTCCATGGCGGCATCCATGCGCTGCTGTTCACTCTTCGGGGATTCCTTCTTCTTCTCACCCCACAGGCGTTGGACGATGCGGTCAAGACACCATTGCCAGTCGCCGTCTAGCGTGACCACCTTCGAGCCAGGCATGACGGCAACGTCAGCCTTCGACTCCTTGCCGTCCTCGCCCTTGCTTTCCTCTCCCTTGGAGCGGATGGATGCGAAAGGCACGTCGTTTTCCTTTAGGAACTTCTCCACGTCTTCTTTCTTGTTTTCACAGACAAGGATGGACACGGATATTTTGTGCTTGCTCATGGAGGTCAAGGCTTCCTTCGCCTTCCCCACAAGAGACAGATTGCCCTTGTCATCCTTGGTGATGACGCAGGCTTCATGAACGTCAACTAGTTTACTCATAAAAATACGTATTTAATTAAAGCGGAACAAAAATAGACATAAAAAGTGGAAAAACAACGATAAGTTGCGCAACTTATCACAAGCGAGAGGGCAAAATGCAGTAATTTTACCGAAAAATATTAAGAATATGCCTGATTATCGTCTCATAAATGATATAACCAACTATGCTGAGGCTGGCCCGAACTCGCTGAAAGGCGTGAGTACGACTAGGTTCAAGCAGAGCGAGTCGTGCCTTCGCATCCTGCAATGGGCGTGCCGTTACTTCGATGACATGTCGGAGCTTCGCAAGAAGTGGAAACGTGCCGATGACTTCATCATGGGCAGACAGTTGGAAGAGCCGATAGAGTACAACGGAAGGAAAATCCCATTGCGCAAGTACATGGAGTTGCAGGGGATGCCGATATTGGAGTACGACACGTTGAGCGACAAACTCATCTCGCTTGTCGGACTGGTACGTCAGCAACGTTCCACCGCCTCTTGCCGTGCCGTTGACCCGAACGAGGAGCAATATATCTCCTTCTTCAACGAGTACCTACGTCAGAACGACAACAACAACGACCGTCAGGAGCGAGACGCACGTTTGTTCTACTCCTTCTGTTGCTTCGGCTTGATAGGCATGAAAACCGTCCACGACCGAAGGGATGGCAGGGAGAGCATCTTCAACGACGATGTGGATATTTTCAAGTTGGCGATTCCACCGTTCTACAAGTCAGACCTGAGCGACATCGAGTTTATCGCCGAGGCTCACGACCTCACATGGCGGCAAATCTTGGAGAAGTTCACCGACGGAAGCCAGAAGGAGAAGGAAGAACTCAATTCCATCTACATACAGACGCAGAGCCATTACGCACCCGAGCAAGGATATTCCTATACAGGCGATGCGCAACTGAGCGGACTGGAGGACTTCTTGCACTCTTCCATAGTGGGCAAGTACCGTGTCATAGAGGTATGGACGAAGGAGAGCCAGCAATCCCTATGGGTGCATGACTGGGCTAGCGGCGAAGCTGGTTTCAGACCTTTGTCGGACAAGGCGGCAATAGAAGCCGAGAACGAGCAGCGCAAGCAGGACAACATCATGAAGGACGAGAACGGCTTGCCAGTGCTTGACGAGAACGGCGAGCCTATCACCTACGTTGCCCCCGATGACTTGGAGCTGATAGAGAGCCAACCGCAGTTGGAGACCTTCTGGTATCGCCGATATATCACCCCGAACGGCTACTTGCTCGATGCGAGGGAATCACCTTATTATATATTAAGAGGTGGCTATCGTACCTACATCCATCCGTACACCTTCCTAGCCTACCCAGCCTTGCAGGGCGAGGTTCGCAGCTTCGTGATGAGGATGGAGAACAACCAACGCACGCTGAACCACTACATGATGATGGTGAACTTCCTCGTAGCCAACGGCGCAAAGGGCACGATGGTCGTTGACGAGAACGCCATGAGCGAACACCAGTCCTTCGAGGAAATGCAGGTCAACTACGTGAAGACCAACGGAACGGTCTTCTGGAACTCCAAGAACGGAGGCAAGCCGCCTCAGGTATTGGTCAACAAGAGCATACCAGCAGGTGTGGAGTTCATGATAAACTTCGCCAAGCAGATGTCGGGCGAGGGCAGTGGCGTGCAGGGAGCGTTGCAGGGCGTACACCGCAACACCAGCGGAAAGCAATACCAACTTGAAAGAGAGTCCGCATCGACCTCAGTGACCGATTTCGTGGAGAGTTTCAACAGTTTCAAGCTTCGTGAGGCGAAGAAGAAGATTTATCTCATACAGGAGTTCTGTGACGAGCACGACAGCATCCAACTGACAGGCGACAACTTCCGCACGGCGTTCAATCCCGAGACCATGCGAGACATGGACTTGGACGTGGCTATGGACTTGGATTCCTACAGTGCCATCATCAGAGACCAAATCAACGACTTGCTATGGCAGTTGATGTCACAGGGCAAGATAGACGCTTACACCATGCTGACCAACGGAAACTTCCCTGGCACGTACCGCATACGCAAGTACTTGAAGGAGCAGATGGACAAGGCTGAGGCTCTTGCGGCGCAGCAAGCTGCCAATGGTGAAGTTCCGACCGCCAACATGCCACAGCCGTCCGCACAGGGCGCAGCCCACTTGAAGGATTCGGGCGCAAGTCTTAACGGATTGGCGGAGCTTCCATCGGCATCATAGAAAAAAATACTTCTAGTTCAAAAACGATAAAAATTAAGTTTAGGTTATATTAGTTAATAGATTTGTATTAGGTTTTAAGGTAAAAGTCGAAGGCAGGGAGCTGTGAAGCCCTCTGCCTTCTTACGTTTACTTGATGTGGTGCTTGCGTTTGTAGGCACGCAGCTTCTCCATCATGGTGGAGACCTTGAACATGTAGAACTTCTGCCACAAGCGCAGTTTCTCCTCACGCACGCCGTTGTCCTCGTCGCAGCCGAGCGCACCCCACTTGGACGGCGTGTAGTAGAAGCTTGCCTTCTTGATGTCCTCCACGTTCTTGAAGTAGCGTGAGGCCTTCCACTTGCCTAGTTGAACCAGTCGCCTGTAGGAGAGCAGCCGTTTTCGGTTCGGGTCGTATGTCATGATGGCCCAGTCTTTGTGCGATAAGTCGAAGAGCATGTAGAAGCGTGGAGCACCGCCCTCCTTGTACTTGGCGATGGTCGCCTTCACTCCCTTGCGCCACATCCTTGTGGCACGGAACAACTCGATGCGTGTGATGATGGGCTGATAGAAGGCAATCATAATCTTGCGAAGCTCATTGGAATAAGTCTGTTTCATAATATGCAGTTTTGTTGATGAATAATTCAATTGTTTGTCGTTATTTTCAATCTATTGGCGATTATCCCATTCCTGCCAGCTCAGCAACGACAGGTCTCTTGCGGCGAAGTGCCTCACGTTCCTTCTCTTCCTTGCTCTTGAACGGAACAATCTCAGGCACAGGCATGTCCTTCTCCACGTAGAGGGCGATGGCACGTGCCATGACACGGTCATCGTGCTTGCCAGCCACCGCACCGTAGCAATCGTTTTGCTGATAGTAGAGGTAGTAGGTGCTTTCGTCGATGGCGGCAGGCTCACGCTCCATATAGCCGCCGTCACGGATGATGCGTGCCATGGTCTTCACCACCGCCACCTTGGTCGCCTTGTTGGTGTTGAATCCCCATTTTTGCTCGATGTTCTTCACCTTCTTCAACTTGGACTGAGAGGCACTGTAAAGGTTGGAGTACAGTGGCAAGAGGATAGGGAAGAACAGTTCGGACTGGTTTCCCTCAGTATTGTTCATGCGAGAGTATGCCGTATTGTTCTCAATCACCAACAGAGCGTCGTTGTAGAAGTGTGCAATCTGTGCGCACCTCATGGCAAGTTGGTCAGCGTCGCAGTGACCGTGCCACTCAGCCACCAACTCAGGCACGCCGCCGTATATCTCATCATATCGATCAAGAACAACGATGTCGGAGAAGTCGGAAGTCTTGTGAGAGCCGCCAATATCGCAAGAGACGATGTAGCGGTGCTTGACAATCTCGCTATTGTCGGGTCCTGACCAAACCTTGAATGGGCCACCCGAGCGTTCCACCAATCTGATGTTGTCCATGCAAGTTGGGTCGGCGGCATCGTAGGAATCTCCCTCGATGTCACCCACCATGATAGGCTCAACGCCCTTGCAGTCCTCCTCCATCTCCTTTAACTTGTATGGGTCGAAGACGGTAGTGCCCGAGAACAGGAAGGCTTCCACATCGTCGGAAGGGTACTCTTGGCGCATATCGTCCAATGACTCGTATTCCTTGGACTTCTCGATGTACCAATGGATGCCTTCCAATGTAGCCCCCTTGATGTCGAAGAGCCACCAGAAGTATTTGCCGTGGAATTGCTCGTCCTCACGATTCTCCCAAAGCCAGATGGCGAAGTTCGCCTTCTCGTCCTCGCTCTTGAAGGGAAGGGTGTATTTCTCAATCTCGAACCAAGCCACGAAGACAGGGGTAAACGCCGACATGCGCTTGCCGTCCTTGTCGAAGGAGTTTGCCTTCACCCAAGCGTCGTGGAACTCGTTCTCACGTCCGTTAGGCGTTGACTCACGCACGATGAAGGTGAGCGGGTCCGTCTGTATGGAAGACGCAGCCGCCTTGATTACCTTGGCAGGAGTCCATTCCGTTGTGTTCGGGAAGAACGCCTCCTCCGTGATGTGAGCCATGGCAGCGTCGCCCGAGCGACACGACTCTGGGTTTCGTGCAGAGCCAGTCTGTATCTTGCAGTCACGTGGAAGGAGATACTTGATGTTTTGGATGGTGCCCGATGTCTTCAACTTGCGAGCGTCGTTCTTGAAAGGCTGACCGATGTCGTAGAAGAGCCACATAGGGATGGCGTTTATCAGTTTCTCGTACATGTCGAACACCTGTGTGGCGGACGAAGACTGGTGACCGATGATGTTGGAGTTCCAGTTGGTCTTCCAGAATATCTGAATCCACGACATGTAGATGTCTGTAGCGGTAGAGCCACCCCACTGGCGGCACTTCAACAGAATCACTCGTATGTGATGGAACTCGCCGTGAAGCCGCATTTCCTCAAACACCTTGACGAGCTTGACCTGTGCAGGTCGCAGCAGGAAAGGAATGTCCTTGCCACCGTCCTTGTTCTTGATTCGGGCGTAGGCGTATGCGAAGAAATAGAAGTCGTGCTTGCAGCGCAGCCTGATGATGTAGCGGAAGACAGCGTCACGTGCCTTCTCAGCATCTTGGCTTGGCAGGAACTTCTGGCAGAACTTGTCGATGGAGCCGCAGTTGACGATGGCGCAGAATTTCTTGGACTTTAGCATCTCCACAGGCAACCATAGCTTCTTACCGTCGAGGAAGTCGGAAATCGTACACTCGAACCGAAGGCCAGGGGCGTTCTCTCCAGTGATAGGACGGTAGGTAGCGAAGAGACTTCTCAATCTCTCCGTACTCTCGTCAAGTATCTCCCTTAGCTTTTTCTCAGAGATGCTTGGCTGAGGCTTGACCTTCAATGAAGACTTTGCTACAGACACGATGCTATATCTTTAGGTTGTTGGCGTGATGGATGAAACTCTCCACCTTGGCGTAGAGAAAACCGAAGGCGAAGAGGACGAGGTGGTAAGTGCCAGCTATGTGCGGCAGGACGCAGCCGATGGCAAGGAGCACGACCATCTGCCAGAAGGCAAGACGCTTGTACCTGTAGAGCCATGGCGAGGTAATCCCCATGAAGAATGAAATTATGACGGACGCACCCAAGACTGGCAGCGATGGGTAATATAGGAAGGAGAGCACGACCGAGCCTAGCCATGAGGCAATGACACGGTGGGGCTTGAACTGGTGGTGAAGCATGAGGATGCACCATGAGTTGACCGCCCAATGGATGAAGCCAGCGTGCCCGAACATATAGACGAGGTGGGTGTATGTCGGTGTGGTCGGCGATACCGCCAACTTGTCGTGCAACGGAATGGCGAGAGCCATCAAGGCGATGAGGAGTATGGTAATATATAATGTACGCATGTGGATGATTTTTTATTTGGCGAGAATGAGCTTGCCCTTGCTCTTGTTGAGGTGGGCGGAAATCTTTTGTCTAATGGAGCGGCAGGAGAGACCCAGACAGGGCGCAGGTCGCAGCAACGCAATGTCAACGAGTTGGCTGATGCACTTCCGTTGGTTTCCGTCCATCTGCCTCACTTTGAGGAAGTCCGTGTAGAAGGCTTCGTATAGCATCCGTTTCTTCTCGAACGCCGCCCCGAACTTGGGAATCTTTCCTTTGAGTCGGTTGGAGACGTACCTAGCCGCCGACGTGTCGGATATGTAGTAGCAGGACGTGGGCAGCGAGGCGACAATCTCGCACAGCTTGACTGAGGTGGTGGGGTATGTAGCCACCTCCCTTGCCTTCCGATAGAGCCGAAGCATCTCGCGGTCTCTCTCCAGGTTGATTTGCGATATGGAGTTTAGGTGTTTCATCATGGCAAAGTTAATACAGCGAGTTGCGCAAAATATCAAAAAGTAATGCGAAATTTTCTTTAATTTTACCGCAAATTATTAATGTATATGTGCTATGGCAAAGGAAACGACTGAAAATCAAAACGTTAAATCGAAGAGAGACGCTTTCAGGGAGCGTTTTTCAAAGCGTTATCCCAACATCAACATGGATGATGAGGATGCCGTTTATGGTCAGTTTTCGACCGATTACGACCAGTTTGACCAGAATAACCAAAGGATGGATGACTTCAACAACATGTTGAGGGATTTTCCGCAAGCACCCGGTCTTATCACTGGCATGTCAACCCGAAAGAACCCCGACGGAAGCGAGTTCAGTTTCACCGACTATCTGATAGACAACCTAGGGCAGGACTTCATCGATGCCATCAATGGCGACGATGAGGCTAGGGCACGCTTGAAGAAGAAGGAGAAGGACGAGGTGGAGGCTAGCGAGAAACTAGCCAAGAGCAACGAGGAGCTTGCCGCAGCCATGGACAAGGAGGATGCCGAGCTGGAAGCCTTCATCAAGGAGGCAAAGATTAAGCCCGAGGACATCAAGCCGATGATAGAATGGATGTACGGTCATGAGGAAGGCAAGGAGGGCTTCATCTGGCGTGCCGCCAAGTACCAGCTCACCAAGGATGACTTCAAGCGTCTGATGCAAATCAAGGACTTCGACAAGGCGGTTGCCGATGCCGAGGACAAGGGCTACAAGCGTGGTCGCAACGAGAAGATAGACCAGCAGAAGAAACTCCATGACGGTACGAAGGGCGGCAAGAACGTGAGCGTGAGCGGTGGAGGCGGTCCAGCCTCGTTGCCACGTGAGAAGTCTGATACGGAACTTGCCTACGAGCGCATGAGAGGAATGTGACGATAAGTTTTTAAGTTTAATCAATAACAAATTTTCAAAAGTATGAAAAAGTTAAAGAAATGGTTTGGTTTCATGATGGCGATTCTCGTCATGATTCTGAGTGGTGGCAGCATGTATGCCATGGCTGAGACACCTCCAGCCTCGCCTGGTGACGGTGGCACAACTGGACCTGTGGAGGGTCCTGGCATCGGTGGAACAGGCATGAAGACCGAGGCAGGTTCTCGCCAAGCACAGGAGGAGATGGGTAACTTCGACTACTACATGGCGTATGTGAATCCGTCCATCGTGGAGTTGAAACTCGAGAGTTGCCCTATCGACCAGATTTTGCGTGCCGCCAAGAAGGTCACGCCAGTCGATTCCATCCGTGTGGAGTTCTACAGCATCGGCCAGCGTCCAATCAAGTCAACCTTGGAGGAGGACTTAGCCGAGAGCAGCAAGGGTACGACCGTGATCTTGAAGGTGGTGAACAGCACGGCGTTCGACGTTGGCGACATCATCATGGTGGATGGCGTGATGGGCTATAACGACGATGGTACAACCCGAAGCACCATGGTTCCTTTGCAGTTGCGTGTCATTGACAGCGATGTCGATAACAACCCTATCTGCTATGCCTTGAACGGCAAGAATAACACCAGCAAGGGCAACCGCTATGACATCCCAGCCATCAAGAAGGGCACGACCCTCCTTCGATTGGGAAGAGCGGCAGGTGAGAAAGAGGTGGAGACAGGTTCTTACTACACCATGCCCGACAAGTCTTGGCAGTATTGCCAGCGTTTCATCATGATGGTGGAGCAGTCCATCATCGACCGTATGAGCAAGACACAAGTGCAGTGGACGTTCACACGTCAGGAGAAGATGGCGATGGACGATATGCGCTACGGTCAGGAGCGAAGCGGCTTGTTCGGTTATCGCAGCGTATCTACTCCAAACAAGGAGATTGGTGCGGTCTATACGATGGGCGGCATCTACTGGATGGCAGGTAAGGACATTACCGTGGGCCATTGGCAGCCTAAGATGGAGATTGACGAGAACGGCAACAAGATTCCTGTGACGGCGAAAGTCTCTAACGGAAGTGGTGGAACTGTAGAAAAGAAGGTGTATGAGTACGTCATTTCAGAGAAGGACTTGACCCGATTCATTTCAGCCATCTTGAAGGACGCAGGTAACTCCAGCCGTACCAAGTTGCTCTTCGTTGACAACCTCATTTACCAAGCTTTCGCAAACCTTCGCTCAACGAGACGTGTCATCACCGAGACCGAGAAGGACTACCAAGGATGGAAGCTCGACTTCGAGACCTTCACTTCCATGGGCACCAAGATTCTCATCTACCGTCACGACTCCTTCAACATGTGGGGCATGGACGGACGTGCCTTCTGCTTGGACGAGCGTTATCTTGACAAGTACGTCTTCGGTGCTTGGAGTCGCAAGGAGTACAACTTGAAGGACTTGCTCATTCGCAACTCGAACGGTGTGGTCATGGAGGAATACAGTTGTTGGGTACTTACCTATCCGAACGCCCATGCCCGTGTGTCACGCCCTGTGTTTGACAATGCCGACGCAGTGACCGACGAGGAGATTGCGGCTTAACGGTGCACTGATAGTTTTCTAGATATATGAACCAAGGGGATAGCAGAGCCGAAAGGTGACACTATCTCCTTACCATAAACACCATGACATATATGAATTACGAGTTTGTTGCCCACAGTATGCTCATCTTCACGGTGACGCTTGCCAGCGGACTGGTGAAGGACATCGAGTTTGACGAGACAGGCAAGGGCGTGTATGGTTTCCAGACCTCGCAGAAGGAGGTGGCTGAGGCTATCCGCCGCCATCCCCTCGTAAGGAGCGGACGAATCATAGACAAGAGCCAACCCGAGGAAGAGCAGGTAGCCAAGGCGGTGGAGAAGAAGAAACAGGACAGGAACGTACTTCGCTTCGACAACATCACCAAGGCGAAGAACTACCTTGCCAAGACCTTCGGCGTAGATACACGCAAGTTGAAGAGTCCGCAGAGCGTGAAGGACGAGGCGAGCAAGAATGGCATCGAGATAGATTTCTAACATTTAAAGCATATGATATGGAAGCATTGATGAGCGACCTTGTGAAAGAGATGCGTATTGCCATGGATGAAGTGTTACATGATGATGTGAATGACATCATTTCAGATGATTCCGATGTTGAAATGAAACAAGCGATAGAGACGGCAGCACAACAGTTGTTGTTGCAAGCTCCTCTACAGATGCTTGTGCCACATAGGGTAAAGGTGTCATTGAGTGAAGGGGTACAAGATTACGATGCCATTCAGACTCAATATACTGATGGGCATGGTGAACTTGTCATTCCCGATGACTGGCTGAGGCTAGTTGAACTTAGACTGAAAAGTTGGCAAAACTCACTTAGGACATTAATGAGTCCTGATAGCAAGGAAGCTTATATGCAAGCAAGCAGGTGGACTAGGGGAACTCCCCAAAAACCAAAAGGCATGATAACGATGTCTCCACAGGGAAATCGAGTGCTGACATATTGGACTGCTGGTAAATACGAGCCAAATCATGCACCACAAGGCAAGGTGTACGACCATGAGATTGAGGTCTTTACATATATACCTTATCAAAAGGTTGTTGATGTGTTTTCTACTGACGAGAAGAATGACAAACCTATTTATATAGGAACGGCTTTAGACCTTGCTCTCATTGATGAATGTCGCAAGTATCTTGTTTATCGAGCTGTTTCCATTTATTTGGCGAGCAAAAAGGAAGAAGATTTAGCTGACAGATTTAATCAATTATCTCAATTTTAACGTATATGGCAAATGATATAGACAAGAATAGCGAGCACTATAAGGGCACGTTCGGAAACATCTATGAGGTGAACAAAAAGTTCCCAACAGGTGGTGTTGAAGGTGACTTTGTGGAAATTAACGGTTGGGCGCATTATTGGAATGCAGACCGAGGTACATGGTGTGTGAATGCCAGACGTGACTCCTATTGGGATGAGGTTATTGCTGGTATCGTAGAAAAATTTAACGCCTTCGGTGGCTCGTATTTTGGATTGGCACATCCTGATACTGTTCCTAGCACAGCTTGCGATAGAATGTTTTACTTTGCCACGGAAAATGGTACTTACGTAAATTTCGGAAGCATCCTGATTCCATGGGGAATCAGTGTGTTGTACACGGAAGACGGAAAGTTATGGAGAAGCCATATACTTTTGGAAGTGGCACAGGAGTTTGGAGAAAATCTAAACAAGGTCATTAGCCAGAAAATTTTGACTTCTGAACTCAATAAAAAAGCCAACGAGGAGGATGTTAAAGAAGAACTTAATAAGAAAGTCAATAAGACAGACCAACTAGAGACCAACCAGATAAAGAATGGTGCTATTACTTCTGAGAAAATTGCTGATGGCAGTATCACCAATATCAAGTTTGCAGACAATTCGGTAACTACGGAAAAGATAGCCGACAAGTCCGTTACCAAGGAGAAGTTGGCGGATGGTTCTGTCTCTATGGATAAGTTTTCCCCCGAAGTTAAGGATGAGCTGGTAGAAGACTTGACGGAAGACTTCGTTCCACGTTCTGGTGGTGTGGTGACAGGTGACTTGGAGGCTCAGAGGCTCATCAAGACTGGTGGAAAGGATTATGAGTTACTTGAAGCAGACGGAAGCGTAGCCCTTCCCATCACGGACGAAGAACTAGACGAGATAGCCAAGACTGAGCCTTGCTGCGTTCCTATTGCGGACGAGGTAATAGCTTCCATCTTGGATGGCACTTACACAGGCGGTGGCGAGATAGAGCCTTGTACTTGTGGGTGTGTGCCAATCACGGAAGACGATATAGATAATATTTTTAACAATACCAATAATTAATTTAAATTTTATTCATTATGGCAAAGTATTTAGATTCGAAGGGTGTCACCCTCTTGTGGAAAAAGGTCAAGGCTGAGGACGCAAAGCGCATATCAGCAACGGAGAAGGGTGCTAAGAACGGTGTGGCTACACTTGATGCAAGTGGCTTTATCCCATTGGCACAGCTTGGCAACCTTGACACAACGGTTGCGGAGGTGGTCATGTCTCTTCCTACCTCTGGCATCAAGAAACATATCTACATGATTCCGTCCGATGAGACAAGCGACAAGAACATCTACAAGGAGTATGTATATACTGGCGATGTTTCCGCTGCCTATGACGAGAGTAAGTGGGAGCAACTGGGCGAATACAAGGGTAGCATAGACCTCTCAGACTATGCCAAGAAGACCGATGCCGTCAGTGCTATCGGCACACCTACGACCACAGCGACAAACGTAAGCATCCCTTACACCAAGGCAGACGGCACACAAGGAACGGCAGTTCTCCTTCCTACTGCCACAACAACAGCCGCAGGTCTCATGTCGGCTGCAGACAAGACCAAGCTCAACGGTCTCAGCAACTATACTCTTCCAAAGGCTACCACCACGGTACTTGGTGGTATTATGCTCGGTTATTCCGCAACAGGCAAGAACTATCCTGTGGCTGTCGATGCAAACGGCAAGGCATACGTCAATGTTCCTTGGGAGAACACCACCTACCAAGTGGCTTCATCCTCTGTTGACGGCTTGATGTCAAAGGAAGACAAGTCTAAGCTTGACGCAGTGGCTGAGAGTGCTACGGCAGACAGTGCAATGTCAGACGAGGACATCGAGGCTGCTATCGCAGACGCATAAAACAAATTGTTTCATTTGTCCTCCTCTTTGCAACATAAGGGGAGGATTTATTTTAAAATTTGAAGATTATGAGTAAATTTTTAGATGCGGCAGGACTTACCAAGGTAGTGAAAACGTTGAAGAAATGGTGTAATGAGAAATTCCTTCTTTCATCGTTGTTGAGCAAAGGAAGTGGAGACAATAGCTTGCAGATGAATAGCTGCAATGCAAAAGGAGTAGGTTCTTTTGCAGAAGGTTTGTTTAGTAATGCAAATGGCAACTGCTCACATTCCGAGGGTGAAAACACTTCTGCAAGTGGAAATTCTTCACATTCAGAAGGTGCTGATACTATAGCAAATGGTTTTGCCTCACATGCACAAGGGGCTTACAACAAACCTTCAAAACATACGATTCATCAAATTGGTATAGGAAGTGGTGGCTATAGTAGAAAAAACGCTGAGGAAATCTATTGTAATCTATCGGGCGATTCTGTGGTGGATAATGAAAATAACGGCTGCAAATACCTTATTGGTCTTGGTGGATATGATGGCACTAATCTTTTTACAGACAGTAATGGTACGCAACTAAATAAAAAAGTGAAGTCAGTGCAAGAAGTCATTAAGACCATACAAGAAAATATAGACAAGTTTCCTTTTGATTATGTTCAATTTGATGAAGAAAACATAAAACTTTATTTGACAACTTCACTTGACCTTGATGGCAATGATTTTTCATGTGTAGATATTTATGCCTCTCGTATCATCAAGAATGATGGCACATCCAATCAGTTGCTTGTGGCAGACGGCTCTGTTCTTAACGCAAACACCCTTGCCAGGAAGATAGATACTATAGAATATATGGAATTTAAAGTAGGTGCGGATAGTGGTGCTATGAATATATATAAAGTATCACAACCTAAACCTTATGTAGTATTTTTTGATGGTGCTACTACATCAAGTGCTGGTCTTATGACAGCATCCGATAAAACCAAACTTAACAGTACTGCAACGAAACCGATGGTTTGTAACGGAAGCCTTCCTGCGGACATAGGGCATTACAGCCACCTTGTCGTTATCAACACTGGAGGCGGTCATGGAGACATAAACCTAAGTGGTGGTACATACGAAGACGGAGACATCGTGGAAGTGCTACCGCTTGGCAGCGGATGTAGTGCTTCTTTCAGTGGTTACATTTTCTACGGATCAGAGCAAAAGCACAGTGTCGGTATTTCAAGCAGCGTTGGCAGTGCGAGGTTTATCTACTATAATGGTGCTTTCTATTGTACCAATAGTGTTCAGGAAGGCTCGGGTGGTTTTAGTATAGTATGACGATGCTAGGTTCACACAACTCCCTTACATACCTAAGACCAAGGAAGTGGTGGCAAGTGCCCTTTCACTTCATGGCTAGGTGCCAGGGAGTAAACTATATGGAGCAATACGAGAAATACGGAGTGAGACTCTTCGACCTAAGGGTATGGCTTGATGACAACCTCAATATGGAAGTCAGGCATGGCTTGATGGCGTTCAAGTCAAGCACAACTTTCGTGGTGGATTTCTTGCAGTATCTCAATGGCAAGGGGGATTGTTATGTGAGGATAATCCTAGAGGAGGACAATTTCACCAAGAAAGACAAGCAGGTAACGTTGAAGGAGGAACAGTTTAAAAATCTCTGTGGCATCTGGGAGTGCCATTTTCAACGCATTCGTTTCTTTGGTGGCAACAGAAAGTATGATTGGAAAGTTCTCTATCATTTCAAGGGTGCAGAGCCAACCCTCGATGATAAGTATTCATCTACCACTTCCCTCTTCGAGTCTGACAGCCGTTTCTTGGCAGTCCTTGATGACTTGTTTCCTTGGTTGTATGCTAGGTTGAACAATAAGAGGAACTTCCGAAAGGGTACGGATAAGGATTGCTTGTTTGTGGACTTCATAGACATAAGGTAAGCATATTGTTAGTTAACTTTCAAATTTTCTAAAAAACAACAGTATGAAAGATTGGACTGGAAACGGAAAGAGTATGTTCGTGACGTTGGGAGCATCCAACCACACGGACAAGGAGCGTGAGAGCAATGACTTTTACGCTA
>ERZ1035014.72-NODE-72-length-58152-cov-178.812348_pt1 | contig 58152 bp, 73 predicted proteins | sample MGYA00520620_ERZ1035014 | MGnify/ENA primary metagenome ERZ1035014 (study PRJEB33766, sample SAMN09781744) | gut metagenome | biome: gut microbiome | host: Homo sapiens | place: Madagascar | study: EMG produced TPA metagenomics assembly of the PRJNA485056 data set...
ATATTTTGACGAATGATAAGGTATTCAAGGCAGGGTTAAGACGTAAGATGCGAAATGCAGCTATGGACAGAAACTATCTGGCGTCAGTCCTTGCGGAGAGCGGGCTTTCGTAGTCTTACCCCGACTCTCCCCCAGCCTTAAACACAACCCCCACTCACCGCAACCTAAACTCATCCGCATCCCGCCATGCCGGAAACTTATCGCGATATTCCCTTAACACCGCCATCGACAGCTCGGCATCAATGCGCGTTGCCTGATGCGCGTCGGCAGTAGCGATAATCTCGCCTTGTGGATTAATCACCCGGCTGTCACCGCGATAATGGCAGCCGTTGCCATCGCTGCCGACGCGATTGCATCCCGCCACATACGCCTGATTCTCAATCGCGCGGGCCGTCAGCAATGCCTGCCAGTGCAGAGAGCGCGGAGCAGGCCAGTTGGCGACGTACAGGGCGAGGTCATAATCGTTGAGATTGCGCGACCACACAGGAAAACGTAAGTCGTAGCACACCAGCGGCAAAATACGCCAGCCGCGCCATTCCACAATCACTCGCGCATTGCCCGCTTTATAATGTAGATGCTCATCTGCCATGCGGAACAGATGACGCTTATCATAAAAATGTACCGTGCCGCCCGGCTCAACCAGCAAAAAGCGGTTAACCGAACCAGACTCCGTTTGTAATGCAACACTGCCTGCAATCAGCGCATTGCACTGCTGCGCCTTAGCTGTCATCCAGTTCACTACGTCATCTTGTGCTAGCGACGAAGCTGCCGCTTCCATGGCAAAGCCGCTGGTAAACATCTCCGGTAGAACGATCACATCGCGCCCGGTAATACCTTCCAGTTGACGATCAAAATGACGCAGGTTGGCAGGGCCATCCATCCACACCAGTGGTTGCTGCAAAAGCGTAATCTTCAAACCAGGCACGGTGTACAACTCCTTTATGCGAAGGGTTTTATAACTTTAACACCTTATCAGGCAGTTGCCTTAGCGCAGAATAAATTGATAACAAATGCTGATATTGGAAATATCTGATTTGCAAATTATCGTGTTATCGCCAGGCTTTAGAAGGTTAATAACATGGGCAGGATAAGCTCGGGAGGAATGATGTTTAAGGCAATAACGACAGTCGCCGCTCTGGTCATCGCCACCAGTGCAATGGCGCAGGATGATTTAACCATTAGCAGCCTTGCAAAGGGCGAAACCACCAAAGCTGCATTTAATCAGATGGTACAAGGGCATAAGCTGCCTGCCTGGGTGATGAAAGGCGGTACTTATACTCCCGCACAAACCGTAACGTTGGGAGATGAGACGTATCAGGTGATGAGCGCGTGCAAACCGCATGACTGTGGCTCGCAACGTATCGCTGTGATGTGGTCCGAGAAATCTAATCAGATGACGGGGCTGTTCTCGACTATTGATGAGAAAACGTCGCAAGAGAAACTCACCTGGCTGAATGTGAACGATGCGCTTTCGATTGATGGTAAAACGGTGCTGTTCGCGGCGTTGACCGGCAGCCTGGAAAACCATCCGGATGGCTTTAATTTTAAATAATTAGCGGATAAAGAAACGGAGCCTTTCGGCTCCGTTATTCAATTACGCGGCTTCAACTTTCCGCACTTTCTCCGGCAACTTTACCGGCTTCGTCGCCAGCTCTTCCGGATCAAAGTCATCAACGTTAATACTGCGCAGACGGCTTTCTTCAGCTTTCACCAGAATAGCGGCTTCATCTTTATCAATCAGCCCCTTCGCCAGCGCGTTGTGCGCCAGTTCATCCAGACGGGTAAACGGCAGGTTTTTACCCAGCTCTTTACAGATCCGCTGATGAATTGGGTCGGCGGCAATCACATCCACCAGCGCCTCTTCCAGCAAGCCAACCGGATTATGCTCGCTCGGCGTCAGGTACTGACCGCGACCAATGCGGGAACGGGTGGCGTTCGGCACTTGTAAAATCTTCGCCACTTTATGATCCAGCTTGTCAGAAGGTGCCAGATAATGACGTCCGGTCGGGAAGATCACCACATTCAGCAGCCCGGCAACCACGCGGTTCGGGAAGTTTTGCAGTAAATCATCCATCGCCTGTTCAGCCTGATACAGCGCATCTTGTACGCCCCAGTGCACCAGCGGCAGGTCGGCTTCATTACGGCCTTCGTCGTCATAACGCTTCAGAACGGCAGAGGCGAGGTAAAGCTGGCTTAAAATATCCCCCAGACGTGCCGAGATGCGCTCACGACGTTTCAGGCTGCCGCCCAGCACAGCCATCGAGACATCAGAAAGCAGGGCGAGGTTGGCGCTCAGGCGGTTCAGGTGCTGATAGTAGCGTTTAGTGGCATCGCCGGTTGGCGTGCTGCTGGTTAAACCGCGCGTCAGGCCCAGCCAGAAGCTGCGAACTTTGTTGCTACCGACGTGACCGATATGTTTGAACAACAGTTTATCGAACGCGTTGACGTCATTGTTCTTCGCTGCTTCCATCTCTTCCAGCACGTACGGATGGCAACGAATCGCTCCTTGTCCGAAGATCATCATGCTGCGGGTCAGAATGTTGGCCCCTTCAACGGTGATGGCAATCGGTGCGCCCTGGTAAGCACGCGCCAGGAAGTTGCTCTGCCCGAGCATAATGCCTTTGCCACCAGTGATATCCATCGCATCAATAATCGACTGCTGCCCGCGGTGGGTACAGTGATACTTAACGATAGCCGACAGCACGGCAGGTTTTTCGCCGAGCATAATGCCGTAGGTAATCAGCGATGCCGCAGCATCCATCACGTAGGCATTACCGGCAATACGCGCCAGCGGCTCTTCAATCCCTTCCATCTTACCGATAGAGATTTTGAACTGACGGCGAATGTGAGCATACGCGCCCGTTGCCAGCGCTACCGATTTCACGCCGCCGGTTGAGTTGGAAGGCAGGGTGATGCCGCGGCCTACCGAGAGGCACTCCACCAGCATCCGCCAGCCTTGCCCGGCCATTTTCGGCCCCCCGATGATGTAATCGATCGGTACGAAGACATCTTTACCGCGCGTCGGTCCGTTCTGGAACGGTACGTTCAGCGGGAAGTGGCGACGACCAATTTCCACGCCCGGCGTGGTGGTCGGGATCAGCGCACAGGTAATACCTAAATCTTCTGCGCCACCCAGCAGCTTTTCCGGGTCGGAGAGTTTAAACGCCAGCCCAAGCACAGTCGCAATCGGTGCCAGCGTAATATAGCGTTTGTTCCAGGTCAGACGCATCCCCAGCACCTGCTGGCCCTGCCATTCGCCCATGCAGACAATCCCGGTGTCCGGAATCGCGCCCGCATCGGAACCCGCTTCCGGGCTTGTCAGTGCAAAGCAAGGGATCTCCTGACCACGCGCCAGACGCGGCAGATAGTGATCTTTCTGCTCGTCAGTGCCGTAATGTTGCAGCAGCTCGCCCGGGCCTAATGAGTTCGGCACGCCGACGGTAATCGCCAGGATCCCGCTCACGCCGGAGAGTTTTTGCAGCACGCGAGACTGGGCATAAGCTGAGAACTCCAGTCCGCCGTACTCTTTTTTGATAATCATCGCGAAGAAGCGATGCTCTTTAAGGTACGCCCACAACTCCGGCGGCAGATCCGCCAGCTCATGAGTAATCTGGAAATCATTCGCCATCCGGCAGGCTTCTTCTACCGGGCCGTCGAGAAACGCTTGCTCTTCGGCGGTCAGGCGCGGCTGCGGATAGTTATGCAGCTTTTTCCAGTCCGGCTTGCCCTGGAACAAGTCGCCCTCCCACCAGGTGGTGCCCGCATCAATCGCTTCTTTCTCAGTGCGCGACATCGGCGGCATCACCTTACGGAAACCGCGAAATACCGGCGCGGAAATCATCGACTTACGCATAGGCGCAAAGTTAAATGGCACGAGGATAATGGCCAGAGGCACCAGTACCCACGCCGACCACAGACCAGCAACGCCGAGGGCGGCTGTCCAGGCGAGCAAAATCAGACTGCTGATAAATAAGCTCACGCGGTGATAGAACAACGCGCCGAGCAGGACAACCGTAGCGAGAATACTCAAAATCATCATAACGAAAAGCCCCTTACTTGTAGGAGGTCTGACCACTTGTGATGATATGGTTGTAGTGGATGTAAAAACATTTAGCAATGTGTTTACAATATAATTACAACAAAGCTCACATTGTTGCTGTTTTTATCCGCACTTCAGGTCAAAAAGTCCTGGTCATAGCACCTGCCCGTACTTCTCGCTTTTGGCGGTATCCGGTACACTGCATTTTGTCTATTACATTTATGCTGAAGGATATCCTCATGTACCAGGATCTTATTCGTAACGAACTGAACGAAGCGGCGGAAACGCTGGCTAACTTTTTAAAAGATGACGCCAATATTCACGCCATTCAGCGCGCGGCGGTCCTGTTAGCAGACAGCTTTAAAGCCGGTGGCAAAGTGCTTTCCTGCGGCAACGGAGGTTCCCATTGCGACGCTATGCACTTTGCCGAAGAGTTGACCGGTCGCTACCGTGAAAACCGTCCGGGCTACCCGGCGATTGCTATTTCTGACGTTAGTCATATTTCCTGCGTCGGTAATGATTTCGGTTTCAATGATATTTTCTCCCGCTACGTTGAAGCGGTAGGTCGCGAAGGCGATGTACTGCTGGGGATCTCCACCTCCGGTAACTCTGCAAACGTGATCAAAGCGATCGCAGCGGCGCGTGAGAAGGGGATGAAAGTGATCACCCTGACCGGTAAAGACGGCGGCAAAATGGCTGGCACGGCGGATATCGAAATTCGCGTACCGCACTTTGGTTATGCCGACCGCATTCAGGAGATTCACATTAAAGTGATCCATATCCTGATCCAGTTAATTGAAAAAGAGATGGTTAAGTAAGTCTGGCGTAGGCTGGATAAGGCGTTTACGCCGCATCCGGCACTTGTGCGCTGATGCCTGATGCGATGCTGACGCGTCTTATCATGCCTACAAATCTGTACCCGAACCGTAGGCCGAATAATTCGTTTACGCCGCATCCGACCTGAAAATTCTTAAATCAATCTTCGCCGGGGGCCATTCGCTCCCGCTGTTGTGGAGGTTACCCATGTGCGAATTGCTCGGGATGAGCGCCAACGTCCCTACCGATATCTGCTTTAGTTTCACCGGACTTGTACAGCGTGGTGGTGGAACCGGGCCACATAAAGATGGCTGGGGCATTACCTTTTACGAAGGTAAAGGCTGTCGCACATTTAAAGATCCACAACCCAGCTTTAATTCCCCCATCGCCAAACTTGTCCAGGACTACCCGATAAAATCCTGTTCGGTGGTGGCTCATATTCGCCAGGCTAATCGGGGCGAGGTGGCGCTGGAAAATACTCACCCATTTACCCGCGAGTTATGGGGGCGTAACTGGACTTATGCCCATAACGGACAACTGACGGGCTACAAATCACTGGAAACCGGCAACTTCCGCCCGGTCGGTGAAACCGATAGCGAAAAAGCCTTCTGCTGGCTCCTGCATAAATTAACGCAGCGTTACCCGCGCACACCGGGCAACATGGCGGCAGTGTTTAAATATATCGCCTCACTGGCGGATGAACTGCGGCAGAAGGGCGTTTTCAACATGCTGCTTTCTGACGGGCGCTATGTGATGGCGTATTGCTCGACTAATTTACACTGGATCACCCGCCGCGCGCCGTTTGGCGTGGCAACGCTGCTGGATCAGGATGTGGAAATCGACTTCAGCTCGCAGACCACACCGAATGATGTGGTCACGGTGATTGCAACACAGCCGCTGACGGGCAATGAAACCTGGCAAAAGATTATGCCAGGCGAATGGCGCTTATTTTGCCTCGGGGAGCGTGTAGTTTGATGCCAGTTGTGGCTGCACAACTTCGTGGCTTAACGGCTTGCTGACCACGTAACGACCATTGACCACAGAAACGGTCGGTGGCTTACGGGTTTGCTCAAAGTAGTCGTAACCCGGCTTCAGTTGCTCCCAGAAGTCCTTAAAGTTGGAATATTTATGGCGCTTCATATTGGCGTCGGTCATGCGGAACGGGTAAATACTCACCTGCACGCTCGGCTGACCAAACACCAGCGCACCAGTAACGAACTGGAAGATCTCATCAATACCCTGATTGGTCATTGCGTAGCAGCCGATGGAAACACAATCGCCGTGGATCATCAGGTATTTCCCTTCATAACCATGCGCACGGTCATAGGCATTGGGGAAACCAATATTAATCGCTTTGTAGTAACGGCTGTCTGGTTTTAACTGATTACGCTGGACGCTATAAAACCCTTCCGGGCTTTTGAAATCGCCCTGACGCTGTTTTGGCCCTAAGCCGCCGGAATATTTACAGATTTTATAACTGTCGAGCAGCTGATATTGCTCGCCCATTTTGACGTAGAGATCGAGCGTACGTTCTTCCTTGAAGATCTGGATGTAGACAGGGGATCCCATCAACTGCTGCTTATACTCTTTGCTCACTGGCGTGGTCGAGCTACTGCTGCCCAGCAAACCGGCAAACGAAACGCACGGGATCAACAACATCGCAAGAATTAATGCGATTTTACGCATACTGCTTATTCCTTGATAAAACGGTTACACACGCCAGGACGGCAAAATAGATCCCAAATCGGAATAGTCTGGATTTGGAAGGCTCACATTATCACCAAAAGAGTTTTACGCAAGCCTGTCGGCGCAGGGTTTACAAATTTCATCGGCAGCGTGCTTTACCCAAAGAGCGCCGCGTGAGTTCCAGTTCTCTCAAATCGTAAAAGTTTATCGGTAAGTTTGTAAATCAGGATCCAGTCCGGTTCGACATGAGCATCGCGATAACCTTTCCATGAACCTTGCAGCGGGTGGTCTTTATAAACAGCTGGAAGCGGTAAAGCATTATTGATAAGAAGCGTCATAAGATATTTCAATTTATTCATATCCTTATGACGCTTTTGTGCAAGTTTTACATCCTTTGAAAATTGTCCCGAGTATTCAATATCCCTTTGAATCATATTTAAATTCCTAATTTATCAAATAAATCATCGGCGTCTTTGGCCTTATGAACATCAACGCCAGCTTCGCTGTTTTTGATTGATTGAATGGTTAATTGATTAGGCTCGCGTAAATCAAACGGCAATGCCTTTTCACGCGCGACCTTTGTGAGGGTTATGCGAACCAGGTCAGAGATGGTCAGCCCCATCCCGGCCAGTACGTCCGCCGCCTGATTCTTCAGATCTTCATCGATTCGGGCGCGAACAAATGCGTTAGCAGCCATTGGGGTATCTCCTGTGCTGTATATTTATTCAGCTTGAATTGTAGCTCAAATGAGCAACAGCGACAATCCATGAGTAATTTAATAAACGGATGTTTTTACATAATTAACTGAAATATATTTATTAATTTTATAATAATGGTTTATTAAGTTTGTTCAGGTACGGGCCGGGATACACTGCAACATCAATGCATGATCAGCCATTATTGAGTATGTCCTTGCCGTCGATTCCCTCTTTTGTGTTGTCGGGATTACTGTTGCTTTGCTTGCCGTTTTCTTCATTTGCCAGCGCCACCACATCACATATCACTTTCAGCTACGCCGCCCGCCAGCGGATGCAAAATCGTGCGCGTTTATTAAAACAGTACCAAACCCATCTGAAAAAACAGGCCAGCTATATTGTGGAAGGCAATGCCGAAAGCAGAAGGGCGCTACGCCAGCACAACCGCGAACAGATAAAACAGCATCCAGAATGGTTTCCTGCGCCGCTCAAGGCGAGTGACAGACGCTGGCAGGCGCTGGCGGAAAACAACCATTTCTTAAGCAGCGACCATCTGCATAACATCACCGAAGTAGCGATTCACCGTCTGGAGCAACAGCTTGGCAAGCCTTACGTATGGGGCGGCACGCGGCCCGATCAAGGCTTCGACTGTAGCGGGTTGGTTTTCTATGCCTACAACAAGATCCTTGAGGCGAAGCTCCCACGCACGGCCAACGAGATGTATCACTACCATCGGGCAACGATTGTGGCGAATAACGACCTGCGCCGGGGAGATTTGCTGTTTTTCCATATCCACAGCCGCGAGATTGCCGATCATATGGGGGTGTATCTGGGCGATAGCCAGTTTATCGAGTCGCCGCGCACCGGGGAAACCATTCGGGTAAGCCGGTTAGCCGAACCTTTCTGGCAGGACCATTTTTTGGGCGCGCGCAGGATTTTGACGGAAGAGACGATTTTGTAAATGGGTAATATTGACGAACTGGCAAAAGGCCGGATGCCACGCGGCATCCGACTTGTTTACATATGGGCTGAAAACTCACGTTCTAAGACATCAACAATGAGCTGGTTTTTTGAAATGGAATGTTGTCTGGCGACGATGGTCAGCCGCGAATCAATGTGATGAGGAACACGAAGCGTCAGGCGTTTTTGCTCTTCTTCTTCACGAAAAGGGGCAATACCGTCCTCTTCACAATCCGCCATCCACTCATCCAGCGCGCTTTCGCCCTCACGATATAATGCCTCAATGCTTGTGGCTACAAAGTCACAATAACCGTTTACATTGAGGAACTTGCCGCGAAATGCGTTGATATCGGCTTCAAATGTCACTGCGGCTGGTTGACCTTTAATTGTGATAATGTTCGATGCTTTATTCATAATCTACCCCTACACAGTTAACAAACCACTCCTTAAGACCTGCTACTGCACCTTTATCCATCACATTCTTTGGATGTGGCTCATGTGTACTGAATTTGGTCGTTCCAATCTGAAATTTCCTTCTGGACCCATTGTTATTTTTTATTGTTCCACCCACCGCTTTAATGAGCGCAACAACATCATCCCATTTAATTCCAGATTTTGGCGGCTCCGTCATTACATCGTCGAATGTTTTTCTATGGCGGGAGCCTAGCGCGCTGACCTTAATCATACTATCAATCCATGACGTCATTGTATGGTGTCATCGTAGTATGTTTGCAATGTGACGTCAATCAATGGTGTCAGATGCATGCAAAGCATGGAAAAGAATCCTCATCAACTCAACGCTCCCATAATCTTCAACTCCAGCTCATCCGGCACTTCATTATACGACAGCACATGCAGCCCCGGCGCAAACAACCTCGCATAGCGTGCCAGCAAAGGGCGCAACTGCGGCGGCACCAGCAGCACCGGGTCTTTCCCCGCCGCTTTCATCTGCTCCTTCACCTGCGGCATCGTACTCTGGAACTGGTTGAGCATATTCGGATCGACCGGCACGCTGTCGAGCATCACTTTCCCGCCCTGTTGCGCCTGATTCACCACGTTGGTCAGCAGATTTTCCAGCTCATTATTCAGGGTATACACCGTCAGCTCCTGCTTGCGAACGAACGGATGGGTAATGCTGCGCCGCAGCGCCAGGCGCACATCAGCTGCCAGCAGAATATGATCTTTGGTCACCGCGCTACTGGCGACCAGCACGGTGGCAATGGTGACGATATCGCGCAGGGAAACGCCTTCGGTCAGCAGCGCGCGGTACACTTTCAGCAACTGGCTGTAATTCAGCGCCGCGCTTAAATCTTCCGCCAGGCGCGGTGCCATCGACGACAAACGGTTATGCAACTGCGTAATATCGTCATAGTTAAATAAATCAGGAATATAGCTACGCACAATCTTATTCACATGCGTGGCAATCACGCTGGCGCTGTCGATCACCTGATACCCCATATTCAGCGCCTTCGCTTTCTGCGCGGGCTGGATCCAGGTCACCGGCATCCCGTACGCCGGGTCGTTCCCCAGCACGCCGTCAATTTCGCCGTAGGTTTCGCTGGAGGGTAGGGCCATCAGTTTATCCGCCGGAATATCCGCTTCATCAGCCTTAATGCCGTTGATGAAAATAGCGTACTGGCTGGGCTTGAGGCGGAAGTTTTCCCGAATACGGATCTCCGGCAGCAGCACGCCGTTACCGTCGGATATCACCTGCCGCACGCCGCGAATCCGCTGGGTGAGCGGGTTGCCCTGCGCTTTATCCACCAGCGCCACCAGCTTGTAGCCGAGGCTTAAGCTGATGGGCTCGATCAGCGGAATGGTTTCCCAACTGACCTGTTGCTCGCTGGTTTCGGTGATGGTGCGGGTCAGCGTTTCGAGACTTTTCTCTTCCGCTTCCGCCGCCTGCGGGCGTTTGCTCATCCGCCAGCCGGTAAAGCCAAGCAGGGCGCTGAACAGCAAAAACGGCAGATGTGGCATTCCCGGCACTACCGCCAGTACGAACATAATTCCGGTAGCGGTGTAGAGCACCGACGGGCTTGCCAGCAACTGGTTACGCACGTCATGGGCGATATCGCCGTTGTCGCTGACGCGGGTGACGATAATCGCCGCCGCGGTGGAGAGTAGCAGGGAAGGGATTTGCGCCACCAGCCCGTCGCCGATGGTCATCAGCACATACTGCTGGAAGGCGGCGTCGGCGCTCAGGTTGTATTTGAAGATCCCGATACAGACGCCGCCGATCAGGTTGATCGCCAGAATCATCATCCCGGCGATAGCATCCCCGCGCACAAATTTCGATGCCCCGTCCATCGCGCCGTAGAAATCGGCCTCGCTGGCAACATCTTTACGTCGGGTTTGTGCCTGCGCCTGATTGATCAACCCGGCATTAAGATCGGCGTCAATCGCCATCTGCTTACCGGGCATCGCATCCAGGGTAAAGCGGGCTGAAACCTCGGAAATACGCTCGGCCCCTTTGGTGACGACAATAAAGTTGATTGTCAACAGCGTCAGTAAATCCGAGCGTGAAAGCATTATCGCCGCGCTGCACGGGCAGTCGATTTTTAACGGTGGTGGGCTGTCGCCGTTAAATAAAATCAGCCCGTCTCATCCGCCAAAACCTGCCACCGTGGCGGTGCCGGAAGAGACGGAGAAAAAAGCGCGTGACGTCAATGAGAAAACGGTGCTGCTGAAGAAGAAATCCGCCACCGAGCTTGGCGAGCTGGCAACCAGTATCAACACCATTGCCCGTGATGCGCATATGGAAGCGAATCTGGAGATGGAGATTGTCCCGCAGGGATTACGCGTGCTGATTAAAGACGACCAGAATCGCAATATGTTCGAACGCGGCAGCGCGCAGATTATGCCGTTCTTTAAAAGGCTGCTGGTGGAGCTCGCGCCAGTTTTCGACTCGCTCGATAACAAAATTATTATTACCGGGCATACCGATGCGATGGCCTACAAAAACAATATCTACAACAACTGGAACCTTTCGGGCGATCGCGCGCTTTCAGCTCGTCGGGTGCTGGAAGAGGCCGGAATGCCGGAAGATAAAGTGATGCAGGTAAGCGCAATGGCGGACCAGATGCTGCTGGATTCCAAAAATCCGCAAAGCGCGGGCAACCGGCGCATTGAGATTATGGTGCTGACCAAAAGTGCGTCCGATACGCTGTATCAATACTTTGGTCAGCATGGGGATAAAGTGGTGCAGCCGCTGGTGCAAAAGCTGGATAAGCAGCAGGTGCTTTCGCAGCGAACGCGTTAAATGCTGAATCTTTACGCATTTCTCAAACCCTGAAATCACTGTATACTTTACCAGTGTTGAGAGGTGAGTAATGCGTAAAATCATTCATGTGGATATGGACTGCTTTTTCGCAGCGGTGGAGATGCGCGACAATCCCGCCCTGCGCGATATCCCTATTGCTATTGGCGGCAGCCGCGAACGTCGGGGGGTGATCAGCACCGCCAATTATCCCGCGCGTAAATTTGGCGTACGTAGCGCTATGCCGACAGGGATGGCGCTCAAATTATGCCCGCATCTCACCTTGCTTCCGGGGCGCTTTGACGCCTACAAAGAAGCCTCAAATCATATCCGTGAAATCTTCTCGCGCTACACCTCGCGTATTGAACCGTTGTCACTGGATGAGGCTTATCTCGACGTCACCGATAGCGTCCATTGCCACGGTTCTGCGACCCTCATCGCCCAGGAAATCCGCCAGACGATTTTCAGCGAGCTGCAACTGACGGCGTCTGCGGGCGTGGCACCAGTAAAGTTTCTCGCCAAAATCGCCTCCGACATGAATAAACCCAACGGTCAGTTTGTGATTACGCCGGCAGAAGTTCCGGCATTTTTACAAACCTTACCGCTGGCAAAAATCCCCGGCGTCGGCAAAGTCTCGGCGGCAAAACTGGAAGCGATGGGGCTGCGGACCTGCGGTGATGTACAAAAGTGTGATCTGGTGATGCTGCTTAAACGCTTTGGCAAATTTGGCCGCATTTTGTGGGAGCGTAGTCAGGGGATTGACGAGCGCGACGTTAACAGCGAACGGTTGCGAAAATCCGTCGGCGTGGAACGCACGATGGCGGAAGATATCCACCACTGGTCTGAATGTGAAGCGATTATCGAGCGGCTGTATCCGGAACTTGAACGCCGTCTGGCAAAGGTAAAACCTGATTTACTGATTGCCCGCCAGGGGGTGAAATTAAAGTTCGACGATTTTCAGCAAACCACTCAGGAGCACGTCTGGCCGCGGCTGAATAAAGCTGACTTAATCGCCACCGCGCGTAAAACCTGGGATGAACGCCGCGGCGGGCGCGGTGTGCGACTGGTGGGGCTGCATGTGACGTTGCTTGACCCGCAAATGGAAAGACAACTGGTGCTGGGATTATGAATAACATACAAATAAGAGACTATCAGCCTGGCGATTTTCAGCAACTATGCGCTATTTTCATTAGAGCGGTTACGATGACTGCCAGTCAGCATTATTCACCACAACAAATTGCCGCCTGGGCGCAGATTGACGAATCTCGCTGGAAGGAGAAACTCGCGAAATCACAAGTGCGGGTTGCAGTCATTAATGCAAAACTGGTCGGCTTTATTACCTGCGTTGAACACTATATCGATATGTTATTTGTTGACCCTGAATACACCCGCCGTGGGGTTGCCAGCGCTTTGTTAAAACCTTTGATTAAGTCTGAATCCGAACTTACGGTGGACGCAAGCATAACCGCAAAACCCTTTTTTGAACGTTATGGTTTTCAGACAGTTAAGCAGCAACGCGTTGAATGTCGGGGAGAGTGGTTTATTAATTTTTATATGCGTTATAAACAGCAACATTAAATCCAGCTTGCAATGAAAATAACGCAAGCCTAGTATGTGCGCGTTTTCTTATTCCACAAACTGCAAGGAGGTAAATCATGACAAATCCTTTATCAATGACTCTTTGCAGACCTTTCCAGGATTAATTCTTTTTTTCTTGCCCTGGATTCGTCTGCCATTTCCTGATTTTTTAATTGTTACTCTCAATAATTCAAGTCGCAACACATGCAACTTGAAGTATGACGAGTCTATTTACGGAATGGTATATGGGCAATTATATTCGTCCCTTATCCGATGCGGTATTTACCATCGCATCTGATGACCTGTGGATCGAGAGTTTAGCGATCCAACAATTACACACCACGGCAAATTTACCCAACATGCAGCGCGTAGTGGGGATGCCAGATTTACATCCCGGACGCGGCTATCCGATTGGCGCAGCGTTCTTCTCTGTTGGTCGTTTTTATCCGGCACTGGTCGGCAATGATATCGGCTGCGGTATGGCGCTATGGCAAACAGATATTCTCACTCGCAAATACAACGCCGATAAGTTTGAAAAGCGATTATCAGATCTGGATGACGTTGCTGAAGAAAGCTGGCTGGAGGAAAACCTGCCGTCAGCATTTGCACAGCATCCGTGGCGCAGCTCGCTTGGCTCTATCGGTGGCGGCAATCATTTCGCTGAACTGCAACAAGTTGATCAAATCATCAACGCTGAACTGTTTGCACTGGCAGGTCTGGATGCACAACATCTGCAACTGTTGGTTCATAGCGGCTCGCGGGGGGTGGGGCAGTCTATTTTACAGCGGCATATTGCCTCGTTCTCGCATCATGGTTTGCCTCAAGGCAGTGACGACGCGCTACGGTATATTGCGGAACATGACGATGCGCTGGCGTTTGCGTGTATTAATCGCCAGATGATCGCTTTGCGCATAATGCAACAAGTTAAGGCCACGGGAAGTCCGGTTCTGGATGTGGCGCATAACTTTGTTAGCGCGTGTCAAATCGGCGATCAACAGGGCTGGTTGCATCGTAAAGGTGCCACGCCGGATGACAACGGTCTGGTGATTATTCCCGGTTCACGTGGTGATTACTCCTGGATTGTACAGCCTGTTGCGAACGAAAAAACGCTCCACTCGCTGGCGCATGGGGCAGGGCGTAAATGGGGGCGCACCGAGTGTAAAGGGCGTCTGGCAGCGAAATACACGGCGACGCAACTCTCGCGTACTGAACTTGGCAGTCGGGTAATTTGTCGCGATAAACAACTCATCTTTGAAGAAGCGCCACAAGCCTATAAATCGGCTGAAAGCGTGGTGCAATGTCTGGTGCAGGCCGGTTTAATTATTCCTGTCGCGCGGCTGCGTCCGGTGCTAACGCTCAAAAACAGTGGAGGGAAAAAAGGATGATCTTGCTACAACTCTCCTCAGCGCAGGGGCCGGAAGAATGTTGTCTCGCAGTGAAAAAGGCGCTGGACAGGCTAATTAAAGAAGCTGCCCGACAAGACGTCGCGGTAACGGTGTTGGAAACAGAAACGGGCCGCTACTCTGACACGCTGCGTTCAGCTCTGGTTTCTCTGGATGGCGATAACGCATGGGCATTAAGCGAAAGCTGGTGCGGCACTATTCAGTGGATTTGTCCGAGTCCGTATCGGCCTCATCATGGGCGCAAAAACTGGTTTCTGGGCATTGGGCGTTTTACCGCTGATGAGCAGGAACAATCGGATGCAATCCGTTATGAGACGTTGCGTTCGTCGGGGCCGGGCGGTCAACATGTCAATAAAACCGACTCGGCGGTACGCGCCACGCATTTGGCATCCGGTATTAGCGTGAAGGTTCAGTCAGAGCGTAGTCAGCATGCTAACAAGCGGCTGGCACGATTGCTGATTGCCTGGAAGCTGGAGCAGCAGCAACAGGAAAATAGCGCGGTGCTGAAATCGCAGCGGCGAATGTTCCATCACCAGATTGAACGTGGCAACCCGAGACGGACATTTACAGGGATGGCTTTTATCGAAGGATAATGAAGGATGAAACTGCCGGAAGGCGATTAAACGCCATCCGGCAGCAAATCAAATAATTACTTCGCCGGAATTTCTTTCAGCAGTTCAGTCAGCAGTGTCCAGTAATGACCTACGCTTTCGATGTGAACTTGCTCATCCGGAGAGTGTGGACCGGTGATAGTTGGCCCGATAGAAACCATGTCCATTTCCGGATACGGTTTTTTGAACAGACCACATTCCAGGCCCGCGTGGATAATCTGGATGTTCGGTGTTTTGTTGAACAGACGCTGATAGGTTTCACGTACCAGATGCATCACCGGAGAATTAGCGTCCGGCTGCCAGCCAGGATATGCGCCTTTCGCTTCGGTTTTCGCGCCAGCTAGTTTACCCAGCGAATCCAGCATGCTCACCACGTAGTCTTTACCGCTGTCGATCAGTGAACGGATCAGGCAGTGAATTTCTACGTTATTGTCAGTCATGGTCACCACACCGACGTTCAGGGAGGTTTCGACCACACCTTTTGCCACGTCGGAATTGCGGATCACACCGTTCGGGGTGGCGTTCAGCAGACGAATAAAGGTATCGCGAGATTTCGCAATCAGGGCAGCTTTATCGTTCGCTACAGAGTCCAGCAACAAGGCCAGATTTTTCTCTTTCTCTGCCAGCTCGTTTTTCAGGATCTCCTGATAGGTATTCACCAGAGATTTCAGGACGTCGACTTTATCAGCTGCGACAGCAATGGTCGCAAAGGCTTCACGCGGGATGGCGTTACGCAGTGTGCCGCCGTTGAAATCGATAAGGCGCAGATCCAGTTCTTCCGCATGACCCGCCAGGAAGCGCACCAGTAGTTTGTTGGCATTACCCAGGCCAACGTGGATTTCACCGCCGGAGTGACCGCCTTTCAGACCTTTTAAGGTTAACTTGAAGGTTTCAAAACCAGCTGGAACCGCTTCACGATCTAAATGCAGGTTGGAGGTGAAGTCGATACCCCCCGCACAACCCATGTAGATTTCACCTTCTTCTTCGGAGTCGGTGTTAATCAGAATATCAGCCTGCAACCAGTTGCTCTGTAAGCCGAACGCACCGTCCATACCGGCTTCTTCGGTCATGGTCAGCAGCACTTCCAGCGGGCCGTGAACCACGTTTTCGTCAGCCAGAACCGCCAGCGCAGACGCCATACCAATGCCGTTATCTGCACCCAGCGTGGTGCCGCGCGCTTTAACCCATTCGCCATCAATATAAGGCTGGATAGGATCTTTCGTGAAGTCATGCACGGTGTCGTTATTTTTCTGCGGCACCATATCGAGGTGGGCCTGTAAGACGACCGGTTTACGATTTTCCATACCTGCGGTAGCAGGTTTACGAATCAGGATATTACCTACCTGATCGCGTTCGACATGGAAACCTTTCTCTTTTGCCCAACCAACAATGTATTCAGCGAGTTGCTCTTCATGATAGGACGGGTGAGGAATAGAACAGATTTTGGCAAAAATATCCCACAGCGGCTGTGGAGATAATTGAGACAGTTCAGACACGTTAAGTCTCCTTGTCGATCACCCGCAAAACAGTATTGCAGGTCACAGGGTTAGCAGAAAATGTTGTCAACACAAGACAGGCTTGCGAGATATGTTTGAGAATACCACTTTATCCCGCGTCAGGGAGAGGCAGTGCGTAAAAAGACGCGGACTCATGTGAAATACTGGTTTTTAGTGCGCCAGATCTCTATAATCTCGCGCAACCTATTTTCCCCTCGAACACTTTTTAAGCCGTAGATAAACAGGCTGGGACACTTCACATGAGCGAAAAATACATCGTCACCTGGGACATGTTGCAGATCCATGCACGTAAACTCGCAAGCCGACTGATGCCTTCTGAACAATGGAAAGGCATTATTGCCGTAAGCCGTGGCGGTCTGGTACCGGGTGCGTTACTGGCGCGTGAACTGGGTATTCGTCATGTCGATACCGTTTGTATTTCCAGCTACGATCACGACAACCAGCGCGAGCTTAAAGTGCTGAAACGCGCAGAAGGCGATGGCGAAGGCTTCATCGTTATTGATGACCTGGTGGATACCGGTGGTACTGCGGTTGCGATTCGTGAAATGTATCCAAAAGCGCACTTTGTCACCATCTTTGCAAAACCGGCTGGTCGTCCGCTGGTTGATGATTATGTTGTTGATATCCCGCAAGATACCTGGATCGAACAGCCGTGGGATATGGGCGTCGTATTCGTCCCGCCAATCTCCGGTCGCTAATCTTTTCAACGCCTGGCACTGCCGGGCGTTGTTCTTTTTAACTTCAGGCGGGTTACAATAGTTTCCAGTAAGTATTCTGGAGGCTGCATCCATGACACAGGCAAACCTGAGCGAAACCCTGTTCAAACCCCGCTTTAAACATCCTGAAACCTCGACGCTAGTCCGCCGCTTTAATCACGGCGCACAACCGCCTGTGCAGTCGGCTCTTGATGGTAAAACCATCCCTCACTGGTATCGCATGATTAACCGTCTGATGTGGATCTGGCGCGGTATTGACCCACGTGAAATCCTAGACGTCCAGGCACGTATTGTGATGAGCGATGCTGAACGTACCGACGATGATTTATACGATACTGTGATTGGCTACCGTGGTGGCAACTGGATTTATGAGTGGGCCACCCAGGCGATGGTGTGGCAACAAAAAGCCTGTGCGGAAGAAGATCCGCAACTCAGTGGTCGACACTGGCTGCATGCGGCTACGTTGTACAACATTGCCGCCTATCCTCATCTGAAAGGAGATGACCTGGCCGAGCAAGCGCAGGCTTTATCAAACCGCGCCTATGAAGAGGCCGCCCAGCGTCTGCCGGGCACGATGCGGCAGATGGAGTTTACTGTACCCGGCGGTGCGCCCATCACCGGCTTTTTGCATATGCCGAAAGGCGATGGCCCGTTCCCGACAGTATTAATGTGTGGTGGTCTGGATGCGATGCAGACGGACTATTACAGCCTGTATGAACGTTATTTTGCGCCGCGCGGCATTGCGATGCTGACTATTGATATGCCGTCGGTGGGCTTTTCTTCAAAATGGAAGCTCACCCAGGACTCCAGCCTGTTGCATCAGCACGTCTTAAAGGCGCTGCCTAACGTACCGTGGGTGGATCACACTCGCGTCGCGGCCTTTGGTTTCCGTTTCGGCGCTAACGTTGCCGTGCGTCTGGCATACCTTGAATCGCCGCGTCTGAAAGCGGTTGCCTGTCTTGGTCCGGTAGTTCATACCCTGTTGAGTGATTTTAAGTGCCAGCAACAGGTGCCGGAAATGTATCTTGACGTTCTGGCGAGTCGTTTGGGGATGCATGATGCTTCCGACGAAGCGTTACGCGTGGAGCTGAATCGCTATTCATTAAAAGTGCAAGGATTGCTGGGACGTCGCTGCCCAACGCCAATGTTATCAGGCTACTGGAAGAACGATCCGTTCAGCCCGGAAGAGGACTCACGCTTAATCACCTCATCATCTGCTGACGGTAAATTATTAGAGATCCCATTTAACCCGGTGTATCGGAATTTTGACAAAGGTCTTCAGGAAATCACCGGCTGGATCGAAAAACGCTTGTGTTAAAAATTTGCTAAATTTTGCCAATTTGGTAAAACAGTTGCATCACAACAGGAGATAGCAATGACGTTACCGAGTGGACACCCGAAGAGCAGATTGATCAAAAAATTTACCGCACTAGGCCCGTATATTCGTGAAGGTAAGTGCGAAGATAATCGATTCTTTTTCGATTGTCTGGCTGTATGCGTCAACGTGAAACCGGCACCGGAAGTGCGTGAATTCTGGGGCTGGTGGATGGAGCTGGAAGCGCAGGAATCCCGTTTTACCTACAGCTACCAGTTTGGTCTGTTCGATAAAGCAGGCGACTGGAAGAGTGTTCCGGTAAAAGATACTGAAGTGGTTGAACGACTGGAGCACACCCTGCGTGAGTTTCACGAGAAGCTGCGTGAACTGCTGACGACGCTGAATCTGAAGCTGGAACCGGCGGATGATTTTCGTGACGAGCCGGTGAAGTTAACGGCGTGAGTGAAATGTGCCGGATGCATCACATCCGGCAATATCTATTAAAACTGATACGTCATCCCAATCGCGACAATATCATCATTATTAATATTCAATTTGTTATCGCTATCCAGTTGGTTGATTTTATAATCAACAAATGCTGACATATTTTTGTTGAAATAATACGTAGCACCGACGTCGATATAATTAACCAGATCTTCACCACCGATACCTTCAATATCTTTCCCTTTCGATAAGACATAACCCAGCGATGGACGCAGACCAAAGTCAAACTGGTATTGAGCGACCGCTTCAAAGTTCTGTGTCTTATTGGCAAAGCCGCCAGTTATTGGCGTCATTTTGCGTGTTTCAGAATAAAAAGTTGCCAGATAAATATTATTGGCATCGTATTTCAGACCTGTAGCCCATGCTTCTGCACGCTTGCCTGTGCCACGGCTTTGCAGGTTCTGCTCGTTGGTGCGATCTGAGTTGGTATAGGCCCCACTAATGGCGAAATCGCTGCCGCCAAAGTCATATGTCAATGACGTGCCGAAGCCATCGCCGTTTTGCTTTTTAACGTCGCGGTTTTCGTTTTTCCCTTGATATTGCAGGGTTAAGTTCAGGCCATCGATAACGCCGAAGAAGTCGGTGTTCCGATACGTCGCCAGACCGCTGGCGCGTTTGGTCATAAAGTTGTCGGTCTGCGCCGAGGAGTCGCCACCAAATTCCGGGAACATATCGGTCCAGGCTTCCACGTCATACAACGCGCCCAGGTTACGGCCATAGTCGAAAGAACCCAAATCTTTATACTTCAATCCGGCAAAAGCGAGACGCGTTTTTTGCTGTGCAGTATCACTCTCCGCTTTATTTCCGGCAAACTCCGCTTCCCAACGGCCATAGCCAGTCAGTTGATCGTTAATTTGTGTTTCGCCTTTAAAACCAAAACGGATATAACTCTGGTCGCCATCTTTACTGTCGTTATCACTCATATAATGCATGGCTTTAACTTTGCCATAGACATCCAGTTTATTACCGTCTTTGTTATATATTTCTGCGGCCTGTACGGATGCAGATGCCACAATGCCCATCACCACTAATGCCAGAGTGCTCTTTTTCATTTTCATTCCTGATTTTAATTAACGCGCGAATATTCAGCGGGAGAGCCCCGTTGAAAACAGGAAAGTTTTTAACCTGAGATTGTTAAAGATATATTACAGATTAATAATATTCTTAAAATGTGGTAATTTATTAAATCTGTAATAAAAGCGTAAACAACTGCCGCTAGGCTTGCTGATCCCGCGCAACAAAACGCCATGCTTTGCTTGCAGATGGTTGGCAACCGACGACAGTCCTGCTAAAACGTTCGTTTGATATCATTTTTCCTAAAATTGAATGGCAGAGAATCATGAGTGACAGCCAGACGCTGGTGGTAAAACTCGGCACCAGTGTGCTAACAGGCGGATCGCGCCGTCTGAACCGTGCCCATATCGTTGAACTTGTTCGCCAGTGCGCGCAGTTACATGCCGCCGGGCATCGGATTGTTATTGTGACGTCGGGCGCGATCGCCGCCGGACGTGAGCACCTGGGGTACCCGGAACTGCCAGCGACTATCGCCTCGAAACAACTGCTGGCGGCGGTAGGGCAGAGTCGACTGATTCAACTGTGGGAACAGCTGTTTTCGATTTATGGCATTCACGTCGGGCAGATGCTGCTGACCCGTGCTGATATGGAAGACCGTGAACGCTTCCTGAACGCCCGCGACACCCTGCGTGCGTTGCTCGATAACAATATCGTTCCGGTAATCAATGAGAACGATGCTGTCGCTACGGCAGAGATTAAGGTCGGCGATAACGATAACCTTTCTGCGCTGGCGGCGATTCTGGCGGGTGCCGATAAACTGTTGCTGCTGACCGATCAAAAAGGTTTGTATACCGCTGATCCGCGCAGCAATCCGCAGGCAGAACTGATTAAAGATGTTTACGGCATTGATGACGCACTGCGCGCGATTGCCGGTGACAGCGTTTCAGGCCTCGGAACTGGCGGCATGAGTACCAAATTGCAGGCCGCTGACGTGGCTTGCCGTGCGGGTATCGACACCATTATTGCCGCGGGCAGCAAGCCGGGCGTTATTGGTGATGTGATGGAAGGCATTTCCGTCGGTACGCTGTTCCATGCCCAGGCGACTCCGCTTGAAAACCGTAAACGCTGGATTTTCGGTGCGCCGCCGGCGGGTGAAATCACGGTAGATGAAGGGGCAACTGCCGCCATTCTTGAACGCGGCAGCTCCCTGTTGCCGAAAGGCATTAAAAGCGTGACTGGCAATTTCTCGCGTGGTGAAGTCATCCGCATTTGCAACCTCGAAGGTCGCGATATCGCCCACGGCGTCAGTCGTTACAACAGCGATGCATTACGCCGTATTGCCGGGCACCACTCGCAAGAAATTGATGCAATACTGGGATATGAATACGGCCCGGTTGCCGTTCACCGTGATGACATGATTACCCGTTAAGGAGCAGGCTGATGCTGGAACAAATGGGCATTGCCGCGAAGCAAGCCTCGTATAAATTAGCGCAACTCTCCAGCCGCGAAAAAAATCGCGTGCTGGAAAAAATCGCCGATGAACTGGAAGCACAAAGCGAAATCATCCTCAACGCTAACGCCCAGGATGTTGCTGACGCGCGTGCCAATGGCCTTGGCGAAGCGATGCTTGACCGTCTGGCACTGACGCCCGCACGGCTGAAAGGCATTGCCGATGATGTGCGCCAGGTGTGTAACCTCGCCGATCCGGTGGGGCAGGTAATCGATGGCAGCGTACTGGACAGCGGCCTGCGTCTTGAGCGTCGTCGCGTACCGCTGGGGGTTATTGGCGTGATTTATGAAGCGCGCCCGAACGTGACGGTTGATGTCGCTTCGCTGTGCCTGAAAACCGGTAATGCGGTGATCCTGCGCGGTGGCAAAGAAACGTGTCGCACTAACGCTGCAACGGTGGCGGTGATTCAGGACGCCCTGAAATCCTGCGGCTTACCGGCGGGTGCCGTGCAGGCGATTGATAATCCTGACCGTGCGCTGGTCAGTGAAATGCTGCGTATGGATAAATACATCGACATGCTGATCCCGCGTGGTGGCGCTGGTTTGCATAAACTGTGCCGTGAACAGTCGACAATCCCGGTGATCACAGGTGGTATAGGCGTATGCCATATTTACGTTGATGAAAGTGTAGAGATCGCTGAAGCATTAAAAGTGATCGTCAACGCGAAAACTCAGCGTCCGAGCACATGTAATACGGTTGAAACGTTGCTGGTGAATAAAAACATCGCCGATAGCTTCCTGCCCGCATTAAGCAAACAAATGGCGGAAAGCGGCGTGACATTACACGCAGATGCAGCTGCACTGGCGCAGTTGCAGGCAGGCCCTGCGAAGGTGGTTGCTGTTAAAGCCGAAGAGTATGACGATGAGTTTCTGTCATTAGATTTGAACGTCAAAATCGTCAGCGATCTTGACGATGCCATCGCCCATATTCGTGAACACGGCACACAACACTCCGATGCGATCCTGACCCGCGATATGCGCAACGCCCAGCGTTTTGTTAACGAAGTGGATTCGTCCGCTGTTTACGTTAACGCCTCTACGCGTTTTACCGACGGCGGCCAGTTTGGTCTGGGTGCGGAAGTGGCGGTAAGCACACAAAAACTCCACGCGCGTGGCCCAATGGGGCTGGAAGCACTGACCACTTACAAGTGGATCGGCATTGGTGATTACACCATTCGTGCGTAAATAAAACCGGGTGATGCAAAAGTAGCCATTTGATTCACAAGGCCATTGACGCATCGCCCGGTTAGTTTTAACCTTGTCCACCGTGATTCACGTTCGTGAACATGTCCTTTCAGGGCCGATATAGCTCAGTTGGTAGAGCAGCGCATTCGTAATGCGAAGGTCGTAGGTTCGACTCCTATTATCGGCACCATTTAAATCAATAAGTTACACATCATTAGTACCTTCCTTATTTTTTGACTGGGACAAATTTGGGACCGATGGGTTCAGGATAGAGTCTATTTGCCGTGCGTGTTCGGTAAGGTGATTAGGCGCGAGGTGAGCATATCGACGAACCATTTCGATAGACTCCCAGCCACCCATTTCCTGTAACACTGACAACGGGACTCCGGCTTGAACCAGCCAACTTGCCCAGGTGTGTCTCAAGTCGTGAAATCTGAAATCATCAATACCAGCTCGTCTCAGCGCCGCTTTCCAGGCTGTGTTTGCGTCATACCGCATCTTCCTTACTGTTGGCGCTTTCGTTCCGTCTGGTTTGGTACAGCTTTCCTTGTACACAAATACCCAACGGTGATGATTCCCGATTTGTTTTTTCAAAACGCGACATGCAGTATCATTCAGCGCAACGCCGATTGCGCGGTTTGATTTACTCTCTTCCGGGTTTATCCATGCCACCCGGCGCTGCATATCTATTTGTTGCCATTCAAGGTTGATGATGTTCGAGCGTCTTAAACCTGTTGCCAGTGCAAATTCAACAACAGACTTTAATGGCTCCGGACATTCATCAATCAGCCTTTGTGCTTCATGGGGCTCCAGCCAGCGGATCCGTTTATTCTTTGGTTGAGGCACTTTAATAATTGGTGCCTTATCCAGCATTTTCCATTCACGCTCTGCGGCTCTTAGTAGGGCCTTTATAAATGAAAGATGCGTAGCCTTCGTTGCAACGGACGCTGGTTTTGGCGTGTATTCTGGAACAGGTTTCCCTTTTTTTCTGCATGCTTCTGCCCTGAGTTTCCAGTTTTCCTCATGACGCCGGTTCGTCATTTTCTGCATTGCTGAATAAATTTTTGATTCAGTAATGTCTCTTAGTTGCATTCCTGCGAAATGTTGAAGCCAGAATCCGATCCGGCTTTTGTCATCGTCCAGTGATTTTTTATGTGCTTTCTCTTCAAGCCACCTGACACACGCTTCCTCGAACGTTATATCAGGTATTTCACCAAGTTTGCTGACCCGCCATGCTTCAGCCTTTAGCTTGTCATGGAGTTCTGTCGCCTGCCTTTTGTCCTTTGTTCCAAGAGACTGTTTAAATCTTTTACCGTTCGGCAATGTGAAACTGGCGTACCATATTTCACCTCTGCGGAAGAGTGACATTTTCTTTCCTCTGTTATGCCATCACCCGCGCTCACCTGGACAGTATGCAGCGGAGACTGAAGAGCCGCAATGCAGGCTTGTCGTGTTGTGAGGTAAGGAGATTTATTCTTAGTGGGATCTTTGCGTGTTGCCTGAAGACGCCCTGTGCGTATCCAGTTAATGGCAGTCGGTCTGGATATCTTGAGAAAATGACAGGCCTCATCGAGTGTGAGGCTGTATGGCTCCATTATTTCACCTCTTGCTGTGACATTGTTGAAAAATGGATACCAGCTCGTTGCTGCCAGACGATCCAACCGAGAGTCATATCCCATGCCATGTATTCGTTATCGTCGTTTTTTGCTCTCCGACGATCTACTAAGTCACCGAAACGCTTTTCCATGAATAATTCATAAGCTTCGCGTTCATCTGGTTCTACTTCCAGAGATAGGAGTGCGATTTCATAAGCACGGCGCTCAATATCGTCTCGCACGTCAAGGCTGCTGATACGCTCTTTAATTTCTTTAATCAGTTCTTTGTCGGTAAAAGTGGTCATTATGCTCCAGCCTCCGGTGCTTTTGGCATTACTGCCCAGTGAGTGATATTGACGTTTTCAAGGTCCCCGACCTGAAATGTCCACTGCCATTCTCCGGTTTCTTTTTGTCCCCAGGTGTACCAGAGAGAACGCCAGCCAATTAGCCAGCCTTCTCCGTTAGCATCGAATAACAAAACACTTTCATTTGCTGGTGGCAGTTCAGTTGACACTGGTATTACTTTGTTTTCCTGTGCTGCACATTTAGCTTCAAGCGCATCGAATTTACGCACCAGGTATTCAGCATCTGTTTCATTTACTTTCAGATCTCGCGGTACACATCTCCCACGAAGAAACCCTTCCATTTCGAAAACATTCATGCGCATTTGCGTAACTCCGATAACTCGTTAAAGCGTTCCATAAACATCCCGTAGGCATGGCCCGGTGCCAGTGGAATCACGTTGAACATCTCTGTTGCCGGGATACCTTCCAGTACAGGCCAGAAAGAGCCATCATCAAGCCCGAGATCGCGGCGTTCGGTTGCCAGCATGATGAGATCGGCATATTTCACGGGCGTACTCATAACTGGGGGTAACCCGTATTTCTCACGGATTACGGCGTCTATTTTTTCTTCCATTTGTTTATAGTCAGGAAGAAGGCGTTTCAGTGGTGCGGGAATGTCCTGGCAATACGCTTCTGTTGCATCATGCATTAACGCTTCAAAAGCAAATTCCTGCGGCACCAGCTGGCTGCAAAGAACCGCATGTTGGGCGACGCTGTAGAAGTGCGAAAGATGACCGGCAAAGCGACAGATATTTGAAAGGGAAACCGCGATATCGTTAATATCGATGTCATCTTTATTTATCCTGTCATAATAAAAATGCTTCCCGGAAAAAGTTTTAATAAATGACATTTTGTTCTCCACGTATATGCGCTGCACCGCGCTGAATTCTGGTAAAAAGAATCCCTCACCATCCGGCGATTATTGAGTAAATTACGTTTCCATAAATGCCCCCGCAGGGGCATTTGCAGTAATGAAATCAGGCGGTGAAAGTACCAATAAAGGTTTCTACTTTGCTGTCCTTGAATTTCTCAACAAGCAGATCACGAAATTCGTTAGCCATTTCTTCCTGCACCGCCTCCAGCTGAATAATGCGCAGAACCAGTACCGGACGATCGCCAGTGATAATGCTGAGGCGTAATTTAAACGGACGTTCTTTCAGACCTTCAAACGGAATGCATTTAAATTCAAATGCCACTGGCATAATGTCTTTGGTCTTCGCTTCGACAGACTCCATCAGGGAGCGTTTGCCGCTGAAGTCATTATCTTCAAAATCAGCGGTCTGGTTTGCTTCAATCGTGATTTTACGGACCGCCGCAGCCGCTTTTGTTGCCTGAATGGTGTCACCATTAGCATCAAAGCCCACAAGGTAGTCGGCCCAGTCTTCAATCCATTCTGCCAGTGATTTCTGGGAGTTACGCTCGCCATTAACAGACAACAGAGCAGAGAACGGTGCTGTCTTTTTCAGTTTGAGAGTGGCGGTGTTATCTGCGTGACCTGGTTCATCAATAGTACCCAGGTTAAGCACACTGACGGCACGCATATTATCAGCATCGATAAAGCAGCGGGTGCCTTCATCTGCAAGATCTTTAGAATAACGGGTAAAGTCATCGATGCTGGCAGTGGAAAGCGCACCACGGAAACGGAAGCGATTTAAATTAAATTTTTCCAGATCATGAATGCGGAAATTCTCAGGCAATGCCACAGCATCGGCACCAATCTTACTGATAATTTCATTAACACCCTGAGCAGAAATAAGGGCATGGATTTGATTAATTGCGGTTGCGTCTAAGTTCTGAGACATAATAAGTCCTCACTATATAAAGATATTCAGTGATGAGATAAATAATCAGTTAATTAAGAACGATATTAATGACCTGCTGCGCGGAGTTTTCCGTCAGGTTCACCGGCAAGAGTCAGTAATTGTCCCTGGTCTTCCTGCAGAATAGTCAGGCGACCACCGCGATTGACATACATCGGCGTTTCGGTGGTGTCTTCTTCGGAAATTTTCCCGCGGTTAGTCGGGCGAACATATGAGAGTTTGTGTTTGATTTTCACACGGTTCTCATCAAATGGTTCGATTTCCAGGTTGAGTGAGACCTTACCTTTGGTTTTCGTGTTCATCACACCGGAAGCGACTTCACTGAGAACTGCGCCGATTTTGGTTTCAAATACGCCGCCGTCCAGCTCCCCGATAAATGCCTGCACATCAGTACTGCGTTCGCTAGCCATTTTGCTGCTCCTCATCATATCGACCCTGCAAGGCCGATTAGTTTCTCCACAAAACAGAGAAGAACACCTGCGGTGGCAGCCGCCCGGATGGATTGGGTTATGAGCCCGTCGTCCGGTGATGCTCTTCTCTGTTTTGTAAAAAGGACGGTACCAGCCGTAAGCAAGGGTACAAACTGGTACCGCCAGGACTACACACAGCATAAAGTTGTGGTGCCGGGTGCCTCCCGGTGCCTGGCGAAGGTTGCACACCAGACGGGTGGGTATCCACAGAAGGTCGACTGTCAGCCTCAACCTTAACCCGCGTGCGCTGAGCCGCATTCACCACAACGCTAAGGATTCTCTCTGGTTGAAAATACTTAGCTGTTATGTGCCTGTCTTTTCACCACTTCAGGCTCGGTGGTATCCTTTTAAGCCCGTATACATAAAAGGAAAATCAAATGACTTTTGATGAAAAAGAACTTGATAATGCAATTAATAAAATCATCGTAACGTCGCTCTTTTCCTGTCTCAGCGACACTCAGCAGAAACAGTTCTACGAATCGGCTTTCAACATGATCGAGCGTTGTTGTTTCTGCGATGCCGACGAGTTACCTGAAAAAATCAGGAAACAGTTGGCTGATGCTCTTCGAGTGCGACTTTCTGACCAATTTTCTGAAATGTGCTCTCCGAATTTGGACAAATAGAAAAAGGCCATTTCCATTCAGGGTCTGATGGAAATACTTCAGCCTGTTCCAAAGCACGGCGTAAAGAGAACACAACTCCAGCCATAATCTGATGTTTCCCATTGGTCCAGCTATCGCCGCTCTGATCTACAGGGGCGGCTATGTCGTATGACCAAACGACTTCACAGTTATTGTTTAAAATCTGGACTTTCATTTCATACACCTGCTTTAACATGAGTGCCTAGTGGCACAACATGACTCAACGAATCATCCTGGACTTCATATGCCCCAGGCGGCTACTTCGTGGGCGTCCTGCCTGTTCGTTGTTTCGCCTGGGTACATTATGTATCTCAAAGGTACATTGTCAAGTATAAAAAAACCTGCCGAAGCAGGTTCATAAACATTGATTAGGCTTTGATTTTGTATCTTCTTGGTTTTCCTGAGAAAATCACTGTACCAATTATAGAGCAATTACCGTTGATCTTAATGTAAGGCTCAGGCCAGTTTGGGTTTAACGCTTTGAGATAACGCTGTGTCCCATCTTCTATCAACCTTTTGAAGGTGGTTTCGCCTGTATCGTGCATCAATGCAATAACGTCGTCACCGTGGCAGGCAGGTACTTCAGGATCGACAAAAATCATGTCTCCCGGGCGGTACTCATCAATCATTGAATCACCTATCACCCGCAAGATATAAGTCATTTCCCCACAGGGTACAGGGCAGGGATACGTTTCTGCTGTGCTCAAATCAACCTCAGAATATCCAACTTCTTTCCATGCTCCGGCCTGTACCCATGATATGACAGGGACTAATGTGATTTGTTTATTAGTGATTGAAACATCAGGTTTTTTTGTGATGTTCGTTGTCTGGTGTTCTTGATCGAGCCATCCGACAGGCAGGTCGAAACATTTTTCGATGTGTCGTGCCATGCTGTCACCGATATTTTTAGTAGCACCATCTCCCATAAACCTGCTGGTCTGGGTTGGCTCGCGATCAATCATAGTGGCAAAGGAAGAATTCCCGCCAACACCATCTCTCAGTTTTCTGGCGTTAGACCGCCGGATGTCATGGATTGTTTTCATAACGAAATTAAAACCCTTGTACCGTTAAGGTACAAGTATCTTGAAGGTTCATTTCAATCATGTAATATGTACACCGGAGGTACATATTGTATGAAAGCGTATTGGGACTCTTTAACCAAAGAACAGCAGGGCGAGTTGGCCGGAAAAGTTGGCTCAACACCTGGCTACTTACGGCTGGTTTTCAATGGCTATAAAAAAGCCAGTTTTGTGCTGGCTAAAAAACTTGAGCAATGCACGTCAGGTGCAATTACGAAATCTGACTTAAGACCGGATATCTATCCGAAAGATTAGCAGAACACTTTCAATTTTTAACCACAGAACGATGAGGCTAATTGTGGGTAAGCATCACTGGAAAATAGAAAAACAGCCTGAGTGGTACGTGAAAGCTGTCAGAAAAACTATCGCGGCGTTGCCGGGTGGTTACGCTGAAGCGGCTGACTGGCTCGATGTAACAGAAAACGCTTTATTCAACCGCCTTCGTGCAGATGGCGATCAGATTTTCCCGCTGGGATGGGCAATGGTTTTACAGAGTGCTGGTGGCACTCACTTCATTGCTGATGCTGTGGCGCAGTCTGCAAATGGCGTCTTTGTGTCTCTTCCTGACGTCGAGGATGTGGACAACGCCGATATTAACCAGCGTCTGCTGGAAGTCATTGAACAGATCGGCAGTTATTCAAAACAGATTCGTTCAGCAATCGAAGACGGTGTAGTGGAACCGCATGAGAAGACAGCAATTAACGACGAGCTGTATCTCTCAATTTCGAAGCTGCAGGAGCATGCAGCACTTGTCTACAAAATTTTTTGCATTTCAGAAAGTAATGACGCCCGCGAGTGTGCAGCTCCGGGCGTCGTGGCGTCGATTGCTTCTGGTTGTGGAGAAACTAACGCATGAACAGTTTAACAACACACTACCGTCGCTCGCAACTGATTGCGCTTCCTGTTCCGGGTGGAAAAGCGAAGGTGGAATATTGCTATGCAGTGAATGTACCAGGTGACAGGGAAATTGTAACCCACAGCTTTGCAGAGTGGGCTGTGGGTGATTTCAACCGGCAGAAGGAGACAGTCCTTTGCGACAAGTTAACCGCTGGTTCAAAGATCACTACGGAGTGCCCGTCAGAGTCATTCGTTGGGAGCCGGAAACACAACGGGTTATCTACCTCCGCGAAGGTTATGAGCATGAATGCTTCAGTCCGCTCGAACAGTTTCGTCGTAAATTCAGGGAAATAGAGGTCGGTCATGAGCACTAAATTAACCGGCTATGTATGGGATGGTTGCGCTGCATCAGGCATGAAGTTATCCAGCGTGGCAATTATGGCCCGCCTGGCTGATTTCAGTAATGACGAAGGTGTGTGCTGGCCATCAATTGAAACCATTGCCCGTCAGATTGGCGCGGGGATGAGTACCGTCAGAACGGCTATCGCACGGCTGGAAGCAGAAGGCTGGTTAACGCGTAAGGCGCGTCGCCAGGGTAACCGCAATGCGTCGAATGTTTATCAGCTTAACGTTGCGAAGCTTCAGGCAGCGGCATTTTCTCAACTGTCAGATTCTGACCCGTCAAAATCTGACGCATCAAAATCTGACCCGTCAAAATTTGATGCGTCGAAATCTGGCAAAAAAGCGGGTTTTCACCCGTCAGAATCTGGCGGGGATCCGTCAGTAAAATCAAAACATGATCCGTCAGATAAAAAACCTTCTCGTCCGGACGCTTCGCAACCGGACACGCAGACGGCTGAACAGGATTTTTTAACTCGCCATCCTGATGCGGTTGTATTCAGCCCTAAAAAGCGCCAGTGGGGGACGCAGGATGATTTGACCTGCGCACAGTGGCTCTGGAAAAAAATCATCGCCCTGTACGAGCAGGCTGCCGAATGTGACGGCGAGGTGGTTCGTCCCAAAGAACCGAACTGGACAGCCTGGGCAAACGAAATTCGCCTGATGTGTGTGCAGGATGGTCGTACTCACAAACAAATCTGCGAGATGTACAGCCGCGTCAGCCTCGATCCGTTCTGGTGCCGTAACGTGCTCAGCCCATCGAAGCTGCGGGAAAAATGGGATGAGCTTTCCCTGCGCTTATCGCCGTCCGTCAGCACGTACACAGAAAAACGCGAAGACCCGTACTTCAAAGCCAGTTACGACAATGTGGACTACAGCCAGATCCCGGCAGGATTCAGGGGGTGAGCATGAGTCTTTTGAATGACGTTCAGAAATTCATTGAAGCCCATCCGGGCTGTACTTCCGGAGACATTGCGGATGCTTTTGCAGGTTACTCACGGCAGCGCGTTCTGCAGTCAGCAAGCAAGTTACGTCAGAGTGGGCGTGTGGCTCACCGTTGTGAAGGGGATACATGCAGACATTTCCCGCGCCTGACTGAGAGAGCGCAGGAGGCGGAACCGCAACCAGTTCGTGAAACCAGACCTGTGCGCAATTTCTATGTCGGCACTAACGACCCGCGGGAGATTTTGTGCCTGACCCGCCAGGCTGAAGAACTGGAGTCCAGGGGCTTATACCGTCGTGCTGCAACGGTGTGGATGGCGGCATTCCGTGAAAGCCATTCCCAGCCAGAACGAAACAATTTTCTGGCGCGTCGTGAGCAGTGTTTACGGAAAAGCAGCAAGCGCGCTGTATCGGGTGATGAGTGGTATCTGTCAGGGAATTACGTGGGGGCTTAATGAGTAATAAATATTGCCAGGAGCTGGTGGAACTGCGGAACAAACCAGCCCATGAACTGAAGGAAGTGGGCGATCAGTGGCGCACGCCGGATAACATTTTCTGGGGAATTAACACTCTGTTTGGTCCGTTTGTTCTGGATCTGTTCACTGACGGTGATAACGCCAAATGTGCCGCGTATTACACGGCGGAAGACAACGCGCTGGCGCATGACTGGTCAGAACGTCTTGCGGAGCTTAAAGGTGCTGCCTTTGGTAATCCCCCATACAGCCGCGCCAGTCAGCATGAGGGGCAATACATCACCGGCATGCGTTACATCATGAAGCATGCCAGTGCCATGCGTGATAAAGGCGGGCGCTATGTTTTCCTGATCAAAGCTGCCACCAGCGAAGTGTGGTGGCCGGAAGATGCAGATCATATTGCTTTTATTCGCGGGCGTATTGGTTTTGAACTGCCTGTCTGGTTTATCCCGAAAGACGAGAAGCAGGTACCGACAGGCGCTTTCTTCGCTGGTGCTATTGCTGTTTTCGACAAGACCTGGAAAGGACCGGCAATCAGCTACATCGGGCGCGATGAACTTGAGGCATGTGGTGAGGCCTTTCTGGCGCAGGTTCGCCAGCAGGCAGAAAAACTGGTCAGGGAGATGGCGGCATGACGACGTTAACTCAATGCCAGCAGCAGGTGCTGGATATGCTGATTTCTTACCAGAAAGAACGTGGCTTCCCGCCAACCAATCAGGAGGTGGCAACCATGCTGGGATACCGTTCGGTGAATGCAGCGGTGGAGCATCTTCGCGCACTGGAGAAAAAAGGCGTCATCACGATAAAGCGTGGCGTGGCCCGGGGGATAACGCTTCATACCGCGGTGAAGGACGACGACAGTGAGGCGGTCGGGATTATCCGCGCACTGCTTGCCGGTGAGGAAAACGCCAGGCTGCGTGCAGCCCACTGGTTACATGAGAGGGGCCTGAAAGTATGAAGCTGATCTTGCCTTTCCCGCCCAGCGTGAACACGTATTGGCGACACCCCAACAAAGGGGCATTTGCAGGTAAGAGCCTGATAAGCGCGGCGGGGCGAAAATTTCAGAGCGCGGCGTGCGCAGCAATAGTTGAACAGTTACGTCGTCTGCCGAAACCAACGTCGGCACCTGCTTCAGTGGAGATCGTGTTGTTTCCTCCGGATAACAGGATCCGCGATCTGGACAACTATAACAAGGCGCTGTTTGACGTTCTGACCCACGCGGGTGTGTGGGAAGACGACAGCCAGGTGAAAAGAATGCTGGTGGAGTGGGGACCGGTTATCCCGGGAGGGAAGGTCGAGATCACTATCAGTAAGTACGAGAAAACGGCGGGTGCAGCCGCCTGATTAAGAGGAGAAACGAAGTATGAATAATCTGATGGTCATTGATGGTATTGAAGTTCGTCGTGATGCTTATGGGCGTTACAGCCTGAACGATCTGCATCGCGCAGCAGTAGCATCTGGTGCAAATGCCAGAACCAAGGAGCCAGGAAAGTTTCTTTCCAGCCAACAAACTGTTGAACTTGTTCATGAATTGACCAACACCCAGAATTTGGGTGTTGACCCGGTGAGTGTGATTCATGGGGGAAATGAACGGGGAACTTATGTCTGCAAGGAACTGGTGTATGCCTATGCAATGTGGATCAGCCCGTCATTCCATCTGAAGGTGATCCGTACTTTCGACATGGTAACCAGCGCACCGGAAAAATTATCCGGACAGGCTGCTGACAAGATGCAGGCTGGTGTGATTCTGCTGGACTTTATGCGCCGGGAGTTAAATCTGTCTAACTCTTCAGTGCTTGGAGCCTGTCAGAAACTTCAGGAGGCTGTTGGCTTACCGAATCTGGCACCGCGCTATGCCATTGATGCTCCTGCTGATGCACACGATGGCTCAAGTCGCCCGACACTGTCACTGAGTGCACTGCTGAAACAGTATGGTATCCGCCTGACGGCTAATCAGGCATATCACCAGATGGTGAAGCTGGGGATCGTCGAGCAGCGCGAACGATACAGCCGTACCGCGATTAACAACATCAAAAAATTCTGGTCGCTGACAGCGAAAGGTTGCATGTTCGGCAAGAACATCACCAGTCCCGCAAATCCGCGCGAGACGCAGCCGCATTTCTTCGAATCCCGATTCCCTGAGCTGTTAAAGCTGCTCGATACCGTTCATTGAGGTGACCGTGAGAGCACTACTGACCCCTGAAATTGCCCCGCGTATGGGGATCGTATTGTTCAGACCAGGTTCAGAGCTGATGCCCCTGTTTATGCAGGGGCGTGTCCTGCTGGAGCCTGAGCCGGAACGTTATTCATCTTTCGCCAGTGGTGCCGTTCCGGCAGCATCACAACCGCTGGCGGATGATCCTACCGTTCGGGCCGTGTTCCGCAATGAGGCAGTGATCCGTCGTGCTGGTGGCGTGGAATGTCTTGAAAGCTGGTTACTTCGTGAAAAGGGCTGTCAGTGGCCTCATTCCAACTGGCACAGCGAGAACATGACCACAATGCGACACGCTCCGGGCGCAATCCGTCTGTGCTGGCACTGCGATAACCAGCTGCGCGATCAGTTCACGGAACGGCTGGAATCAATGGCAACGGATAACTGTGCCCGCTGGGTGTTATCTGTTGTGCGTCGTGATCTCGGTTTTGATGATAGTCACGTTGTGACAATGCCGGAACTGTGCTGGTGGCTGATTCGTAATGAACTGGCGGATGCCTTACCGGAAAGTGCAGCCCGTAAGGCACTGAGATTACCGAAGCCTGTTGTGCCGTCTGTCACCCGGGAAAGTGACCTTGTGCCTTCGATTCCTGCCACCAGCATCATCCAGGATAAAGCGAAAAAGGTGCTGGCGCTGAAAGTGGATCCGGAGTCGCCGGAGTCTTTTATGTTACGCCCAAAACGTCGCCGCTGGGTTAATGAAAAGTACACGCGCTGGGTTAAGACACAGCCGTGTGCATGTTGTGGAAAGCCCGCTGATGATCCCCACCACCTGATAGGCCACGGTCAGTGTGGAATGGGTACAAAAGCGCATGACCTTTTTGTGTTGCCTTTGTGCAGAAAGCATCACGACGAGCTGCATGCGGATACCGTGGCATTTGAAGAGAGGTATGGCTCCCAGCTGGAGCTGATATTTCGTTTTATCGATCGTGCGCTGGCAATTGGCGTGCTGGCCTGATTTTGTGGAGAAAGTTGATGCGTGATATTCAAATGGTTCTGGATCGTTGGGGAGCATGGGCGGCGAGTGATAGTTCAGGAGTAGACTATTCTCCTATAGCTGCTGGGTTTAAAGGGCTTCTTCCCTATACAAGCAAAACACGTCAGGCTTGTTCAGATAGTGATGCATTAATTATTGAAGGTTGTCTTGCTCTTCTTAAAAAGCGAAAACCGTACGAGCATTCTTTGATTGTGGCCCATTACCTGTATGGCATCTCGAAAAGAAAGCTTGCAAGAGCTCGCAAAAAAGATGAGAAATTGATACGTATTGAAATGCAGATGGCTGAAGGGTTCATCGATGGTTGCCTTTCTATGCTAGACATAACACTAGATATGGATGTTGAGATAAGTTAATTTATGCTCTGAAGTGTATACCCATGATGAGACTATATTTGTATCATGGGTATTCATATATACAGGAGGGTAATATGTCAAATAGGATATTTGATGCACTATACCGTGAGAAAATAGATATTTTTAAAAATTCTTTTTCCGCAACTTCAACTGAAGTTTTTTATGATCCTGAAAACAATCGTCTTATTCATGCTGGTGAATATGGAATATATCGTGAGTCGGTAGTAAGGGATTTTTTGAACTTTATAGTTCCTCAGCGACTTGCTATATCTAATGGTTTTTTAATGTCCGCGATGGATGACATTAGCACGCAGTGTGATGTTGTTATTTTTGATTCTAAAATGACACCACTTTTTCAAGGTGGAGATAAACATAGGTTTTTCCCAATTGAATCTGTTTACTGCATTGGTGAGGTTAAGTCAAATTTATCTCGCGCTGCTTTTCGAGACGCCATTAACAAACTGGCGAAAAATAAAGCAATCGCCGAGAGAATAAAAAACCCTTCATTAAGTTTTAACTCTAGCAGTTTTAACTTTGATCCGGAAAACAACCCTTTTCATGTTTATTCTAGCATATTGATCTGTAAGAAGCTTGATTTTGATATAAGCAATATAGAAAATGAACTAGATAATCTTTACTCTGATGAAATACAATTTAGGCATAGGCATAACCTAATCCTTAGTATCGAAGATGGGCTTCTTGCCTATTCAGCCCCGGATGGAGTGAAACTTCCATTCCCGATGCTTCGCCAGCAAAACTTTAAAAGTTGCTTCTTGACTCCAAAAGATGATGAATATTTCCACATGAAGTTTTTCGGTACATTTATGTTTATGTTAACCTCTGGTAAAATTTCCTTATATCCTGAGTTCTCCGATTATATTTCACCAGTTCAAAATGGTGGAAGTGCTAGGGTTCAACTATGAACTTATTTAAAGATTGAATATAATAATGATTCTTTATAGATGTCGAGCTGCATCTAATCTGGTAAAAAAGAATAAGAAATCCCTAGCGCGGTCCGCAAATCTTGTTGTACTGTGTTAAGATTGGTCACTTGGACACGTACTTAAAAGATTTTAAACCTCGCTTTGGCGGGGTTTTTTGCTTTATGGTGGTATTCATAACAGGCACCTAAATGAAAGGAGACTCCATGGGGTTTTATTACGTTTACCAGCATAAAGAAGAAGGTTTGGAAGTTGAGAAGCATCTTGTTGTTTCAGAAGAGTATCTTGATAGAGATAGCGCTAAAATGGCAAGGTTTAAGCATAGACTCAATGATAGGGGATGTGTATTCTCAGAAATTATTGAAGCCCCATCACCGCAAGAAGTGCTTCAAAAGGTACAGCCGGAATTGATGAGCCACTGGATATAAAAAAACTAACATCCAAATGTCGAGGTCGCTTATGCGGCCTTTTTTATTCCCCTCATTCCTGAGAGGATTCACAGCAATTAAGAGGGGGCTAAATGTCCGATCCGATTTCCGGTACTGGGCTGGCTGGTGGTGTCCTGACGGGGGCCAGCGTCTATGGATTTCTGTCCGGAACCGATTACGGCGTGGTCTTTGGCGCGTTTGCCGGGGCTGTATTTTACATTGCCACCACAGCGGACCTGAGTGCAGCGCGCCGTCTGGCATATTTTCTGGTGTCGTATATTGCGGGGATCCTTTGTTCCGGGCTGGTGGGTTCAAAGCTGGCTCAGGTTACTGGCTACAGTGATAAACCACTGGATGCCATTGGTGCCGTAATCGTTTCTGCTTTAGCCGTCAAAATCCTGACGTTCCTGAATAATCAGGATGTTGGCTCGCTGGTGGCGCTGATAACGCGCCGGGGAGGTTCAGGTGGTACTAAATGACCCATCGGCAACTATCAATGCGTTACTCTGCGCTGGGGTAGTGCTGACCCTGATGTTTTACCGTCGCGGCGATTCGCGACATCGACCGTGGATATCTCGCTTAGCTTGGCTGCTTACGGTCATTTATAGCGCCGTCCCGCTGGCGTATCTGTGCGGTATCTACCCTTATTCATCTTGGGCCACTATCGGGGCCAACATTATTTTCCTGTCTGTGCTTGTCGCCGTCAGAGGCAACGTAGCGCGGCTGGTTGATCATCTGAGGCACTAATGACTAAAGACGATATCTTCAATGCCATCCTTGGCAAAGAGGGCGGCTATGTTAACCATCCCGACGATAAAGGCGGCCCAACGAATTGGGGTATCACTCAGGCAACGGCGCGGGCACATGGGTATGTAGGAGATATGCGCGATCTCACCCGCCAGCAGGCGCTGGATATTCTGACGGCTGACTACTGGACAGGCCCGCGATTCGACCTTATTTCTGAGGTGTCACCAGCCATCGCCGCTGAACTCTGCGACACGGGCGTAAACATGGGGCCATCGGTTCAGACCAAGTGGTTTCAGCGCTGGCTGAACGTGTTCAACATTCAGGGCACGCTCTATCCCGAACTGATTGCGGATGGTTTTATAGGTCCGCGAACTGTTAGTGCGCTAAAAAGTTACCTATCTCGACGCGGGAAAGAAGGAGAGCTGGTAATGCTCCGGGCTCTGAATTGCAGCCAGGGTCAACGTTATCTTGAACTGGCAGAACAGCGCAGCGCGAACGAGACGTTTGTTTATGGCTGGGTAAAGGAGCGGGTGGTTATATGACGCTTGAGATGATTATCGGACTCCTTGCAGCTGTTTTAGCTGCTATAGCCGCCGCATTTGGATTAGGCCATTCGCGCGGCACCAGCAAAGCCGAAGCGAAAGCCAACCAGCAACGCACCGAAGAAAAGGCCGCTGCCACTGAAGCAGTGGCTGAACGCCGGGTAGAGACAACAAAAGGAGCCAGGGGTGTACAGCAGACTGTTAATCATCTTCCTGATGACGATGTTGACCGTGAGTTGCGCGAAAACTTTACCCGCAAAACCTGAATTAACGGACACAGCCTGTGACTGGGTGGACATTATCTACCTCACTGAACACGATATTGCCGTGCTGGATAAGCAGACGAAGCGGGACATATTGGTGCACAATAAATCAGTGCAGGCTAACTGTGCAAAAAAATAAATTGAAAATGAGAAATGAAAGTAGTAAATATGTGCCAAGCTGTGATGAAACCAGCAATGAAGCACGTTTATTAATCCGCATTCTCTGAAAAAGAGAAAGAATTATAAGCCTCGGTTTAATACCGGGGCTTTTTTGTATCTGCATTTCACCGCGCACCGCAGCGCATTCAATCACGTCGAACCCAACCTTTTGGAATGAGCCTTTGAGGAGTTAGTTAGTGCTGGCGAGCCTCGACGGGCTGATCTCCTATGCGGCAAAGGTTCATCTCAAAGTAAGGTATACGCTATGAACTACCCAACAGTTGTTAACGGCATCGATTTCCGAGACCTGATTTTTGTAGCAAACAACGATCCGGTTACCGATTCGTTTATGGTGGCGAAAGCATTCGGTAAGCTGTCGAAAAACGTAGTTCGCGATATTGAACGGACCATAGACGCTTGCCCACCAGAGTTTGATACAAAGCTCAACTTTGAGCTTTGCTATAGAAACAATGAGTTACAGAATGGAAAACCGCAGAAATTCTACCGACTCCGCAAGGATGGATTGATGCTTCTTGTCATGTCTTACACCAAGAAAGAAGCCATGCGGATCAAAATTGCTTACATCAATGCTTTCAATTGGATGTACGCGATGCTTCAAGTTGGCTGGCGTCAGTTTGAAGAAGAACGAAATGCAGTAATGCTGGAGTTCATGAAGGAGAAGGATGTGGCCAGTATGTCAGGCCGTCTTCTGAATCGTTGGGGTAGGGTGAAGAAGCCCGTCCTACTTGCGAAGATTGAGAGACTCGAAAAGCAAGGACAGATCCCACTTCTCGGATTAACCAAAGCACTCACCGAATAAAGGTTTCCATGAGCAGCCTTTTTTGTACCCATTACAAAGCTCATCTGCGGGTGGGCTTGATAATGGGTATTGAATGTAAAAATACGTCAGACATAATGATACATCCTTATTGCTGACGGAAAATTGTAAATGTCTGATAACTTTGATTTCGATGATGAACGTAAACAGCTTGAGCACTTGAGTGATGAAGAGTTGGAGCAGGTAGCTAGGGATTACGATCTTCTTCCTGAAGGGGTATCTCTTGAAGATAAGTCTGTAGAATTTGTTGATGGCCTTATAGGTGAGATTATAGAGGCTAAGGCTTACCATGATTCACAAGATGCAGAATGGAACGAACAACAAGATATCATGGAAGAGCAAAGGCGTGATGCAGACTACTGATTACGCATAATGTTAAACAAGGTCGCCAATGCGGCCTTTTTCGACCGCCGTGAACCATCCGGTTATTGCGCGGCATGATGTGTTGCAACTTGACGACTAGCGGCATTACAGCAGGCATTCACTGAGTGTCTGAGATAATGCTGTGATATCCTCAAACATGACGTTTCTTACTTAAAAACATAAAGTTGAGGTTTTTAAATGGATTTAGTAACAGTTACTACAAAAGAGCAACTAAAGAAAGCGAAAGAAGATAAGGTAGATGTCATCGTTGTAGAAGGCGAGCTTGCTGAAAAGCTGAAGCGAAGTAAGAAAGTTGCTATTGCAGCTGCAGGGGTTAGCGGTGTCGCTCTGACAGGTTTGATTGCTGCAATTGCTGCTGCACCTGCTACAGGTGGCACCTCATTTTTGCTCTATGCTGGTGTCGCAGGAACATCTGCTGCGACCTTTACTGGAATTGAAATTGCCTCAATAATCCTGGCAGGTTCAATTGGGATTACTCTTCTCGTGGGGATTTTTAAAGATTATGAAGAAATTGAAGCGTCTACATCTGGTGGAATAAAATTAAAACGAAAACAAAAAGATTAGAATGAAATAGGCGTTTGCCTGACACTTTATCCCTAAGCCACTGGCATCCGCTGGTGGCTTTTTTATTGGAACATATATGCCGCCAAGAACACCAAAAGCCTGCCGTGTTCGCGGCTGCCGTTTTACCACAACAGACCCATCTGGCTACTGTGAAAATCACAAAGGCGAGGGCTGGAAATCCTATAAACCGGGACAATCCAGACAGCAGCGCGGATATGGATCGAAGTGGGAAGTCATACGAGCCCGCATACTGAAGCGAGACAAAGGGTTGTGTCAGAACCATCTTCGTCAGGGAGTCGTGAAGCAGGCGTCCTGCGTGGATCACATCAAAGCGAAGGCCCACGGCGGTACTGATGAAGACAGCAACCTTGAAAGCCTGTGCTGGTCGTGTCACGCCGCGAAGACTGCGCGTGAGCGGCTCAAGTGAGAATCGGTGTCATCATCATCCAGGGGAGGGGGAGGTCAAATCTCTGTGACCGCGCGCCTTCCGGACTGCCCGCCCCATCGTTTTTTTATACCCGCGAAAAATGAAATTTAACCAGGAGTGCCGCATATGGCTGGAACGGCGGGGCGTTCCGGGCGTCGCCCTAAGCCAACGGCGCGCAAGGCGCTGGCCGGAAACCCCGGCAAGCGAGCCCTGAACAAAGATGAACCTGTTTTTACGCCCATCAAAGGTGTTGAGCCACCGGAGTGGTTCGCTGAAGAAGAGCTTCCTCTCGCCACGATCATGTGGCAACTGACAACCAAAGAACTCTGCGGTCAGGGCCTGCTGTGCGTGACTGACCTCGCAGTGCTTGAGCGGTGGTGCGTGGCCTATGAGTTCTGGCGACGTGCCGTGAAAAATATTGCCAGACAGGGCAACACCATCACCGGTGCAATGGGCGGCATGGTCAAAAATCCGGAGCTGACCGCCAAGAAAGAACAGGAGTCCGAGATGAGCAGCACGGGGGCAATGCTCGGACTCGACCCCAGCAGCCGCCAGCGTCTGATTGGCCTGGCGGGGCAGAAGAAAGCCACTAACCCGTTTCTGAAAATCATCGAATCATGAGCCGGAAATCTTACCCCAACGTAAATGCTGCCAATCAGTATGCCCGTGATGTCGTGCGCGGAAAGATTGTGGCCTGCCAGTTTGTGATTCAGGCCTGCCAGCGCCATCTTGATGACCTGATGGCGGAAAAAAGTAAGTCGTTTCGTTACCGCTTCGACAAGGATCTGGCTGAACGGGCCGCCAAATTTATTCAGCTGTTGCCGCACACCAAGGGTGAGTGGGCATTTAAACGGATGCCCATCACGCTGGAGCCGTGGCAGCTCTTTGTGATCTGCTGCGCATTTGGCTGGGTCAATAAAGGCTCCCGGCTGCGCCGCTTCCGTGAGGTGTATACCGAAATCCCCCGTAAGAACGGCAAATCGGCAATCTCTGCCGGTGTCGCCCTGTATTGTTTTGCCTGTGATAACGAGTTCGGCGCGGAAGTGTATTCCGGTGCCACGACGGAGAAACAGGCATGGGAAGTCTTTCGTCCGGCAAGACTGATGTGTAAACGCACACCCATGCTGACGGAAGCGTTCGGGATTGAGGTTAACGCCTCAAACATGAACCGTCCGGAGGATGGTGCGCGTTTTGAACCGCTGATCGGTAACCCCGGTGATGGTTCATCACCCCACTGTGCGGTGGTGGATGAATATCACGAGCACGCCACAGATGCGCTTTACACCACGATGCTTACCGGGATGGGGGCGCGACGTCAGCCACTGATGTGGGCCATTACTACTGCCGGGTACAACATTGAGGGGCCGTGCTACGACAAGCGGCGGGAAGTTATCGAGATGCTCAACGGTTCGGTACCCAACGATGAACTGTTCGGGATCATCTATACCGTTGACGAAGGCGATGACTGGACCGACCCGCAGGTGCTGGAAAAAGCTAACCCGAATATTGGCGTGTCGGTTTATCGCGAATTTTTGTTAAGTCAGCAGCAGCGTGCGAAAAAGAACGCCCGTCTGGCAAACGTCTTTAAAACAAAACACCTCAATATCTGGGTGTCGGCGCGTTCGGCGTATTTCAACCTGGTGAGCTGGCAGAGCTGCGAGGATAAATCACTGACCCTTGAGCAGTTCGAGGGGCAACCGTGCATTCTGGCCTTTGACCTGGCGCGTAAGCTGGATATGAACAGCATGGCGCGACTTTATACCCGCGAGATTGACGGTAAAACGCATTACTACAGTGTGGCTCCGCGCTTCTGGGTACCGTATGACACGGTGTACAGCGTCGAGAAAAATGAAGATCGCCGGACAGCCGAACGCTTTCAGAAATGGGTGGAAATGGGCGTTCTGACCGTTACCGATGGTGCGGAGGTGGATTATCGCTACATCCTCGAGGAGGCCAAAGCGGCGAACAAAATCAGCCCGGTCAGTGAGTCACCCATCGACCCCTTCGGGGCGACCGGGTTGTCACATGACCTTGCTGATGAAGACCTGAATCCCGTCACTATCATTCAGAACTACACCAACATGTCCGACCCGATGAAAGAGCTGGAAGCGGCAATTGAATCGGGGCGCTTTCATCATGATGGCAATCCCATCATGACCTGGTGTATCGGCAATGTGGTCGGCAAAACCATTCCGGGTAACGATGATGTGGTGAAACCCGTCAAAGAGCAGGCGGAAAACAAAATTGACGGTGCAGTTGCGCTGATTATGGCGGTTGGCAGAGCCATGCTGTACGAGAAAGAAGACACGCTGTCTGACCACATTGAGTCCTATGGGATCCGCTCGCTTTAACTGAGGTAATTATGATCATGCTGATTCTCGCGCCTCTGGTGGGCGTGCTGGGGGCGCTTTTGCTGGCGTATGGTGCCTGGCTGATTTATCCCCCGGCGGGGTTTGTTGTTGCCGGGGCGTTGTGCCTGTTCTGGTCGTGGCTGGTGGCGCGATATCTCGACCGTACACAGTCGTCTGTCGGCGGAGGTAAATAGTGTTCTTTTCGGGATTATTTCAACGAAAAAGTGACGCACCGGTGACCACGCCAGCAGAGCTGGCGGATGCTATCGGGTTGTCCTACGACACCTATACCGGAAAGCAGATCAGCAGCCAGCGGGCCATGCGACTGACGGCGGTTTTTTCCTGCGTCAGGGTGCTGGCAGAGTCGGTCGGGATGTTGCCCTGCAATCTGTATCACCTGAACGGCAGCCTGAAACAGAGAGCCACCGGCGAGCGTCTGCATAAGCTGATCTCCACGCATCCCAATGGCTATATGACGCCGCAGGAGTTCTGGGAGCTGGTGGTCACCTGTCTGTGCCTGCGGGGAAACTTTTACGCCTACAAAGTGAAAGCATTTGGCGAAGTGGCTGAACTGCTGCCCGTCGATCCCGGCTGTGTGGTACCGAAGCTTAACAGTAGCTGGGAGCCGGTCTATCAGGTCACATTCCCGGACGGCTCCACGGATGTACTGAGCCAGGAAGATATCTGGCATGTGCGCACGCTGACGCTGGACGGTCTGGTGGGGCTGAATCCCATCGCCTATGCCCGCGAGGCAATATCGCTGGCAGCTGCGACCGAAGAGCACGGGGCCAGACTGTTCAGCAATGGTGCGGTGACGTCCGGTGTGTTGCGTACAGAGCAGACGCTGTCGGATCAGGCTTATGAGCGCCTGAAGAAAGATTTTGAGGAGCGTCACACCGGGCTTGGCAATGCTCACCGCCCGATGATCCTTGAGATGGGGCTGGACTGGAAGTCGATGGCGCTGAACGCCGAGGACAGCCAGTTCCTGGAAACCCGCAAGTTTCAGCTTGAAGAAATCTGTCGTCTGTTCCGGGTGCCGTTGCACATGGTGCAGAACACCGATCGCGCCACCTTCAACAATATCGAAGAGCTGGGGCTGGGATTTATCAACTATTCACTGGTGCCGTATCTGACCCGCATCGAACAGCGGATCAACACCGGACTGGTACGAAAAAGTAAGCAGGGCGTTTATTACGCCAAATTTAACGCCGGGGCGTTACTGCGCGGGGATATGAAGTCCCGTTTTGAAGCCTACGCCACCGGGATCAACTGGGGAATTTACTCTCCCAATGACTGCCGCGACCTGGAAGATATGAATCCGCGTCCCGGTGGTGATGTCTATCTCACACCGATGAACATGACCACGAAACCCTCCGATGGCAGTAAAGCCGGTAAGCAGAAGGATAACGCCAATGCAGACGAAACAACGTCTTGATGTACCGCTGAGTCTGAAATCTGTCAGTGACTCCGGGGAGTTTGAAGGGTATGGCTCCGTCTTTGGTGTAAAGGACAGCCACGATGATGTGGTGATGTCCGGGGCATTTGCTGCTTCCCTGCGGGCGTGGAGTGACAGAAAAGCGTTACCTGCGCTGCTCTGGCAGCACCGCATGGATGAGCCCATCGGTGTTTACACCGAAATGAAGGAAGACGATGTCGGGCTTTACGTCAGGGGGCGGTTGCTCATTGATGATGATCCCCTGGCAAAACGCGCACATGCACACATGAAGGCCGGTTCGTTAACCGGCCTTTCTATTGGGTACGTCCTGAAAGACTGGGAATACGACCGGAGCAAAGAAGCCTTTCTGCTGAAAGAAATCGACCTCTGGGAAGTCAGCCTGGTGACGTTCCCGTCTAACGACGAGGCGCGGATCAGCGACGTCAAGAACGCACTGGCCCGCGGGGAAATCCCCGAACAGAAAAAAATCGAAAGAGTCCTGCGTGATGTCGGACTCTCCCGTACCCAGGCCAAAGCATTCATGGCCGGGGGCTATGGCGCACTGTCCCTGCGCGACGCTGAGGATGTGGGCTCTGCACTGAATGCACTGAAAAATCTGAACTTCTAATCAGGAGAAATACGATGGCGGTTGATATTAAAGATGTCGAACAGGTCGCGCAGGAGCTGCAGCAGAAGTTTGACGACTTTAAAGCAAAGAACGACAAGCGCGTGGATGCGATTGAGCAGGAAAAAGGCAAGCTTGCCGGGCAGGTGGAAACCCTGAACGGGAAACTCAGCGAGCTGGAAAATCTCAAAAGTGATCTTGAAAAAGAGCTGCTTGAGCTGAAACGTCCGGCTGGTGGAGCGCAAAATAAACTGGCCACCGAGCATAAAGAGGCGTTTGTGGGCTTCCTGCGTAAAGGCCGTGAAGACGGTCTGCGCGATCTGGAGCGTAAGGCATTGCAGGTGGGTACCGATGAAGACGGTGGCTACGCCGTGCCGGAAGAATTGGATCGCAACATTCTTAACCTGCTGAAAGATGAAGTGGTGATGCGTCAGGAAGCCACGGTGATCACCGTTGGCGGTTCCGACTACAAAAAACTGGTGAATCTGGGCGGTACGGCTTCCGGATGGGTGGGGGAAACGGATACGCGATCCCAGACTGCCACCTCCAGACTGGAGCTGATTGAACCTCTCATGGGGGAAATTTACGGCAACCCGCAGGCTACCCAGAAAATGCTGGACGATGCCTTCTTCAACGTGGAGGCCTGGATCAACAGCGAGCTGGCAACCGAATTTGCCGAACAGGAAGAAATTGCCTTTACTACCGGCGATGGTACCAAGAAGCCGAAAGGGTTCCTGGCGTATGAATCCACTGATGAAACCGATAAGGTCCGGGCGTTCGGCAAACTTCAGCATATTGTATCCGGCGAAGCGACGGCGGTGACCGCAGACGCCATTATCAAACTGATTTACACGCTGCGTAAGGCACACCGCACTGGCGCGAAGTTCATGATGAACAACAACAGCCTGTTTGCCATCCGTCTGCTTAAAGACAGCGAGGGTAACTATCTGTGGCGTCCGGGGCTGGAACTGGGGCAGCCGTCCTCTCTGGCGGGTTACGGTATCGCTGAAAACGAACAGATGCCGGATATCGCCGCTGATGCGAAAGCCATTGCATTTGGTAACTTCAAACGGGGTTACACCATCGTTGACCGTATCGGCACCCGCATTCTGCGTGACCCGTACACCAATAAACCGTTTGTCGGTTTTTATACTACCAAGCGCACCGGCGGGATGCTGGTCGATTCGCAGGCCATCAAACTGCTGAAGATTGCAGCGGCGTAATCACTCAAGGGCGCGGAACCGCGCCCCCTGTTCTGACGGGTGAAGAATCATGATCCTGAAACAAGATCTGAAATGGTCACCGGACGGTATGCGTGTTGAGGTCATTCGGGCCGGTGAGTATGACGACGGGGCACTTCCTGCCCGGGTGCAGGAGATTGCACTTCAGGCCGGGTTAGCAGAGCGCGGAATCAGTGCAAAAAGCAGTAAAGCGGCAAAAGAGAAAAAAGCCACGACCAGTAAAGAGGGCTGAGTATGCTTCTGACAATGGAAGAGATTAAAGCCCAACTCCGGCTGGATGAGGATTTCGATGCTGATGACCGCCATCTGCAACTGCTGGCCTGTGCGGCACAAAAGCGGACGGAAACGTATCTGAACCGGAAGCTCTATGCACCGGATGAAACCATTCCGGACAGCGATCCGGACGGGCTGCACCTGCCGGATGATATTCGTCTGGGGATGCTGATGCTTATCAGCCATTTTTACGAAAACCGCTCGTCGGTTACGGAAGTGGAGAAACTCGACATGCCGCAGAGTTTTGGCTGGCTTGTCGGCCCGTACAGGTACTTTCCGCAATGAAAATTCGTCAGGCGCAGACCAGCGCAACCTACATTCTGCCGGACCCCGGTGAACTGAATAAACGCGTCCTGATCCGCCAGCGGGTGGATATGCCCGCGGATAACTTTGGCGTGGAGCCTCAATACCCGGTTACGTTCCGGACATGGGCGAAGGTTATCCAGACCAGTGCCACCACCTGGCAGGAAACCGCGCAGACCGGGGACGCCATCACCCATTACATCACCATTCGTTACCGCCGGGGGATCACTGCTGATTATGAGGTGGTCTGTGATGACAGTGTGTACCGGGTGAAACGTCAGCGTGATCTGAACGGGGCGCGGCGCTTTCTGCTGCTGGAGTGTACGGAGCTGGGCGAATGTAGGCAGAGTCACGGAGGCAGCAATGGCGACTCCCTTTTTTCACGTTGATGTTCAGCAGCCCGCGGAGATGCGCTTTAACCGCGCCCGTGTCCGGCGGGCGTTTGTCACGATTGGGCAGCGTCATATGCGTGATGCCCGTCGGCTGGTGATGCGCCGTGCGCGGTCGGCACCAGGTGAAAACCCCGGTTATCAGACCGGACGCCTGGCTCGTTCGATTGGTTATATGGTGCCGAGAGCCAGTAAAAAGCGAGCCGGTTTTATGACACGCATTGCCCCTAACCAGCGCAACGGGAAGGGGAACCGGATGATCTCTGGTGACTTCTATCCGGCATTTCTGTTTTTTGGTGTCCGGGGAGGAGCAAAACGTCGTCGTAGTCATCATCGTGGTGCATCCGGTGGCAGCGGCTGGCGACTAGCTCCACGTAATAACTTTATGGTGGAAACTCTTGAAAAGAACCGCAGCTGGACACGCTATTTTCTGGCGCGGGAATTGCGTAAATCACTGAAGCCGGAGCGACGACACAGATGAAACTGACGCCTGTTATTGCTGCGCTGCGTGCCCGCTGCCCGTATTTTGAAAACCGGGTGGCAGGCGCGGCACAGTTCAAAAATCTGCCGGAGGTCGGAAAGCTGAGACTCCCGGCGGCGTATGTGGTACCGGGTGATGACTCTCCGGGAGAAAACAAAAGCCAGACCGACTACTGGCAGGAGCTGAAAGAGGGCTTCTCCGTGGTTGTCATACTGAGTAACGGGCGTGATGAGCGCGGTCAGTTTGCCTCGTATGATGTGGTGGACGATGTCCGGCAGATGCTCTTTAAGGCCCTGCTGGGCTGGAACCCGGAAGCGTGCGGTAACCCGATTACCTATGACGGCGGCACGCTGCTGGATCTGAATCGTCATGAGCTGATTTATCAGTTCGATTTTTCGGTCATCAGCGAGCTGACTGAAGACGATACCCGCCAGCAGGATGATCTGAACAGTCTGGATGAACTGCAAACGCTGGCGATTGATGTTGATTATCTCGAGCCCGGTAACGGGCCTGACGGCGATATCGAACATCACACCGAAATAACCCTTCCTTCCTGAGGATCCTCATGTTTGTCAAACCTGTTAAAGGGCGGTCAGTTCCTGACCCTGCCCGCGGCGACCTTTTGCCCGCCGAAGGGCGAAATGTTGACGAGAACAACTACTGGCTGCGCCGTGAAGCAGCGGGTGATATCCGGCGCGTGAATAAAAAGGTGAACACCGATGACGATAAGCTTTAACACCATTCCGTCGAATACGCTGGTTCCGCTGTTTTATGCGGAAATGGATAACCAGGCGGCGAATACTGCACAGGACAGCGGAGCATCGCTGCTGATTGGTCATGCCAATAACGGTGCAGAGATTGTTGCCAACAGTCTGGTACTGATGTCGTCGGCAGACTATGCACGCCAGATTTGTGGTGCGGGAAGTCAGCTGGCGCGTATGGTCGAGGCTTATCGCCAGACCGACCCGTTTGGCGAGCTGTATGTGATTGCCGTTCCTGAATCCACAGGCGCGGCGGCAACGGTTACGCTGACGGTGACCGGGGCGGCAACCGAAACCGGCACGGTGAATGTCTATGTGGGACGTACCCGCGTGCAGGCTCCGGTGACCAACGGCGATAACGTCACGACGATTGCCAGCAGTATCAAAGATGCCATCAATGCCGTTCCGGCCCTGCCGTTTACGGCTTCATCTTCGGCAGGCGTGGTCACACTGACCGCGCGTCATAAGGGGCTTTGCGGGAATGAAATTCCTGTCAGCCTCAATTACTACGGCTTTGGTGGGGGCGAAGTGCTGCCAGCGGGCGTACAGATTGCCGTGGCGACGGGTACCGCCGGAACGGGTGCTCCGGTTCTCACCGGCGCGGTGGCTGCAATGGCGGATGAGCCGTTTGATTATATCGGTCTGCCGTTCAACGACACGGCCTCCGTTAACACGCTGGTGACCGAGATGAACGATACCAGCGGTCGCTGGAGCTATGCGCGTCAGCTGTATGGTCATGTGTATACGGCAAAGATCGGCACGCTGTCAGAACTGGTGACCGCAGGTGACCAGTTTAACCAGCAGCACATTACCCTGGCGGGGTACGAAAAAGAGACCCAGACGCCTGCCGACGAACTGGCGGCAAGCCGTACCGCCCGCGCAGCGGTGTTTATTCGCAACGATCCGGCACGTCCCACGCAGACCGGTGAGCTGGTGGGTATGCTGCCTGCGCCGAAGGGGAAACGGTTCACGATGACCGAACAACAGACCCTGCTGTCTCATGGCGTGGCAACGGCGTATGTCGAAAGCGGGGTACTGCGCATTCAGCGTGATGTCACCACGTACAGGAAAAACGCTTACGGGGTTGCGGATAACAGCTACCTAGACAGTGAGACTCTGCATACCAGCGCGTATGTACTGCGCAAACTGAAATCCGTCATTACCAGTAAGTACGGGCGTCACAAGCTTGCCAGTGACGGTACCCGCTTTGGTCCCGGTCAGGCGATTGTCACCCCGGCGGTGATCAAAGGGGAACTGCTGGCAACCTACCGTCAGCTTGAGCGTGCGGGGATCGTGGAAAACTACGAACTGTTTAAGCAGTACCTGGTTGTTGAGCGTGATGCCAGCGATCCGAACCGCCTGAACACGCTGTTCCCGCCTGACTATGTTAACCAGTTGCGTGTCTTTGCCGTGGTTAACCAGTTCCGTCTTCAGTATTCAGAGGAGTCTGCATAATGGCCCGTATCGGGGGAACCTGTTATTTCAAAATTGACGGTCAGCAGCTATCGCTGACCGGCGGCATTGAGGTGCCCATGAACAGGACGGTCAATGATGACATCATCGGCCTGGACGGTTCAGTGGACCGCAAGGAAACTCACCGTGCGCCTTATGTCAAAGGGACCTTCAAGGTGCCGAAGAATTTTCCGGTGAGCAAAATCACCTCGTCTGATGAGATGACTATCACTGCCGAGCTGGCGAACGGTCAGGTCTATGTATTGTCGTCCGCCTGGCTGCACGGAGAAGCGAACCATAATGCCGAAGAAGGCACGGTTGATCTTGAGTTCCACGGTGAAGAAGGGGATTACCAGTAATGAAAGAGCTTGAGTTAAAGAAACCGATTATCGCTCATGGTGAGACACTCTCCGTACTGGAGTTTGATGAACCCACCGGGAAGGATGTCCGCGAGCTGGGGTATCCCTACCAGATGAATCAGGATGAGTCCGTCAGACTTCTGGCGCATGTGGTGTCGAAATACATTGTGCGGCTGGCGAAAGTGCCGCAAAGCTCTGTCGACCAGATGTCTCCGGCAGACCTGAATGCAGCGGCGTGGCTTGTGGCTGGTTTTTTCCTCCAGGCCTGACGGCTGAATACCTCACTGATCGCTTCTTTGACTGCGCCAGCTACTGGCGCATTAATCCCTTCGAATTGCTGAATATGCCGATCAGTGAAATTCCCTTGCTGGTCAGTCAGGCAAACAGGATAGAGCAGGAGAAACGCACACATGGCTGAATTTGAGCTTAAGGCGTTGATCACCGGTGTCGACAGGCTTTCTCCCGCGCTGTCGAAAATGCAAAAGAAAATCCGGGGATTTAAACGCCAGGCGGAAGAAGCGTCACAGGGTGGGCTGGCGCTTGGTGGCGGACTGGCAGCGGGTCTGACGCTTTCCCTGAAATCTTATGCCGATCAGGAAAACGCCGCCACCGGGCTGAAAGTTGCCATGATGGATGCGAACGGTGAGGTCGGAAAGAGCTTTCAGGACATCAATAAACTGGCTATTGGTCTGGGTAACCAGCTACCCGGTACAACGGCTGATTTTCAGAACATGATGCAGATGCTGGTGCGTCAGGGGATCCCGGCAGAAAACATTCTTGGCGGTGTGGGTAAAGCGACAGCTTATCTTGCGGTACAACTGAAAAAAACACCGGAAGCGGCTGCCGAGTTTGCCGCAAAGATGCAGGATGCTACCGGAACGGCGTCAGAAGACATGATGGGGCTGTTCGACACTATCCAGAAGGCGTTTTATCTGGGCGTTGACGATACCAACATGTTGTCCTTCTTCACTAAAACCAGTTCTGTTCTGAAGATGGTGAACAAGGACGGTCTTCAGGCTGCACAGAGCCTTGCCCCCATCAGCGTCATGATGGATCAGATGGGGATGAACGGGGAGTCGGCAGGTAATGCCCTGCGAAAAGTTATCCAGTCCGGATTAAGCGTTAAGAAAATCAGGGACGTTAATAAAGTTATGGCCCGCCAGAAACTCGGGGTACAGCTCGATTTTACTGACGGCAAAGGGAGTTTTGGCGGTCTTGATAACATGTTTAAGCAACTGGCAAAGCTGCGAAAATTGACCGACGTTAAGCGAACCGGTGTACTTAAGGCAATATTTGGTGATGATGCCGAAACCCTTCAGGTGGTCAATGCTCTGATCGATAAAGGAAAGGATGGTTACGATCAGATCCAGCAGAAGATGAATAAACAGGCCAGCCTGAATAAACGTGTTCAGGCACAGCTTGGTACGCTGTCCAACCTGTGGGAGGCAATGACGGGGACCGCAACTAACGGTCTTGCAGCTATTGGCGGCGCATTTTCTGGTGACGCTAAAAATATCACGCAATGGCTGGGGGAGTTGGGGGAAAAATTCACGAAGTTTGCGGATGAAAATCCCCGGGTTATTCGCGGCGTCGTCGGGCTTGCTGCCGGTCTTGCGATTCTGAAACTGGGATTGATGGGCGCGGGCGGTGCCATCAGCATTGTCAGCAGGATCATGTCGATGACGCCGATTGGCATGATTGCGACGGCGATAGCCCTGGCTGCGGGATTAATTATCACTAACTGGGATGTTGTCGGACCTTATTTCAAGAAGCTCTGGGAAACCATTGGTCCTTATTTTGAGGCTGGCTGGGAACTCCTTAAGAAAGTTTTTGCCTGGTCGCCGCTGGGGATGGTGATCAATAACTGGGGGCCGGTTGTTAAGTGGTTTCAGGATATGTGGGACAAGCTGAAGCCAATTATTGAGTGGTTTACCGACAGTTCCGGTGACACGGTCGATGCCATTAACTCTGCGCAGTGGGGCGCGGGTGCTTATGATGCTTATGGGACGGGAATACCGGCACGGAGATACACTCCTTATCCGGCGGTGGATCCGGCTCAGGCAAACAACGCCTCCGGTGCCACAGGCCCGAATCCCTTCATGATTAATAAAGCTACCGCGCCAAAAGTTGATGGTGAGATCAAAGTATCATTTATAAATATGCCACCAGGTATGCGGGTTACGGAAACACGCTCCAGTGGCATTGATATAAATCACGATGTTGGCTATACCCGATTTTGGTAGCCAGGATTCCCCTCACATGTATTGCTGGTTGTAAGTCATAAATAGAGTGATAGAATTAATGCACATTTAGAAAAATGTTAATAGGCGAAAAATGAAAGGCTATATCACAGCAAGTGTAATTCTTGGAGTAGCGGCTATTTTTTCATCTCTCATAATCTCTGGCAACATCTCCTTTAAAGATGAACATATTATTCAGTTATCTGGAGGAGCCATAAAACTTGGTGATGTTTATAAAGAAAATAAATTGATAAGTGCAAAGATTATTTTTCCAGATAATCAGGGTGAACAGATTCTTGTTGTCGACGGCAATCCTGAAAACTTTAAGGAGGATTTTCAGGAGAAATTAAATAAAGTAATAAAAACTTTAAATGCGTCAAAGAAAAAAGATGAAGAGAAAGTTAGCCTGGATAATTTGAGTGTTATTGAAGAGTCTAAACTAGAGCTCGTTTCTGCGGTGCGTTACTCTGCTCAGTATGTTCCTATGTTTACTTTGACGCTGGACAAAAAAGAAATTACCATGCCTAAAAATACGGTAATATTTCCATTTGCCAGCGATGAAACAGCTAAGTATTTAAATGAACAACAGCAAAAGTATAAAGATTCGTTGTTTCTGACTCGCTAATTAATAAAATTCATTACAAGGCCACCTTCTAATAGGTGGCTTTTTTATTTTCGGAGTGTATATGACGTGGAAAGACAGGCTTCAGGATGCGTCATTTCGAGGTGTGCCGTTTAAGGTTGAAGAAGAAAGTGCGGGAACCGGTCGCCGTGTGGAAACACATGAATACCCGAACCGCGACAAACCCTATACCGAAGACCTGGGGAAAATCACTTTTCGCCCGTCCATCACGGCTTATGTGGTGGGAGATGACTGCTTTGACCAGCGCGATCGCCTGATTGACGCGCTGAATAAACCCGGTCCCGGCACGCTTGTCCATCCGACATACGGTGAGCTGAAAGTCTGTGTTGACGGGGAAGTTCGGGTCAGCACATCGAAAAGTGAAGGGCGTATTGTCCGCTTTGACCTGAAGTTTGTCGAAGCAGGAGAACTCTCTTACCCCACATCAGGTGCGGCGACGGCGCAGACGCTGATGTCATCCTGTTCTGCACTGGATAACTGCATCAGTGACAGCTTCAGCGGTTTCAGTATCGATGGTGTGGCGGATTTCGTGCAGAACGACGTTATCGGTAATGCCAGCATAATGCTGGGGTATGTTTCTGATGCGATGAAAGTGGTGGATTCTGCCGTATCGGACGCCGCCAGGCTGTTGCAGGGGGATATCTCGGTACTTCTGCCGCCGCCATCGTCAGGCAAAAATTTCGTTGAGCAGGTGCAGAAAATGTGGCGTACCGGGAAACGCCTTTATGGTAACGCCAGCGACCTGGTCACCATGATCAAAACGCTTTCCGGTGTCAGCCTCGGCAGCGATCTGCAACCGCGCGGCGTCTGGAAAACGGACAGTAAAACCACCGCCACGGCGACGCAGCAGCGTAACGTGGTTGCCAGCACCCTTCGTACGACCGCAATCAGCGAAGCGGCGTATGCCGTCACCCGATTGCCTGCGCCAACAACTTCCGCGGTGATGCAGAATGCCACAGTGGGGCAGGCAACAACACCCGCGCAGAGCACTGGCTGGCCTTCCGTCACGCATCCGGCACTGAACAATGCACCGGCGGTGAAAAACACGGTTGACCTGCCGACGTGGGAAGAACTGACTGACATTCGCGACACACTGAATACGGCAATTGATAAGGAGTTGTCCCGTACAACCAGCGATGCGCTGTTTCTGGCGCTGCGCCGGGTGAAAGCAGATCTGAATGCGGATATCAACACGCGCCTTGAACAGTCTGCACGGATCATTCAGCGCACACCGGATGAGGTTTTACCCGCGCTGGTGCTGGCGGCGACCTGGTTTGATAACGCGGCGCGTGACGCGGACATTATCCGGCGTAATGCCATTACGCATCCCGGCTTTGTGCCGGTGATCCCTCTGAAGGTGCCAGTGCAATGAACGACAATGTCACGCTACGGGTAAATGGCCGGGAGTGGAATGGCTGGACATCGGTGCGCATCGGTGCCGGTATTGAACGGCTGGCGCGGGATTTCAGTGTGGAGATCACCCGCCAGTGGCCGGGTGATGAGGGTATTACCACGCTTCAGCCGCGCATTAAAAACGGTTCAAAAGTGGAGGTGCTGATTGGTGATGAGCGGGTGATCACCGGCTGGGTGGAGGCGACGCCCGTTCGTTACGATGCCCGTTCGGTCAGCACCGGTATTGCCGGACGCAGTCTGACTGCTGACCTGATTGACTGTGCAGCCGAACCGACACAGTTTAACGGACGATCACTGGTACAGATTGCGCAGGCGCTTGCTGCGCCCTTCGGCATTGAGGTGGTGAACAGCGGTGCGCCGTCGGGTGTTATTCCTGATGTCCAGCCTGATCACGGTGAAACGGTGATCGAGGTGATTAACAAAATACTCGGTCAGCAGCAGGCGCTGGCTTATGACGACCCGCACGGCAGGCTGGTGATTGGCGGTATTGGCTCAACGCGGGCACATACCGCGCTGGTACTCGGGGAAAACATCCTTTCCTGCGATACGGAGAAGAGTATCCAGGAGCGATTTTCTGTTTACCAGGTGGCGGGGCAGCGTGCCGGAAACGACGATGATTTCGGTGAGGCCACCACCACCGCGCTGCGGGCCCGCACAGAGGACGCATTTATTGCCCGTTACCGTCCGATGTATATCAGGCAGACAGGGCAGGCTACGGGGGCAGGTTGTATTGCCCGTGCGGACTTTGAAGCCCGACAACGGGCGGCGCGGACGGATGAAACCACCTATGTGGTGCAGGGCTGGCGACAGGGTAACGGTACGCTGTGGCAGCCCAACCAGCGGGTGATTGTCTTTGATCCGGTCTGTGGTTTCGACAATACCGAACTGCTTGTTTCGGAAGTCACGTTTACTCAGGACCAGAACGGCACCCTGACGGAAATCCGTGTCGGCCCGCCTGATGCTTATCTGCCTGAACCCGAAGCCCCCGGCGCGCGGAAAAAGAAAAAAGCCAGAGTACAGGAGGACCCGTTCTGATGAGGACGATTGAAGCCATGCAGCGACAACTCCTCGGCCTGATTGGGCGGGCCGTGGTGAAAAGCATCAGTGCCGCCACGAAATGTCAGACCGTGGATGTGTTCCTGATTGCCGGTGAACCCAAAGCCGGGGTTGAACATCTTGAACCCTACGGTTTTACCGCAAGGGCAAACAGCGGTGCGGAAGCGGTGGTGTTGTTTCCGGATGGCGACCGTTCTCATGCGGTGGTTGTTACGGTGTCGGACCGTCGCTACCGCCTGAAAGGGCTGCAGACGGGTGAGGTGGCTGTCTATGACGATCAGGGGCAGTCCGTGACGCTGACCCGGGAGGGGATCGTGGTGGACGGTGCAGGTAAAACGATCACGTTTCGCAATGCACCTGAAGCACGTTTTGAAATGGACCTGGAAGTGACAGGACAGGTGAAAGACCTGTGCGACTCCGGCGGCACCACCATGTCAGCGATGCGGCTTGCCTATAACGGGCATAGTCACAGAGAGAACGGTCAGGGCAGTAACACCGACAAACCGGATAAAGCGATGGAGGCATGATGGAACTGTGGCTGACGGTGAACGGTAAACGCACCTGCGCCAGCGCACCGCTGGATCCGCTGACCCGCGCCGTGGTGATTTCCCTGTTTACCTGGCGGCGGGCGGAGCCTGATGACAACGCCGACGTCCCGATGGGATGGTGGGGGGATACCTGGCCTGCGGTACAGAATGACCGTTACGGCTCCCGACTGTGGCTGCTTCAGCGCAGCAAACTGACCAATCAGCTGGTGCAGACGGTAAGGGGGTATATCCGCGAATGCCTGCAATGGATGATTGATGATGGCGTGGTGTCCCGTATTGATCTGGATATCCGCCGCACCGGGATTAATGAACTGGGTAACAGTATCACTCTCTGGCGTCGTGACGGACCGGTAATGATTTCTTTTGATGATCTGTGGAGTGCGATAACGCATGGCGGACAGTGAATTTCAGCGCCCGACGCTGGCAGAAAATATCAGTATGCTCCGTAACGATTTATTCGCCAGGCTGGACGTCAGCGACACGCTCCGGCGCATGGATGAAGACGTGCGGGCAAAGGTGTATGCGGCGGCGCTGCATACGGTTTACGGTTACATCGATTATCTGGCAATGAACATGCTGCCTGACCTGTGCGATGAGTCCTGGCTGGCGCGACATGCTGCGATGAAACGGTGTCCGCGCAAGGGGGCCACGGCTGCCAGCGGGTATATGCGCTGGGAAGGTGTCAGCGATGGCCTGAAGGTGACTGCCGGGAGCGTGATTCAGCGCGATGACCTGGTTCAGTACACGGCAACTGCTGATGCAACCAGCTCCGGTGGTGTCCTGCGCGTGCCGATCACTTGCTCAAGTGCAGGCGCGGTCGGTAACGCTGACGACGGTACGGCATTAATCCTGGTCACGCCGGTGAATGGTCTGCCGTCTTCCGGTGTTGCAGATACTCTGACTGGCGGATTCGATACTGAAGATCTGGAAACGTGGCGCGCCCGCGTCATTGAGCGGTATTACTGGACGCCGCAGGGCGGGGCTGACGGGGACTATGTCGTCTGGGCTAAAGAAGTGCCCGGCATTACCCGCGCATGGACATACCGTCACTGGATGGGAACGGGAACTGTCGGTGTGATGATTGCCAGCAGTGACCTGATTAATCCCATTCCGGAAGAATCAACGGAAACGGCGGCAAGACAACATATCGGGCCACTGGCCCCGGTGGCAGGCTCTGATTTGTATGTGTTCAGGCCGGTGGCACATACGGTGGATTTTCATATCCGCGTGACGCCGGACACACCGGAAATACGGGCTGCCATCACCGCGGAGTTGCGTTCGTTCCTGCTGCGTGATGGTTATCCGCAGGGAGAACTGAAGGTATCGCGTATCAGTGAGGCGATTTCCGGTGCGAACGGGGAATACAGCCATCAGTTGCTTACACCGGCAGACAATATCTCCATTGCAAAAAATGAACTGGCGGTACTGGGGACGATTTCATGGACGTGACAAACGATGATTACATCCGTCTGTTGTCGGCACTGTTGCCCCCCGGTCCGGCGTGGTCAGCCAGCGATCCGGCGATTGCCGGTGCGGCACCGTCATTAACCCGCGTTCATCAGCGTGCGGATGCCCTGATGCGGGAGCTGGATCCGCGCACCACCACTGAACTGATAAACCGCTGGGAGCGTCTGTGCGGTCTGCCGGATGAATGTATTCCGGCGGGAACGCAGACCCTTCGCCAGCGTCAGCAACGGCTGGATGCGAAGGTTAACCTGGCGGGCGGCATCAACGAGGATTTTTATCTTGCACAGCTTGCTGCCCTGGGCAGATCAGATGCCACCATCACGCGATACGACAAAAGCACTTTCACCTGCTCATCGGCCTGTACTGACGCGGTGAATGCGCCGGAATGGCGGTATTACTGGCAGGTCAACATGCCAGCCACCACCAACTCCACCTGGATGATATGTAGCGATCCCTGTGATTCCGCACTGCGTATCTGGGGTGACACCGTTGTTGAGTGTGTGCTTAACAAACTCTGCCCGTCGCATACCTACGTAATTTTTAAATATCCGGAGTAATCCATGCATCGCATAGACACTAAAACCGCGCAGAAGGATAAGTTCGGCGCGGGTAAGAACGGTTTTACTCGTGGTAACCCCCAGACCGGCACACCTGCCACCGATCTGGATGATGACTACTTTGATATGTTGCAGGAAGAACTCTGCAGCGTGGTGGAGGCATCCGGTGCCAGCCTGGAGAAGGCGCGGCACGACCAGTTGCTTACCGCGCTTCGTGCGCTGCTGTTAAGCCGCAAGAATCCGTTTGGCGATATCAAATCGGATGGCACGGTGAAAACGGCTCTCGAAAACCTTGGTTT
>ERZ1035014.73-NODE-73-length-56502-cov-30.046149_pt1 | contig 56502 bp, 87 predicted proteins | sample MGYA00520620_ERZ1035014 | MGnify/ENA primary metagenome ERZ1035014 (study PRJEB33766, sample SAMN09781744) | gut metagenome | biome: gut microbiome | host: Homo sapiens | place: Madagascar | study: EMG produced TPA metagenomics assembly of the PRJNA485056 data set...
CCTGATTTTTTAGGAGGAAAACATTATGGCTTGCAAAACAAGCTGCAAACTCTGCCCGCACTTGGTCATCAGTCAGGCGGTCACGTTCGCCAATGACACGCTGACAATCAACATCCCTGCTGGCGCATACCAGAATGGAGAGAAGTATTGTCTGGTCATTGCTCAGGCTTTGCCGGACACAACCACCATCAACGCCCCTGTTGTCATTACCATCGGTGCAGGCACGACCGCATACCCGCTGACCGACTGCAACTGTGCTCAGGCAACCGCTGAGAGCATCCACACTCGCACCCGCTACGCTACCCGTGTGGCAACGTCTGCGACCGGCACCGGCACGTTCAAATATCTTGGCTGCTTCTGCCGTTCCCACGCTGGTGCGCCCGCGTCCATTTCTTAAGGAGGTGTAGATTATGGTCAAGACTAATTTTCGCCGCATGATGATGCTCCGCGAACACGACAAAAACCGTGAGCCGGAACGTGACCGCCTTGAGGAAGAGCGTGACCGCAGGGAGCGTGAGATGGAACGCCGTCTGCGTAAGCTGGAAGGTGGCAACGACCGCTATCCCTACTATCCGCAGGAGGAAAACCGCTACATCGACCCTTACCCTATCCCCCGCTATCCTGACGTAGAGAATGGGCGCAGGATGCCGCAAATCGGCTTCTCGCAGAACGGCGACTGGGACAAGCGGTCTGGTCAGTATGAACGTGGCGGCGCAGACAGCCGCTCGATCAGGATGCCACGCCAGCACCTCACCCACGATGAAGCGGAGGAATGGTGCGACAGCATGGTGAACGCTGACGGCACGAAAGGCTGTCACTGGACGCTGGAACAGACACAGGACGTTGCGAAGCAGCGCAACATCACCTGTGACCCGAACGATTTCTGGGCAGTTATGAACATGATGTACTCGGATTATTGTCAGGTCGCAAAGCGTCAGTCTGTTGACACTCCGGGCTTCTACGCTGACATGGCAAAGGCGTTCCTTGAGGACACGGATGCTGTAGACGGCAAGGCATATCTCTACTGGGATTGCATTGCTGATAAGTAAACAGAACCCCTGTGCGGTCGCTGTGACTACACAGGGGTTTATATTTTAGCAAGTTCCAGTATCTCCGATTTTTTGCATTGTACTTTTGATGTTTGGCGTATCCGCTTCCGGCGTTTTGCGTTTGATACCAATAATAGCTTGCGTAATTCCGGCTTTATTTAGCTGGTTTACAGACCTACGGAACACAAAATCAATGTTCACGTTTGCTTTGATTGTTCCGTCATCTTCAAGATAGCAGTTCGGAATCCATACATTCTGATTGCTACCATTGATTTTGAAACGCTTTGCCTTGTAGCAACCGTAGTCCTCTCTTATAATCAATTCAACAGGGATGCCCTTGTAATATTGAGTGCCGGTATTGTACCTTTCAGCGAGTTTCGCCTTTCTCTTAGCTACCTCTGCATCAATTTTGGCTTGTTCCTCTTTGCTTCTGCGCTTGTGTGGTTTGTATGTTCGCATACAGCTCCTTTCTCCCTTGTGTGTTCTTAATAGGTTGCGCAGGGATTATGTCATTTAATATAGTACAATTCCATGTCTGCCTTGTACATATCAAGTTGTCTTTTGCTATCCATAAGCGTATTAAAGCTATACCCTGCCGCAAAAGATACGGCAATAGCCATAATTAAATGCGCCGAAACCCATTTGCCAACAAAGATAAAAGGAATCTGAACTACTACAGCAAAGACATCGAACAAAAGAACGTAAATGCCACGTTTAATAGTTTTCTGCAACCGACTAATGCTTCCTTCGTAAAATTCTTTTGATTTCATCATACGTCAATCCTCCAATTCAGTTATTTTTATCCAATACGAACTTTACAAGCTCTTCGATTTCTTCCAAATTTACGATTATTTCATACCATCCTGCTGAATGTCCTCTATCGTAAGCGTACTCCCAAATTTTCGCCGCTTTCTTTTCCGAAATTCCAAAACCTACGTCTTTTTGAATTGTCTTATAAATCTCTGCGTAGATTTCATCCCTACGCTTCATTTTTTCTTGATTCAGTCGCTTAACTTCATTGTCGTAATCATCGTTATTCTTTTGCGCTTGCTCTTTGTTCCACTTGACTGACTTATCTTCGTCAAACACAAAATTTGATGGAACTCGTTTGAAGCCATAATGCTTGCGTCCCATGTTTTCCATTGCTTCGTATTTCTGCCCAATGTCAATCCACACGTCATTCATCTAAGAAATCCTCCAACTCAATCTTCCCCTCTGCCGCTGCAACCGCCAGAGCGTACACGAACTGTCCAATCGTCATTCCGTGTCGTCTGGCTTCACGGTTGATATACTTGCGCTCCTCTTCGCTCATAAGGATGGTAATGCGCTTGGAACGCTTGCCATCACCGCTTGCAACGCCCTGATGCGATTCCGGCATCGGGATTTTTTTCTTTGTCAAGCCAGCTTCGGCCAGTGCGCCGACAACATCGCCTTGTTCGATAAGACGTTGAACTTCCTTCGCCTGTTTCAGCTTCTTTGGCTTACTTTCGCTTACTACGGCGTTGTTCGGCTGTGTTTTGCTGTCTTTGGCTTGCTTCGGCTTAATACTGCTTAATTGTGCTTCATTAGGCTGTGCATGGCTGTCTGTGGCTTCACTGGGCTTAATCTGCGCTTGTTCGGCTTCGTTCGGCTTTGCTTGGCCTACTTCTTCTTCCTTTGGCTCACTTCGGCTTAATGGCTGTTCCGAAAAAATAGGCTGAAAATCAAACCCGCCCAACAAGCCGGACGTTTTTTTGCTGGTTAATTTCATTTTACATTCTCCATCCGTGCGCCACAGTTAGGGCAATATCTCATTTGTTCAACTTCTGTTTCATATCCACAAACAGAACATTTGTAAGATATAATCAAGTTTTTTGTTCTAATCCACTTCGAGTGCTTGGTTTCTTTCATCATCTTAACGGATTTAATCACGGTTCTTATTGCTTCTATCGCTTCTTCTTGATTCATTCTGTCATACTCACAAATAAACAAATCAAGCCTTTCTAGCAGTTCTTCTTTATCAATCATTCTCATTGTTATCCCCCTCCACAATCATCTGCGCCAACGCCTTGAAATCTTCTGCGCTGGTACTCTTTGCCGTATCACCGCTAAACAGGCTGTGCCGCTCTGCCTGTGCCTTACGAACGCCCATAGACGGCCTAATCTTCACGTCTAACAGTGTTGTACCCATGCTCTGTGCAATCACAGGGAGCTGCTCCACAACCTCTTTGGATAGGTTCTCACGGCTCTTGTACTGGTTCAGAAGCAGACCTTCAATCTTCAAAGTCGGATTGAAATATCTGCGAACATCGCCGATGGTCTGCGAAAGCTGGCTCAAACCAGCTAGTGCGTAACGGTCGGCCGTGATGGGCACGATGATGCTGTTGGCGGCGATCAGAGCGTTTACAAGCGCAAGACCGAGCTGCGGGGGAGTGTCCAGCACAATGTAATCATACCGCTCAGATACGCTTTCAAGGGCTTCTCGCAGCCGGAAGTTCTTACCAATGTCCCGGACAAGCTGTTCGTCAATGTCCTTCATTGCATTGTCAGACGGCAGAATGTCACCAGCTTCACAGTGTTGGATTCCTTCTTCGACCGTGCCTTGCCGGGTCATCACGTCAAACAGGGTGCATACGTCCTCTGTTTGTGCGCCGTAAGTGTCCGTTGCGTTGCACTGGGCATCGCAGTCCACCAGCAGGACTTTCTTTCCAAGCAACTGCAACGCACCAGCCAGACAGGTGCTTGTGGTAGTCTTTCCTGTGCCGCCCTTCTGGTTGGCGACAGCTATGATTTTTGCCATTTTATCACTCTTTCTTTATTCGTATATCGGCATTTCTGCCCACGCTACCGCTCTTGCAATAAAGCAAGCGTCTGAAGAAATGTTCAACCTTTGAAACGATGTGTTTACAAACTCGCCTTTTTCAATAAACGCTGCAACTGTGTTTTTTGCCGTTATAGATTCATCTTTCAGATAGGTTGTTTTTACAGAGCACAAAAACCGACCTTTCGTTCTTTCAATGATTTCTGGTGTTGGCATCCCATCATCTTTAACAGAATACCACACAATTTCCTGTTTCTTCATACCGCTCCTTTCTGCATAATGCGCTACATCCGACTACTTCAAAAAGCTATCGTCAAACGTAGCATAATCGTCAAGGTCTGATTCTTTCAAAATTGAGTACATATAAGCGCCGGGGTCTTTTTCAATCTTATCAAGCCGTTCGCTGACAAGAATCCTGTATGCGTTCTCAATGATGTTCACAACAGCTTCCTTTTTCTTGTTGGGTTTGATGTTCGGATACTTCTCCGGCAATCTCTTTGCCACCAGCTTTGCGGTCAAGATACACTGGCTTTTAGACATATCCGGCGCAATAGATGCCCAATCCACATCCTCGTATGCGCCGCTGCGGGGCTTTCTGGCAGGTCGTTGGCTCTTTGGAACATCTTTTAGCTCTACGCTTTCAACCTCGTTAGCTTCCACGTCTATGACCGGCTCATTAAACTTGAAAGCTACATTGAACTTCACAGCAACCGCATTGCGACCTCTCATGACCTTGTTATATTCAACGCACAGGTCTGATACTTCGTTTATTTCGGCTACCGCAATATCAATGACACGCCGCCTAAGATGCTTGAACTCTTGATAGCTAGGTTCTCTTGCACCAAGCTGTTCTCTTAATCTATCCAACGCAATTTCGGGCTGGCTCACGCCACGTCCGATGAACTCTCGGAGAATTGAATACAGCAAAATGCTATACTGAGATTTCATATTCGCCGTGTAGCGCAAACGATACTTGACATATCCACGCTCTGCAATGTCGAAGAAAACAGGTTGTAGAAGTGGGTTACAACACAACGACACAGTAATGTTCATCAAACTAGGTTCAAAATTTACAGTTGCTCTGCTGAACAGGGGATACAGGTCAAACGAGCCTGAACCGTCACCTCTAGGAACTTCAACAGAGTTGTCAATGAAATGCTTAACCTGTGCTTTCAAATTCCTAGAGTTGATTTTTAACCCTAAAAATTCGCAATATTCTTGTAACGTAAACTGAACCGTTGAAGTTTCGGGGTCTCTCGGATTGATACGGCTAAGATACACTTCAAGCAACCGAAGTTCTCCTGCTGTATAGTCAGTGAACTTTGCCCAAACAAGCTGTCTGCTTTTTTCAACCAAGTTCCCGCCTTTAATATCAGACAATCTTATCACGCCTCCTCTCGTATAAGAGTATATCACAAACAGGTGTACAAATCAATAGCAAGTGTACACCTGTTTCCATTTTTTGTACACCTAACCGTCCACATTTCGTACACCTATTTCCACAATCCGTACACCTATATCCATTTTTTGTACACCTCTTTACATTATATAAAACAAGACTATTAACAAGATTATAAAATAACTTCTACTAATAGCAGAAGAAGAAAATTTTCCACAAAATCTTTTCTTTCTCTATTGAAAAGTGGAAAACACAAAGCGAATATCGCTAAATAAACAGATGCTTAACATCCGAAAGGTTGAAACGCTTAACGGTTAGATTTACCTAACGTGTACAAAAAGTGGATGAAAAACTTTCAATTCAATGTTATGGGGGACAGATTGACAAACCGACCAATCACAGGCAATAGATTAACGATAATTCGTTATTTATTCCGCGCGAATGTTGTCGATTTACAGCCTATGGGGGACAGATTGACAAGGCGAATTTGCCCGATAGGTGTACAAAAAGTGGATGAACGTGGACAAAATGTTCTTCAAAAAATGCGATAATTCGACAATCAGCCAGTTATATTATTGGGATTCACGGTATAGGAATCGTTGGACTTCATGGCTGCTTCCGTTCCAGCATCCTGCGCCTGATAGAGAATCTCCATCTTTGGAGCAGTTCCGTTCGGGTCTGGGTCTGTTCCGGTAGCCTGTGCCATTTCATAGCTACCGGACACTATCCGGCAGACAGTGACCCTGTCCTTCAACGGCGTGTGGAGGTTTGCCAGAATCTCCGTCAGCACGCCGATGTGGTCTGAGCCGTGATCTCCGTACCGGATGTACAGCAAGGCATCTATCTCATAGGAGGAACACTCCATCATAGCATCTATGAGAATCTGACGTTTTCTCATATCGGAAAGGTCATCTTCAAGATGCTCCAGCAGTCCCGGATGAATGCAAGCGTCCATGTATCGAGCCGCCGATACGCCGCAGCAGGTGAACCAACGCATAGCCATCGGAAGGGAAATAGCTGCCAGACCTTGCTCCCAGTTTGCGATCGTGCCACGATTTACGCCCATTCGTGCTGCCAACTTCTGCTGGCTCAGATCGGAGCGCATTCGCGCCAACTCCAATGCTTTGGCTGTTCTTACTAAATATTCATCCATAAATTCCCACCCTTTCAACAAAATCCGGCAAAACTGCTGGATTCGACAAACAAAAAAATGGAAAAAGCTGCTATGGAGAACCAACAGCAGCCTGTGTTATAACTGTACCATCGAAAAAACAATCAAAACAGGAGGTAACAATATGATTATCATTGACGGAATGCCCGCATCTGAACCGAACGAAAACAAAACGCCAAAACCGTGGGAGGGTTAGTGTATGAACCAGATTGACACTATGCTCATTCCCTATGCTCGCCAGACCGCCTTAAAGCTGGTCTACAACCTCGCAAACAACGATGCTGATAGGTTTGCTTATGAAGAAGCAAAAAACGTTCTTGAGCGCGCCGTAGCCGCCTTAGACGATGGGCGCGACCCGGCAGACAGCATCGAACGCATTGACGGACAGCTCGTAGAGTTGTAATTGGAGGAAAGATGGATTTTACAAACGGATTCTATAAAACCGAAAACCCTGTCGTTTTTGAAGAAGTAAAAACCTTCCTTCAGTCAATGGAACGGCGTGGAGCAACCGTGAAAGACTTAGACGATGCCATTGTGCAGCTAAACAATGTTTCGCACAGCATCAGCACAAACGCTCTCGTCAAAGCAGACGTTCTGGACAATCTGCCTGAAAACCCCTTTCGTTCCATGCTCAACGGAATGTTACAAAGCAAAGGGTAACTTAAACTTAATGTGGCTCTTAATCATTGTCATTGCAATTTTTGGCTTCCCTGATGTGAAGTAATGGATACGAAGAAATCGTTCAATTTTTACGAAGTTGTTAAAAATACATTGAATTGACAACTAGAAGATGTATAATCGTATCAAATAAACATCTGCACTTACCGATCGGGAGGATATGCCACAATGAGTGAACAGGAAAGAGCTAAGATTGACCGATTTATTGCATGGCTGCTGGAACACCCTGAAAAGATTCCAGAAGCAGAACAAGCGCTAGACCTAGAATAACAGAAAACCCCCTTGCGCAGAGCTACACCAGCCCGGCACAAGGGGTTCTTTTATTTTACCGGGCATGAACGTTACATCTTCTCGATCAGGTTCATCAGCGCTTCACGCTGCTCCTTCGGCATAGATTCAAGTTTTCTTCTAATCCGCTCCACTGCTGCATCGACTTCACTTTGCGGCTGCTGGGGCAAGTTTTCTTTTTGGTCGCCAGAAACCAAAACATCTACGCTTGTTCCAAAATAAGAAGCTATCTTATTAAGCGTTTCGTATTTCAAGCTTTGCTTTCTACCGTTTTTCAAATCGGTCAGAGACCCACGGCTTGCACCCGATTCCTTGCACATTGTGGTCACATTTACTCCGCGCTGCTTGCAGAGTTTTTCAATATTTTCGTACAAGTTTGCCATAATTCCAGTCCTCGCATTGTAAGGTTTGCTGAAATTACGCGAACGCTTAAAAAAAGCCTTGCATTTTACGCGAAAGCGTATTATACTAAGACCGTACCGCGAAGGCGTAATGTATGATTTCTAGCAGCTTCATTATATTACACTTATGCGTAAAAATCAATAGCCGGAGGTGAAATAATGGCTAAAAAAAAGCCTCTGTGTGACTTTGGCAAAAAAATCGAGATTGCTCTTATCCAAAAAGACAAGACCAATGACTGGTTGATTGAAAAAGTCAAGGAGGACACCGGACGATATTTTGACCGTTCTTATCTTTTTAAGGTTAAGACAGGAAAGCTGGAAACGCCTGGCATCAAGAAAAGCATCTGCCGGATTTTGAATATTCAGGATTCAGCAGGTTGAGAAAGGAGAAAAAATGAATCAGATCATCACCTTGAAAGTAGACCTTGAGCACCCGGACGATGCGCACTACGCCATCGACAAGGCTGCGGAAGCCTACGAAGGAAGCAAAAAGCGCTGGGATGCCTTTGAAATCAACGAAGCCAAAAGCAAAGCACGAGACATTTTGTACAGCCTGTGCAATGAAGATTACAGCATAATCTGGACGGTAACAGATGGCGCTGTCGGCCTGAATATCTGGACAAATTTCAAGGAGCCTTGCGTTGGTCAGTGCTATATGCCAAAAGAAAGCCTGTACGACATTTGGGTCGAAAAGCTGGTTGCGCTGTGCATCGCCACAGGTCAGGAAGTCCCGAAGTTCATCACAGATAAGGCTGGTGAGTGCTGGTGACGTATTTTTACAAAGCACCGAACCGGAAGCGCAGGTTGAAACTTGCAATGGCGGAGGGCGTGTCAAAAAACGATGCCAACAAGGTGCTGTGGATGGAGAAAATGCTGAACCAGTGCTTTGAACGTCACAATCGGGAAGCCAGGCTGAAGGAGATGCAGCATGGAAATTAAATACTGCGAGCGCTGTGGCATCCTACTTGGCGCAGTCAACCCTACAAAAAAATATTGCTCAGATTGTAAAAGGGAAGTTTTACTGGAACGAAAGAGAGCAAGACGAAAAGCATTGAGTGAAAGCCATAGATTTGTACCAGTAAAAACCACTTGTCAATGGTGCGGAGAGCCAATGATTAAAACGTCTGCGGCTCAAAAGTATCATAAAGAATGTGCAAGAGACGCCGCTTTTGCAAGCATTGCAGAAAATCAAAAAATAAGAAGAGAACGAAATCTGAATAAGAAAGCATTGGAAGAAAAAAAGATTCCATCCGTAGGGCAAGTTCAAGCACTTGCTGATAAAATGGGCAAGCATTACGGTGAAGTGTCGAGAATGCTTGCAACAGGGGAACTGACTTATAAATGGTAAATACTACGGTCAGCGGGAAATTCGCTGGCACAGCCGTGAAAAGGAAAGGCTGAAAAACATTCAAAAACGAAAGGAGAAAAATGAAAGCACTTGTAGAAATCGCCATGATGGGTGGCGTAGCGCTTGCGGTGGTTCTGGCGACGTTTTTTTTGAACTTCTGGTTGATGCATCAAATTATGCTTCTGATTGGAACTAAAGGAGCGTGGCTCGTCATCTGCATTGCAGCAATTATGGTATCTGCTTGGATTTTGAGCTTTGGTAGTAAAAGTGGTGAAAAGAATGAAACTGGAAGCCGCTCTTGAAGAACGCGATATGAAGGCATCAGAGCTTATCCGCAAAAGCGGTGTGTCAGCTCCAACGATATACAACATTACAAGTCCGAATAAAGTTCCGTACAAAACGGGCGTTAAGGCTGATACGCTTGCAAAAATAGCTCAAGTACTAAACGCGGTAGTTGTGATTGATGCAAGTAAACCGTTTTTATTCGACATTATTCTGAAGGGAACGAAACAATGAAAATTGCCAAAGCTTATGCGGCTACATCTGTTGGGATCATAATCGGAATTGTAGCCGTCATGTATGTTGGAAGCCCTATGAAGGAATGGAGCTTTTTATCATTGCTGGCGAGAATTTTTATTTCGATTGCATTATTTGCGCTTGCACTTATTTTGTGTGATTTTGGCTGGCGAATGTACAACGATGCCATTGATGAACCGAAAGTGAAAAAGATAAAGCGTGTTCCTACTCACACGAATAAATGGAGGGATGCACGATGAAATGCCAGATCTGCGGTAGCGACAATATTACAACGGTTGACAGCCGGTCAGGCGATGACAGCGTGGTTCGCCGCAAGAAGTGCCTTGCCTGTAACCATCGGTGGTCTACCATCGAGATTGACAAAGACCAGTGGTACAGTGCGTTGCAAATCAAAGAGCATCGAAAGAGAGGGCGACCAAAAGATGATTAACCTTGACAGATTCGGTGGTGTGACCGAGCCGGAGGATGGCGTGTACTTCCTGACCCGTGAGCAGGAAGCAGAAGCCAGAGAAGCAGACCGTCAGGAAGAGATTAAGGACTTGCAGTCTGAAATCGAGGACAGGGAAGCGGAACTGAAAGAAATGCACGCACGGCTGGCAGAACTGATAGCTGGCTGATTTTTGTACAGCCAAGTTAAGCCAAAGTAAGAACAATGAAGCCAAGAAAGGAAAGAGAAAATGGCAGTATTAGTAATGGTCTACGGTCATTCCGGTAGCGGTAAGTCCGCTTCACTTCGGAATTTTGACCCGGAACAGGTTGCGGTTATCAACGTGCTTGGCAAGCCGCTTCCGTTCCGTAGCAACATGAAAACCTATATCACCAACGACTACGGAAAAATTGATGCCGCAATCCACAGCACCAAGCGTAAGTCCATCGTCATTGACGATGCCACCTACCTTATGACCTGCGAGTTTATGCGAAACGCAAAGGCCGCCGGATACCAGAAGTTTACCGACATGGCAGCCAACTTTAACGCTCTGCTGATGCGGGCAAAGGAACTGCCGGATGATGTTGTGGTCTACTTTTTCGGGCATAGCGAATACGGAGAAAACGGTGGAGAAAAATTCAAGACTGTTGGGAAAATGTTAGACGAAAAAGTCTGTATCGAAGGGTACTTCACCATCGTTCTGAAAACCGTTGTGCAGGATGGACGATACCTGTTTAGTACTCGCAATGATGGGATGGACACCGTGAAAACCCCGCTTGGGATGTTCAACGATGCGCTGATCGAGAACGACCTCGCCGTCGTAGACAAGACCATCCGTGAGTATTACAACATCCCGGTTCAGCCGGAGAACAAAGGAGAGTAACAGATGAAGAACATCAACTGGAATGACGTGCAGGAAGCCACCGAGCGCCGTGACTTGCCTGTTGGCGGCTACGTTGCCGGTATCTGCAAGGCAACGGATGAACCTGCAAAAGAGCGCCTGAGCATCGAGTGGGAAGTCGCAGAGGGCGAGTTCAAGGGCTACTGGCGCGAGCAGACCGCTTCTCTTATTGAGCGCGGCAAGCTGAATCCGGGTGAATGGGCATGGGGCGGCAAGACCATCAAGAGCTACAAAGAGAAGGCGCTGCCCTTCTTTAAGGGCTTCATCACCGCTGTGGAGCAGTCCAATCCGGGCTACAAATTCAACAACGATGAAAAGACCCTGCGCGGAAAGCTGGTCGGCGTGGTTCTTCGTGAGGAAGAGTATATGGGCAACGATGGCAACATCAAGACCAAGCTTGTTGTTGACCGCTTTACCAGCGTGGACAAGATTCGTTCCGGCGATTATGAGGTCAGACCGAAGAAAACGCTGGCTGGTGGGGCTGGTTCTGGCTATTCGCAGGGCGGGAACGATGACTTTTCCGTGATTGAGGGCAGCACGGATGACCTGCCGTTCTGACCTGTAAAGCGTTGACCACCTACCTTATATAAGAGCTACGCTATCTGGCTGGACGGGCGTTTGGAAAAATGAAACACTTGGGCGACATCACAAAGATTCACGGCGACAAGATAGAGCCGGTGGACTGCATCACGTTCGGGAGCCCGTGTCAAGATTTGTCAATTGCGGGACGCAGAGCGGGACTTGCTGGAGAACGCTCAGGGCTGTTTATGGAAGCGGTTCGGGTCATAAAAGAAATGAGGTTAAGCACAAATGGACTGTATCCAACTTTCGCTGTTTGGGAAAACGTACCCGGAGCATTCAGTTCCAACGGAGGAAAAGATTTCAGAGCCGTGCTGGAAGAACTTGCCCGCGTGGAACAGCCAGACGTTTCAATTCCTCGACCTTCGGGTAGGGGAGGCAGATGGAGCAAAGCCGGAGCAATCGCCGGAAACGGGTGGTCTCTGGCGTGGAGACAGCTCGATGCTCAATATTGGGGAGTCCCCCAACGCCGAAAGAGAATCGCTCTTGTCGCAGATTTTGGAGGACAACGTGCCGCAGAAATATTATTTGAGCGCACGAGCCTGCCAGGGAATCCTGACGAGAGCATCCAGACGTGGCAAGCTATTACCAAATCTTCTGAAGATTGCACTTCTGGAAATGATCGAATGGTGGAACACGTAACCCCAATAAACACGCAAATTGCGATAAGATACAAGGCGTTAGGAGAGCGGACTGGTCTGGGAATTGGGCAAGAAAATGACCCGGCATATACGCTACAAGCTGGACATGAACATGGAGTTTGCTACTGCATCGCAGGAAACGTTATTGACCGTTTTGAAACAGCTGGCGCAAACGGACTAGGCGTAAAGGAAAACCAAAGTTACACATTGAACACGGCTGACCGTCCAGCGATAGCATATTCTATCAATCCGCTGGCCAGTAACAGCATGAAGTCAGCGAATCCGCACAGCGGATTTAACGAAACGAATGTGAGCCGAACGTTGGACTGCTCTGACCAAAACCCTGCAAAGAATCAAGGGGGATTGGCAATAGTTCAGGCTTCCGTTTTTGATGCTCGTGGAAACGGTGATGGAAACATCGTGCCGACAATCACGGGCGACCACGAAAACAGAATCACAGACTACACGGCTATTGCAATCGAACGTCAGACCTTCAACGAACAGTCCTTTAGTCACTACAAGGAAAGCGACAAATACTCAACCTTGAAAGCAAAAGCTGGGAACATCGGCAATGGCAGCGAGTGCCTGATTGCAGAGAAAACCATCCGTTGGATTGTTCGCCGATTGACCCCTGTTGAATGCGAACGGCTACAAGGATTTCCTGACGATTACACCAACATTGGCGATTGGACAGACAGCAAGGGCAAGAAACACAAGTACGCTGACAGTCCACGGTACAAGGCTCTGGGCAACTCAATCGCTTTGCCACAATGGTTTTGGCTGGTGCAGAGAATGCGCCCTTACCTAAAAGAAAAGCCTACGTTGGGTAGCTTGTTCGATGGTCTTGGCGGTTTCCCTCTGGTTTGGCAAAGAGCATACGGCGATGGAACCGCACGGTGGGCAAGTGAAATCGAAGAGTTCCCGATGGCTGTAACAAAAAGGAGATTTGGCGAAGAATGATTACCTGTTGTCTCAACTGCACATCACGCCACCAAGCTTGCCACGACACCTGCGAGAAGTACAAGGCAGAGAAGAAAGACTTTGAGGAGCGCAAGGCATTCGTGTATGAGCTGAACCACAGCCAGAGCGTGTACCACCGTGACTACGAAGACAAGCACCGGGAACGTGGCAAGAAGCGGTTTCTCGGAAGTGAATTTAGAGGTGAACGAGGATGAGCAAAGCAGTACTTATTAGCATCAACCCTGAATGGTGCGACCTCATTTTAAGAGGTGACAAAACAGCGGAAGTTCGCAAGACGAAACCGAAGTTGGAAACGCCGTTCAAGGTGTACATCTATTGCACAAAAGCTCCTAAATGGTTGAAAATCGCAAGCCACGAATGGGAGCAAAGAAGCGGAAAAGTCGTAGGCGAGTTCATCTGCGACAAGATTTGGGAACTCGCTCCGCTGAACAAAGCACCTGATGATTTTGAAAAAATGGCTTGTTTGGATAGGGATGAAATTGTTCGCTATCTGAATAAAATTCATGGTTTCGGATGGCACATTTCCGCTGTGAAAGTTTATGAAAATCCACGTTCGCTGACTGACTTTATACCGAATTGCAGATTTGGCGAAGATGGAGAATGCGAATATCGCCGTGTTTATTGCCAATATCAAAATTATGACTATAACCCGGACGGAATGGTCAATGTTGCGTGCTGCGATAAACGAGTTCAGAAAGCACCTCATAGCTGGTGCTATATTGAAGGACTTAACCCATGAACACCGGCAAACAGTTTGAAGCAGACTTCAAGGAATCCGTCCCATCCGATGCGTGGTGCTACCGCCTGAAAGACAGTGCCGCCACCTACTACGGCGGCAACGAGAACCTGTCCTTTTCCATCGACAACATTTGTGACTTCCTTGTGTACCGTTACCCAATGAACCACCTGTTTGAGTTAAAGACCATCGAAACGCCATCTATCCCTCTGGAAAAGGTGTTCGGCAAGTACGACAAGGCAAAGTGCAAGTACCGCAAGGAAAAGCACATCACTGATATGGTGGAAGCAATGGGGTACAGCGGTCAGACCGCCCATGTGATAGTCAATTACAGAGCAGTCAACCGCACCTTTGCAATCCCTGCCAGCAAGGTTCTGGCGTTTCGTTACAACGAGAGTCGCAAGAGCATCCCTTGGCAGTGGGCAGAGCAAGAGGGGATAGAGGTCAAAGCAAAAAGGCTGCGTGTCCATTGGCGATACGATGTTGATGGACTGCTAAAGAGATTGGAGAAAGAAAATGACAATGGTATGTGATAGGTGCGGTGAAGCGTTTCTACTTTCCAACGATGTGAAATTCATGACACCGTTTAATGACGAACTTGACCGATTTGAAAGCAATTCTATTGTAAAGTGCCTTGCTGGCGATGATAAAGGAATTTACTCAATAAGAGATGAAACCGTTGTCCTTTGCCCCTCTTGCATGGCAAAGCTGAACGACTGGCTGAAAGGAGAACAGAAGTGAGCAAGAAAGTTTCAGACATCCTGCCCAAAACGGAAATCTTGGCGCAGTTGGCAGAAGAAGCATCTAAGTTAGCACTGGTTGTGTTGGAGCTACGCCGCTCGCTGGATGGCACGAATCCGACACCGAAAAGTGTTGAGGAATGCGAAGAAAATCTGCTAGAGGCACTAGCAGACATTAAAGTTGCGTTTACGGTCTATTTGTCTGATTCAAAACCGTGCATTAAGGCAAGGGTTTCAGAGGAAATCAATAAAACCGCTGAGATAAAGCTTGATTGGTGGCTCTCTCGTCTTGAAGCAAAGGAGCAGTTGGATGAATAAGTACGGAGACTGCCCGGTGTGTGGCAAGAAGATGGAGGACTAACGATGTACGATTGCTCAAAATGCCCAGCACGTCAGAGCTGCATTGCGGCAGCGCAGCCGGGTTCCGTTTACTGCGTGACTAAGCTGATGCAAACCGGTGCGTCAAAGGCAGACATGGAATCTGCCACGCCACAGCAGTTCCCGAACTTCTGCCCCTACTGCGGGAGGCCGCTGCGCATCATCGGAAACGAGCGATTTTGCAATAACTTGCGCTGCCTGAACCGATACCAGCCGATGGGACGGTGACAGGTACTGGGAGATGATCAGGCAGTTCAAGAACGAAGACATGACCCCTGACGAGTTTGCGGATTACATCACAGCAAAGTCGGAACAGGTCGAAAAAGAGTTGAGAGAAAGGTGGAGTTAATGTTTGAGTTTGCAACCCGCTGGCTGGTCTGCCTAGTCCTGCTAGCGGTAGTGGTTCAGTCCGAACGGACAATCAAAGACACGGCAGACAACCTGTTTGAGGAACGGCAGGCAATGCTTGTCTGGCTGTTCGCCAACGTGTGTCTGGTCGTTTGCACGGCTGTTGCGATGGGGTGGAAATAATGGACAACGAACTTTACTGCCCAATGAAGATGACCAGCAATCCGCTTGGTCGGTGCGTCTGCGAGAAAGAGAAGTGCGCTTGGTGGCGACAGTTGTCCAACTGCTGCTCTATCTGGTTGATTGCAACCGAGCTGGATAAAATCGAAACGAAGATGAAGAGGTGAGGGTATGGAAGAACGTACAGAGTTAAAGCACGGATATTGGAAACTTTCTCCAGATGCTTATTATATGGACACAATGTCAGAAGAACGAGAATTAAAAGCTTATGTGACAGCAAAATGCTCGTTGTGTGGAGAACATCATCCAAATAATTATACAGTGTGGTCGAAAACTTTATACGCGCCGGATGGTAAAGAATACACATACGAATGGAATATAGAGGAAGAAAAAGAAAACATTCTAAAAGAAGCAATAGAAAATCGTCGTAATTATGCGAACTATTGCCCGAACTGCGGTGCAAGAATGGATTTGAAACAGAAATAAAGAGGTGATAACTCTTGGCAACACCCCCGAAGCGTGGTCGTGGCAGACCGCCGCTGACCGAAGCTGAAAAGAAAAAGCGTGAGAAGCGAGCGCAAAAGGCGAAAGAAGAAGCCGCTGCAAAGCGTGAGAAAGCGCGTGAGAAGAAGCGAATACAGAACCTGAACAAGAACAAGAGCATCCGATCACAGGTCAGCAAGAAGGTAAAGGAGCAACAGGCGTTGGCTATCGAGAAGTCAAAGATGATGAACACGGGCGATTTGCAGTCAAGAATCGGCGATGAAGAAGACAAGAAGGTCATCGGCATGATTGCAGCCAAGTACTTTGGCGACCTTCCGAGCGTGGACATGAACAACCCGATTGAAGTGCAGCAACGCCTTGACTTCTTCTTTGACGCTTGCATCGAAGCCAGAATCTCCCCTGTGGTGGAATGGATTGCACTGGTGCTGGGCATCGAATGGGTGAGCCTGAAACAGATTATGGCTGGCAAACGCCGTGATGATAGCTTGCAGCAGAAGTACATCCTCAAGCTGATTCTGCAAATGCAGTCCATGTGGGCATACAACGGTATGTACGGTCAGGAGAACCCTGCCGAGTGGATTTTCCGAGCTAAAAACTATTTCGGCATGAAAGACAACGTGGAAGTTACCGTTGCGCCGCCTGAGCAGCCGTTGGGCGATGCCCAGAGCGCAGAACAGCTTGCTCAGAAGTATCAGACGGCTTTGCCGAAAGGAATTGACGTGGAGTACAGAGAGGTGACGGAAAAGTGAAAGAACTCATTGCTTTCTTTTTATTATCTTGGTCGGTCGCCTTTTTGATTATCAACAATTTTAACAATAAGGAGTAAAACATGAAAAAAGTAGCAACTATTATTTCTTCTGTGGTAGCAGCATTTTTTGTTGCAGTGGTTCTTTTGCTGTGTTTGGAGAGAGTGCCTGTTGGTTATGTTGGAGTTGTTTATTCGGCACGAGGTGTTGAGCAGAACACCTTGTCGCAGGGCTGGCACTTTCTTTCTCCCATGAAGCACGTTAGCAAGTTTCCTATCAGTCAGCAGCAGCTTATTTTTTCGGATGACCCGGCAGATTATAACGCAAAAGAACACGCAGACTGGCATATTGATGCTCCTGCAAGCGGTGGAATGGTTGGAGTAAACCTTACCGTAAATTACAATTTCATTCCAGACCGTGTTGTTGAGCTTTACAGCCGTTTCAACGGAATGGATGGCGAAACGCTTGTAGAAAGCCGCATCCAGAACAGCATTATCGCCTACGTCAAGGAGGTAACGCCCCAGTTTTCTGTAATGGATATTTATTCTGAAAAGAAAACGGAAGTAAACAACGCAATCACAAATTATTTGAACGAAAAGCTTACCAATGAATACGGAATCAACGTTTCAAGCGCCCTTGTGATTGACGTAGAGCTGGATGATACCCTGACCGAAAAGATTAGAGCGAAAGAACAAGCAAAACAGGACGCTGAAATCGCTGAGCTGAACAAGCAGACTGCTCTTGCACAGGCTGAGACGGACAAGGTGAAGGCTCAGACGGAAGCTGATGTGAAAGTGATTGAAGCACAGGCAGAAGCAGAATCGAATCGTATCGTGTCGGAATCCATCACTCCCGAATTGATTCAGATGAAAGAAGCTGAAGCCAGACTGAAGCATGGATGGGTTACTGTCAATGGGGCAGATACAGTCGTAACAAAAGCTGATTGATGGGGAACATAAAGAAAAAAAACATGACTAACGGCGATTTTATCCGCTCCATGACGGACGAGGACATTAGAGAAAACTTTACGCGGGGCATCTGCGAGCTTATCAAGCATCGAGACCCAGAGCGTTGCCAGAACCGTGAGCATTGCTTTCATTGCGTCAAGGACTGGCTGAAAGAGAAAAACAAAATCATGGTGAGGGCTGACCAATGGAAAAACTGATTGATTTCTCAGACCCGTGCCTACAAACGTTCTTGCCTGTCTTATTGCAAGACCACACGACAGGCAAGAACATCATCTGGGCAACAGACCCGCCGCCTGAACTGGGCGTGGGCTTTGCAGATGAAATCACACTGGAACAGCTGGACAGGGTTCAGCTTGTCCCTCGTGTGCAGAAACGGCTTGCAGACCAGAAGAAGCGCACCAGCAAGAAAGCAGAAGTGTTTACGCCAACATGGGTTTGTAAGAAGATGACAGACGTTGCCGAAAGCGACTTGAAAGGCGAGGACTGGAAGGAGTACATCAACAAGACTTGCCTTGAAGTCACCTGTGGAGAAGCGCCGTTCCTGACAAGCCGATACGATACCACAACAGGGCAGATGATTGCTGTGCCGGACAGAATCGGTCTGCTGGATAGGAAGCTGAATGTTCTGGCGGAACAGTTCCATGACTACGATATGTGGGTGTGCTGGGCAATCAGTGCCTACGCATCGACATACGGATATGAGTGGCAGGGAGACAACCTCTTGCTGGCACGGTGCAACCTGTTCCTAGCGCTGATCGAAAATTTTAGGTATCGGTTTGATGCTGAAAAGCTAGAAATTGGCTTCATGCCCATTTTTCTTGACTGCATCGCAGACACTATCTCGTGGAACGTCTGGCAGATGGATGGTCTGAAAAAGACCATTCCCGGCACAGACATTCCATGCAAAATCAAAGACTGGAAAGCTGACAAGGAAATCCTGTTTAAGGATGTTGGGGAGGAGAAATAAAATGAGTGATTCCGTAGAATATGCAAAATCAGAACTTGCACGTATTACGAAAGACGGAGACAGGTTGCAGGATGTAATCAATAAGAATATCCTTGACATCGTTGAACTTTTCTCAAGTCAAGGACACAGCGGATTTACCGCAGGATATTCAATGTCTATTCTGGAACGACTTTTGCGCTTCAAGCCGATTACTCCGCTGACTGGCGAAGATGATGAATGGGCTGATGTATCGCATGAAATGGGGCAGAAGCATTTCCAAAACAAACGATGCTCAAGTGTGTTCAAGACGGTTGACGAGAAAGGCAACATGATTGAAGCGTACGACATTGACGCAATCGCTTATTCTGACAACGGTGGTCTTACGTGGTATACAAGTAGCCGCTTTCTCAAAAACGTGACGTTTCCCTATGAGCCACCTACGCACCCGGAAAAAATCTATATCGAATACACGGAAGATGTTCCGCTTGGTTGGTCTGGCGACAAGTATGAGATTATCACTGACGATAAAGAGCGTATCGAAGCATTGAGGGCTAAGATGCAGAAGAAATTTGAAGAAAAGGAGAACTAATGCAAACTGACAGAGGAATCTACCATAAGCGAGTATGTGACCGCTGCGGAGCGGTTCTGGGCGGTAGGATGATGAATCCTGACGAATACTTCAAGGACTGGGCGTGGCGCAGAGACACGGGCGACCTATGCCCGGAGTGCTATGAGGAGTATAAGCGAGTGATAGGGCGGTTCAATGCCAACAGAAGGAGAAAGAGAGGGGAGAGATAATGGATGTTTACTGCACCACAGAACATTGCTCTTGCATTGGAATCAAGCAGTTTTCTGCTGGTAAGGCTATCCGATTCACAGCAGAATCCTGCAAGAACAAATCTGAGCCGTCCTGTGGCTCTTGCAAATGGTACGCAGAGCCAGAGGGTGTGTGTGTGAACGACCAGTCAGAACACGTTGCAGACTTCGTGTGGGACGAACGTGGATGCAAGGAATGGGAGAAAAAAGAAAATGAGCTATGATATTTCACTGTGCGATCCTGTGACGCATGAAACGCTTAGAGCGGATAGCGCACATTTTATCTCAGGCGGTATGAGAGCTATCGGTGGAACAACAGAACTGTGGCTCAATATCACATGGAACTATGCGGACTTTTACTACCGTAAAGATGTGTTTGGAGAAAACGGCATCCGTTCCATTTACGGCAAAACAGGAGCTGAAAGCATCCCGATGTTGGAAAAGGCGATTGCCGCACTGGGCGATGATGTGGACGATAGCGACTACTGGAACGCAACAGAAGGCAATGCAAAACGTGCGCTGTGCGGTTTGCTGGCGTTTGCAAAGATGCGACCTGACGGCGTGTGGGATGGAGATTAACCGATGGCTAACACACTATGGCATCCAGCAAGCGAACCGCCACGAGAGCGTACACAGCCTTTGTTGCTTGCGACTAAAACAACGTGGCGTGACAAAAATGGAAATTTGTTGCAATGCGGATTCACGCCAACGAACTATTATCTTGGCTGTTACGCAGACGGTCAGTTCTGGGATGAGATAGGCGAGAGACTACCGAAAGATGTGACGGTGACGCATTGGATGGCGTTTCCGATGATATGAGGTAATGTTATGAATGAATGGATTAGCGTAAAAAATAAACTTCCCAATGCTGAATACGGCGAATCTAGAGATGTGCTAACAATAAATTCTATGGGTGTTATGCGAGTAATGAACTTTGATGGTGGATGCTGGTGCTATCCGACTATGGAACCTTACGCCAGTGCATTCAAAATTACGCACTGGATGCCCCTTCCTGAACCGCCAAAGGGGGCTTGAGTATGACGAACAAGAAGTTTGGCATCATCGTTATGGACTTGAGCTTTTTTGATTTCGGGCCGAAGCCGCCTTGTGGGTATATCAAGGCGAAGCATATTCGCCCAGCATACGGCAAAGGCACAAGGCCTGTCAAGGCGCATAAGCGAATCACGAGAACGAGAGAGGGATTTAGAAAGTGAAAAAGCTTAAATTTCCTGAGGATTTCTTTGCATACGGCAACCCAGACTGCCCCGACAAGGACATTGAAAAAGCCGTAAACAAAATAAAGAACTGGATGAAAGGGGAGACTTATAAGAGCAACCCTTGGTTCTTTATGGCTGCTGGCAACTATTTCATTGTCGGTTTGATTGCTGAGGATGGGCAGAAAACAATCTACGTTGCACGGCAGTATTATGAGATAGTCAACATTCCGGGCGAAGGCTGGTTGCGTGAATCTGGCACTGAGTGCCCGTTTTGAGGAGGGTTAAAGATAGAAGAACTCAAGAGATGTCCGTTCTGCGGAAAGAACGCAGTTTACATTGGCGTGTGCGATGATGAGGGAAACTTTCATGGTCGCTTAGAGTGCGAATACGAAAAAGACCCGTGGAGCGGGCTTTCCTATGACTTGCATCACGAAGGATGGGGAAAATGTATCCTTTGCACAGACGGCGACAATCAAAGCATGGGTGGCGCACTGTTTGACACGGCAGAGGATGCTATCGAAGCATGGAACAAACGCTACAAAGAGGACTGAGTATGGAGCAGGAACACAAGCCGAGAACATCAATGATTCTTCTGTTGGAACACGTTCATGCGATGGACGAATTGACAGACGAGGAATTTGGACAATTCATTCGTGCCTATGCTGATTACGTTGAAAACGGAATCGAGCCGGGCTTTCCAGACCGCTCTATGCGGATGATGTGGAAAACAATCAAGTCATTCGATGAAGCAAACCATCACAAATACAGTTTGACGGTTGAAGCACGGCGAGAAGCGGGGCGAAAAGGTGCAGAAAAACGCTGGAATCAGGATGGCAAAACTATGGATGCCAATAGCAAAAATAGCAAATGCCATAATGCTAATGGCAAAAATAGCTTATATAAATCTGATTCTGTATCTGATAAAAAAGAAAATATAGAAAAGAAAAATGGCGATGCCATAAAACGCTTCAAAGCCCCGACTATCGAGCAAGCCAAAGCTTATTTTGCTGAAAAAGGCTACACGGAGCTGGAAGCAGAGCGGTTTGCTGACCATTTCACGGCAAATGGCTGGAAGGTCGGCAAATCGCCTATGAAAGACTGGAAAGCTGCTGCACGGAACTGGATGCGTAACGTGAAGGACTGGAACGGTGGCTATCAGCAGACATTGGCTGAATTGCCTGACGAGGGAGACTTTCTGCGGTGAATATTGAAAATCAGACCCAATACATCCTGCTAGGAGCAGTCCTCACGTTCTCGGAGTATGCCGATGTGCTGCAAGACCTTGAAATTGACGACTTTTGCCCTGAACTGCATGATACTTTCGCTGCTATTCGTGGCTATTGGGAACACAACGACAAGTGGAACCCGGTAGAAGTCATGGGGCAGTACGATGACAAGTGCAAAAAGACTATGGGCGAATGTCTGGATGCCTTTGGTGCAGAGTTCATCCGCAACGTCACCCACGACATGATGCAGGGATGGGCTAGAATCGTCAAAGAACAGGCAGCACTAGCCAGAGCCAGAGGGTTTGCGTTCAAAATCGTTGACGGCTCAACAAGATACGCAGACTTGACAGGAATCTATGAGCAGCTAGGTGAAGCAATCAATCTGCACAGCGAGAGAAGCGATTTTATCCCGATGTGTGATGGCATAGATAACTACATCCGCAAGCTGGATGATAAGCCGGAGTATATCAGCACAGGGCTTAGAGTACTGGACAACAACTTGCACCTTGTGCCGGGCAACTTCGTTGTGATCGGCGGAAGACCGTCTGCCGGTAAGACCGCATTGTCTCTGCAATTAGCCTGTGAAATAGCCAAGAGCGGACGCAAGGTAGCGTATTTCAGCCTAGAGACCGACCCGGATACGCTCTATGCTCGTATCATCGCAAACCAGCTAGGAGTACCGCTGCACACGGTAAAAAACAAGACCGTCAGAATTAACGAACTTGACCGACTGGCAGACATCAAGAAATATCCGCTGTTTGTCCGCTCTGCTGCTGGTAAAAGCGTTGGATGGATTAGAACACAGTCCATCAGGATGCAAGCCAAAGTGGTGTTCATCGACTATTTGCAGCTTATCCACCAAGCCGGAGCGAAAGACCGATACAGTGCCGTCACAAAAATCAGCATGGCACTGCATGAGTTCGCTCAGTCCACAGGAACGCTGGTGATAGCCCTAGCGCAGCTTAATCGAGAGACGGCAAGAGCGGGAATCCCACCGACTGCCGCAGACCTGAGAGAAAGCGGACAAATCGAACAAGACGCAGATGCTATTATCCTGCTGGCGCAGAAAGTGAAAACGCAAAAGAGACCAGAAGAGCATTATCACTTTGCGCTTGAGAAGAACAAAGAGGGCAACGTGGGGTCGCTTGACATCACGTTCCAGATGGAAACGCAACAGTTCAAAGAATGCGTGTGGATGTAACATCGCTTCTGCGCTCAAATCGTCACAGTAGAATAGGCAAGAAAAACAGATAACAGGGTTTGGGCGATAAAGTTACCGTCTGAGCCCCATAAATATTTTTCATCAATCAACAAACGGAGGAAAACGACTATGAACATCACTCGACTGGAACAAGAGACCATCGTTAACTTCAATGCAGCGGAAGATACTGCATCGGTCTATACCGCCGACCCGGTGTATATGCGCAAGCTGGACAAGCTGTGTGAGCGTGAGCCTGCATCGTACAAGCTGGTCAAGCAGGACAAGGACGGCAAGTGGTATGAGATGTCCAAGCGTCTGGTGCGGTTTGCGACCAGCAGAATCATGACAGACGAACAGAAGGAAGCTGCCGCAGAGCGTATGCGGAAGATGCAAGCGGACGGTAGAATCTAATCTCCGCTGAAATCTCCAATCAACAAACGTATCAGAAAGCATGGAATGGTGTCAGGCGGTAAAACTACCCTCTGCGACTATTCCGTGCTTTTTTCGTCTGTTATTTATCGAGAGAAAACGGCAAGGTTTGATTTTAGGCAAGAAGCGTCTTGATCGAGTGGTGAGTGAGACGAAACGGTTGCGGCTATTGCATACCAAGCGATACGAATCGTACCAGTTGATACGAATGGTATGCGTTGGTATCTTTGTATACCAATCTTCCTCTCTTCCTTCCTTCTTCTTCCCCCTACAACCCCTATTATTATCTATCTATCTCTCTATCTCCCTTCCATGAAACAGATAAACTGTTTCATGTCCCCACGCCGAGATGGTGCGACAACTGCGACAACGACAAATGACAACCAGATGTTTTCACAAAGGTTCTTTCCCCCTACAACCCTCTATCTCCAAAAGCTATACCGTTAGCCAGCATAGTAAACCGTAGGCAAGAGCTGGAGAGAGGTTCGGACTGGTGGATGGTCTGCGACTATTCCAGAGATGGAGAATTGACTTCATTTTGTGGTCGGTTGAATATGTAGAAATGTTGCATAGGCTATTCCTAGTAGAATGCTATGAATTGATTAAGATACTATAGTGCGTTACTGGGAATTAAATCGAGCAGGATCAGACCGAATTTGATGATACTAGTCATTATACGAAATAATCTGTGATTATCGGGGGTAACTATGTCTGTATACTATAATAAGTACGGTTACTATATGAAATAGATATAACTGGTGGAAGAATAAATTATGCGAAATTGGAACGAGAGGTGATTTTTAAGGTGGTCGGATGACTTAGCGACTATCGCACTTCTTTTTCTCTAAAAGGCGAACGACTATTTCACACAAAAAATACACGACTATTTGACAATAGTTCGCAAGAAAACGCTACGACTATTACTCTGCGACTATCGGCGAACAGCTTGTTACTATACGATATATAGGACTTTCAAAAACTGGTCGTCTGACGACTTTACGACTATTCAACGACTATTTTATTGGAGGAACTACGACTATTGGCTACGACTATTTCAGCCGGAACGCTGCGACTATTTCTGACCTCTATTGGCTATCGGGCGAAAGCCCGAAAAGAGATACGGCGGTAGCCGTCAATGGTTCCGCGCCGCCCGCCGCGCCCCCCTGTCGCTGGACTACCCCGCCGGGTGGAGGGTGCCGGGGCTGTACTGCTGACAGCGTGTCAGCACTTGCCAGCGATCCACCCCGCCGGGCTTGCATGGTCTGCAATCTGCTGCACGGTCTGGCATGGATCCATAACAGGGGCACATCACTGCCCCCTTATATACCTTATTATAATAGGGAGACTGTGTTGACCCGTACAGCGTCCGGCGTGGCGGTGGTATCTGGTATGCGCTGGAGGTGTAGCGGCGCTGTGATACGCTCCAGTGTGGCGCAGGCGGTATATAGGCGGCTCGTGTGGCTGCTGTATTGTATGCGCTGGAATGGGTCAAATCGACGGAAACGCCGCTGTAAAGCCTTGTAAACGGTTTTGTGGTTTATGTGGTATAATTGCATGGACGGTAAAAAGGACGTTGTAAACGCTTGTGTGGGGCGGATACGCCGCCGGGCAAAATAAAAGCCTTGCACTCTCAGCAGATGCAAGGCAAAAGAAAAACCCCGCCACGTGGGCGGGGTAGATGTCATTTATCGTTAAAATCCTTAATCGCGTTTTGCAATGTTTCGACGCGCTGCAATGCGTGTTTTTTTAATCGCTCCTGCGTTTTAACGGCAGAAACGTTTTTTTCTGTTTTGGCGATCTTTATCGCTGCATTTATAAAATGGATGCTTTTTTCTGCTGCGCGCAGCTCGTTTTCTAAAATCTCCATAACAATTTTTTGAGTACTTTCTTTCATCTTAATTTCCTTTCTTTTTTGGGCTGGGGCGGCTTGTGCCGTCCCATTAATTAAATTATATCACACTGCAAGCCCCATTAGATAGACTTGCAAAAAATTTTTTGCCCTTTTGGGCTAGGGCGGGGTTGCTTTACGGTGCAGCCCCGCTAAAGTATCCGGGCGGCGTCATTTTGACGCCTTAAATAATGCGCTGAAAAACCAGAAGAAAAACAGTATGCAGGAAAAAATCACTTGTCGCACCCCCTTATACCACGCTGAACCGCTTGTAAACGGTCTTTTTGCTGCACTCTGCGTAAATATCCGGGTGCGCTGCCTGTAAAAGCTTGCTGTCAAGCCGGACGCTCTGAACGTCCTTATACATCACCTTGCAAGCGCCTGCGACAACCTCCGGCGCTCCCTGCATCATAGCAATGATTTCATCTCGCAGGCTGTCCCGCATCTGCTCCGCTTGCTCTGCAAGCCGCTTATACTCTCGATACTCGTTGCATTTTTGCTCTAAGTCTGTCATTTTTTAGCCCTCCGAAATTCCTTTATTTTCAAATAGCATTCTCAAGTTGCGTTTTTCGTATTCTCTCCAGTTTTCGCCGATTGCAAGCGCTGAGTTTTGCGCCCAAAATGGGACGCCCGCCCGGTCAAGCTGACCAAACAAAAAATGAATGGTTTTATCAGCCTTTTCTAAAAAAACGATGTCGTCCGGGTCTTTTTCCCTACAATAGGAGATCTCAGCCATCCAATACACAAGGGATTCTAACAGGCCGTATGCCTTTTTATTTGCCGTGTATGTCATTTTGTGCGCCCCCTCAGCTGTTAAGAAATGCGATCATTACGAGTGCGCCGCCAGTTCTTCAGCGTTCCACAAGTCCCGGCGCATTTCCCGCGCCCGCTTTTCGTAGCGGCTGACCGTCTCCCGATCGGGCTTGATGCTACCAAACGGGCGGTAGCCGGTGCAGATTGCAACGCCGGAGGTAATCGGATAAATATCGGCGTCCCATCCATACACACCAGCAGTGTAGGCGGCGGGGTCGTCCATGCACAACATATTCTGCAAATCGCAATAGCCAATTTGGATAATGGTCGGGTATTGGGATTTGATATCCCGCATAGTTCTTTTTGCCTTCATGGTTTTTGTCCTCCTGTTTTGGTTCAATGGGGTTTGTTCTTGTTTGTGCCTTTATTATACTATCACTAGGGTGGTAAGTCAAGCATTTGATAGCAAATAGCTATCACAAGATATGCCAAAAGATTTATGTGATAGTTGTGCATATTGCTATCACTAGACCATGCCTGTGATAGAGCTATCATAATACGCATGATAGATGAGTTTTTTGCCCGCCAGCCCCGCCGCCGTCCTGATCTACCCGGCGCAGCGTGTCCAGCGTCCGGGCGTGTGTGTCGGTGCGCCGTGTCTTGCATCTGGCACGCCATGCGCTGCTGCCTGTGCTTTGCAGTCCGTCCGGGTGCGCTGTGGCTGGGGTCTCCACCGGCGGGGTATATAGGGAGCGCCGGGGGTAGGGTGGTCAGTCGCTCGATTTCCGAAGCCCAAGAAAAAGGCGTTTTTCAGCGTTCATCTTGCCAACACCCACCCCATCCTTACAAAACGAAACGTCTGTCATTGTGCAATATTCCAAATTTTCCGAAAAATACAAAAAGCCCCCTTTCGGAGCCTAGATTGTGCTATAATCAGCTAAAGGCAACACGCCAAAGAAAGGAAGAATCAAAAATGAGAAAGAGAATCATTGCGGCAGCTCTGGCAGCGGCTATGATGCTTGCTATGCCTATTAGCGCAATGGCAACTGCAAAGCCTGATGAATGGTCTGCCCCCATTGAGCTGGAAGAGACCAATGCAACACAGGTGCAGCCAATAACAATCAAAGAATCCCATAGCCATCTTGAAACCAAGTACGAATACGGCAAAACGAGATACTATGTGTTCTATGCTGTCTTGGTTGAGAATCCTAATCCCGATTGGGCAGTTGATTTTGTTTCACTGAATGTCACGGTATACGGCGAAGATGGCTCCGTCTTAAAGACCGATTCTGAAACGCTGGACTGGGTTGGTGAGGGAGATTCTTATTGGTTCGGGGATTACATTGCTTTTGATTCTGACGGCGTTAAGCCGACAAGAATTGAGTATACAACAAGCGCAGAGAATTGGAACGTGCACGAAGCAAGCCCTGCCAATCAGATTGTCCGTGCTGGCGAACTTGCTGTTACTAACGTTTCTAAACGTGGCTCAGGCTATGATTTACGATTCACTGGACAGGTTACGAACAACAGCCAGTTCACAAGCAATGCTGTCAAGGTCATTGTCCTTTACAAGATGAAAGACACCGAAGGCAATGAAGTTCCTGTCGGCGGTGAGTATACTTACATCATGGACAGCCTCGCTTCTGGTCAGACAGCATCGTTTGAGCTTCATCCATTGAGCGGATTTACTGGTTATAGCTCTTATGAAGTGGTCGCCATTCAAGATTAGCACATAACACAAAAGCCAGTGGCTAGATGTTCTCTAACCACTGGCTTTTCTTATGGGCTATTTACGATTTAAGTGTTGGAAACATGATAGGAGCGCTGACTTCTTCCTTTTCCCTGAGAATGTCGAGCAAACAATCATTGTATCCCATTGAATAGCTGTCCTCGCAAAAATGTTGTACGGACGTTGCTAGCGCTACACTTACAATTTCTCTTGACCGCTTATCCTCTGGCATGATGATTTCTAATGCTTGATTAAGGATTTCATGGCTTTTTTCTAAAACGGCTTTGTGCTCTTTATTCTCAGCTTGTAGCCGAAACATTTCTTCCGAGTAGTCCATCAGCACGTCTCCATTCTAATCTGCTCACAAACAGGCAGATAGCCCGCTTCTTTAAGCTTGCTATAAATGAACTTCTGACCAGCTCTTGTCCAGCGAGTGACCTCTTTCGTTTTGCCGTTCGGCAGCTCGATTGGATGCCCGACAACGTATCCGTTGCCAAGATACTTCTGGTAAGGAATCCACTGTTTGTTCACAGTATGCTGAATGCCAAGCCCTCTAAGAATCTGATTCAGCTTTCGTGCGCTCATGCCGTAGTTCATGGCAATCTGCGTGGTAGTCAGACTTTCATCGGAGAGCAGCATAGCCTTTGCGTAGTCAGAATCGGGCTTCATCTTTGCATTTTCCGCTTCCAGAGCCTTTACCTTCTTGCGCTCCGTGTCGATAACACTGTTAGCAGCGATCAGAGCGCGGCTCAACAGCATTTCTGTGGATTCAGGCTCCGGGTTGGTGAGCTTCTGTTCCATCTGATTGAAAGCATCAATGTACTTCAGCTTCCATTCAAGGGCTTCCTTGCCAGTAAATCCCATAGCAAGGAGCGTAAACCCATCGCGATTCATCAGATACTCAGGTAGCGCTTTGTTTTGGACTGAAAGGTACTCCGATTTGAAGAACATAGAGGACAGTCCAATTTTGGGCTCTCCTCTCATCAGGTTTTCGATGTCGCGAAGAACGTGCTTGTGCTCTTTTCCAAAGTTCTCCGCTACTTCACGGCTGGAAACGACAACCTGTCCGTTTTCGCTGATAAGACTGATAGCATGTTTAACCTTTTGTTCCATAAAAACTCCTATGGTTCTTGCGGAACAAGCCAATTCCTGCTATAATAAGGCTGGAACAGCTTGTTCCAGTGTAGTTTATGATACGTTCGCTGCTGTCGGAAAACTTTAGCGAGCGTATCATTTTTCGTTTTCATCGGTCTCCGGGATAGGATGCACCTCAAAGAACGTGTCACGGATGGCTGCGGCTTGTGCGACCTTGTGTTCGGTGCAATAGGCTTTCAGCCACTGGAACTGCCGTTCGGTCAGCGCAACAGTGAACGTGTGATTGTGGCGTTCAAGATACGGACTGTACATAAACTCACCTCCCTTCATGTGGGTGCAACCAGTATACGCAATATGTTGTGGTTTGTCAATTACGCAAACGCTTAATGTAGTACTGGTATCTGTACAAAATCAAAAAGTTTGTAGATTTGCACAAAACTCAGCCCTTGTTTTTGGTCGCTCCCGCTTCGTACCCTGCCCGGTAGTTCAGTTCGGACAGCTTACTCAGTGCTTCTGCGTACTCCCTGTCCTCGCTGGTCGGCTCTTTGCCGTGTGCGAGGGTTTTCAGAAATTCTTCGGTTGTCGTGGGAAAGTTCATGTTTTTTGCTCCTAACTCTTGCGGAGAGCAGCCCTTTTTGGTATAATAGATTCCGAAAAGGGAGACTGCCCCCTTGGTGGTTGCAGGTTCTCGTTTCGTGATGTGGATAAGCTATCAGCGTAACTTTGGACGGTGGCGCTGGTAGCTTATTTTTTTATGCCTTGATAGTCTCAACGTAGGATGCCAACCACTCGATACCCATGCGGATAACATCGACCTTTGAGATGCCCAATGCCTTTGCGCTGCTCTCCATGCTTGCAATCTGGCTCTCTGTGAGTCGGGTGCTTATCATGTGCAGCTTATCACGTTCCGAGGTTTCTGCTCGTCTTGCCAAGCCTATCACCTCGCTTTCGCTGGAACAAGTATAAAGCGTGAAAATATGCTTGTCAAGACCCAAAGTTTTACGGAAATGAAGTTTGGCAGAATTACTCCTTATTATAGAAAATTTTCTACCTGATTGTGATTAACTAAGTAAACACCCTTATACTACTCTAGTATGTATAAATACATACTAGAGTATATTTATATATAATATAAAGCGAACAACTATCATAGCTTGGAACATGACATATTGACAGTTCTATCACTATGTGGTATAATCTTGATAGAAAGAGAGGGAACAAAAATGAAAGTGGGCTATGTTAGAGTTTCAACAGCAGAGCAAAACACGGCTCGTCAGGAAGTTATCATGGAGCAGCTTGGCGTTGAAAAAGTGTTTGTTGACAAAATGAGTGGGAAAAACGCAGACCGCCCCCAGTTGAAAGAAATGCTTGCTTTCGTGCGCGAGGGTGATACTCTTGTAGTAGAGAGTTTTAGCCGGTTGGCTCGTTCCACAACTGATTTGCTTGACATCATTAAAGAACTTGACGAGAAAAAAGTTAATTTTGTGAGCCAAAAAGAAAAATTTGATACTTCTGGCCCCAATGGTAGGTTCATGCTTACAGTTTTTGCGGCAATGGCGCAGCTAGAAAGAGAAAATATGCTTGCTAGGCAGAGAGAGGGCATAGCCGTTGCAAAAGCGGAGGGAAAATATCAAGGACGGCAGTACGTTAAAGTCGATGAAGAAAAATTCCGTCAGCTTTACAACGATTGGCAAAGCGGAAAGACCACTCCCACTATTATGATGAATGAGCTTGGCTTGAAGTCTGCTACATTTTGGCGTAGAGTGAGGGAATATCGAAAAAAATACGGCATTACTGATGCGGCCACCACACGCAAGTATGCCAACAAAGAATAAAAATAAAAAAGCAGCGACCCACCACAGGCCGCTGCTACAAACAAGAACCACCAATCCCTCAACAGGATGATAGTACACCAGCATTATACCATTTCTGTTGAGGCGTGGCAATATAAAATCAGCAGAAAGGGTATACTGACATGAAAAAATCCAATTTGATAGCAGATTCTCCTTATGGGCATTTAATTGTATCGGATGGAAAAATCAAACTACGTTCAGTGTTCGATTTTCCAGGGTGCACAGAACTGTTCTCGTTTTTGTATGTTTGCGAGCAAGTAAATTGCACTGTCGAATTTGAAAATGAGGAAATTATCGTAGAACCAAAGAATACAGATAACGCAATTCAAACTATGCTCGCAGTTTATGTTTCATTTGGCCAAGACGATACAATCTTCAAAAGATACATAAACTATTTGACGAAACTTGGCTCAAATGGAAAGCGTGAGCCGACTGTTTGCGATGAGTAAAAGGGGATTGCTATGAAACAGATGAATTGGGAAGAATCGGAAGGTTGCAATCGGTTCATAAAAAACATAACCGCTGGCATATTAGAGTATGTTCTTGAAGTTGGAATTGACGAAGCGGTCAAAGAATGCGTCAAGGACAATCCGCTTTTGGACAAATGCCCTCATCTTGAATCCTACGCAAAGGAACATGGATTCATTTGACCCGCCAGACATGGTATCGGATTGCTGAACAGAATAGGTGAAAGTATGGCTAGAAAACTTTACGCAGTGACAAGCGGTGAATGCGATGATTATCACATCATCACTCTGACCAAAAGCCGCAAACGTGCGGAGAAAATCGCAGAGATGTACGATGCCAATGTTGAAGAATATGAGGATAACGAAGAGTTGACGGAAAAACCACTCACTTATACGGTTTACGCCTATGGTGGCGCAGATTGCCGTGAATCGCATTTGGATAACGTTGAGAAAAATGTTATCATTGGTCACGGATTCGCTTATGTCGATGCGTGGTCTAAGCAAGATGCAGAGCGGAAAGCTGATGCTATTTTCAAGGAAGTCCGTGAAAAAATTGAAGCTGAACGCAAGGCGAAAGAAGAAGCATACAGGAATACTCCTACATGGCTTGCCAAACGAGAAAACGGAAAAATCTACATCATTCCAGAAGATAGCAAAACAAACTCAAGTGGAGTGCTGTTTGGATGCAGAGCATTCATCAAGGCTCCTACAATAGAAGAAGCTATGAAGATCGCAGCAGCTATGTTTACGGATTATGACGCAAACCGTGCGAAAGACGCGAGGTGACATTGTTCGCAACTTAGAATAAAACCGAATAAGAAAGGAAAAACAGCATGAAACTCGTAAAATTGTCAGATCAGAGCTTGAAGCTGATTGAAACGTTGCACGATTACACCGACAAACTTGATATTCTTAACGCTGTAGCTGATGCCTTGTACTATGATGCGGACGAGCTGAAACGCAGGATCAACCAACTTGCAGAAGAAGTCAAATAAACCGCACATTTTATCCGTTAAAACGAATTTTAGCAAATAATTTTCCGAAAATAGCATTATAAAACCGAATATTTGATTTTTGTGCAGTTGTAGGCACTCTTTACATTTTCAGGTAGGGGGTGCCTATTTTTTATGCAGCCAAAGCAGTGTATCGCCATCATCGACAGCATCAAAGCGTATGCAAAGCAGAATCCGACAGAAGCACAGGTCTACGAGGACTGGTTTCAGGCGGTGGTGAACCTGAGAGATGCCCTGTCACAGGACAAGCGGTTTGATGCTTACAAATACTCTGGTGAACTGCGCTCCGTCTGTGCAACCATGATGGGCAAGATGGAAACAGGCGAGGACGTGGCTAAGGTCTATGACATTATCAGTCGGACGTACTTGTTTGAAGCGAAGGATGTGTTCGACAGCTATTGCATCTACCTTGAATGGAACCGTGCGCCGGAGAAGAAGTTCTATCAGCCTAGACGCAAGGTTCTGAAAGTGCTGGCAGATGACCTAGAGGATTTGTTTTACAAGCGGATTGACTTCTTGGGGGTTAGTTTGCCCGCGCGTGTTGGAAAGCTTTTGAGCGATGATACGCCGATTTTAACGCGCAATGGCTGGAAAAATCATGGCGATTTGCAAGTTGGTGATGAAGTTATCAGCCCAAAAGGTCAGTTTGTGAAGGTGCTAGCAGTATCTCCGAAGAATTATGCAAACATCCGCTGTCATTTCTCTGATGGCACATATATTGACTGCCACGAGAACCACGAGTGGCCTGTCTTCAATCGCCATAAGAATGGATTCGATGTGGTCGAAACCAAACGGATGATGGAGGATTATGTTACTGACACGAAGGACGGCATAAGGTTCTGTTATCAGGTTCCTTTCAAAAATTTTGTAGAGGGCGAGTATAAGAAACTGCCTGTTGAGCCGTATACACTAGGTGCTTGGCTTGGTGATGGTCGCAATCAGCACCCGGATATTTGTGAACCGCCTTGTGATAGAATGATTGTAGAGCGCGTTATTAACGATGGATACCCTGTTAGCTGGCATACGGTTCACAAGGGTACTGGCGTTGAATATTACGGATTCTCTGGTTTGCGACAGGCGCTTCAAAAAGGCGATATGTGCCATAGCCACCGCCGCTGCGTGAAGCACATCCCAGAAGAATACTTTACAGCCAGCATTGCACAACGTATGGAGCTGCTTGCAGGGCTTCTTGACACGGACGGTACATTAAGGGTAAAAGAACATCGGTACTCTTTTTCCACCACAGAGCCGCAAATGAGAGATGATTTCGTCACGCTTGTTTCTACATTCGGATGGAGATGTAGCGTGGTGGAATACCCGCCGTGTGTGTCCTCTAGCGGCATCAAAGGCAACTTGACTGTTTATACCATTGCCTTTAATCCAACTTGCCCCATTCCATGCGTTGTTCCTCGCAAGCAGCTAAAAGAGTTTTCTAAACCTCGCCGCGTGGCATTCTGTGGGTTTGAACGTATCGAGCCGAAGCAGGGCAACTGCATTCAGGTTGAGGGCGGCGTGTACTGCGCTGGTAAGCGGCTGATTCCTACCCATAACAGTACCCTGTGTATCTTCTTCATTACATGGCTGATGGGCAACCGTCCTGACGTTGCATCGGTTATGAGCGGACATTCTGACAAGCTGACCAACGGTTTCTACGGCGAGGTGCTGTCCATCATCACTGACCCTGTTACCTATAACTGGGGCAAAATCTTCCCTGACGTTCAGCTTGTGGACAAGAGCGCAAAGGACGAAAGCGTTGACCTGAACCGTAAGAAGCGTTTCCCCACCCTGACTTGCCGCTCCATCGGTGGCACGTTGACTGGTGCTGTTGAAATCGGTGAGGGCGGCGTTCTGTACAGCGATGACTTGATTGAGGACTTGGAAGAAAGTCTGAATGTTGAGCGTCTGAATAACAAGTACGATGCCTACCTGAACCAGCTGAAAGACCGCAAAAAGCAGGGTGCATTGGAACTGATGGTCGGCACACGTTGGAACGTGCTTGATCCTCTGGGGCGTATTCAGAACCAGTATGCAGATAACCCGAAGTATCGCTTCCGGGTGATTCCTGCGGTGGACGAGAACGGACACAGCAACTTCAATTATGACTACGGCGTAGGTTTTGATGATGCCTATTATGCAGACATGAAAGCCAGCATTGATGATGCAACATGGTGGGCAAAGTACATGGGCAAGCCTTATGTGCGTGAAGGTCTGCTGTTCCCCGCCGATGAACTGCGGTATTTCAACGGTGTTCTGCCTGACGGTGAGCCCGATCGGAAGCTGATGGTCATGGATATTGCATGGGGCGGCGGCGACTTCACCGCCTGTCCTATCGCCTATGTGTACGGAGATGCCGTATTTATTCCCGACCTTGTGTTCAACAATGGTGATAAGACCGTGACCCGCCCAGAAGTTGTGGGCAAAATCATCCAGCACAAAATCAATGTGGTGCGTGGCGAAGCCAACAACGGCGGTGACGAATACTGTGACGTGGTAGACAGCCAGCTTCGGCAGCAAGGCTATCACTGCTCTGTTCGTAGCCAACGTGCGCCAAGCGGTCAAAGCAAGCTGTCGAGAATCATTCAGTATGCGCCGGACATCAAACGGTTTTACTTCCTTGACGAGAAGCACCAGTCGAAAGAGTACAAGGCGTTCATGGAACAGGTGACGATGTTCACGCAGCTTGGTAAAGTTCCGCACGATGACGCACCGGATAGCTTGGCGCAGCTTGCAGATGAATTGTATAACGAAATTAGTAAAATTGAGCCTGTCAAGAGGCCATTTTGATTAAAAACACAATATATTGTGTTCGCTGGGTCTATTTATTTGATTTCACCACTTGACAAGGCTTATAATGTACGCAGGAAGTTTTGCAGCTTCCCTTAAAGGAATAGCTTGCACGCGAGGTTTTGTCATTTTTACTCGCGTGCGTGTCAACAAGCGTATTCCTCCTTTCACCGGTGGAGGTTTTCTCACTCTTTCGCCTTCACCGGACTTTATATGTTGCGTTTCCGATTGATTGGGGAATGCCCGCCTGTCTCCCCCCACGGCTGGCAAGCAACGGTTCGATTCCGTTACGCAGCACAACCAACTACCTAGCTTTGCATGGCTTTATTCTCCAAAACCTCCACCGCTATTCCCGGCTCTCGATGCAATGGTTAGACATGACATTGCAAAGAGCAGCGGTTAACCAATCAAGCCGGGTTTCTATGTTGCATTAGCTCAGTCAGGCTAGAGCACCCGGCTCATAACCGGACATACATTGGTTCAAATCCATTATGCAGCACCAAAATTGCAGCCAACCCGTTGACTGTCCGTTAAACTGAATGTAAAAGCTGCAATGGTTTTCTTCGGGCGAAGAATAGCACGGCTGGAAGTGCGAACAGTTTCCCAGCAGCTTCTGACAGGTCTGTGCTCAACAGCCTGTTTCCAGAAATCCAACGAAAGGAGCGCTCATGCTAGTTAGAATCTGTTGCCCTTGTATCAGGCAAAACCCAATCTATAAGAACGTCCGCTGCAACCGCTATCTTGGCGAAGTAGACGGACGATACCATTTCAAGTGTGACAGATGCAAGGGCGTTATCGAAGGAGACACAAGGGAAGGATGGGTGAAAATCATCCATCCGCCAGAAAAGTAAATAGCTTTTGAAGCGCAGTTTTGGCGCAGTGAGATAGACCTTAACAGGTTTGTCTTGCTGCGCTTTTTATTTTGCCGGAAAGGAGGAACGCATGGCTGAGTATCAGGTAGTTGTTGACGGCTTTTTGAATAATCCACTGACCGGGCGTAGACCGATTGAAACGCCGGAGACGGAAATCAATCGGGAAAACGTACTGAAAGTGGTCATGGGCAAGGCGGAGCCTATTCATCTGCTGAACAAGAACGAGATTCGCTTCTTGCATAACTACTACTTAGGCAGCCAGCCTGTCCTCCACCGCACAAAGGAATACCACGCCGAAATCACCAACCGCATTGTAGAGAACCACGCCAACGAGTGTGTGGGCTTCTACACAGGCTACATGAGCGGCACTCCCTGCTCTTATGTGCGTTCTGAAACGGCAACTGGTGACGGTGAAGAAATTGCCCGCCTGTCCAACGCCTTGCAGTATGAGGGCAAGGATGCGCTCGATCGGCGGCTCTGGCAGTGGATGTTGGAGTGCGGACAGGGATACCGCATTGTTCTTCCTGACAAAGGGTACAACGGCAACTACCCGGACGAAACGCCCCTGCTGGTGGATGTTCCAGACCCGGATATGGCGTATGTGATTTACAACTCCGGCATCGGGCATAAGCCTATCGCCAACGTGCTGCACATTCCACGCAATTATCAGAACGACTTGAACGACCTGATTTGCGTGTACACGCCGAACCAGTACTTTGAAATCGACAACGGCAAGGTCACAAAGTCGGAGAGCCACTCTCTGGGAATGCTGCCAATGGTCGAATACAAGCTCAACCCAGAGCGGATGGGTTTGTTTGAACCGGCTATCCCTGTGTTGGATGCCATCAACGACCTTGAAAGCAACCGTTTGGACGGTGTGGCACAGTTCATTCAGTCCATCATGGTGTTTACCAACTGCCTTGTAGACAAGGATGCTCTCGACCAAGTAAAAGAACTTGGCGCAATGTGTTTGAAATCCACTTCTGGTCTGCCCGCTTCTGTTTCTCAGATTGCAAACGAGCTTGACCAGCAGCAGAGCCAGACCCTGCTTGATTCCATGTTGAACGTGTACCGTAGCCTGACTGCCATGCCTAGTGCCACCGGCAGCGAGAACGCAACGTCTGACAACGTGGGTGCAGTCATCGTCCGCAACGGCTGGAATCACACCGAAGCAAGGGCACAGCAGTACGAGAATATGTTCAAGTACGCTGAACGTCAGAGCTTGTCTGTGATGCTGAAAATCCTGCGTGATACGGCTAGTTCTAAGCTGATGGCAAGCGATATCAATATCAAGCTACCACGCCGTCAGTACGACAACCAGCAGAGCAAAGTTCAGATTTTTGCACAGATGTTGCAGCAGACCATTGACCCGCAATTGGCGTTCACTACGCCCGGTTTGTTCCCCGACCCGCAGGCTGCTTATGAGATGAGTAAGCCATTCCTGATTGCCGCTGGCAAGCTGGGCGAGGACGGAAAAGCACCGAAGCCGCAGGAACAGTTGGCAAACCATATTGTTGACGCTAACAAAATGGTCAACGAACAGGCTAATGCAAAGGAAGGAGAACAAAAATGAAGAAGCTGTTTATTTCTTGCCCGATGAAGAATCGGTCGGAAGAAAATATTCGGATGACGTTTGACCGTTTGCACAAGATTGCAGAAGCAGTGTACGGTGAAAGCCTTGAGGTTATCCCGACCTATATCGAAGATAACCCGCCTAAGTGCAGAACTGAAGGGCTTTGGTATCTTGGAAAGAGCATCGAACTTCTCGCACAGGCTGATTATTTTATCGGCATTTGCGGCGATAACGCCTTTCAGTATAACGGCTGTACTGTAGAAATTGATGCTGCAAAGTTGTATGGCGTTCCAGTCTATCTTGTTCCGACCGTTTTCGGCGCTCCTGATGTTGCGAAAGCAGAACTGGTTTACAACGGTGCAGGGGAACTAATCAACTAAAAATCAACCCGCATTAGCGGGCTGATATATTCCGGCAGGGAAGCCGGGATACAAATTTCGCAGCGTTGCAGGGAAGCAACGGTAAAAAAACGCAGGAGGAAATTAACGATATGAAACTCAATATGTTGCTTGGTGATGCCTACAAAGAGGGCATGACCGCCGATGAAATCATTTCTGCGCTTGAAAAGGTTGCAGACCCTAACGCAGAAGTCGAGAAGCTGCGCAACGCCGTGACGAAAGCCAATGGCGAAGCTGCTGAGTACAAGAAGCAGCTCAAAGCAAAGCGCACTGATGACGAGAATGCCGCACAGGAACAGGCTGACAAGCTGGCAGAGATGCAGAAACAGATTGAAGCCCTGACTGCTGACAAGGAGAACCTCGTCAAGGAAAAGACCCTTGCATCCTACCGTGAGAAGTTCGTTGCACAGGGTTATGACGCTGAACTTGCCAACAAGGCTGCATCTGCACTGGCTGACGGTGACATGGACAAATTGTTTAAGTTCCAGTCGGAGTTTATGACCGCTCACGACACCGCATACAAGGCTTCACTGCTGAAGGATATGCCCACACCTCCGGGTGCGGATGGCAAGGGCGGCTCTGACAGCGAGGGTGTGGCGTTTGCTAAGAGCCTTGCACAGCAGAACGCAAATACTTCTAAGGCATCGAGTGACGCAATGAGTGCTTTCCATTAACAAGGAGGAAAACATGAAGTTTACCCGAAACACGGTCAACGGAATCAACGATACCATCCTTGCTTCCAATGACTACACTGCCATTCCCTTTACCGTGACCGAAACTTCTGCGGTTAAGGCTGGCTATCCCATGACCAAAGCTGGAAAGAAAGCAACCTCTGCCACTGCAGACGGCATTCTGTTGTATGACGTTGACCCGGAAGAGAACCCCAATGCTTCTCTGCTGATTCGTGGCGTTATCGACACCAAAAAGGCCGCTGCAAGCTCCGGCTTTACCTATGATTCTGATGCGATCACCGCGCTTAAGACCGCCATTCCTGGCATCTTCTGCCGTGACAACATCAGCGTAAACGCTTGATAGGAGGTAAACCAACATGGCACTGAATCTTAAGGAAGTCTTTGCCCCGGCTGCGATTGCCGCCTATTGGACGAACGACCCCACCAATGCGATGCCCTTTGCATCTGACGCTCTGTTCCCCGCAAAGAAGAAGGCTGGTCTCGACCTGAAGTGGCTGCGCGGTCACAAGGGCGTTGGCGTTTCCCTGATGCCCAGCGCATTTGATGCAAAAGCTACGTTCCGCACCCGTGAGGGCTTCAAGTTTGATGAGACCGAGATGCCGTTCTTCCGTGAGGGTTACCATCTGGGCGAGAAAGACCGTCAGGAAATCCTGCGTGTTCTGGACAGCAACGACCCCTATGCTCGTGACGTGATGAACCGTCTGTACGATGACACCGCACAGCTTATCACTGGCGCGCGTATCGTTCCTGAGCGCATGATCTGGCAGCTGCTGGCTCCCGCAAATGGCGTTCCCGGTATCACCATCAAGGCAAACGGCGTGAACTACACCTACAACTACGACCCGGACGGCACTTGGAAGTCTACCAACTACAAGGAAGTCTCTGTCGCAAAGTCTAAGTGGAACGTCACCACTGCTACCCCCATTGCTGACCTGAATGCCGCAAAGGATGCTGTTCTGGCAAGCGTTGGCGAGGTCGTGACTGAGGTGTACATGAACACTGCCACCTTCCGCAACATGATTGCTGCGGACGAGGTGAAGAATCGGTTCATGACCGTCACCGCAAAGGCGAACGCCGTTCTGCTGGACGCTGAAGCACGGCAGATTATCGAGTCTGCAACTGGCTTGACCATTCATCTGTACGACAAGATGTTCAAGGCAGACCAGTACAGCGCAAGCGAGAAGTATCTGCCTGACGGCATGGTGGTGGTTGCACCGTCCGGCGCTCTGGGCAGCACTTGGTACGGCACTACCCCTGAAGAAGCCGACCTGCTGTCTGGTCAGTCTGGTGCATCTGTGTCCATCGTGAACACTGGCGTTGCCATCACCACTGAGCTGACCATTCACCCGGTCAATGCCAACGTCTATGCTTCTGAAATCGTCCTGCCGTCCTTTGAGCGCATGGACGCTGTGTACTGCATCAAGGCTTACTAAGGCGAAAGGAGGAAAGCAGCATGGGAGACCAGTATTCCGAAGCGGCAGTCAAGCTGGGGCAGTACATTGCCCCTGCACTTGACCGTGAAATCACGGACGAGGACTACCCACTCTTCGACCTGCTGCTTGATTTCGCCAAAGATAAGATATTTGCGCAGGGCTACCCTTTCGGTAACAGACCGGACGAGTTGCCCTCGCAGTATCAGTCGTTGCAGATACGCATTGCAGCGGAACTATACAACCACATCGGCGCAAACGGACAGACGAGCTATACCAACAACGGCATTACTCGTGTGTGGGAAAGTTCCGATGTGGCGCAGTCCCTGCTAAACGAAGTGGTTCCGAGAGTAGGTGTTATCGGCTGATGTTCAATGGTAGCCCGCTGGATAAACGCCCACTGTGGTACTCAAACCCAGTTGGCGAGAAAACACCCGTTGTGGACGAGTGGGGCAACGAAACTGGCGAATCTGCGTATGAATCGTGGAGTGCTCCTGCAAAGCTGATGCTGAACGTCAGCCCGCCTACTGGGTCTGCGGAAGCAAGCCCTTTTGGTGCGTTCACGGATTACAACTACGTTGTTAGTTCGTCCAGTAAGAAGCGCAATACCCCGCTTTATGAAGGCACACACGTCTGGTTTCAAACGGATGTTTCAAAACCCTTCAATTATATTGTGGTCAAGGTCGCAGAGCATATCACGGACACGTTGTATGCGCTGAAAGAGGTGGCTGCAAGTGAAAATTAAAGTGAGGTTGAGCGATGCCGGACTTCGTGATGCGGAATGTCAGATACAGATTTACAAAGCCACCCTGAACCAAAAGGCACAGGAGTTTGTAAAAGTGCTGGCTGATAAAGGGCTTGACGTGGCAAAAGTTCGTTTTGCGAACGCACAGTATGCTGGCAACAACGATGTCTCTTGCCGTGTTGAGCAGAACGGAAACACCTGCACCATCGTTGCAGAGGGCAAGGCGGTTGCCTTTATCGAGTTTGGCACTGGCGTACATCACAACGGATACGGCGGTGAGCTTCCGCCCGGCGTTGGGGCACATGGCTCCTACGGCAAAGGGCAAGGCGCAAATCGCAGATGGTACTACTACGGTGAATCTGGCAATGCCGGTACGCCTGTCAAGGAAGTAGACGGCAAAGGTCAGCTGAACTACACCAGTGGTAACGATGCAGCTATGGCTATGTGGGGGGCTGTTGAGGAAATGGCTTCTCAGGTTGAAGCGACGTGGAGGGAGGTTTGGAATAGTTGATTGATTATTTCAATCCCATCTTTACGGCTATTGCTATGGAACTGCGAAAGCAAGTTCCCGGTATCTTTGTTACCGGCGAAATCAATGACAGCAACGTTAAGAAGTTTCCGTGTGTTCAGATAGAGGAAAACAGCAATCTTCCTGTGCACATTGATTCTGCCCGGCACAGCAAGTACGCCGCCGTTTCCCTGCGAGTGCGTGTCTACTCCAACAAGGAGACAGGGCGAATTGCAGAAGCACGTTCTATCACAGGAATCGTGGATTCTGTTCTTGAATCACTTAACTTTCATCGCAAATCGTTTGCCCCGTTGAATGGGCTGTACAACAATTCCGTCTATCGGATTGATTGCAGCTACGGGGCAACAATCGGAGAGGACGGAATGATTTACCGAAACTAAGGAGGTAAACATTCTATGAGTACTGCTATCTCCGGTCTGAATACCACCCTGTATTGTGGCGACAGTGCAACCGTTCTGACGAAGCTGTGCGACATCAAGGATGTGCCCGACCTGATCTCCGAACCCAACCTTCTGGATGCCACTACCCTGTCCGACCCTATGCAGGTCAATATCTTCGGCATCATCCAGAGCGACACCAAGTCTTTTACCGCCAACTACAACAAGGATGACTACAAGAAGGTCAAGGAAGCGGGCTATGACGAATCTTCCGAGAGCAACACCGTGAAGTACTACGCTCTGAAGATGCAGGACGGCTCCGGCTTCTCTTGGCAAGGCATGCATCAGGTTGGCCTGTCCGGCTTCGGTGTGGATGAGGTCGTGGAAATGACCATCAACTGCATTTTCACCAAGAAGCCTGTATTCAGTGAAACGCTGACTATCGGCGGTTAACCCGCAAAAATCGAATCAATCAAACCGGGCAGAACTGAACAACGGATTTGGTTCTGCCCCTATTTATAAAGGAGAGCATTTATTATGGCTGCTAAGGTTATCAACTTTCATTCCCCCGATGGTAAGAACACTTACGAGCTGACTTTCACCCGTGACAGCGTGGAAGCCACCGAACGTGCAGGTTTTCAGATTGGCCAGTACACCCAGATGACCAATCTGCTGTCCAACTCCCGTGCCCTGTTCTATGGTGCTTTTATCGCACGAAACAAGGGTATCAAGCGCAAGGTCGTGGACGAAATGTTCCAGCACATCGAGGATAAGGAAGACCTGATGGGCGTTCTGCTTGAGATGTTCGTGGATGCTTCCAAGTCCCTGCTGGCAACTGACACTGAGGACAAGACCGCAAAAAACGCAACGTGGGAGATTGTGTAACCGCACAATCTCAGGAAGCAGACGGAGAGGGAGAACCATTCTCCTTCTCCAAGCTGTTCCACGATGTAGAAGCCTATTACATCTCCATTGGCATGACTTATGACCAGTTCTGGCACGGCGATGTCTGGCTGGCAAAGGTCTACCGTGACGCAGAGGAAATCCGTGAACGGCGGGCGAATACCGAAGCATGGAGAAACGGCTTTTATATGGCTTCTGCGCTTTCTTCTACGGTTGGCAATATGTTCCGGAAGAAAGGGTCTGCACCTATCAAGTATATGGACAGACCGATTCCCCTTACTCAAAAGGAGAAAGACGAGTATGAATACCAACGCGCAGTTGAGGCGCAGGAGCGAATCAAGAGAATGATGTTCTCTATGATGGAAAGTGATGGTGGTAGTGATGGCTGATGTTGATATTACGAGCTTATCCGTAGAGATTTCTGCGGAATCGCAGGGTGCGGAGCTTAATATTGACAAGCTCGCTACTGCCATTTCTAATTTGCGGACAAAGGGAAACGTCACGAAAATTGTGAACAGCCTTGATAGGCTTTCTGCTTCTATCTCTGCCCTCAAATCCGCTTCTGCTGGGCTGTCTGGTCTGGACAAGCTGACCGGATTTCTGGACAAGCTGTCTGGAACTGATTTATCCGCAAGTGCAAAAAGCATCAATTCTGTTGGCAATGCTATTAAGAAGATTGCTGCTGTTGACATTGGCGGGCTTGACTTGTCCGGCCTTAGCGGCAAAATGAGCGAGCTACAAAGTGGGTTGTCCCCTCTTGCTGGTCTGGATGTTTCTGGATTGAAAGGCATTGGTAGCGCCATCAATGCGTTGGGCAAAATTCCAGGTCTGACAAACAAACTGGATTCTAGCACGCTTGATGCATTTGCGAAAGCGTGCGAGAAAATCTCTACTTCGCTCACCCCCCTTGCGTCTCAGCTGGACAAGGTAGGCAATGCCTTTGCAAAGCTACCTCCGCAGTTGAGCAAGGTGGTTACACAGGCAAATCGTGTGACTGCTGCCAACGAAAAGCAGCGCAAGAGCTATCTCAGCCTGTCCAATCAGATGAACGGCTTTATGCGGAACATGGCAAAGCTGGTTTCGTTGAAAGCTATCGCTGAGTATCTTGGCAACGCTGTTGCAAAGTTTAATGACTTCTATGAAGCAACAGACTTGTTCCATAATGCTATGGGCAATCTGAGCGGTGAAGCCGATACGCTCATTAGCAAGATGCAGGGGTTGCTTGGCGTTGACCCGACCAAAGCGATGACCTACATGGCCACCATCCAAAGCTTGGGTACTTCGTTTGGTCTGACCAGCGACAAAGCATACATTCTGTCCAAGAACCTGACTCAGCTTGCCTATGATGAAGGCTCCTATTGGAACAAAAACGTTGCAGAGACCTTTACTGCAATGTCCTCCGCAATCTCTGGTGAGATTGAGCCTATTCGCCGTTTGGGCGTTGACCTGTCTCAGGCACGGTTACAGCAGGAGCTTCTAGCTTTAGGCTTTAACAAACAGGTTTCTAGTCTGTCTCAGGCAGATAAGGCGGTTCTGCGTTACATTGCCATTATGAAACAGACTGCCAACGTACAGGGAAACCTTGCGCAGACCATCCAGAGCCCTGCGAACCAGATTAAAATTCTGAAAGCGCAGCTGGATATGCTGGCGAAATCTGTTGGCTCTCTGCTCTACCCTGCCCTGAAATCTATTCTCCCCCCGCTGATTGCCGCTGTTCAGCTCATTCGAGAGTTTGTCGAGTGGGTGGCAAAGTTGATGGGTGTGAAGGTCGTGTTCACCGACTTCGCCAAAAGCGCTGACAGTGTTGGCGGCATCGGCGACGCAATGGACGAAACAACCGATTCGACAAAGAAAGCCGCCAAAGCCCTCAAGGACTACACGATGGGTTTTGATGAACTGAACATCATTGACCCCACACAGGGAAGCTCCGACTCTGGTGCTGGTGCTGGCGCTGCTGGCAACATCTTGGGCGATGTAGACCTGTCCGGCTACGATATGTTCAAGAACTATGTTGGCAACGCCGTGGACGAAATCAAGGCAAAGCTTGAAAAGCTTGCGCCATTGATTGCTGGTATTTCTGCCGGATTTGCAACGTGGGCTATTGGCAACGCTTTGCTTGAAGCTCTCAATAAAATCAAAGGCGATGGAACCTTGATTGAGGGTATTCTCAAGCTTTGGAAGTCTCCCATTATGGGAGCAGCTGTCGCTGTTGGCATTATGGTTGCTCGTTTTGTTGACCTGTACCAAAACAGTGAGGCGTTCCGAAAAGGCCTTGAACGTGTTCGAGCTATGATTTACCTTGCTGCGGAAGGGTTTAGGCAGGGTTGGAATATATCACTCACAGATGGAAAACTCGGAGAATCCATCAAATACCTGAAAGAATCTTTTTCTAACTTAAAGCAAGTAATCTGGAATCTTATTCCAGAAAGTTGGCAGGAGGGCATTTTTTCTGCGTTCAAAACAATCTCTGACGTTGTAAAAGACCTTGATCTTGATGTTGGTGATTTAATTACAACACTTATGGGCATCGGTCTTATTGTTAGCGGTCATCCTGTAGCCGGTCTTGCTGTTCTTGGTTTTGAAGCTATCACTGTTGCAGTTCGTGGTCTTGGTAGCGAAAGTCAAAAAGAAGCTTTTGAGATGGAAACGGACTGGTTCAATGCTTTCAAGTTTATGGGCGAAAAAGTTGCTGATTTTGTAGGTGACGCAATTACAGCCATTGGAAACCTTATCAATGATTTCGCAATTTTTATTGGATGGATTCAGAACGGTGTTTCCGAAACTGACAGGCTTGACTTACAGATGAACGGTAACTTCATCGAGAATGCCGTCATGGGCATTGCTCAGCTTATTCACGATATCGGAGTGTTTGTCGAATGGATTGCCAATGGAGTGAGCGAAACCGACCGTCTTGATATTCAGATGAACGGTAACTTTATCGAAAATGCGGTTCTTGGTTTTGCTGACCTTATCAATTGGGTAAAGAATGTTGTTACATGGTTCGTACATCTTGATGAACACGTTGAAAATGGTGCGAGAGCCGTTCGTGGATTTATCGATGATATCAAAACGTGGGCAAAAGATGCCGCAAAAGCTGCTTCCGATATGGTAACAGCCGTTGCAAATGCTATTGCTTCTCTTCCTTCCAAAATGTTTGAAGCGGGCAAAAACATTTGGCAAGGTCTCGTAAATGGTATCAAGAGCGGCATTGAAACTGCAAAAGGCGCTGCGGCAAATCTTGCCAAAGCTATCATTGACAAGTTCACGACCGATACTGAAATTCACTCTCCCTCCGCTCTATTTGAACTCTTTGGTAAATTTATCGACCAAGGCCTTGCAAACGGTATCACTGCAGCACTTCCTTACGTTGAACAAGCTATGACCAATCTGGCAAACGTTGTTCAGCAAAAGGGCAACGAGATGATTGACTATGGCGCAACCACCGCAACGAATTTCGTTGATGGTTTCTTCAACGGTCTGGACAGCAAGTGGCAGGAACTTGATTCCGGCTTGCAGAATGACTTCTTCGGCACGGTACAAAATCTTTGGAATGCTGTGCAGAGCGGGGATTTGAAAACGGTCGGAACAACTGCGGCTGCTATTATTTGGCAAGCAATGGGAGAGCAAAATCGTTCTGAGGTAAAAACGTATGCAGCAGACTTGATCTCTCAGCTGTCTGGCGTTCTAAAGAAAGCAGCTGGAACGCTATTTGATTCTGCGTTGCAAATTGGCAAAAACATCTGGAAAGGCATTACCAATAATTTTGGGGATATTGTAAACAACGTATCTCAGCTTGGGCAAAAAATTTACAATGGATTTTCCAGCTTAAAGGTTCCACTTACAAATGCTGGACTTTCTATTAGCAACGGCTTGCTTGGCGGTCTTGTCAGCAAATTCCCTGAAATTTTAACAGGCGTTGCTGGGGTAATCACATCTATTGGTGGCGCTTTTATGGGCGTGCTGGAAACGATTGGTAGCGTCCTGACAGGTTTAGGAATCCCAACGGGTGTGCTGATGGTTGCTGGAGGAATTGCAATCGCCGCCGCAATTGCTGGTATTGTTGCAAGTCTAGGCGGGTCAAGCTCTTCAGTGAACCAAGATTATTCCAGCTATCCTGGAACAAGCGGATATAATTCTTCTACCGGTTCCACAACATCAACTGGAAGCTACTATCCGAGTTCTTCCACGAGTGGCGTGAGCGCATCTGACCTGAGGAGCGCAGTGCATGATGGCTGCTACAACGCATTCCTTGATATTTTCCAGCGCTATGGTGATGAAATCACGGGCGGTAAGGAAATCAAGCTGTTCATTGACGGTAAGCAAATTACCGCTTCTGTTGAAAAGCAGCAGTCTGATCGTGGCGTACAAATTATGGGCACGGAAGTGTATAGCTATTAAGGAGGTGACGGCGATTTATGCAAGCTCTTGTATCAGTGAACGGTGTGGATTTGCCGGAGCCTTCTTCTTATAGCGCCACAACGTCTACCATCGTTGATTCTGGCCGTAACGTTCAGGGCAAGGTGGTTGGTTCTGTGGTTCGACATGATGTTGCAAAGGTGGCACTGAAATGGAACTACCTGACTGCAAAGCAATGGGCAACGACAATCAGTCCATTTACCAAAAACTTTTATTGCACGGTTCGCTTTTACAATCAGGCGACGGCTTCTTATTCCACACGTCAGATGTACGTTTCCGACCGTACTGCTGGCATATGGAGGAGATGCCCAAGCAATGGCAATGTGATGGGGTGGACGGATTGTTCTCTCTCGCTTGTCGAAGTCTAAGGTGGTGATGTAATATGGCGGTTCAGCCGTCTGAAAAATGGCTCAAGCAGTATAATTCTACGCTTGTCCCGGAGATGTTTGTTCAGATTACTTATCACGCTTCGGACGATAAGGCTCAATCAGACGCAATCGCAAGTTCCGGTTCTCAGGTTGTGTTCAGTGATGTGAGCGACATTACAGACCTTGATAATTTGCCATCTGCAAAATACGCAACCGGAGAACCTAATCTTTGGATTTTGGATGGGTCATGCGATATTCTTCCTTCTTCTGAACCATATAAAAATGCTGGTTACGTGAGCCTTGAAAACGTTTCGGACGCAAACCATCCCATTGTTACGTTTTCGTTTAGCAAAACCCATGAAGAAAAAATCCCAGGCATTACAATTGTGTGGTCTGAGCTTTTCAATGAATACGCGACATCATTCAAAGTATCTGCCTACAATGGCTCATCGCTGTTACAAGAAAAACAGATTGATGATAACACATCCGTTGAAAGCTCCGTTGACTTTGAAATCACTAGTTACAACTCCATTGTGATTGAGATTTCGAGCTGGTGCATCCCCAATCGCAGAGCAAGAATCGAACAGGTGGAGTTTGGCCAGCGCGTTCGATTTAACAAGGAAGACCTTCTTTCGTATTCCCATGAATCGAAACGTGACCCGATTTCCGGTCAGCTTTCAAAAGATTCTATTTCCTTTTCGATCAATAATAGTGACCAGAAATGGAACCCCATCAATCCCGGTGGCCTTTACCAATATCTTTATGAACGGCAGGCTGTCTTTGTAAAGTACGGTATGGATTTAGATGGTGAAACTGAGTGGATTAACGGTGGCAAGTTCTACCTTTCCAATTGGAACACTCCATCCAATGGTATCACTGCTTCGTTCGAAGCAAGAGACGCCCTTGTATTCTTATCTGATTCTCCCTACACAGGCAGAAAAAGCGGCACGCTTTATGAGATGTGCTACGATGCGTTAGAACTTCTTGACGTGACAGGCATCTCGTATTTCATCAATGAAAGCTTGAAAAACTACTCCGCTGATTTTTCGTCCACAAGTTCTTCTTATAAGAATTCCGACGTCTTGCAGCTTGCTGCGAACGCAGCGGGTATGGCGTTATATCAGACGAGAGATGGCCAAATCCGTATTGACTGGGTTCCATTCTCTCCCGAAGATAAGAATTCAATTTATGAAATCACGGAGATGAACAACTTTGAATACCCCGAGATTTCCTTCTCCAACAAGCTGAAAAATATCTCCTATTCTGTAAACAACGCTTCTAAAACGTATCCTGCTGGCGCGACCGGAGACGGTGCAACACAAAGCATCAGTAATGCGCTTCTTTCAGACTCAATTATTGCACAGCCAAAGAATGCATTGACGGAAAGCTACAAGGTTCTTTCGAACCGTCGAACAGCAACGCTCTTTTACCGTGCAAGTCCCCACAATGATGCTCTTGATTTTGTGAAGCTCAATCATCAATTTGGGTATTCTTCGAATCTGCTCATTACAGACGTAAAATACACTTTCAATGGCTGTTTTAAGGGGTCTGTCACAGGCTACATGATTGAAGATGTAAGTTCTTTGCAGCTTGATCTGTCTGAAATTTACCTGCATCCGTCCGATGTTATCACTCTTACTGCCACTCTCACTCCCGCATCTGCGGATTCTCCCGTTATCATTTGGAACGCGTCTCCCTCGGGTATTGTCGAGCTGAATGTCACCAAAAACGATCGCGGTGTATCTGTTTGTAACGTTTCTTACGTTCATCGTGGAAATGTTACGATTACTGCTACCGTTTCCGGGCTTTCCGCTTCTTGCTCTGCGACCGCAATTGCAAATGATATGTCGGATATGGCAGATGGTAGCACCGTCAAGATTTTGGAAGGCGGCAACTATGTCGATTTCATTATTGCAACCCGTGATTACGAATCTAGCCTTAATGGCACTGGCGGCACACTTCTTGTCAGGAAAGAGATGCTTGGCGTTCCTGCGTGGAATAACACCGCCGTTAACGCATATAGCGGGAGTACCATTGATGCATATATAAATGACAATTTCAAAAATGCATTGTCGTCTTATGTTCAGTCCAAAATCCGAAGAACAAAATTCTATTATACGCCCGGCAACGGAAACAAATCCCTTTCTACGCTTTCTCGTGATGTTTTCTTACTGTCTGCAAAAGAACTAGCCTACAACGATAGTTATAACGGTCAGATGTGGGGAAAAGGCTGCAACGGAGAAGGAACGCTACTGCCGACTGCACTTAAAATCTTTGAATCGTGTCAATCTACCAATCAACAATTATATATTGCATGGACAAGAACTCCCGTTTACGATGCTCGATACTTTGGCATATCTTCTGGCCATGATACAGATTCAGCGGTTGGCTGCTTTTTCATTCCCTCGTTTGGATATGTTTCTTATGGCAATTATCCCGTTACTCGTAATGGGGACTATGGTAGTAGCGAAAGATATGGTTATCAGCCTGCTTTCGTTGTTGATTCTGATTTGAAACTTGGTATCGATAATCGCATCGAAGAATAAGGTGGTTTTTATGTGGATTACAGACAGAACACAATCAGACGTTGACCACGTAAAAGAGCTTTTGTCAAAAGCAGGAACGTGGACTGAAGCCGAACGGGAAGAATGGCTTGCTGGCATGAAAGGAGCTTTAAGCTATACGGATTTCAATCGCATTGAATCCGGGATTCAAGAGCTTGCGTCCATTATTGGTGCGTCTGTTTCTGTTCGGACTGATTGGACAGCCGATGGATATATGAAAGTGTCTGATGCAACACGTTGGCTTTCAAACATCAACGCAATTCGTGCTAAGTGCTCTGGTTCGTCCTCTTTGGCGGATACGCCCGGAAGCATGGATAGGCTTAATTTTTTAACAATGAATCAAATTGAAGGAATCTTGTCCAACATTGAATCGCTTGCCAAAACATACGTTACGTTTTCCGGTGAATACATGACAGGAGATGGACAATATGGTTTTTGAAGACCGTGTAGCAAAATACCCGGGTCGATGGACAATAGTAAAATCGGACGGGACGTCAGAAGTTGTCACCCTTGTTCGCAATGATGATCCAATCGTTGAAGGGACTCCGATCAATGCTGCTACTCTTAATGAACTCAGTACGGTTGCGGGCGCAATTAACGCAAAGGAAGAATCCATTTCAGCAGCGCAGGCTGCTGCATCCGAAAGGGATAAAGCAGAACAAGCAGCTACAAATTCTGCGAACGCTGTTAAGGCTGATTTGAAAGAATACTTAGATAAAGCAACCACGAGCGCATCAAATGCTGCGGAAAGCGAAAAAAATGCGAAAGCGTCTGCAACTGCTGCGCAGGAACACCAGACCGGAGCGGAGGCTGCGCAGAAAAAAGCAGAAGATGCCGCCGATCGTGCCGCCGCCATCGTAAGCACCGATAAGACGCTGACGGTAGAAAATGCTCCGGCTGATGCAAAAGCCGTGGGTGAAGCCCTAAAGAATCTGAATATTCGACCGGCTACATCCACAACACTTGGCGGAATCAAGGTCGGCAGTGGACTTTCTGTGACCGAAGATGGAATGCTGAGCGCCGATGTTCAGGAATACACTCTCCCCGCCGCTACCACCACCGCGCTGGGCGGTGTCAAACTGAGCGAGGATTTCACGGCAGATGCGGACGGCACGCTGCATCTGGCGGGCGGTACTGCCCCGGATCCTTACCCCGTTGGTATCGTGATCTCGATGGTGGGCGACACCAGCCCTGCCGCCCTGTTTGGCGGCACGTGGGAAGAGATCGCACAGGATCGTGTGCTGATGGGCGCGTCCAGCACCCACGCAGCAGGCACCACTGCGGAGCCCGGTCTGCCGAATATCACCGGAGTGCTTCCCGCCCCCAGTCATAATAGCTATAATAGCTATAGAAACCCATGGAAAGCTTCCGGTTCGTTTGCATGGAGCGGCAAGGGTGCTGACGGTGGGAATCTCATTAATAATTCTTACATAATGTTCGGCACAGAAAACTCAAACGGAGTTTTCGGCCAGCTCGACTTCAGAGCTTCCCGCAGCAGCGCCGTCTACGGCCGCAGCAGCACCGTGCAGCCCGCCGCATACTATGTGCACTATTGGCAGCGCAAAGCCTGAGCAGAAAGGAACGAACCATGAAGATCATTGACGAGACCGGTGCTGTCATCGAAAGCCCCGACCTGACGCTGGGGTATCTGACCGACGACACCGAAGAGGTCACCCACCCTGCCGTCGAGGGCGTAGAGGAGCTTTTTCACTATGAGACCGTGGCCGAGTACCCCAATGGCGGCAGGGATGTCAAGAAGGTCGTTGACCGCCCCGGCGTTCAGGCGCAGGAGGAATGGGTGGAGCAGGTTCCCATCCAGAAGTATATCCGCTACACCGCCGAAGAGCTGGCCGCGCAGGAAGAAGAGCGTAAAAAGGCCGAAGCCCGGGAGAAGCTGCCGGAGACGGTGGCAGCGCTGCAAAAAGAAAACGAAATGTTAAAGCAATGCTTGCTTGAAATGAGCGAGATTGTGTATGCATAAAATCACACAAAAAATCGAAAGGATGGTATTTATGATGGCTATGTTGTGGGCACAGGAGATTATGTCTGCTGAGACTGTCGAGGAGGCAAAGGCGCTGTATGAGCGCTGCCCGCGTCTGCTGAAGGAGAAGGTCAAGGCGATTCTCGTCAAGAGCGGCTTTGAGGAGATCGTACAGGAGGAGTAAGCGATGGAAAAACTTTTTGAATTTCTGGCGTGGCTGGTAAAGGTGCTCTTCGGCGGGGACGGCAAAAGCCCTGCGCCGGAAACGCCCAGAGAGACGACTCCAGTTGAGGAAGCCTTCACCGGCTGGAAGGGCAACCCGCCATACCGGTACATCGACGTGAGCCGCTATCAGGGTGCGATCGACTGGGCGCAGGTAGCAGCGGCTGGCTACAAGGGCGTCATGCTCAAGACGGTGAGCACCAACCGCAAGCTCTCCAAGCGGGCGGACGGTTTGTACATCGACCCCACCTTTGAGACCAACTACCACAACGCCAAAGCGGCAGGGCTGGACGTTGGCGTCTACTACTACACCTACGCCACCAGCGAGGCTATGGCCGATGCAGAGCTTGCCCTGCTGCGGCAAGCGGTGTGCGGTAAGGAGCTGACCCTTCCGGTAGCGGTGGACGTGGAGGACAACAAGCTCAAGCCCATGAGCACTATTGACCTCACAAACCTCACCGCCTACGCGCTGGAACAGGTTGAGAAAATGGGCTTTTACGCCCAGCTGTACACCTACACCGGTTACAAATACGAACTGGATATGGCCAGGCTGTCCTCCCGGTGGGACGTGTGGCTTGCCGACTACACTGGCAAGACGCCCAACGTGACGTTTAACTACAACGCCCACCAGCACACCAGCAAGGGTGCTGTGCCGGGCATCTCCGGAAACGTTGACCTCAATGTGACCACCCTCAACTACCCCCGTATCATCCGCAAGAAGGGTCTGACCCGTCTTCGGGAGGGCGCATGACCGAAAAAGAAGCTCTCCTGTGGGTGCTTGGCATCCTTGGCAGCCTGTGTGCCGCTGCCATCACCATCGACAAGGTGCTGGAAATCATCCACAAGTACATCAAAAAGGCAAAAGCCCCTGATGACGCGCAGAACAAGCGAATGGATACGCTCGAAAAAAGACTTGGTGTGCTGGAACAGGGACAGCTTCAGCACGCACAGGCTCTTGCAAGAGACTTGCGCCGCTTTGACGGCCTCGATGAAGAAATGCGTCTCGTCCTTGTTGGCGTGCAGAATCTTCTGGATTCGCAACTGTCCGGCAACAACCGCGAAGGTATGCAAAAAAGCAAATCCGATATTAACAACTACCTGCTGAAAGGAGTAACAAATCATGGAAGCGATCTTTAATTTCATCCCCGCACCCATCGCACTGGTACTGATGTTCATTGGCTTTGCCGCGCTGGCCGTTGGTGCCATCCGGCTGGGCTACAAGCAGTACGTCAAGGACTGGGCGCTGGAGCTCGTGACCATTGCCGAGGATAGCATCATGGGCAGCGGTCAGGGCGCCAAGAAAAAGGCGCAGGTCTTTGCCATGCTGCGGGGCGCACTGCCGGACTGGATGAAGCCCATCATCACGGACGAGGTGCTGGACGCCGTCATTGAAAAGGCCGTCAGCCTGATGAAGAAGGCACTGGCGGAGAAAAAGCCAGCGATCGGAAAGTAAGGAGGATATCATGGCAAGCACTACATACGAGCATTTTGTTGACGTCAACAAAATGTACGCCGCACAAGAGCAATTTCGTGACATCACGAAAATGGTGACAAAACGTCACCATTTCGCCGTGCTTGGCAATATGGTTCGCAACGCCGGACAGCTGCCGCAGCCTTTCTGGCTCGGTGCTACCTGTGGCGGCGGCTCGTGTAGTGCTGCCCGCTGCGCTGCAAGGACTTGACCGACAGCAGATGACCGCTGCCATCAAAAGCGCACCGCTTGGGAGGGTAGACCGTAAGATAGCCTTACTGCGGTACGTTGAGCGGCTCCCGCTACCGGACATTGCAGCACAGACGCATTATAGCCGGACAGCGATAGGATACCGGCTGAAAGGCATTGACAAAATGCTGAATGTGTGATATTATACTTCTAATTGGGCGCGTTTTCTTGTGAAGCGCGTTGAAGCGGCAGGCTTTCGGGTCTGCCGCTTTTCTTTTTGCACGAATTGTGGTATAATAACATCAACAAATCCACCCGGCCTCTCGAAGAAGCGCATTAGGGTGGATATTTGAAAAGGCTATGTAGCTCAGTTGGTAGAGCAGGGCGGGACACCGCCTATTGCCGCTGGTTCAAGTCCAGCCATAGCAAGTCCGAAAATGCTTGAACGGTTTTGAATAGTGCGCATACGTCAAAATTGCGATAGCAGAAGTAGGCATTTTTTAGTTGATACAGTCTCCCGCCCGCCTACTCACAGTGCGTACCATGCGGGAGACGCTTTTGTATAAGATTATGGCAAATAAAATATATCGCTTTTTGTCCCGTGTTTTGTTCGCTCTAATTATTTTTGGGGCGACATCAAGCGTTCTAAAAGCCGTCCTTCCGTTTTGGCACAGTGCATTTATAGGCGTGGTTTTATCGGTATATGCGTCTTTGCATTATACGCCATACGATTTATGATTTGAAAGGCTACGGCCTTTGTAGAGAGCGGCATTGCCTGCGGGCGGTTCCGCTCTTGATTTTAGATTTTGCCGTTTCGGCGGCATGAAAAATCCCCTGCTTTGTCGAAGCCCTGCGTTTCACGCGGGGTACTTTGTAGGCAAAGTGGGGGATTTTTTGCAAGTAAAACGTTCAAACTTTCTATTTTGGCATCATTTTATATAAGTATATTTATATTTTTAAACGCTCATGCGGATTTTTCCGTGTGGGCGCTTTTCTTTTTTGTCCTTCGTTGTACCTTCGTTGTCCTTCGCTTTTTGCTGATGCAGTACACTGGATGCACAAGGAGGGATGTTTTATGAGCTATTATCCGACACCCGGAACGCCCTACGTTCCACAGCAGCCTGTTAATCCTTACGGCGGCATGGGCACAGTAGGCCTTACCACTCCCCTACCGAATACGCAGATGCAACAGGCGCAGCCGCAGCGTCCTCAGCCGATGAATGGGCAACAGCCTGTTCAGCAGTCGGCGCAGGACGGCGGTTGGCTGCTCGGCAGACCCGTTTCCAGCAGGGAGGAATTTCTGGCGATACCGTCCGACCTATACGGCAGACCGACCTACTGCCCGGATTTGCGCAGCGGTGTGATCTACTGCAAGCGGCTCAACCCTGACACCTGCGAATCCTATGTGCAGGAGTTTTACAGCCCGGAAGCATGGCGGCAGATGCAGGCACAACAGGCACAGCAGACCGCTGCACCGACACAGCAGTATGTGCCTATTGAGCAGTACAACGCCCTCGTGCATCGGCTGGATGAACTGGAAAAGTGGCAGAAGAGCTTTTCTAAACCCGCTGCCACTGCAAAGAAAGGAGAATAAATAATGTCCTCTCCGTTTGATATGATTACTCACAGCCCTATCATGCAGCTGGCAAATCTGGCTCGCGCCGGGCAGAACCCGATGGGGCTTATCCAGCAGTTGAGTGGGCAGAATGCTCCTATCATGCAGGGCTTGAACCTGATTCAGGGCAAGAACGAAGCACAGCTCCGAACGATGGCGCAGAATCTTGCCAAAGAGCGCGGCATCGACCTGAACCAGCTGGCAAGCATCCTGAATTTGACGCTTCCAAAGTAAGGAGGCTTTACAATGGATGATTTTGAAAGCAGCCATTCCGAAAAAGATTTTGACATCAACAATCTGTGTGGCAATGACAAAATGTGGGTTCCTTTAATGCTTGGCTTCATTTTCGGTGCTGCCAGCAAAAATTGGGACGGCCCAAAAGACGAAAAAGACAACCCTCCAAGCTGACTTAACAATCCCAAAATAAGCATTCTTCTAAGCGAAACGCTTCTCAGTTTTGCGGACTTGACAAAAACCGCTTTTATCTGGCTTCGCCCATCGCATACGGCGGTGGGATAGCATAACGCAAAACTGAAAGGAGTTTTGTTATGGACGATTTTGCAACTGGCTATCTGGCTGGGCAGGACGGCGGCAATAGCAACGGCGGATTCTTCGGCAACGAAGGTCTGTGGGCAGTCATCATCCTCGCTATCATCTTCGGCTGGGGCAACTACGGCAACGGGCGCAACGGCAGCGACAACGGTATGGCGAGCTACATCCCCTATCTGGTCGGCACTGGCGCAACCGGGCAGGGCGGTAACGACACCCGCGCGGCTCTGTCTGAGGGCTTCTATCAGCAGGATACCTCCCGCTCTCTGGCGGGCATCCAGAGCGGCATCTGCTCTCTGGGCTATGACCAGCTGGCTCAGATGAACGGCGTCAACACCAACATCGCAAACGGCTTTGCTGGTGTGAACAGCGCCATCTGTCAGCTTGGCTA
>ERZ1035014.78-NODE-78-length-52098-cov-6.980708_pt1 | contig 52098 bp, 34 predicted proteins | sample MGYA00520620_ERZ1035014 | MGnify/ENA primary metagenome ERZ1035014 (study PRJEB33766, sample SAMN09781744) | gut metagenome | biome: gut microbiome | host: Homo sapiens | place: Madagascar | study: EMG produced TPA metagenomics assembly of the PRJNA485056 data set...
CGGCACCCCCGCTGAATCCAACCCCGCCGAAACACCAGCCGCCCCCGAAGAGACTCCCACCGAATAGACACCCACGATGCGTAGATTCCTCGTACTTCTCCTGGCAACAGCCCTGGCGCTGACATCCGTCGCACAGGAACTGCCCCCCCGCGATTTCCTCGAACAGCTCCGACGCCCACTGGAACAGGAGGCGTGGGGAGAGGCGACGGGACGGCTGGTCTCAAGCCGCAAGGGAAAGCCGAAGATCGAGGGAACGCTCCGCCTGAAGGTCTCTTTCACTTCAGAGGCGATGTACGCCCAGCTGACTCTCAATGAAAACAATTTCTACGGACTGGAGATGATGCGGGATACCGTCGGAAAGACCGCACAGCATCTCGACTTGCCCGAAGATGAGGTGGCGCCAGGGCTCTTCGAGTTCGGCGTGAGGCCGGAGGACCTCTCCTTCGCATTCATCTTCTGGGATTTCGTCGAGGAACTCCCGCGCTCGTCAAGCAGATGGCAGAAGTGCCGTGTCCTTAAACTCATATCCCCTGACGGCAAGGAGACGGTCAACGTGTGGTTCGAGGCGGAGAACGGCTTCCCGATGGAGGCGGAATGGTATCGCGTCGGCGAAAGGAAGCCCTGGCGCAAACTCGTCCTCAAGGGCGCGAAACGCTTCAAGAACGGACTCTGGTTCGTCAAGGAAATGCAACTCTCCGGAGACGGCTGGAAGACCGCCGTCAAATTCGATTTCGCGGACAAGGAGGAGTTCTGACGGCTCCCCGGGGCTCCATCGCCCCCCCAATTCGCCCAAATGAAGGGAAGCACAGATATTGAGCAGGCAATCATGAAGAAAAGCATCCTCATCCTCGCCCTCCTCGCGTCCCTTGCGCTTATCGCGTCCACCCCCCGGCTTCCGACTCAGTGGACAATATTCGAGGGAGTCCCCAAAGACTATGTTCCGGATCCGTCGGAGCTCGAGACGATTCCCGTGACATTCGGCGGAGTCGCTGGGAGGAGAGCGGAGATTTCGGAGAACGGGTTCGACATGGCGGAGGTCTTCGGCGAAAGGAAACCCTTGACCTGCTACTGGCTCTTTGCGCAGCTGGAATCCGATTCCGATTGCGGGTACTCCCTTGGAATCGGCGCAGACTGGTGGTTTGCGTGCAATCTCAATGGAATGGAGATATTCTCGACTATGCAGACGGGCAATGTCCTTTCGCCGCCTTCGGTTCTGGACTATGTCTTAAAGGGAAGGCTCCGCAAGGGGACCAATACGATAGCCGTGAAGTTTGTTTCGGGCAGCTATCTCTCTGTAATCAAGATTGCCGGAGAGCTGGAGCTTGACGAGTTTCTTGAGTCTCCCGAGATCCGCGACATTCGGGGATTCTATGCCAGGCGTGGGGTGCCGCTCAAGACCGAGTCGACAGTTGCCGCAAGCATGAAGGAGATGATTGCGGAGAGGCGGGTTCCGCAGGGGTTTGTGGTCGACAGCAACTGGAACAAGCTGCTTCTGCCGTGGACGACGACCCTTGTCGAGAAGGCGAGGACAGGGGCGGACAACGGCGCCTTCAGTGTGCTGTCCGCGGATATGGACGGCCGTGATATGGTGGTCAGTGTCCGGGGCACGCCACCGCTCTCGCCCGATGAGAGGGTCTATGCGGTTCTCCGGACGGAAATGGGATCCCAGATGAACGGCCGCATCGGGACTCTTGAGGAGCTTGGCGCGGACTTCGCGGATGACGGAACCGCGACAGTGAGGATGAAGGACTTCCACAGCTTTTTGTACGGTGCGCCCGCGAAGGTGAATCTGGAGGTGGGGGTGGTCGACCGCAAGGGAAGCCCCGAGTATTTCGGGAAGGTGGAGCTGGGCGGCAGACCCTTCCCCGGCGAGAGGGCGGTCCTGCGCCTCGAGGAGACAACGGGAGGCGCAACCCCGATGCTCAACGGCAAGCCATTCTTCTTCAACGAACTTGTCATCCACCCGTTCATTCCACGCCGCACACTGCCGACGGGAATGGAGGGATATGACTCCCCCTTCAATGTGGTGGCCTCCCGCTTCGGCGGCAACGCGGCCTCCGAGAACTGGTGGTACGGGCCGGAAAAGTACGACTTCACGTGCGTCGACTGGCAGATCTGCGAGATGATCGACCAATATCCCGATTCCAAGATCGGGATATATCTCTTCTGCCATCCCGGCCAGTGGTATGGCAGGGAGTATCCTGACAGGCTCTCACAGGACGAAAGGGGCGACGCCACCCAGAACTACTATCTCGCAAAGGTCAGGTTCTCTGATCCGGATGTCCGCGCCGACGCGGCGAAGGCGGTCGCGGCGTTTGTGGCGCATTGCGAGAAGTATTTTGGCGGCAAGATCGTCCTCTACAATCTGATGGGCGGCATCTCCTGCGAATGGCAGGGATGGAATTGCCAGGACGGGCACTTTGCCGACTATAGCCCCGGCGAGCTTGTGGAGTTCAGGAAATACGCGGAGTCGAGGGGGCTCCGCGTGGACCGGCTGCCGACTCCGGAGGAGCGCCGGCACTCCTCCGGGGGCACATTGCGCACGCCGAAGGAGGACTCGCTCGCTGTCCTCTACGATGAATTCTACAGCAAGTCGATTGCGGATTTCATCAATCTGCTCGCGAGGACGGTCAAGGAAAACTGCTCAGGCGACAAGCTTGTGGGCGCATACTATGGCTATCACATGGAGTATTCCAACATGGGCAACGGCCGCAACAAGGGCGGACACAACATGACGGGCACTCTGCTCGAATCGCCCTATGTTGACTTTCTAATCTCGCCACAGAGCTACTCGATCCGAACTCTCGGCGCGCCAAATGGAGAAATGAAGCCCTATGGCTCTCTGAAGCTCGCCGGCAAACTCTCCATGATTGAGGACGACACGCGCACACATCTGATCGAGAAGAGCGGCCAGAGCCAGGCGCTCAACCTCGATCAGACACTCAAGGTCCTTACGCGAAACGCGGGCATGTATCTCTGCCACAGAAGCCCGATAAATGAGCTGGGAGTCCACGGCGGAAACGAATTCGACGCCCCGGAAATCCGCGGGCTCTTCGGAAGGATTCTCAAGGCCGGACAGTTCATCATGGAACAGAACCGCCCGGATCCCGTCGAGGTGGCGTTTGTCGTCGACGAAGGATCCATAATGTATTTTTCGGATGACTTCAAGACCGCGACGGAGGTGGATGAGGACGACTACAGGTATTCCTACACGGGGGATCTCGTCATCAAGCCGAACCGCAGTTTTGTGCAGCTTTCCGGCGAATCCATCGGCAATCAGCGCTTCATGCTAGCGCGCTTCGGCGCTCCGGCGGATGTGATCCTGCTTGAGGACGTCGCGAGGAATGCCGCCAGGTACAAGCTGGTCGTCTTCCTGAACGCATACAGGGATTCGGAGGCGCTTCGCCAGGCCGTCACGGCTGTCAGAAACGCGGGCTCGACAGCCGTATTCACCTACGGGGCAGGCTTCATCGACGAAGAGGGATTCTCCGGGGAAAAGATGGGCGACCTGATTGGAATTGACGTTGAGAAGGCTGGGCCGGGAAGCCTCCGCCTGGAATGGCAGGACGGACACTGCACCGGAGCGGACTACAGGATCGAGCCGCGCTTCGCCGTCACAGATTCCGAGGCGATTCCTCTGGCGGTCTACGCGGATGACGGGATTCCGGCGGTCGCGCGGAAGGGCAGGATAGTCTTCTATGGCGGAGCAGCGCTCGACGTGGGATTCATTCGCTCGCTGGCCAGGGAGGCTGGGGCGCACATCTATGTCGAGACGGGGGATAATCTCTATGCCAGCGCATCTTGCATCAGCATCCATGCGCTCTGCGCAGGGGACAAGAGAATCTCGCTGCCGGGCAGGTTCACGGTCGTCGACGCCATCTCCGGGGAAACTCTCGCAGAGGACGCGGATTCTTTCACAGTCCGTATGGACGCGATGGACTCAAGAATCTTTCTGCTAAAATAAGACCCGCCAACTATGGAATTCTTTGACACGCACACACACCTTCCTGACGGGGCGACGTCGGAGGAGGCGGAGACAATTCTCGCCGAAGCCGCCGCCGCCGGAGTGAAGAACCTCCTACTCGCAGGAACCTCCGTCGACGACGCGGCAGTGTACCTCCCCATTGTCGCCACACACCCCGGAATCTATACAAGCGTGGGTGTCCATCCCGAGGCATGCCGCGGTTTCAACGAGACAACGGACATGCCAAAGCTCCGCGGGTGGCTGAAGGAGCCAGGGGTCGTCGCAATCGGTGAGGTCGGACTGGACGCACACTACGAGGAGCCATTCGCCGATGAGCAGGAAAGCTGCTTCAGGGCAATGCTCCGCCTCGCCGACGAAACAAACACGCCAGTCGTCATCCACTCCAGGGACGCATTCGAGAGGTGCTACAGAATCGTCGGGGAATGCCTCGCAAAGGAGCACCCAATACAAGTCCATAGCTTCGCAGATACGCCGCGGGAACTTGACCTCTGGCTTGAAAGAAATGCGGTCTTCTCATACAACGGAATGGTGACTTTCAAAAAGGCCGAGAATATCCGGACTACGCTGAGGCTCGTTCCACTGGATAGACTGCTCCTCGAAACCGATGCGCCCTATCTGACGCCTACACCGTTCCGAGGACAGCCAAACTCCTCAAAGTATATCCCGCTCATCGCACAACGAATCGCCGATGAACGAAGCCTGACTCTCGAGGAGGTCGCTAAAATCACAATCGAAAACGCTCGCCGCTTCTTCCGACTCCCGTAAAAAAACGAAACGCAACCCGGCACGGGGCTCAAGAACCACAAAAAAACAGTATAAGAAACCACGAAAGGCGCGAAAATAATAAAATATTTGAACCACTAATGGACACTAATGGACACGAAAGTAGGGAGGAGGGAGAAGAATGGAGAAAGTAGTGCGTGGTTGGCGCGCTCGAGCGCGCCCGTCCATTGAGGTTGGGAACCACGAAAAGCACGAAATACACGAAAGGGATAATAATAGAACCACTAATGGACACTAATGCACACTAATAATAGAAATCATTTAAACCACGAAAAGCACGAAACACACGAAAAAATGTAATATTCGTGGTTCAATCCCTCCTCCTTGACGGAAGCCCACTGCAAAGTGTCCACGCACTACCCTCTCCTTTCTTCTCCCTCCTCCCTACTTGAGGAAATCTACTGAAGGAGGCGTATATTAGTGCAAGCTTTTGGTAACTGACACCCAACTTTGCACTGGAGGCGCCGTGGACATAAAACGTGATTTCTATCTGAACAAGCAGATTCCACTCAGGAAGACAGGAGACTCGTTCCGAAAATTGGTCATTACTGGCGACGACCAACCCTTCTACACGGATGAAAACGGCATTTCATTCGTGGGAATCCTTCCATTCCTCCTCGACAAATCCATCCTCTCAAGACTAATGGCCTGAGAATTGACTGACATGTTCTTCAGGAACAAGGAAATCATTTGAACCACGAAACATACGAAAATAATAAAATATTTGAACCACGAATGGACACTAATGGACACTAATAAAACATTTGAACCACGAATGGACACGAATGGAGTTGCCGTCTTGTAAATGGCAATAATCTCTTTCGCTACTTGGTAAGTAGTGTTTTTCAGAACATCCCTGATTGGCAAGACCAAGAACAGGATTCCATTCCTCGTAGAATTGTCTCATAAATCTAATGTGTTGAGGCGAAAAACCTCGTAAGCCTGGCAACTCAATCTGCAGTCGCTTCGACAGAGCGCATATAGCCCCTGTCCCCCATCTGGCAGTTCTCGTTTTCAATGAGATATATCCACCGACGAAAAAGTAAAGCTTCAAAGCTTCTTTATTTGATGTGCGCGCCGCCTCTGACCTCGCTTGCAGAATCGCGAGCTTGATATCTGCTACTGCTTCCGTAAAATCCTTTGGGATTATGACATTATCCATTTGTTGTTCTCCTTATTAGCTGAATGCATCAAGGGCATGACAGACTAATTACATTTAAATGAACAGGCTCAAGTTGAGGCACATGCAACACGGTGAGTCCGGGATGTAACAAAATGCTATATTTGAACCACTAATGGACACGAATGGACACTAAAAAATAAAACATTTGAACCACTAATGGACACGAATGGACACTAATAAAGAGAAAACATTTGAACCACGAAAAGCACGAAACACACGAAAAATATACAAAATCAGTGGCAATGCTTCATGAATAGATGATATTCGTGTCCATTCGTGTCCATTCGTGGTTCTATTATTCCCCCTCCTTGACGGAAGCCCACTGCAAAGTGTCCACGCACTACCCTCTCCATTCTCCTCCCTTCTCCCTACCTTAGGCCATCCACGCACTACCCTCTCCTTTCTTCTCCCTCCTCCCTACTTTCGTGTCCATTCGTGTCCATTCGTGGTTCTATTATTCCCCCTCCTTGACGGAAGCCCACTGCAAAGTGTCCACGCACTACTTTCTCCTTTCTTCTCCCTCCTCCCCACTTTCGTGGTTCAATCCCTCCTCCTTGACGGAAGCCCACTGCAAAGTGTCCACGCACTACCCTCTCCTTTCTTCTCCCTCCTCCCTACTTTTTATTCCAATCCTGAAAAGATGCATTACATTCTGTGACAATTCCAGACAAGTCACGTCAAAAACAGGAATTGAATCACATGTTGTACCTTGTTGACACTGCAGATGTCGAGGCGATCGCGAAGGCGGACGAGTTTTTCCCGCTGGCTGGCACGACCACCAATCCGACGATCATTTCGAAGGCCCGCCGGGACTTTTTCGCCATCATGAAGGACATTCGTTCCATCATGGGGGACAGGATGATCCACGCCCAGGTGGTTGGCGAGCGTTCCGACGAGATGCTGAAGGACGCCGCCGCGTTGATGGAGAAGGTAGGCGGCAACCTGTACATAAAGGTGCCAGTCACCCCCGAGGGCTACAAGGCGATGCGTGCCATGAAGAAAGAGGGTCTCAAGGTCACGGCGACGGCCATCTACACTCCCGGCCAGGCGCTTCTTGCGGCGAATTGCGGAGTCGACTTCACCGCGCCATACGTGAACCGCATCGACAACATCTCCGGCATGGGCGTGAGCGTCGTGAAGATGATTGTCGAACTCTTCCGTCTTCACGCCCTTGAGACGAAGGTCCTGGCGGCCTCCTTCAAGAATGTCCAGCAGGTGAACGACGTCTCCCTGGCGGGGTGCCATTCGATGACGATTTCCCCGGACATCTTGTGGAAGGTCGCGGAGCATCCCCTCACCGACATGTGCGTCGACCAGTTCCAGTCCGACTGGGACGGTGTCTACGGTGCAGGGAAGGGCATCTACAATCTCTAGGGGGATGTCTGCCCTGGGGCGAGTCGCATCCGCGGCGCGTCCAGCTTGAAAAAACGTTCCGTTCCCATATATTAACCGCCGCTTACATAAATCGCGCGCATAGCTCAGTTGGTTAGAGCGCCACTTTCACACGGTGGAGGTCACAGGTCCGAGTCCTGTTGCGCGCACCATTTTCCAATACCCCGATGTTCTGAACCTCATTTCCGGCATCGGGGTTTGTTGTTGTAAAGCACCCACCCCGGCATCCAGCCATGTCCTCCCTCAAGCTCGGCCGCTACGACTACGCGACCTATTACGCAAACATCGGATACGCATGCTGCTCCCTGGTAATCCCACTCGTCCTCGTCGACATGGGGACCGACCTGGATTTCCCGCTTGACGACGGCGGGATGGGCATCGCGGGGACGCTGCATGTCTTCAGAAGCATTGCGATGCTGGCAACCCTGCTGACGAGCGGCGCGATTGCGGTGCGCATCGGAAAACGCCACACCGTCGGCGTCAGCATGGCGATGATGGGATTGGGGATCACCGTTGCCGCCCTCAGCAACAACTTCTGGTTTCTTGTGCCCTGCGTCATCTTCTCCAGCCTGGGAGAGGGCGCCTTCGAGGGGATTGCCACCCCGTTTGTCAACGACCTCCATAAGCCCGAGCCAGACGCGTATGTGAGCATAGCCCACAGTTTCTGGTCGGTTGGCACGGTGACGGTGGTGCTGGTCACCTGCGCCCTCAGCGCGGCCGGCTGCAGCTGGCGCCCAATCCTCGGCGCCGCGGGATTGATGGCGCTCTCCAGCTCAATCCCATATCTCATCCGCGAAAACCCCTCCTGCAAATACCCTGAAACCCCGCCGGAGAAGATGAAGGGAAGCGTCTGGCAGATGACGGTGGATATCTGCAAGAGCTTCCGGTTCTGGCTCTATTGCCTCGCAATGGCAATCGGGGCCGGAGGAGAGTTCGGGCTGACCTTCTGGTCCGCCAGCTTCATCAGGCTCTCGTTCCTCGAAAGCGTCTGGGCAGGAGCCCTGGGAACCGCCGGCATCGGAATAGGAATGTTCCTGGGACGAGTCATCTTCGGACGCCTCGTGCCCCCAAGGCACTTCTTCACCCTCCTGCTGACGACCAGCCTGCTGGGAGTCCCGCTCTCGATGTCGCTCCTGCTGCTCCGCCCGGAGATGTTCACCAGCACTGCCCTGATGATGACGGCGCTGGTGCTGATGCTGACAGCCTGCGGCGTCTGCGTCTCCGCATTCTGGCCGATGCTGCAGCTCTACGGAGTGGTGAGGCTTCCGCACCTTGACTCCACACTCCTTTTCATCTACTTCTCCTCCACGGGAATCCCGGGATGCGGAATCTTCACCTGGCTCATGGGATACCTGGGTGACAGGTTCTCCGACCTCAGGGTGGCATTCCTGGTCGTCCCCTCCTCAATGCTTCTCTACGCGCTGATTCTGCTCTTCGACAGGTTCTGCCTGAAACAGCCAGGCGGCTCCCCTGCGGCGCGCCAGGAGTGAAAAAAAACCACCAGGAAATCCGGTGGTGGATGACTGCCTCCCGACTATATTAGGCGGCGTTGCTACGCCCTCCGCAGTCCGCGTGGCATTGAGAAGGGATTCAGTCATTCAAGGAGGATTTTGTCTATCATGAGACGTCTTGCACTGTTTTTCACGTTTTTCATCGCAGCCATGTGCATTCAAGGTCAGGAAATCGAAATCCCCGCGTGGGTCGACCATGAAGTCAATGAGACATTTGCCCGCTTCAACGAGTGGCGCGGGGACGACCAGGTGGTCGTCTTCCCAATCCAGACCGACGTCCACTCCGGCGGCCGTGACACCTATCGCCACGTGGCGTATGTGAACCACGCCGCAAATACCTTCGGCTTCGATTTCATCGCGGATCTGGGCGACATCGGACTCGACCTCCCGGATACAAGCACCCCCGAGGCCGCACGGGCGTTCCTTGACAGGCACGCACGAATCCACCAGGAGTATCCCGGAGTCTCAGTCGTGCTCGTCGGAAACCACGACCATAACCGCAACTCGGGAACGGCACTCTTCACAGACCAGCAGCTCGGCGAAACCCTCAATGTCCCCAGCATGGCAAAGGCGACTCCGGAGTGCCAGCTGGTCCTCGCGCTAAACCCCACATACGGGTATGTGAACCTCCCCGCAAAGAAGACACGCGTCTTCTTCCTCAATACCAGCGACCGCGACGACCCGAAGAACTACTACACCGTCTCCCCAATACAGCTGCAATTCCTCGCGGACAACATGCGCTTCACCGAACCCGGGTGGAACGTGATCGTCCTGACACACTACTGCGTCCGCCCAATCGGGCATTGGAATAGCGATGTGGGAGTCGGCCTCCACCACGGCGATACCTTCCTGAAGATCCTCTCGGATTTCAATGCGCGCGCCAAGGGTGAGGCCGAGGGAGTCGTCTGGGACTTCACTTCCAACAAGGATTGCCGTGTCATCGCAAATCTGACAGGGGACTCGCACTTCGACTCCTCAGAAATCTATGACGGAATCATCTTCGCAATCTCACAGGGATACGGCGGCGTCGCCCCCCAGGAGATGCCCGAAGGAAGCTCCGTCACAAAGTTCGACATGAACAAGATGATGCTGGTGGACATAGCCGCGTTCAAGCCCGCAAAAAGGGAGCTTCGCCTCTTCAGGCTCGGGGCGGGAGGCGCGGATAAGGACCGCAGATTCGACAGCGGGCAGTAGTCGCCCGACCACCCGTCCAATGATCCAAAGGCTTGTCCTAGGCCATTTCAGGAACTACGAACGACAGACCGTCGAGTTCGCCGGCGGTGCAAATGCACTGCTGGGTGAAAATGGCCAGGGCAAGACCAATATCCTGGAGGCAGTCTATTATCTGTCACTGCTGAGGTCATTTCGGACAACCCAGGTCACAACACTCCTGAATTCCGGCACGGGGAGCTTCTCAATCTATGGGGAGGTCCTTGACGCCAACGGCATACAGACACGCCTCGGAGTAAGCAACGGAGCCGTCCGCCGGCTCCTGGTGGATGGACAGCCCGTCCGGCGCTCCAGCGATTTCATCTCCAGGCTTGTCTGCGCCCCCTTCCTCCCCGAAGATCTGGCAATCGTAAAAGGACACCCGGGGGGACGGCGGAGATTCCTCGATATCGCACTTTGCCAAGTATCCCAGGGGTATCTCCGAAGCCTCCAGAATTTCGACGAGGCACTGCGAAGCCGAAACGCAATGCTCAAACTCTCCGACCGGCATCCGAGGAATGTCGCCACTGCATACGACCATCTCCTCGCAGAGTATGCATCGCAGGTGGAAATCGAACGCAGGGGACTCGCTGAACGACTCAACGAGGCCGTCGAAAGAATCTCGAAGGTGTTCTTCCCGGACGGACGGCTCCTGGCGGTGAATTATCTCTCGGGGATCGGAAGGCTGCTGGAACCACTCGCCGACGACCGAAACGCAATCCAGGAAAAGTACGCAAAAATGCTGGACGAGGCATACGACAGGGACGCACGCGACGGGGCGACAAGATACGGGCCACACCGCAGCGACCTGGCTTGCATGATGAAAGGAAGAATGCTCTCGCTATACGGCTCGGAGGGAGAGTGTCGCGCCGCGGCAATAGCACTGAGGCTCGCCCTGCTGGAAATCCTCGTCGAAAGACACGGGCCAAGGGGAGTCACAATCCTCGTCGATGATGTCCTGGGAGAACTCGACGGCACCCGACGAGCCGCATTCCTGGAACAGGTGACTTCCTCCGGCCAGATGATATTCGCAGGAACTGCGCTCCCACAGGGATTCCCCCCAGGAGCCAGGGTGTTCCAGGTCAGAGCAGGACAAGTCGCACAGGTGTCGCCAGATTAAATGGGACGCACGGCATAATTGCCGGCGGGCGCGTCTCCCTCCTAAAGCCATTATGAACCACGAATGGACACTAAAAAATAAAACATTTGAACCACGAATGGACACGAATGGACACGAATAATAGAAATCATTTAAACCACGAAAAGCACGAAACACACGAAAAAATGTAATATTTGTGGTTCAATCCCTCCCCCTTGACGGAAGCCCACTGCAAAAGTGTCCACGCACTACTTTCTCCTTTCTTCTCCCTCTTCCCTACTTTCGTATCCATTCGTGTCCATTCGTGGTTCTATTATTATCCCTTTCGTGCTTTTCGTGGTTCCCTCCTCCCTGCTAATCTTTGTGGGACGCGGTAAATTATTCCTCCTGCCGCGCCTGGCCAGAAGGGGGACAAGGAGTCTCCCTTTTTGCGCGGGGAGTAGAACCGGAATCCTTCATGAGTCGTGCTTCTGAAACAATCCAGTATGCCGTCGAAGGGGTGGAGCTGCCGCCTCTGCCGGAGTTGTTCAAGGACGCGACCTTGCTTCGCGGCTCCACTTCGACCGCCTCGGGGGAAGTCTTCCGCCTGGAACTCGGAGGACGTTCCTTCATTGTGAAGAGCTTTGCTCGAAAGGGAGCCGCCTCACGATTCCTGTGGGGGCGAGCCTCAATCGGACGGGAATGGAATAATCTCCTTAAACTCAGGGAGATGGGATTCGATTGCGCACCACAGCCCGTCGCATTGATAGGTAGGTACACCCTCGTGGCAGAGTTCATCGAGGGATGCGAGATATGCTCCAGGGAACATTACTGCCGCCATAGCACACCCCCGCCCGCGGCAGACTTCTACGACGCACTCCGGGCAATCCTTCGCGCGCTCCATGAAAAGGGGGTGGCGCACGGCGACTTCCGACGCGCCAATATCATGATTCAGGAGGGCACGGGAACACCGAGGATTATCGACTGGGCAACGGGGACCGTCTCCAAAAACCGTCGCGGACTCCTCTTCAAACTATTCAAGCGCTCCGACTCCTATTCCCTCGTCAAAATAATCGTCGACATCTATCCGGAACTGGTTTCGGAGGACGAACGAAAAAGTGTGCGGCCAGGAATCCTTCTGCGCATTGGACGCTTCCTGCGGCAAAACGTCTACCGAAAACTCATCAAACCCATGTTCGGACACTCAAACCGCTAGCCGGGCTTTCGCACTCTTCAGTGTTCTGGGGGCAATACGGCACAGCTGCTTTTCGCATCCTGTTCCGGGAACTGGACTGGGCTAGTCTGCCAGAGGCTCGAAACGACTGCGGCCGGTGTTGAAGAAGTAATTTGATGCGGTGGCAAGCTCCACGGCCTCAAGGAGGGCACGCGGAGAGACGTCTCCCGAGACCCAGCGCCTCCTGCCAAAGTCAAGCTCCCTGCGGGTAATCGACAAGTCAAGGTCGCGGTCCAGACAATGGTATACCGCATTGAGAATCATCTCCTTCCCGGACAACTCCTTGTTGAAAGTGCGAATGGACAGTGATTGGGCGATTTCTTCTAACTTGTTGCCGTTCAGTGGTTTAATGTGTATTGTGATTGTGACCTGCTCCCCCGGGTCGAGGATGTTGTCCCCATTTCCGACTGCAGGAAGCTGAGAGAGCACCTGCTCCGTCACGTCGTAGTGCATCCCGTCGAAGTGGTCTGCGTAGATCCATGTGTAGGGTTCGAAGGTCCCCATGGCATTCGGCCCGAGGCGGCAGTAGAGGTAGTATTTCGTGTAGTCGGAGACGGGGGCCTGCCCGGGGGAGTAGCTGAGACGCACCTCGTGGAAGCCTTCCTCGTCAGGAATCTGGTTGACGTCAATCTTCAGGTTCTCGCCGGGGAATTCCTCGCCCTCCGCATTGGACTTGTGGAAGATTCGGCAATCGTATGCCTTGGTCTTGTATTCGCCCTCCACAAAGCGCAGCTGGTCCATCGACTTGTTGATGTCCCACAGGAAGCCGACAAGGCCGCCGGTGATGGTGTAGGGGCCGTTCTCGGTTTCGTTTGCAAATACCCTGTTCTCCAGCGTCGCATTGAGGACATAGTTGCCGTTGTCGTCCTTCGAGAGCCTGGCGGGAACGGTCGCTATGGACCTGCCGGAGGGCGCGGTTATCAGCAGCTTCAGGTAGACGTTCATCATGTCAGGCTCGCCCTCCACATCGACGTCCAGCGCCAGCTGAAGTGTCTGGCCGAATACCTCGTCGCCCTTGAGGGTTTCGGTGCCCGTGCCCTTCAGCTTGATGGTGAACTGGCTCTTGAAGAAGAAATTCTGGACCTTGTCGGAGAGCGGCTGGCTGCATTTGGCCTCGGCGACCTTTATGATGGACGGGGCGGCGCCGACGCCGTTGTCCCAATAGAGTGCAACCGTGTCGAGGATCCAGCCCTCGCGCTCGCCAGTGGCGAGCATGTCGAAGAGGTCGAAGGAGAAGGTGACTTCGCGCTTGTCTGCGCCCTCGGTCTTCCATTCGGGAGAACGTGCGTAGAGTTTCAGGCCGCTGGGGGAGAGGAGGGTCGCGTATAGCCCATAGTTGCCGTCGCGGCTCACGGAGACCTCGGTCGTGAAGGAAAGCTCGTTCTTGCGGTTGTTCTCCTGATAGGTGACAGCCTCCTTCAACGGAGTGGCTATCTCCGCCCGGCAATCCAGGACATCCACCGCCTCCACCGTCGAACGGCGGAACTCCCCGCCGTTGTGCTGCCAGATCATCTCGGCCTCAAGCCCCCAGATGCCGTTGACTCCAGGCGCAAAATACGCCGAGTAGACGCCGTCGCCTGCCACCTCGTCGCCATCCTTCCCGTCGTCGTGCATCATGATTGGCTGGGGCTCATTCACGGGCGCATCCTGCTGCACAAGGCTGAACAGCCTGGGATGGAGGAGAATCACAAGCCCGTCGTCACCCTGGATTGGCTTGCCGTTGTAGAGCGCCCTGGCGGTCACAAGGGGGCTGGATGTCGGAGGAAGGGTCTTGTGGGGAGTCACCTCGAATACAAGAAGACCCTCCCGCTCCCGGGCAAGCACCTTCGCAACGCCGGATTCCTCCGACTTCGAACAGTCGAAGACTATGCGGTATTTGCCAGCCGGGGCATCGCTCAGCTCAAGGGAAAGGAACTGCCCCGACATATAGGGGAGCCCCTCCGGGTCGGATTCAAAGGAGTGCCCCTCGCTGCTGCCCGGAGGATAGAGGAGCGCAGTCGTCCCATGGGGAGAGCCGAAGACGCCTATCACGATGTCGCCACCCGAAATCAGGCTGAACTCACCCTCGCACTGTTCGCCCTTCTCCAGGACGACAAAGGCGCTTTCAAGGGATGCGTTCGGGTCGTTCAGAATCTGCGGCGCACCAGTGTCCTTTATGCCGGAGGTCGCGGAGACAAGCCCCCCGCGGGTGTCGCGGTCGCTGACGTAGACCGGATACTTCAAGCCAATATCCCCGTCTCGCACCATGAAGCTACCGCGCAACGCACGGACGACGTCAGGGGCGCCTTCCCCCTCCCTGACAATGCCGCTGTGGGTGTATCTCGAACTCCCGCGCTCGTAAAGCGGCGACGATGATACGGCTGTCCCAAGACAATGGGCGCTGGCGACGGTGACGATTCCGTCGTTGGGGCCACCCATGTCCACGATGTCGTTGAGCCGTGCGTATGTCCAGGTGAGGTCCTCCTTGTCCACCTGGCCGATGATTGTGCGGATGGGGACCTCCGGGGTGCATACGGTTCTGTTGAAGAAGGCGCACTGCGCAGTCGTCAGCGAGTCAAGCCCGGGGCCATGCCCCCTGGCGGTCTGTTCGGCAAGAGTGGCGTAGATGTTTTCCAGGATGCCCTGGGGGTTGAGTATTACGTCCGCGAAGACGCTTCCCAGATTCGGGGTTCCCAGCTGTATGAGGGAGAGGGCGTGGGTTGAGTCGCCGAATTTCCCGTCGATGAGGGCACGCCCGTCCAGCCCGCCCTTGCTATGGCCGACGATGTTGAACTTCTTCACGCCCCACTTCTTCGAGACGCCCTTGAGCTGTTCCGCAAGAATCATCCCGTTGGTCATGGGGGAGGTGATGTCCGGGACGGATGCGAGCTCGCTGGGGATGCCTAGCTCCTTCGAGAGCGTCCTCTTGAACTGCGAAAGGGTCCCCGGCTCATTTGTCCACCCGTGGACCAGGAATGCCGGCGCGGGGGCGTTCAGGATGATCATCTGCCACTGCTGCCCCAAAACCCAGTTGGACACGTCGCTCAGGGTGTCGACGATGATTTCCAACTTGTTCTCCGCAACGTCGCCAGGGTTGGCGGGAAGGTTCAGATAGCTGACAGGCACCCGGAAGAAGTTGACGTTGACGATGTTGTCGTCCCCCGTGATGGTGCCCACATAGTGCCCGTTCAGGTAGACCAGGTCCCTCTCAGGGGGAATCAGGTCCATGCCGCCATAGAAGTCGCAGTCGTTGGCGGGAACTACCAGCAACGCCTTCTCCGGCATCAGCTCAAGCTCCTGCATGCGCCTGATCTCGTCGCGTGTCCCGTAATATCTGTCAATCTTGATGGTGGCCTCGTATCTGCCCGACGGCCCCCAGGTCCATACCTCTCTCTCCTCAATGTTCACAAAGGAGATGTCAGTGCGGTAGTTCTCCTCCGCAGAAGCGTCGCCGCGGGTCTGGGACATGACAAGGGAGGGCGATGGATACTCCCCGCCAGAAGGAAGACTGCCACGGTCGGATGCCGCCGTCAGGGATGAGGGAAGAAGGGACAATCCCGCGATGAGAAGAGAGGCGATGAATGTCTTTGTCATCTTCTATTGTTCTCCTAGGTTGTCAGTGGTTATAACTAATTGGGTAGTAGTGATTTGTGTGGTAATCGTATTCGTATGCGACGGCGCCGCAGATTTCAACCGCCTCCAGAAGTGCCTGGTGGTCGGTTTCATTTGTCTCCCAGAGCCCCCTCCCGTAGTCCAGCTCCTCCTGCGAAAGGTGTATGTCCCTGTTCAGGTCGAAGGGATGGATCCTGATGGCGCCGGTCTCGTCCTGCCTGTCGCTGACGCAGTGGTAGAAAAGAAGCAGGCTGACAAATTCCTCCTGGGGCTGTGCGGGGGGCTCCGGCGACGGCGTCTTGACGACTGGCACGGCAAGCTGGAGTGTCTCGCCAGGCGAGAGGTTGCCGTCGCGGTCGCCAGTTTCGGTCAGATACTGGAAGCCCTGGCTGCTGGCGTCAAGCGCAATGTATGTGTCCGTGCTGAAGAAGCCCTCCGCCTCGGGGGAGAATCCGATTCCGGTCGCACGCTTGTCAATGGCCACGGCAAAGCCGTCGAAGCAGCAGTCGTCGCGGTAGAAGAACTCCGGGAGCACATCGGAGCCCTCGGGACATGTGAATAGAACCGACAGCTCGCCGTCGGAAATGCTGGCGCGGACGCCGTTCTTTGCGGTCAACAGGGTCGACTGGCAGCTTGGACGGAACATCCCCGGAATGAAGTCGCCCGTGGCATGGCTCCCCGGAAGGGGAAGGAATCCCGTGTCCGTGAGGATTCTGAGGTTGTCGAGGAGAAGCGCACCTTCCTGCTCGTAGGACCTGAGGAATCCCCCGTCGAACAGGAAGGCCGCAGTTCCGTCAGGGGTGATTGGCGTGGAGAACGTGCCGACATTGCGGGTGTCGGGCAGGTGCAGGTTGCAGTAGAGCGCACGGGCGTTCGACGGCGCATCGTGAAGCCTGAAGACTACCTCCAGGGTGTCGTATGCCCCAGGCGGCCATGTCGCAGGATGCACGGGACGCTCCGATGCGGTGAAGGTTGCGGCTACGGCGTTCCACGCCAATGCGAGAAGAAAAAAGAAGGGCAGAATGCGTGATTTCATCTGGGTGTCTCTCTCGGTTTCCGTTGTTCGGGACGCTGTGCCCCACAAAAGGGCAGGGGGATGAAGGAGGCCGGGAGGCACCTCTATCCATCCATCCCGCCAGGCATCCGGGAGGCCCGCAGGAGATGCCCGCGGGAATCCCCAGCCGGAGGCCGTCATGGATGACAGCGATTCGGGAAAACAACGAGAAGATAACAGGGGGAGACAACCGTATCCCACGATTTGCACCGAAGTTATATAAACTATAACCCGTGTGCGATTTTGTGCGGTTCCCACCCAATCCATGATGAATCCGCACACAACGGCATAATAGAGGCATAAAGACAGGAAATCACGCCACCTGGCATGCGCGAAAAGGACAGCTGTCCAATGACTTTGATGACTATCTTTCCGTTGACTTGAAATTTCGCGGCGGGGGCGCATCTTGGGGTGGGCGGTCGGGGGAATAAGTGTATTCCCCCTCCCTTCACCCCAAGATGTACCCACCATCCAATGGAACGTACGCGTGGGCACGCGCAAGAAACCCGGAAAAACAACATCTTTGGCGGGGGCAAGGGGCTTTGGATGTATGCCCAGGCGTATGCAGGCGCCAGGCATGCGCGAAAGAGCCGCCAGCCCCTCATGGAGACCGCACGGGGAGTACTGCGCGGGAGGCCTTTGGTTTTCATGTGCCACGGGGAGGAAGTCGCCTTCCTGTGGACTAATGCCCGAATATGCACGGCTCTGCCGTTTCTGGGAACATCCTGTTCACCAGCGGTTTTTCATTTGCAGGAGAGCAGTTTTCCAGTGGGGCATTGATTCCATTCCAAGCGTCCTGAGCCGTGCCTTCTCCAGGCGCGAGTTTCCTGGCCGCCTGGCTGGACGCGGGAATTCCTCGGTGGTGCAGCGTTCAATCTTCTGCGCAATATCCATCATCCTGTATAGCTCTTCGGCAAATCCGAACCATGTGGTCTCACCCTCGCATGAGAGGTGCAGGATTCCCGAGATATCCTCCCTCTCCAACAACTCCGGCAGCCTTTCGGCGACGGCCAGTGTGCTGGTCGGATTGCCACGCTGGTCGTCCACCACCTTAAGCGCCGGAGCCGTGCCGGCCTTGCCAAGCATCGCATGGGGAAAGTCTGGACCGCTCGGTCCGTAGAGCCAGCTGATTCGACAGACTAGCGCCCCGGGGGACTCCTCCAGGACAGCCAGCTCCCCGGCCCGCTTGCTACACCCATATACTGTCTGGGCATTGTCGGCGAAGTCATCCTCCCGATATGGCCTGTCGAGGGTTCCGTCGAAGACATAGTCCGTGGAGAATGATATAAGCCGTGCGCCGATTGCATGCGCGGCCCTGGCGACATTCCGTGCGCCTGTCGCATTCACGGCAAAGGCAAGCTCCTGTTGGGATTCGCAAAGGTCCACATTCGTCATTGCCGCGCAGTGGACAACATATTGCGGGCGGATTTCAGCAAGCAATCCGTCCACCTGTTCGCGCCGGGTGACATCCAGGTCGCCATGTGTGGGGCAGACGAGCTCGTACCCATCCGCAAGCCTGTGTCGCAGTGTGCGTCCCAGCAGTCCTGTTGCGCCAGTCAGCAATAGAGTTGACCGGGATGTCATTCTGCCTCCTCGTTTCCCTGAATCCATTCCTGGAGGGAGATGCCGCGGCTGTCCTTTTCGGAGAGAATCCTCTCCCCTGGGGGGATTGGCCATTCGATGGCGATGGCGGGGTCGTCAAGCCTGATGCATCTTTCCGCATTCGGTGTCCAGGGCGAGTCCACCTTGTATGAGAAGACTGCCTCATCAGAGAGGACGGCGAATCCATGCGCAAATCCACGGGGGACGAATAGCTGAAGGTGGTTTTCAGAGGAAAGCTCTACCGAAAAATGCTTCCCGAAGGTGGAGGAGCTACGACGCAAATCGACAACTACGTCAAATACTCTCCCATGGGGGACGCGGATGAGCTTCGACTGCCCAAAAGGAGCGGCCTGAAAGTGAAGGCCACGCATCACGCCTCGGCGGGAGACAGATTCGTTCTCCTGGATGACTTCGAAAAAAAGACCCCACTCACGCAGCTCCTCACGCTTCCAGATTTCACTGAAACTGCCACGGGAGTCCGAAAAGACCTCGGGCTTGAATAACTTCAAACCATCAAAATGAGTGTCGATGAACATGGGATAGTAGAGATTAGGGAGGAGAAAGGAGAAGGTAGTGCGTGGCTGGCGCGCTTGGGCGCGCCTCTGTGGGAGAGAGAACCACGAATGCACACGAAAGTAGGGAATAGGGAGGAGGGAGGAGAGGGCAGCGCGTGGCTGGCGCGCTTGGGCGCGCCCGTCCATTGAGGAGGGAGAACCACGAAATACACGAAGGAGGAAAAATAGAACCACGAATGGACACGAATGGACACGAAAGTGGGGAATAGGGAGAAGGGAGGAGAGGGTAGTGCGTGGCTGGCGCGCTTGGGCGCGCCTCGCACGGCAGAATCGCCGTGCTCAACGGAAGCCCACTGCAAAGTGACCACGCACTTCTCCCTACCTTCTTCTCCCTAATCTCTACTTCCCCGTTTTCCCTTTGGAGAGGTCAATGAGATAGCGTCCGTATGCGGTTTTTTCGAGTGGTTGTGCGGCCTTGAGGAGTTCTTCGGCGTTCATCCATCCGTTGCGGAATGCGATTTCCTCGAGGCATCCGACCTGGAGCCCCTGTCTCAACTGGATAGTTCGGATGAAATTTCCAGCATCGATCAGGCTTTCACACGTTCCCGTGTCGAGCCATGCGTAGCCCCGTCCGAAGAGTTCCACATGGAGTTTGTTTCGTGCGAGGTACTCCCTGTTCACATCTGTGATTTCCAGTTCTCCCCGTTGCGAGGGCTTGAGGACTTCCGCTATTGAGACGACCTGGTTGTCGTAGAAGTAGAGTCCGGTGACTGCGAAATGTGATCTGGGGTTGGCGGGCTTTTCCTCAAGTGACGTGACCTCTCCCGTCTCATTGAAAGAGACCACTCCGAATGCCTGTGGATTGCGGACGGGATATGCGAAGACCGTGGCGCCAGTCGTGCGTGCCGCGGCGTTCTTGCAGAGGGCGGCGAGATTTGCGCCGTAGAAGACATTGTCACCGAGGACGAGTGCCACTGGCCCGTCCCCTATGAACTCCTTCCCGATGAGGAAAGCCTGTGCGATTCCGTCGGGGGAGGGCTGTGCCGCGTATGAGATATTGACCCCGAAGCGGTGTCCGTCTCCGAGGAGTCTTTGGAACGCGGGTTGTTCCGCCGGGGTTGTGATGACAAGCAGGTCCCTGATGCCCGCCAGCATCAGGGTCGAGATTGGGTAGTAGATCATCGGCTTGTCGTAGACGGGCAGGAGCTGTTTTGAGACGCCCATCGTGACAGGATGGAGGCGGCTTCCCGCGCCGCCGGCGAGGACGATTCCCTTTCGATTGCTCATGGCAGTTCCTCCTTGGTGACTTCGCCAAGCCCGAGGCGCTGGCAGCGGTAGCTTCCCTCCTGGATGTGGCGGCACCACTCTTCGTGGGCGAGATACCACTCCGCAGTGGCCCGAAGCCCGTCACGGAAGGTCATCCTCGGAGCCCAGCCCAGGGCGTGCCTGATGTGGGACGAATCCAGCGCGTATCTGGCGTCATGCCCCGGGCGGTCCTGGACGAATTCGATTTGGCTCCTGTAGGGGAGGCCATCCTTGCGGGGGTGCAACTCGTCGAGGATTGAGCAGAGCGTGGTGACCACTTCGAGATTTGTGAGTTCGCAGTCTCCTCCGATTGTATACGTGTCTCCGGGCGTGCCGTGCATTGCGGCCGTGATGAGTGCGCGGGCGTGGTCTTCGACATGTATCCAGTCGCGGATTTGCATTCCTGTGCCGTATATGGGCAGGCTCTTCCCTGCGACCGCGCGCAGAATCATCAGTGGAATGAGCTTCTCCGGAAACTGCCTGGGGCCGTAGTTGTTGGAGCAGTTTGTGAGGAGCGTCGGCAACCCGTATGTGCGATGCCACGCCCTGACGAGGTGGTCTGCGGCGGCCTTGCTGGCGGAGTAGGGCGACGATGGATTGTAGGGGGCATCCTCGCCGCAGGGAGGCTGCTCTGGAGAGAGGTCCCCGAAGACCTCGTCGGTGGAGACATGAAGGAAGCGGAAGGAGTCCGCCTCGTCCGGGGGGAGTGAGGCCATGTGCTTCCGGGCGGCCTCCAGCATGGTGAAGGTCCCCATGATATTCGTCTCAAGGAAGGTGCCTGGCGCATCGATTGAACGGTCCACGTGCGACTCCGCCGCAAGGTGCAGCACCTTTGTCGGGCGGAACCGTGAGAAGACCGTCTCCACCGCCCCCCTGTCCCGTATGTCCGCGTGGATGAAGTCATAGCGCGGGTCGTCCTTGAACTCCTGGAGATTCTCGGGATTTCCTGCGTAGGTGAGGGCGTCCAGCACTGCGACACGGCATCCGGTCTCCTTCATGAGAAGCGATACAAGTTCGGAGCCGATGAAGCCCGCGCCTCCAGTCACGAGGATTCTCTCCTGAATGCCGTGGTTTGTGTCGTTTGTCATAAAGTCTTGAAAATCAAGGAGTTATGATTAATGTTGCTCGCCGAGCATCCTCAAAAACGCCTCCTCGTCGAGGACGGCCACGCCAAGTTCCGCCGCCCGCGACGTCTTTGTCGCACCTGTGTTCGCCCCGGCCACAAGATATGTCGTCTTCCGGCTGACCGCGCCTGCGACTGACCCTCCGAGCGCACGGATTTTTGCGGACGCCTCGTCCCGCCCCATTGTCGAGAGTGTTCCCGTGAGGACGAATGACTTTCCCTGGAGTGGCCTTTCCTCTGCGGCTTCGGAGCCCTCGTTTCCTCCTGCGGGATTGATTCCGAGGCCACTCATGCGTTCAAGCCAGCTTCTGCCGATTTTCCCTTTGAAGAAATCCAGGACGCTTTGTGCGGTCTTTGGGCCGATTGTGGTTGTGACGTATACTCCCTTTGCGGAGGATTTTTTGATTAGTCCTGCGCGCAGGAGCGGGGTTTCGAGTTCCTGGAGTGTCGGTGGCGCCGCGGGTGGGTCGAAGAGGTCCTGGATGGGTTTTGGCTCTCCCTTTGTCCGTGTCGGCGTGATGCCGTTTTGGAGATCCAGCAGATCCAGCATCGCCTTGAGATATGGCGATTCCGCGACTTCGGCCAGGTCCTTGTGGATTCTGCCGAGCTGGAATGCGGTGGCTGCCCCGACTTCGGGGATTCCCATGGCCTCCAGCCAGTGCCCCAGGTCCTTTGTGCGGGCATTTTCAAGTGCGGCGAGCACCTTTGCCGCGTTTTTCGGCCCGAAGATGCGCGGTTCGTCTTCCGTTCCGAGGTTCAGTCCTTCGAGTTGCGCCTGGTTGAGATTGAAGAGGTCGAGGGGTTCCCTGACCAGTCCGCTGTCGCAGAGCGCTTCCGCGACCACGCCTCCCACCGACTCGATGTCCAACGCGTTCCTTGCAGTAAAATACTGGACTCTGCGGACATTCTGCGCGGGGCACTGGAGATTTTCACACCGCCATGCCGCGAAGTTGGGATCCCGGGAGATTGGGCCTCCGCAGGAGGGGCATTTGCCGCCGAGGCTGCCAGGCAGGTCGTAGGGGACGGTGCCCTCGGGACGGCGCTCAAGGAGGACCTTGACAACTGCGGGAATCACCTCTCCGGCCTTCTCGATAAGCACCGTGTCGCCAATGCGGATGTCCTTCCTGGCGATCTCATCCTGGTTGTGAAGTGTGGCGCGGGAAATCGTCGAACCGGACAGGAAGACCGGCTCGAGTTCCGCGACGGGCGCCAGGACGCCTGTCCTGCCGACCTGGATTGTGATTGCCTTGAGCCTGGTGGCGGCGCGTTCCGGCTCGAACTTGTACGCCTTCGCCCAGCACGGGGCCTTCGCAGTCATGCCGAGGATTTCACGCTGTCGGAAGGAGTCCACCTTGATGACGGCCCCGTCGGTGTCGTAGGGCATGTCGCGGCGAAGCCCGTCCAGCTCCTGGATTGCGTCGTAGATGCCCTTGAAGTCGTGGACGACCCGGCACCACTTCTGGGTTTTGAGGCCGTATTCCCTGAAAATGCGGAAGAGCTCCTGCTGTGAGTCGACCTCCACCCCGTCAATCAGCCCCTGGGTGTAGAAGAGAATGTCGAGGGGTCTTGTCGCCACCTCGGCGGAGTCCAGCAGCTTGATTGAGCCCGCTGTCGCGTTTCGTGCGTTGGCGAAGGGTTCGAGCCCCTCCTCGACCCTGCGCTGGTTCAGCCTGGCGAAACCCTCCCTCGGAAGGTAGCATTCGCCACGCGCCTCGAAGAACGGCGGCGGATTGTCGCAGCGGAGCCGGAGCGGGACCGACGGAATCGTCTTCACATTCGCGGTGACATCGTCTCCCTGTCTGCCGTTTCCCCTGGTGACGGCCTGCGCCAGGACTCCGTTCTCGTATCTGACGGCGATGGAGACGCCGTCGATCTTTGGTTCGACGACGTATGTGGGCGTCTCCCCCTTGAGTCCCCTGAGGACGCCTTCGTGGAAACGTTCCAGGTCCGCCGCGTTGTAGGTGTTTTCCAGGGAGAGCATGGGCACGGTGTGTTCCACCGTCTCGAATCCCTCCGCGACGCCTCCGTGCATTCGCTGGGTTGGCGAGTCCGAGGTAACCAGCTCCGGGTGTGCGGCCTCCAGGTCGAGGAGCCTGTGGTAGAGCCTGTCGTATTCCAGGTCGGTGATTTCGGGCGCCGCGTCGATGTAGTAGAGCTGGTCGTGGTGTCGGATTTGCCGGCGGAGTTCCTCTGCCTGCGCCTGGAGGCCTACTGTTGCATTGTCCATTTCGCCCATGGTCATTTGCCTATGCAGAACCTGTGGAAGATTTTGTCGAGGATGTCAGGTTCGACTTCGAGCCCGACAATCTTTCCGATGGCGGCAACTGCGTGCCGGAGGGGGACTGCCGCCAGCTCCCAGGCGGCGGAGGGGACTTCCCTGCGGGTGTCGTCCACCGCCCTGGCTGCCTCGTCAAGGAGGGATGCGTGCCGTGCGCTGACGGCGACATGGAGGCCTTCCGCCTTGTCTCCGAGGGAGCCGCCCCCGTCCTGCCCCTTCTCCAGTTCGTCTTCAAGCGACCTTGCGATCGTCTCCTCGAGTTCGGGGATTCCCTCGCCGGTGATTGCGGAGACGGAGAGCCGTCCTTCCGGCGGCGAGGCCAGGTCGCACTTGTTGATTACGGGAATCATCGTTCCCCGCGGGATTGACCACTTTGGCTGTGGCGTCTCCCCCGCGGTCGCGTCCGAGACCCACAGGACCACGTCCGCCTCGGCGGCGGCCCTCTTTGCCCGCTCGATTCCGCTTTGCTCGACGAGGTCGTCGGTCTCCCTTGCCCCCGCCGTGTCGATGATCTTCACCGGAAAACCCTTGATTGCAAAGTCAGCCTCCACCGTATCGCGGGTGGTGCCTGGAATTGGGGAGACGATTGCGCGGTCACGCCCCAGTAGCCTGTTGAGCAGGCTTGACTTCCCCACATTCGGCGGGCCGGCGATGACCATCTTCGCGCAGTCACGGAGGATTTCACCCTCGCGTCTGGTGCGTGCCAGCCGCCGGATTTTCTCCTGGCACGATTCCAGCCTGCGGAGGAGTTCCGAGGGGGGCATCCAGTCAATCTCCTCCTCTGGAAAATCCAGCCTTGATTCCACTTCGGAGATGATTGTGGAGAGTTCCTCGTGGATTGCCCTGGCCGCGGCGCCAAGTTCACCCTCCAGCTGCGCATTTGCAATTCTCGCCGCACGCCAGGATTCCGCCGCGACAAGGTCGGCGACCGCCTCGGCCTGCGTAAGGTCAAGCTTCCCGTTCATGAAGGCGCGACGGGTGAATTCGCCAGGCTCGGCAGCGCGGGCGCCGTATGCCAGAAGAGCCTCTAGCGCCATGCGGACGGACGCGCGGCCACCGTGCAGCTGGAGCTCGACCACGTCCTCCCCCGTGTAGCTGTTGGGTCCAGGCATGTAGACAGCCAGGCAGGACGCGTCAATGCCGCCCATGCTTCCAATGAGAAGCCTCCGCGGACTCTCCGCCCCCAGTCCTCCGCCGTGGATGGGGCTCCAGACCTGCTCCGCAATGGCCAGGGAATTGTCCCCGGAAAGTCTGATGATGGCGACGGCTCCGCCCGGAGGAGTCGCCAGGGCGCATATTGTGTCTTTACTGGAAGCTTGCATGGAAAGAATATAATTGGGTGAATTGAAACAGTAATCCCCAGGGAACGTAAAGGCGGTTCTTCTTTTTTGTGTGCCGCAGGTGGTGCGTTGTGGATACTAAAAGTCATAACCTCTTTGCTTGCAGTTTATTATATACTGTCGGCGGATTGTGCGCGGCCCTCCATTCCCCTGGATTCCCCGCCCGTTGTCCTCCATGGCTTCAGCGGAGGGCGGGGTTCACGGCGTTTTTTCGGATTATCTGTCCGGCAAAGCAATTTGGAATTTTTCGAGGTGTGTTTATATTAGGCGAAATTTCACGATAGAAGTACAGTCTTACGACCTCGTTTTCATTCTTTTACGAAATCATGGGATTCCTCACCGTCCAGGCTTCTGCCCTCCGACTCCAAGTCGCGGTTAGATAGCGTTGCGGGATTGCGTCTGACGCTTTCCGGCAACGCGAAAAACAAACGTTTTCGGAACCGAGGCGCAGAGACAATTGAGGAATGCCCCTTCCAGGGTGCGGCGAGAAGTACGTCGGACGCTAGAAAAAGGCCCTTCGGTTCAGATGCAACCGAGGGGCTTTTTTAATTTCAGCGAATGAAGAAGGATTTTGGCAGATGAGATACAACGGCGCGAGAATCATAGTGGAGTGTCTTTTGGAGCAGGGAGTGGACACGGTCTTCGGCTATCCAGGCGGCACGATCCTGAATGTGTATGACGAGCTTTACGCCAGCAAGGGCAGGATTCGCCACATTCTGACAAGCCATGAGCAGCATGCCGCCCATGCCGCCGACGGGTATGCCAGGAGCACTGGCCGTGTGGGAGTCTGCATGGCCACCAGCGGCCCGGGCGCGGCGAATCTCACCACCGGGATTGCGACTGCGTACCTCGACTCCTCGCCTGTGGTCTTCATCACCTGCAATGTCTCCGGGAACCTCATCGGGAAGGACGCATTCCAGGAAGTCGACATGACGGGCATCGCGATGCCCATCACCAAGAGCGCGTTCCTTGTGAAGCGCGCGGAAGACCTGGCCGACACAATCAGGGAGGCCTTTGCAATTGCCAGAAGCGGCCGCCCGGGGCCCGTCCTCATCGACATCCAGAAGGACGCGACCGCCAACTCCGCGGAATACACCCCCCTTGCCAGGGAACAGCACGCCACCCATGGCTCCCTGGCCAATCTCATCCACAGGTCGAGCCAGGACTTCCGCCCTCCTGAGCCGAACAAGGAGGACCTTGACACCCTTGTGGAGATGATAAGCAAGTCGGAACGCCCCTTCCTGATTTGCGGCGGCGGAGTCGTCCTCTCCCGCGCCCACGGGGAGTTTGTGGAATTTACGGAGCGTCTTGACGCGCCGGCCGCCTTCACCGTCATGGGATGCGGCGGCATTCCCGGAAAGCATCCGCTGGCCACGGGGCTGGTGGGAATGCATGGCTCCCAGGCCTCCAACATCGGAGTCGCCAACTGCGACCTGCTCATTGCGGTGGGATGCAGGTTCTCCGACCGCGTGGCCCTGGATCCGACTTCGTTTGCACACCAGGCGAAGGTCGTCCAAATCGACATCGACCGTTCGGAAATCGACAAGAACGTGCAGACCGCGCACCACATCATCGGAGACGCGAAGCGCGTCCTCTCCTGCCTGCTTTCCCGTCTTGGGCAGTTCCGCCACGACGAATGGAAGGAGAAGGTCTTCGCATATCCCCGGCAGCCCCAGTATCCCGAATCCGGGGAGACCCTCAATCCGAAGCAGGTCTTCGACACGATCAAGAGAATCATGCCCCAGGACACAATCGTCTCCACCGACGTTGGCCAGCACCAGATGTGGTGCATCCAGAATCTTCGTTTCGACTATCCCGGGCAGCTTCTAACCAGCGGCGGCTTTGGCACGATGGGCTTTGGCCTTGGCGCAGCCATAGGCGCCAAGCTTGCGAATCCCGGCAAGGCGGTGATTCACGTGACCGGCGACGGCAGCTTCCGCATGAACTGCAACGAGCTGTCCACCGAGGCATACTACAAGTTGCCGATAATCACCGTGGTCTTCAACAACCGCACCCTTGGAATGGTCCGCCAGCTCCAGTCGCTCTTCTACCACAAGAGATACAGCCAGACCGACCTCGACCACCGTGGACCGGATTTCGTGAAGCTGGCGGAGGCGTTCGGCCTGTCGGGATGCCACGTCCGCACAGTCGAGCAGCTTGAGGAGGCCCTCAAGGCGGGTCTTGCGTGCGGGCATGGATACGTAATCGACTGCGCCATCAAGAAGGACGAGATGGTCCGTCCGATGGTGGCCTCCGGCAAGAAAATCAACGACTTCGTCGTGGACTAGCGCCAGCGCATTTGAAGGAGCCTCACCACCCCACCTCAACCAAGACCTGGAAAGAAGAATGGAAACCGAACCTGTCAAACTGCATACGCTGGCCGTGCTGGTCGAGAACTCCTCCGGCGTCCTCAGCCAGGTGTCCCGTCTTTTCTCCCGCAAGGGATACAACATCGACTCCCTTGCGGTAGGCCCCACCGACGACCCGTCGGTCTCCCGCATCACGATAGAGGTCACCACCGACGAGGGCAGGGCGAAGCTGCTCTGCAACCAGCTCCGGAAGCTCCTGCCCGTCCATTCGGTCAGGGACCTTACCGACCGTCCGAGTCTGCACCGTGAACTGATGCTGGTGAAGGTGCGGATGCCCTCCACCGACGCGCAGACGAGAATCATCGAAATCGCCAGCATCTTCCGCGCATCGGTCGTCGACATGAATCCCCAATGCCTCACCCTCGCAGTCATTGGCGACGACGAGAAGGCGGCTGCGCTCCAGAAGATGCTGGAGGAGTTCGGAATCATGGAACTCGCCCGCACGGGCACGGTCGCCCTGGAACGGGGGCCGCATACCATCACCGAGCAGACAAAGATGAAGGACGAGTTCGACTACGGCAAGAATGTCCTCTAAATTGTGGCATGCGCCGGAGGGCTGGCGTTCTGCCTTTTTCCTCCGCGCCCACGCCAGAAAGCAAACGGAAATACACCAGATACTCTCCCCGAAAACCAGAAACCCAAAAATCCATTCACCAGGAGACAACTAGAGATGGCGAAAATGTACTACGAGAAGGATTGTGACATTAACAATCTGAAAGGCAAGAAGATAGCGATTATCGGATACGGTTCCCAGGGTCATGCCCACGCATTGAACCTGAAGGATTCCGGGATGGACGTGGTCGTGGGTCTGCGTGCGGGCAGCAAGTCCATTGAGAAGGCGGAGGCCGCGGGTCTCAAGACGATGAGCGTGGAGGACGCGGCGAAGTGGGCTGACATCGTGATGATCCTGATCAACGATGAAGTGGCGGCCGACGTCTACCGCAAGTCCATCGCACCGAACCTGGAGCCCGGCAACGCGATTGCCTTCGCCCACGGCTTCAACATCCGCTACCAGCAGATTGTGCCCCGTCCCGACATCGACGTCTTCATGGCGGCGCCCAAGGGTCCCGGGCACACTGTCCGCAGCCAGTTTGTGGCCGGCAAGGGCGTGCCCTGCCTGGTGGCCGTGGAGCAGGACGCCACCGGCCGTGCCAAGGACATTGCCCTTGCATACATTGCGGGCATTGGCGGCGCCCGTGCCGGAATCATGGAGACCACGATGTACGAGGAGACCGAGACCGACCTTTTCGGCGAGCAGTGCGTGATTTGCGGTGGCGTGGCGGATCTGATGCGCTGTGGCTTCGAGGTGCTTGTCGAGGCTGGATACCAGCCTGAGAACGCCTATTTCGAGTGCATCCACGAGATGAAGCTGATTGTCGACCTGATCAACAAGGGCGGCATTGCGGCGATGAACTACTCGATTTCCGACACGGCCGAATACGGCGAATACGTCTCAGGCCCCCGTGTGCTTGACCCCGAGAAGGTCAAGGCGAACATGCGCGCCGTCCTCAGCGACATCCAGGACGGCACCTTCGCCGGCCGCTGGATTGCCGAGAACAAGAACGGGCGCACCTTCTTCAACAGCAAGCGCAACGCCCTTGCGAAGCACCAGATGGAGATTGTCGGAAAGGACCTCCGCCAGAAGATGCTCTGGAAGAACGACCAGGATCTCGACAGCGCCTCCAACTAGTCCGTAGCTCCTGGGCGGGCAGACCCAGGTCTCCCCGGGGGCGGAATCGCCACGGCCGCCGCCTCCGGGAAGGGCCGCGGTTCCGCCCCCCCCAGGCCATGCGCACCCAATACCCTGCATACCTACCAGCCATGCTCTCCGACGGAATGAAATCTGGCGCCGGCCGCGCACCGAACCGCAGCCTTCTCTTCGCCCTTGGAATGACACGGGAGGAGATTGAAAGACCCCTTATCGGAATCGTGAGCTCCTGGAACGAAATCGTCCCGGGACACGCGCATCTTGACAGGATTGCCGAGGCCGTCAAGGCGGGCGTCTACGCCGCCGGCGGGACCCCAGTCATTTTCCCCGCGATAGCGGTATGCGACGGCATTGCCATGGGGCATGTGGGGATGAAGTATTCCCTTGTGACGCGGGATTTGATTGCGGACTCGACGGAGGCGATGGCAATCGCGCACCAGTTCGACGGGCTGGTCATGATTCCGAACTGCGACAAGAATGTCCCCGGGCTCCTCATGGCCGCCGCGCGGCTCAACATCCCCGCGATCTTCTGTTCGGGCGGCCCGATGCTTGCGGGGCGCTTCCCCGACGGCCGCCGGGGGTGCCTTTCCACGCTCTTCGAGGCCGTGGGGGAATACCATGCCGGAAAGCTTGACGAGGCGGGGCTGCGGGATTCCGAGGAGCGTTCCTGCCCGACATGCGGCTCCTGCTCCGGAATGTATACGGCAAACACCATGAACTGCCTCACGGAGGCGCTGGGCATGGGATTGCCCGGCAACGGCACGATTCCCGCGCCGCACTCCGCAAGAATCCGCCTTGCAAAGGAGGCGGGGCGCCAGATCATGGAGCTTGTCCGCAGGAACATCCGCCCCCGCCAGATTATGACCGAGAGGGCGTTCCACAACGCCGAGGCCGTCGACATGGCCCTTGGCGGGTCGACGAATACGATGCTCCATCTGCCTGCGATTGCCCACGAGGCAGGTTTGACCCTGACCCTTGACCAGAGCAACGAAATCAGCGCCCGCACCCCGAACATCTGTCATCTTGCGCCCGCAGGGGAGGCCTTCGTTGAAGATCTGGACCTGGCCGGCGGAGTCCAGGCCGTGATGAAGGAACTCGCCGACGGCGGCCTGATTGAGACCGACTTGATGACCTGCACGGGGCGCACCGTCCGCGAGAATCTCGAGGGTGTCGAAGTCCTCGACCATGGGGTGATCCGTCCCCTTTCCAACCCCTTCCTGCCCAATGGCGGCATTGCCGTCCTCAAGGGGAATCTTGCGCCGGACGGATGCGTCGTCAAGCAGGCCGCCGTGGCTCCTGAGATGATGAGGCACTCCGGCCCCGCGCGTGTCTTCGACAGCGAGGAGGATGCCCTCTCCGCGATTTACGATGGCAGGATAAATGCCGGCGACGTTGTCGTGATACGCTACGAAGGCCCCCGCGGCGGTCCTGGAATGCGCGAGATGCTCTATCCCACAAGCGCGATTTGCGGGATGGGGCTTGGCTCCTCGGTTGCGCTGGTCACCGACGGGCGGTTTTCCGGCGCCACGCGCGGCGCCGCAATCGGCCATGTTTCCCCGGAGGCTGCGGCCGGCGGCCCGATTGCGCTTGTCCACGAGGGCGACACGGTTGAAATCGACATTCCCTCCGGCAGAATCACCCTTGCCGTGGCCGAGGAGGAGCTTGCCCGCCGCCGTGGCGAATGGCGCCAGCCCCGGCCGAAGGTGACTAGGGGGTATCTCTCGCGCTACGCGAAGCAGGTCTCCTCCGCCGACAAGGGAGCCATTCTCAGCTAGCATCGGAGAAACTGCGATGAACGACCTGACTTCACATCTCCTGCTCTACGGCAATCTCGCCCAGGGGGGCACGATCCTCGCCTCCCTGGCGGAAATCTACGCCGACTGGAAGGCGCACTCCTGCACGAAGCCACTGCTCGTGCAGAGAATATTCCGGCAGGTGAAACGGCTTCTGGACCTGGCGACGGAATGCGGGTTCGACAAGAATCTCTGGCACAACTACATCGCATATCTGCTGGCCACCGACGAAAACTCCTTTTCGCTCACCTGCGAAAGGGTGGGAGCCACCCCCGAAGCAAGCGTCAACCTCTTCGCCCTCAATGACTTCAAGGCAATGAAGGGCATCTTTTTCTTCGACTTCTCGGAAATCGAGGAGGATCTGGGAATCGACTGCTTCTCCATACTTGGAAACTACCGCGCGGTCCCCAAGAGGCAGGGTGCATACAACCGCGAAATCAGCAGGATGGTCCAGGGGCTCAGCGCCGAACTCGAAAAGTGCGCAACGGAGGGGGCGTTCTTCATGGTGGTGACCAATTTCTACAAGCAGCGCGGCGTCGGCGCATTCGCCCTCAACCAGGCGTTCCGCATCAGAAAGGCCGGAGACGGGCCTGTGGAATTGCTGCCGGTGGTGAATCTCGACTCCGAGGGGCTCTCCGCGCTTGTCGGATACGAGCGGCAGAAGGAGCTGCTCCGGAAGAATACGGAGGCGTTCATCGAAGGTCGAAGCGCGAACAACGTGCTGCTCTACGGAGACAGCGGCACCGGCAAGTCCACCAGCGTCAAGGCGCTCGTCCACGACTATGGCGACTACGGCCTTCGGATGATTGAGCTCTACAAGCACCAGTTCCAGATGCTTCCGGAGCTTGTCTCAATGGTCAAGAACCGCAGGTATAGGTTCATTCTCCTCCTGGACGACCTGTCCTTCGAGGAGAACGAGGTTGAGTACAAGTATCTCAAGGCCGTCATCGAGGGCGGCGTGGAAAGCAAGCCCGAAAACCTCCTCGTCTACGCCACAAGCAACCGCAGGCATCTCGTCAGGGAAAAGTGGTCCGACCGGGACGACATGGAGCATGACGGGGACATCCACCGCTCGGATACGATGGAGGAAAAGCTGTCCCTGGCGGAACGATTCGGAATCGCCATCCTCTATGCGAATCCCTCCAAGAAGGAATATCTCGAAATCATCGACACCCTGGCCAGGCGCGCTGGAATCACGCTCACTCCCGAGGAGGAGAGGCTCGCCACCCAATGGGAGATCGAACACGGCGGATTCTCAGGACGGACTGCCGCCCAATTCGTCAAGTCGCTGGCGCGATAGGGCGGGGGGCGACGACAAACAAGAAGAATCACGGATTTCCCGGGATTCCCGGGTTTCCGTTCCGCATCCCGCTTGCAATCCTTGCGGAATGTCTTATAGTATGCGACCGTTTTTCGATGGCAGGCATGTCGGCATCTGTCCAGATCCGTCATGAAATCTAATAGCAGTGACATTCTGTGGGAGGAGACCTGCCACGCCTTACCATAGGGTGTCCAAGTAGGAAAAAACACGATGGCAAAGAAAGTCACGGGTGTAGTTCGACTGCAGATTCCCGCTGGCGCCGCCAACCCGGCCCCCCCCGTGGGACCTGCGTTGGGTCAGGCCGGCGTGAACATCATGTCGTTCTGCAAGCAGTTCAACGCTGCAACCCAGGGGCAAGCTGGCCTGGTGATTCCTGTTGTGATCACGGTCTACCAGGACCGTTCGTTCACCTTCATCACCAAGTCCCCGCCCGCGGCCGTGCTGCTGAAGAAGGCGGCAGGTGTCGCGTCAGGCGCGAAGACTCCTGGTTCTGAGAAGGTCGGAAAGGTCACCCGCAAGGACCTTGAGGCAATTGCGGAGACCAAGAAGGCCGATTTGAATTCACGTAGCGTGGATGCGGCGGTCAAGATTATCGCCGGCACCGCGCGCAGCATGGGCATCGAGGTGGTAGAATGAAGCACAGAAGCAAACTCTATCGCTCCCGCTGCGAAAATCTGGACCGCAGCAAGAGCTACCTCTTCGAAGAGGGCGTCAAGCTCCTGAAGTCCATGCCGACTGCAAAGTTCGACGAGACTGTCGAGATGGCGTTCGTGCTGGGAATTGACCCGCGCCAGTCCGACCAGATCGTCCGTGGCGCGGTGGTTCTTCCCCGCGGCACCGGCAAGACTCAGAAGGTCGTGGTCGTCGCCGACGGCGATGCCGCGGCGGCCGCCCAGGCCGCCGGGGCCGACGAAGTCGGATACCAGGAGCTTCTCCAGAAAATCAAGGGCGGATGGCTGGATTTCGACATCCTGATCGCCACTCCCGCCGCAATGAAGGAAGTGCGTACGCTTGGTCGTGTCCTGGGTCCCCGCGGACTCATGCCGAACCCCAAGACCGGCACCGTCACCGATGACACCGCCACCGCCGTCAAGGAGGCAAAGGCCGGTCGAGTCGAGTACCGCTGCGACAAGGCGGGATGCGTGATGATGCCCGTCGGCAAGCTCTCCTTCGATGCGGAAGCCCTTCTGGACAACATGGACACTGCATTCCGCACGATCCTCAAGGCCCGTCCTGCCGCCGTCAAGGGGCAGTACATGAGAGCAGCCACGCTCTGCTCCACGATGGGCCCGGGCATTCCGCTGGATGTCAATGCGAAGCAGAAGGAGAGGTAACGATGAGAGCAGAAAAAGTACAGATGCTTAACGTGGTGAAGGAGCTGTTGCAAGACAAGCCCGTCTTCATCATTGGCTTCAACGCTCTGACCGTCGCCGAGTTCAGCGAATTCCGTGCCAAGCTGGCAGCTCTGGGGGCGGAGGTCCACGTGGTCAAGAACACCATGATCACGAAGGCCGCCGAAGCCCTGGGCTACGAGGCTCTGGCAGCGCAGAAACTCAGTCTTGCCAGTGCCGTGGTCAGCGGAGACGCCGACCCCGTCGCCTTGGCCAAGGCTGTGAAGGAACTGTCCAAGACCGCGATTGCCGAGGACAAGTCTCCGAAGGTCACCATCAAACTTGGTTGGCTTGACGGGCAGCTTCTCAGCAGTGCGGACGTTGTCGCCCTTGCGGATCTTCCGCCTCGGGAGGCTCTTCTGGGACAGCTGCTGGGGCTCCTGCAGGCTCCCGCTGGTCAGTTGGTTCGCGTCCTCAATGCGAAGTTGTCGAGTGTTGTTTACGTCTTAAATGCTTTCTTGCAGAAGAAAGAGCAAGCCGCTTAAAAAAGAGGAATCTACTACAATGGCTGATGAAAAGATCGAGTTGACTGCTGAAATGGAGCAGTTTGTGAGCTACATCGAGGGTCTGACTGTCCTGGACCTTTCCAAGCTGGTCAAGGCTCTTGAGGAGCGCCTGGGTGTCAGCGCCGCCGCGCCTGTCGCGGTTGCCGCCGCCGCACCTGCCGCCGCCGCAGCTCCCGTCGAGGAGAAGACTGAGTTCGACGTCGTCCTGGTTGACGGCGGTGCCCAGAAGATCCCCGTCATCAAGGAAGTCCGCGCCCTGACTGGTCTTGGCCTGAAGGAGGCCAAGGATCTGGTTGACGGTGCTCCGAAGCCCATCAAGACTGGTGTCCCCAAGGAGGAGGCCGACCAGATCAAGGCGAAGCTCGAGGCCGCCGGCGCCAAGGTCGAGGTCAAGTAGTCTTGATGACTTCCTGACACATCCCAAAGTCGCCGCAAGTGCATTTCCGACCTGGTCGGTTGCGCTTGCGGCGATTTTGCACCTCCGAAAGGGGGTCTCCGAGTCTCCGCGACGGTGTCTTTCCCCATCGTCCCGGAGACACGGGGAAGTCGATTCTCCGAGGGCAGGTCTTCCTGCCGGCTCCTCCAGTCAAGGTTTTCCCTCTTCCCATCTCGCCGTGCATTTCCCGTTCCTTGCGGATGTCCGGCGCAGCATGTATGCTTTAGGGCGGTGAGACTAAATAGATCGCCCCGATATTTCCCCTGGGACGAGAGGTCATTCCTGGCTCCGGAGGCGTTTTCCGATTGGTTCCTCCTGAGTTCTGCCGTGTGCGCGTGCCTGCGCATGCGCGAGGGGAGGATGACGTTTTTCTCTATTCTGCATACAACCCAACCGCAACCCACCACCCCCCAAGAAGGAGCAACATGAAAGGCGAGCGCATCAACTTCGGCCGTCTGAAGGAAGTTCTTCCGATTCCCGACCTGATCAGTTTGCAGACGAAGTCCTACTCCGACTTCCTGCAGATGGACGTACCCCCGGAGAAGCGTGAGAACCACGGCCTCCAGGAAGTCCTCTCCGACACCTTCCCGCCAGCCTCCTCCGAGAGCAAGAACGCCTTCGGAATCGAGTTTGTCAGCTATGAAATCAAGGAGGGCGACAACGACCTCTCCGAGCTTCTGAAGTCAGGCGGCACCTACCAGGGCGACCTCTACGTCACCTTCCGCATGAAGGGCGCCTCCAGCAAGGACATCCACGAGGAGCGCATCCGCCTTGGGCACCTGCCCCTGATGACTCCCAGCGGCTCCTTCATCATCAACGGCAGCGAGCGCGTCATCGTCAGCCAGCTCCACCGTTCCCCCGGCGTCTGCTTCGAGACCAACCACCATCCCAGCGGCAAGCTCATCTACAGCTACAAGATTCTGCCCGACCACGGTTCCTGGCTGGAAGTCCAGTTCGACATCAAGGACATGATGTACATCTACCTGGACCGCAAGCGCCGCCGCCGCAAGTTCATCATCTCCGTCTTCCTGCGCGCCTTCGGCTATGACAGCAACCGGGAGATTCTCGACGCAATCTACGGCGTCAAGGAGAAGAGCCTCTCTGCTGTCATCAAGGAGCAGGAGCCCTCGCACTACACCCTGGTTGAGGACATCCTCGACCCGGAGGACAAGCAGACCGTCCTGGCAAACGCGCTGGAACCCCTCAACCCCGGCGTCCTCGAAGTCCTCAAGGACGCGGGAGTCAAGAAGCTGCCGCTGGTCGACACCAACGAAATCGGCGACTACTTCATCAAGTGCCTCCAGAGCGACACCACCAAGACCTGCGAAGACGCCCAGAGGGAGATCTACAAGAGGATGCGCCCCAGCGACCCGCCGAACGTCGCCAATGCCCGCGCCCTCTTCGAGAAGATGTTCCAGGACGAGAGGCGCTACGACCTCGGCCTGGTGGGCCGTTTCAAGCTCAACCAGCAGCTGGGCATCAATGTCGACGAGAAGACCCGCACCCTCACCAAGTGGGATATCGCCGCGGCGACCCGCGAGCTCATGAGGCTCTACAAGAACAACGGGCCGCAGGATGACATCGACCACCTCTCCCGCCGCCGCATCCGCACAATCGGGGAACTCCTCCAGAACCAGTGCCGCGTGGGCTTCAACCGCGTCGCCAACGTCGCCCGCGAGCGCAAGAACACCCGCCACGCCGAGAATGGCACGGTGAGCATCTCCAGCCTCATCAGCACCAAGGGCTTCGAGAACACGGTCACGGACTTCTTCCAGCACAACCAGCTCTCGCAGTTCATGGACCAGACCAACTGCCTCTCCGAGCTGACCAACAAGCGACGCCTCTCCGCACTGGGGCCCGGCGGACTCACAAGAGACCGCGCCGGCGCCGAAGTCCGCGACGTCCACGCCAGCCACTACGGCAGAATCTGCCCGATTGAGACTCCCGAAGGCCCCAACATCGGCCTTATCTCCTCCCTGGCGCTCTATGCGCAGCTTGACGAGTTCGGCTTCATCCGCACCCCGTACTGCCGCGTCAAGAACAAGAAGGTGGTCACCGACAAGAAGGGAAACCCCGAAATCGTCTACATGAAGGCGGACGAGGAGGAGCAGCATGTGATTGCCCAGGCCAACGCCCCCCGTGACGAGGAAGGCGCGTTCGTCAACGAATACGTCCTCGGCCGCAAGGGCGGCGAGGCGGGCGAGTTCCTTGCCAGCGAGGTCGACTTCATCGACGTCTCCCCGAAGCAGATGATCTCCGCCGCGGCCAGCGTCATCACCTTCCTTGAGCATGACGACGCCAACCGTGCGCTGATGGGCTGCAACATGCAGCGCCAGGCAGTCCCCCTCATGAAGCCCGAGGCGCCGCTTGTCGGCACTGGAATGGAGGGCGTCATCGCCAGGTACTCCCACGCAATCCAGGTCGCCACCCAGGACGGCGTCGTCGCATGGGCCGACGGCTACAAGGTCATCGTCACCCCCGACGGCAAGTTCCCGAAGGGCAAGTGCGCCGACGACTACGTGAAGTCCCTCGACACTCCCGAAGTCCAGGTCTACCTCCTCTTCAAGTTCCTTCGTTCCAATGCGTGCACCCTGGTCAACCAGCGGCCCATCGTCGTCGCAGGCCAGGAGGTCAAGAAGGGGCAGCCCCTGGCCGACGGCGCATGCACCGACGGCGGCGAGCTGGCGCTTGGGCGCAACGTCCTGGTCGCGTTCATGTCGTGGCGTGGATACAACTACGAAGACGCCATCATCATCAGCGAGAAGCTGGTCCAGGACGACGTCTACACCTCGATTCACATCAACCTCCAGGAGATCGAGGCCCGTGCCACCAAGCAGGCCCAGCCCGAGGAGATCACCCGGGACATCCCGAACGTCTCCCAGGAGTCCCTGAGCAACCTTGACACCGAGGGCGTCATCCGCCTCGGCGCAGTTGTCAAGCCCGGCGACGTCCTTGTCGGCAAAGTCTCCCCGAAGCAGGAGACCGACCTGGCTCCCGAGGAGCGCCTCCTCAAGGCCATCTTCGGCGAGAAGTCCAGCGACGTCAAGGACACCTCCCTCAAGACCGAGCCGGGCAACGACGGCGTTGTCATGGACCTCCGCCTGACCCGCAACCAGGATCCCGCCAAGGTCAAGATGAACCGCAGCGAGCTCAAGAGCAGCCAGGCCGAGACCAGTGCGAAGTACAAGGCGAAGAAGAACAACATCATCGACGAACTGGTGAAGGAGCTCAGCGACTTGTACCTGGGCCAGAAGCTCCCCTGCGAGATCTCCAACGTCAACCCCGACACCCAGGAGAAGGAGACAATCATCCCGGCCGACCGCAAGGTCACCAAGCAGATGCTCAACAACCTGGCCGCCGCATACGAGCGCTACCAGATGCACGACTGCGAGACGAAGACCAGAATCGACGAGATCATGAAGAAATACCGCGGCAAGCTCCGCGAGAACGACCGCTGCTGCCAGGAGGCCCTCGACCTTCTTGAGAAGAACGAGGGCGCCGAGCCCGGGAAGATCAACCGCGTCAAGGTCTATATCGCCAGCAAGAGAAGGCTCTCCATCGGCGACAAGATGGCCGGACGCCACGGAAACAAGGGCATCGTCTCCAAGATCGTCCCAATCGCGGATCTTCCGTTCATGGCTGACGGTACCCCTGTGGAAATCGTCCTCAACCCGATGGGCGTTCCTTCCCGAATGAACATCGGGCAGGTCTTCGAGACCCACGCCGGATACGCCGCGAAGATTCTCGGCATCACCGTCGCCACTCCTGCCTTCGACGGCATGCCCGAGGAGCGGATGGTCGACCTTCTTGAGCGCGCCCGCCTGGTCAAGATTGCCGAGGCGGCCGGAGTCGAAGTCCCCGCCAAGATCATGGAGGCGCTGCGCCAGGTCGAGGGCAAGTCCGTCGACAAGGCGAAGGCCGATCTGCGCAAGCTCATCTCCGGAGCCGGCTGGAATGTGGCTCCCCGCGACGACAAGGCCTGCACCGGCGGCAAGGTGACTGACGCCAATGGCTCCGACCGCACCGACGACTTCGTCGACATCGACGGCAAGACCCGCCTCTACGACGGGCGCACCGGCGACGCCTTCGAGCAGCGTGTCATGGTCGGGCAGATCTACATGCTCAAGCTGGACCACCTCGTCGTCAACAAGATCCACGCCCGTGCGGTCGGCCCGTACTCCCTCGTCACCCAGCAGCCTCTGGGCGGCAAGGCCCAGGGCGGCGGCCAGCGCTTCGGTGAAATGGAAGTCTGGGCGCTGGAGGCATACGGCGCGGCATACACCCTCCAGGAGATGCTCACCGTCAAGTCCGACGACATCTCCGGGCGCACCAAGATCTACGACTCAATCATGAAGGGAAACAACGAGCTGGATCCAGGGGTTCCCGAATCCTTCAACGTCCTGCTTCGCGAAATGATGAGCCTCTGCCTGGATGTCCGCATCCACCACGCGAACGCCAGCATGGCATAGCGCATCGTCGCCGAATTAGTCTCGGACGGCGGAACCCCTCCGCCGTCCACTAGAAGCCCCTTTCCCTAATTACCGAGGTAAAACAGTGGATACTCTGATTAGCAAAACCGGTTCCGCGGCCGACGTCGATGTGATGAAGGATTCCAATAGCGTCTCCATCGGCGTTGCTTCCCCTGAAATCATCCGCAAGTGGAGTCAAGGAGAAGTCAAGAGCCCCGAGACCATCAACTACCGCACCTTCAAGCCCGAAAAGGGCGGCCTCTTCTGCGAACGCATCTTTGGCCCTGTCAAGGACTACGAGTGCGCCTGCGGCAAGTACAAGCGCCTCAAGTACAGAGGCGTCACCTGCGAATACTGCGGAGTCGAAGTCACCCAGGCGCGTGTCCGCCGTGAGCGCATGGGCCACATCGAGCTTGCCGCGCCAGTCTCCCACGTCTGGTTCTACAAGTGCGCCCCCTCCCGTCTTGGCCTGCTCCTCAACATGCCCCAGGGAGCCCTGGACGAAGTCCTCTACTACGAGAAGTACATCGTCCTGGATCCAGGCGACACTCCCCTTGCCCTCAAGCAGATTCTGACTCCCGAGGAGTACAACGAGAACCGCCAGAACTATGGCGAGGCCTTCCGCGCCGACATGGGCGCCGAGGCCATTGAGGAGCTACTTGGCCAGCTTGACCTGCCCAAGCTCCGTGACGAGGAGACCGCGCTGCTCACCACCACCAAGAGCAAGATGAACCGCAAGCAGATTGTCAAGCGCATCCGCCTTATCGAGGGATTCCTCAAGAACAAGATGGATCCGCGCTGGATGATTCTCCACGTGCTGCCCGTCATCCCGCCGGATCTGCGCCCCCTAGTCCCCCTCGAAGGAGGCCGCTTCGCCACCAGCGACCTGAACGACCTCTACCGCAGGGTCATCAACCGCAACAGCCGACTCAAGAACCTCCTCCAGGTCCCGACGCCCCCGGTCATCATCCGCAACGAAAAGCGGATGCTCCAGGAGGCCGTTGACGCGCTTATGGACAACGGCCGCCACGGCCGCGCCGTCACAGGCACCGGAAACCGCCCCCTCAAGTCCCTCACCGACATGCTCAAGGGAAAGCAGGGGCGCTTCCGCCAGAACCTCCTTGGAAAGCGCGTGGACTATTCCGGGCGCTCGGTCATCGTCGTCGGTCCCGAACTCAACATCAACCAGTGCGGACTTCCGAAGGAGATGGCCCTCCGCCTCTTCGAGCCCTTCATCATCCGCCGTCTCCGCGACATGGGCAAGGTCCACACCGTCCGCAACGCGAAGAAGTGGATTGAGGAGCGCCGCAAGGATGTCTGGGATGTGCTTGACGAGGTTGTGACCGGCCACCCGATTCTCCTCAACCGCGCCCCGACCCTCCACAGAATCTCGATCCAGGCCTTTGACCCCGTCCTCATCGACGGGCAGGCAATCCGCCTGCATCCGCTTGTCTGCGCGGCATTCAACGCCGACTTCGACGGCGACCAGATGGCCGTCCACGTCCCGCTCTCCAACGAGGCCCAGCTTGAGGCGAAGCTGGTCATGCTCTCCCCGAACAACATCTTCTCCCCCGCCGACGGGCGTCCGCTGGCGCTGCCTTCCCAGGACATGGTCCTGGGCGTCTACTACCTCTGCTACGAGGACGAGGCGAAGAAGAATGCGTTCCTTGCCAAGCCCGCCTACGAGCAGCCCCACTACGACACCTACGAGGAGGTCATGCAGGCCATGGAGGCCCACCGCATGGCCAACGAGAACAACCACAACGCCCGCGAACCCATCAACGAAGGCCTGGGCATCCACGACTTCTTCTACTTCAAGAATCCGTACTACCGCGACCCCGCTGAGGCGGCACGCATCGCCGCGCTCACCGGAAAGGAGAAGGAGGCGCAGGACGCCGAAGACCGCAAGATGGTCTGGGGCAACCGCAAGGACCGCTGGATCGCAACCACGCCCGGCCGCATGATCTACCACGAAATCTGGCCCGAAATCCTCGGCTTCTGGAACAAGAAGGCCGTCAAGAAGGACATCCAGGGAATGATCAAGCAGTGCCACGAAATCTGCGGCCACGACGAACTGCTCCCGCTCCTCGACCGCCTCAAGAACCTGGGATACTCCTGGGCGACGCGCTCGGGATTCTCAATCGCGATCTCGGATATGCTCATTCCCGCGGACAAGGCGGACAAGATTGCCGCCGCCGAAAGGGATGTCGCCGCCGCGCGACAGGAGCAGCTACAGGGTTCCATCGATGAGAAGGTCTGCCGCCAGAAGTGCATCGACACCTGGACGAATGTCCGAAGCGACCTCACCAAGGCGCTCCAGGAGACCCTGAAGGCAAATGCCGGCCGCCCCGGAATCAACTCGGTCTGGGCGATGCTCGAGTCCGGAGCCCGAGGCTCCGCCGACCAGGTCACCCAGCTGGGCGGCATGCGCGGACTTATGTCCAACACCAGCGGCGAAGTCGTCGAAACCCCGATTCTCCATAACTTCCGGGAGGGACTCACGGGACTCGAGTACTTCAACTCGACCCACGGCTCCAGAAAGGGTATGGCGGATACGGCTCTGAAGACCGCCGACGCGGGTTACATGACCCGCCGTCTCGTCGACGTCGCGCACGACGTCATCTGCACCGAAGAGGACTGCGGCACCACCAACGGCATCTGGCTGACCGCACTCAAGGACGGCAACAAGGAAATCAAGTCCCTGGCGGACAGGATCGTCGGGCGCTTCTCCGTCGACAACATCTACGACAGCACCAACAACCTGATTGTCGCGGCCGGCGAGGAGATCACCCCGTACATCGCCACGAAGCTGAAGGAGGCCGGCCATGAAAAGGTCCACATCCGTTCGGTCTTCACGTGCCAGTCGGAGCGCGGCGTCTGCGCAAAGTGCTATGGCCGCAACCTGGCCACGGGCGACATGCCCATGGAAGGCGACGCACTCGGAATCATCGCCGCCCAGTCAATCGGCGAACCCGGAACTCAGCTCACCCTGCGTACCTTCCACTCGGGAGGAACCGCATCCACCACCGCCGCCGACAAGGAAATCCACGCCAAGTGGGAACAACCCTCTAGCGAACTGGGCAGCAAGCTGGATGAACTGGACGCAAAGGCAAAGGCCGCCAAGTGGAGCGACAAGAAGCTGGCCGACGAGCGCAAGAAGCTCGAGGACAAGGAGAATGTCGCATTCATGGTCTTCGAGAACCTCGACATCATCAATGGCGTCGGAGAGGACGGAAAGGCCGCGCAGATCGTGATATCCCGTGACGGGCATATCCGCGCAAAGGCCGCCATCTTCCCGAAGAACTCGAAGAGCGCGATGATGGGCGACGTGGATCTGGCCACCTTCGACATCCCGTACGGCGCAATCCTCAAGGTCGAGGCCGACCAGCTCGTCAAGCCCGGCGACCTCATCGCGACCGTCGACCCGTTCACTACGCCGGTCATCGCCCGCAAGAAGGGTGTCATCAAGTTCAGCGACTTGCTGGACGGCCTCACCATTCGCAAGACCTTCAACAAGCAGTCCGGAAAGCACGAGATCACGGTCATCCAGCACCCCGAGGACACGCATCCCTCGCTGCAGATTGTTGACCCGAAGGATCCCGAGACGATTCTCCAGAACGAGCCGCTCTCGGAGGGCACCCAGATCCTCTTCACGGAGGGCCAGAAGGTGCGCGAAGGTGAATTCATCGCCAAGACCCCGAAGACCCAGGCCAAGACCTCCGACATCACCACCGGTCTGCCGCGTGTCGCCGAGCTCTTCGAGGCACGCCGCCCCAAGGAGGCCGCCATCATCGCGCGCATCAGCGGATTCGTCGAAATCGGAAAGCAGGTGAAGAACAAGGTGACAGTCAAGGTCCGCGACCCCGAGAGCGACGAGGTGGTCGAACATCTCGTGCCCACTGGAAAGAGGCTCAATGTGAACAACGAGGACTACGTCGAGGCGGGAACTTGCCTCACCGACGGCTCCCCCGTCCTCCAGGAAGTCCTGGACATCTGCGGCCCGCAGAAGCTCCAGGCGCTCCTCGTCGAGTCGGTCCAGAGGGTCTACCTCTCGCAGGGTGTCGGAATCAACGACAAGCACATCGAGATCATCGTCCGGCAGATGATGCGCAAGGTCCGCATCACCGACCCACACGACACCACGTTCCTCTACGGCGAAACCGTCGACATGCGTGCATTCAATGCAGTCAACGACAAGGTGGTCGCCGAAGGAAAGGTGCCCGCGGACGGACAGCAGATCCTCCAGGGAATCACCAAGGCGTCCCTCGCCACGGATTCCTTCATCTCCGCCGCATCCTTCCAGGATACCCCGAGAATCCTCACGGAGGCAGCAACACTCGGAAGGGTGGACTATCTCCACGGATTCAAGGAAAACGTCATCATGGGACATCTCATCCCCGCCGGAACAGGATACTACAAGGTCCAGAATCCTGTCCTCAAGACGATGGATGCCGAAGGACATGAGTTCGAAATCACCGACGAGGGCAACCACACTGCATCCCCCGAAATGGAGGACGAGCAGGATTACGATCTGCCAATCGGCAACGCCCAGGACGAAGCCGACCTCGTTGACAGCGACCTCAACATCACCTCCGCAAAGGGGACAGGGCTCTTCGATCCCACCATCCCCAGCGGTGACGCGGATATCCTGGACTCGATCGACTAATAGGACAAGCGCGCCCGGCGACCACCTCAAAAAGGAACCGCCGGGCGCGTTTTGCTTTGGAGGGAAAAGGGAGAAGGGAGGAGGGAGGAGAAGGTAGTGCGTGGCTGGCGCGCTCGAGCGCGCCTCGCACTGTCGTGCGTCCCTGTGTATGAATTCTTCTCTGCTCTCTACCAGGCGCGGCTGAATCGCCGTGCGGTCCTGTGTATGAATTGTTCTCTGCTCTCTACCATGCGCGGCACCAGCCGCGCTCAACGGAAGCCCACTGCATAGTGTCCACGCACTACTTTCTCCCCTCTACCCTCTTCTCCCTACTTCCTGCCTGACGGAAGCCCACTGCATAGTGTCCACGCACTACTTTCTCCCCTCTACCCTCTTCTCCCTACTTCCCATGCTCCTTTCATTTGGTTCAATCAACGTGGATGTCACCTTGAAGGTGAAGAAGATTGTGCGTCCAGGCGAGACGATTTCCTCCAGCGGTCTAGCCGTTCACGGTGGTGGCAAGGGTGCCAACCAGTCCGTGGCCCTTGCCCGTGCCGGTGCGAAGGTCTTCCATGCGGGGCAGGTCGGCGAGGACACGCGCTGGATGCGTGATCTGCTTGAGAAATCCGGCGTGGACGTCAGTTTGGTGTTGGTCTCTTCGGAGATTCCCGGTGGGCAGGCATTCATCCAGGTTGATGAGAATGGGCAGAATGCGATTATTGTCCATGGCGGCGCAAACCAGGCGATTCCATCGGAATTGATCTCCCGTGCGCTTTCCCTGACGCATCCAGGCGACTGGCTGTTGTTGCAGAACGAAATCAACCTGACCCCGGAACTCATTCGTGCGGGGCATGACGCGGGGCTGGTAGTCTGCCTGAATCCGGCGCCGATGACTCCCGAGGTCGCAAAGGAGTGGCCCCTGGAGTTGGTCGACATCCTGATTGTCAATGAAATCGAGGGCATGGAACTGGCGGGACTCCCCGTCAATTCATTCCCGGAGACGATTCTCGAGACCCTTGCATCCAGGTATCCTAAGACCCAGATCTGCCTGACGCTCGGCTCAAAGGGCTCCATCTACAAGGCTCCGGGCAGCGAAACATATTTCCAGGGCGCGTTCTCAGTCGACGCAGTCGATACCACTGGTGCGGGTGATACGTTCACCGGATTCCTTCTGGCGGAGATGATGCGTGGAAGCGACCCGCAGACCGCAATGAGAATCGCCGCAAGGGCTGCGGCGCTGGCGGTCTCCAGGCACGGCGCCATTGAATCGATTCCAAATCTCTGCGACCTCGGCATCTAATACAAAAACCTGTCAATTCCCGACAAGTCGGACAGGGTGGCATAGGGTAAAGCGTCCTTTGGCCGGTGCAGGGGGCAAATGACGCCTCCCTTTTCTCCATGGAGGCATTTTTCGGGCGACGAAATGGGCGAACTGCCGGTGGTCAGGCATATTCTGGGCGCCATGTTCGCGGGCGGTGAAATGCCTCCTGTCCTATCCGTTTCTTTTTCGCGGGATTTTTCCTTGGTGGATTTGCAAACGGAGAAAAGAGCCTTATCTTAAGCGCCGTTTCCTGACTGGTTGTCAGGGAATTCGGTTGTTGAAAATCTAGAGATGCGGGCATAGCTCAGTTGGTAGAGCGCCACCTTGCCAAGGTGGCTGTCGACGGTTCGAGTCCGTTTGCCCGCTCCATTACCTCTCCTTATTCTTCTTCACCATTTCTGCGGGCATAGCTCAGTTGGTAGAGCGCCACCTTGCCAAGGTGGCTGTCGACGGTTCGAGTCCGTTTGCCCGCTCCATCTTTCGCCTTCCCATATAAGGAAAAGCCGCACGGACCAAGAGCCCCGCGGCTTTTTTCGTTTTCATTTTCTCCGGATGATTCTCCCTCCCGACATACTTGCGAAGATCGACAGTTGCCAGATACTGGCGCGTCGCGTCGTGGAGGGCCTTCCGCTTCCTGGGATCCACAGGAGCACGCGCACTGGCGAGAGCGTGGAGTTCCACCAATACAGGAATTACATGCAGGGTGACGACCTGCGGCATCTCGACTGGAGGCTGCTTGCGAGAAGCGACACATTGGCAATCCGCACACAGACTCCGGATTCGCCGATGCGAGTCGGAATCGTCGTAGACGCATCTGCGTCCATGGCATATCGCGGCGAGTCGTCCCCCTGCTCGAAGTTCAAGCTTGCATCCATCCTCGCGGCCGCGCTGGCGTACATTGCCATGGGGCAGGGCGACGAGGTCTCCCTCCATGTCTACCAGGATGGTCTTCTTCCAGGGTCGGGAATCCACACCGGCCTTGCGGAGTTCTGCCACTCGCTTGAGGAGGTGGAGCCTGCCGGGGAGGGCAGGGCGGATGCCGCGCTTGCCCGTTGCTCGGAACAGGTGGCGGGGCGTGGAGTCGCATTCTGGATTTCCGACTTCCTTGACGGCGAGGATGCACTTGGCCGCCGCCTGAGGGGGCTTTCCGCCCGCTCCCAGGGCGTCACCGCATTCCAGATTCTGGACCCTGACGAGCGGAGCTTTCCATTTTCCTCGGCACGGCGTTTTCTTGACCCGGAGGATTCCCGCCGCAGGGTCGATGCATTTCCCGAACAGTCGCGCCAGGAGTACCTGGAACGCTTCGGCGCCCACCAGGAACTCGTCCGTGGAATCTGCCTTCGCGAGGAGACACGCTTCGAGAGCCTCGACTTCTCCGATGACCTGGCGGGAAGCCTGGCCAGAGCAATTACAGTACCCCACATTGTCTAAAACCCTTCAGCCCCTAGGATATATCCCCACATGCTAAACAAGCACACGGTTGAAAAAATCGGCGGCACCTCCATGTCACGCTTCGGGGAGGTCATGCGAAATGTCATCATCGGACACCGCGCCCCCGAAGACTACTACAATCGAATCTTCATCGTCTCCGCATACGGGGGCATTACAAACCTCCTGCTGGAGGACAAGAAGACAGGGGCGCCAGGCGTCTATGGACGCTTTGCCATGGACGACTCGGCGTGGGAGCAGGCGCTCGAGGACGTGCGGCACAGCATGCTCGAATACAACCGGTCATTCGTCAGCATCGGACTCGACCAGACCGCCGCCGATGATTTTGTCAACAGCCGCATCGACGGCATCTGCGAATGCCTCCACGACCTGACGAACCTGCGGTCGTTCGGCCACTTCGACCACCGCAGCTTCCTGCCACAGACCAGGGAACTGCTCAGCGCAGTCGGCGAAGCCCAGAGTGCATTCAACTCCGCAAACATCCTCCAGAGAAACGGGGTGAACGCGCGGTTCATCGACCTCACAGGCTGGAAAAACGATTCGCTGCCGACCTTCGACACTGTAATCCTCGATGCATTCAAGGACATCGACTTTGAGACCGTCCTTCCAATCGTGACAGGCTATGTCAAGTACGACGAAGGCATCATGACCCACTTCGACCGTGGCTACAGTGAAATCACCTTCAGCAAGATTGCTGTCCTCACGAAGGCGCGGGAGGGCATCATCCACAAGGAGTACCACCTTTGCACAGGCGACCCCAAGGTGATTGGCCTTGACAAGGTGAAGATCATCGGCCATACCAACTTCGACATCGCCGACCAGCTTTCCGACCTTGACATGGAGGCAATCCACTCCAAGGCGTCGAAGGAGATGGAGCAGTGCGGGATTCCGATTCGAATCAAGAACGCCTTCGACCCGGAGAATCCAGGCACCCTCATCAGCTGCGACTATGTCTCCCCTGTGCCGCGGGTCGAAATGATCTGCGGACGCAGCGACGTGGTCGCCATCGAGGTTGTCGACCCCGAGATGGTCTCGAAGCCAGGATACGACTTCCAGCTTCTCCAGAGTTTCGTGGACTACAAGATCAGCTACGTCACCAAGACCACCAACGCGAATACAATCACCCACTTCGTCCCCAGCAAGAAGATGCCCATCGAGGGTTGCATGGAGGACATCAGGCGCCGCATCCCCCAGGCCACGGTCTACTCCTTCCCGGCGGCAATCGTCTCAATCATCGGCACGAACATGAAGATTCCGGGCTTCCTCTCCAAGGCCGCCGCCGCCCTTTCCGGCGCACATATCAACACCTTGGCCATGGTGCAGTCGCCCCGGCAGATCAATATGCAGTTCATCGTCCGCCGCGAGGACTACCAGAAGGCGCAGATCGCCCTCCACAAGATGCTCGTGGAGGACGAAGGATAGGGGCTTGTGCCTGTCCTTCGCCGGCTCAAGGGCGTGGGACAGGGCGTTTCCCCTGCGCTTCCCAAAGATGCGGCGTTTACTGGCCATCCTGCTCATTACCCTCTGCACCGCTGCCGCGCAGGCGCAGGAACTGCGCGGGGCGTGGATACACTCTCCGTTCGGAACCGCAGACTGGGGATGGGACAGGACTGTCAGGACCCTCGCCGAAAATGGCTTCAATGCCCTCTTCGCAAATCTCTCGTGGACAGTCTCCGCAGACTATCCCAGCGAGGTGGCAGTCGCTCCCGCAGGCCTGGTCGCCCCCGACGGCACGGTCCGGGACTGCCTTCAGGAGTGCCTGGACGCATGCCGAAAATATGGCGTCCAGCTCCATGTGTGGGTAGTCGTCTGCAACATGGGCGAACACACGCCCCTCGCGAAACGCCAGGAGTTGCGGGACGCAGGGCTCACCCAGGTTGACTCCAAGGGCGTGGTTTCTGACTATCTTGCGCCACAACTCATTGAAAATCAACAACTTGTGAAAAACGCCCTCTACGAGCTCGCCAAAAAGTACCCAATTGACGGCGTCCACCTGGACTACATACGGTACCCTCTCGGCGAATACGACTGCTCCCCGCGTGCAAGGGCCGACTTCGAGAAGTCCCTTGGAAAGGAGGTCACCTCCTGGCCAAAGGACATTCTGCCGGGAGGGGGGCTCCGCAAGGAGTACCGCCAGTGGTGCCGCGACAATGTCACGAAGCTCGTTGAAATCGCCCGCAAGGCAGTAAAGGAGGCCAACCCGTCGGTGCAGTTCTCGGTTGCGGTCTATGGATTCTGGAAGGGCGCCAGGGAGAGCGTCGCCCAGGATGCGGCTGAGTGGGTCGACAAGGGGCTTGTGGATTTTCTGTGCCCCATGAATTACAGCGGCCTGCCGGGAGACGCCGCGATGTGGCTTGGGCAGCAGCTGGCGTCCGTCAACGGCCGGGTTCCCGTCTACTCCGGCCTGGCGAACTACATGTGCGAGGATGTTTCGGCGCTCGTCGATGAGATTGAGGGCGCGCGAGTCCTCGGCGCGGATGGATTCATCTGCTTCCAGCTCAAGGAGAATTTTGCGAGGGACTGGCTTCCAATCCTGAAGGAGCGAGTGACTGCGACGCCCTCCGACGCGCCTGTCGCCCTCGGCGGGGAACGCCCGGCCTCCACCTGGAGCGGCGGCGGCAGGATGACCGCGCCATGGTTCTGCTTCCTGCGAAAACCCGCTCCGGCCCCAGTCGTCTGCACCATCGATTTCCCCGAGGGGATGGCTCCCCTGCCGGAGGTGGTGGAGGCACAACTCCTCCGAAACGGAAAAACACACGACCTGCCATATACGGCGCAGGTGGACGGGCGGCGGCTCACGCTCACTTTCATTCCCGACCGAATCGGGTACTACCGCTGGAGGATTCTTTCGCCAGGATGCATGTCTACCACGAAGCTTGTCAGGTAGCGCATTGCCTCCCAAACAAACCTTGCCCAGAATCACATTGGCTTATGCGCTCCGCCGCGTAAAGCTATATTAAACCACTTGCCCAGCAAAACGGGAGAGATACGATGACAGAACTTGAGAGCAAACTAATTGCGTTGCAGGAGGAGGCGTGCGACCTTCTCTTCAAGGCGCCGGACAGTGCGGCGGTTGAGGAACTGCGTCTGAAGTATTTGAGCAGGAAGGGACTTCTTCCAGCGCTGATGAGCGAACTGGGAAAGGTTCCCGCCGACCAGAAACCCCTGGTCGGAAAGACCCTCAACCAGGTGAAGAACGCAATCAATGCCGCATTCGCCGAAGCACAGGAACGCCTCGATTCCCGGAAGGCCGCACTCGATGCAATCGATGTCACACTGCCTGGACGCTGCCGCCACTATGGACACCAGCACCCCATCACCCAGGTGATGGAGGAGGCGGTCGCGATCTTCCGAAGAATGGGGTTCGTCGTCGCCGACGGGCCGGACGTGGAGGATGTCTGGCATAACTTCGACGCACTGAATGCGCCCCAGGACCATCCGTCCCGCGCAGTCACAGACACATTCTACTTCGACCTGGAACACCACGACTTCCTGGCGCCGGATACCATGATACTCCGCACCCAGACCTCCCCCGTCCAGATTCGCGCGATGCAGGCGCATTCCGCCCCGGTCCGCATCGTCTGCCCAGGCCGCTGCTATCGCCGCGACACGCCAGACGCCACACACGGCATGAGCTTCCACCAGATCGAGGGACTCTATGTTGACAAGAAGGTGTCGCTGGCAGACCTCAAGGGGACTCTCTCCTTCTACGCGAAGGAGATGTTCGGCTCCTCCGTCAAAATCCGCTTCCGTCCACATTTCTTCCCATTCACCGAACCCAGCGTCGAATGGGATGCCTCCTGCATGATTTGCGGCGGCAAGGGGTGCAAGGTCTGCAAGGGCACGGGCTGGATTGAAATCTCCGGCGCCGGCATGGTGAATCCCAAGGTGCTCGAGAATGTGGGCTGGGATCCCAACGAACTCTCCGGATACGCCTTCGGAATTGGCATCGAGAGAATCGCAATGATCCGCTATGCCATCAATGACCTCAGGCTGCTCTACGAAAACGACATGAGGTTCCTGGAACAGTTCTAGGGAACAATAATCAGGTACTTGAAACAGCCTCCCGGACCACAATCCGGGGGGGCTGTTTCGTCTGGGGGGCGACCTCGAAAAAATGCCCGGAAATCATGCCCGAAATATGTCCGGAGACACAATATTTTCGACGGACCCCCGTTTTTTTCTTGACTTTATTGTGTGTTTTGCAGACAATTTAGTCAGGAGGGTGACATTACATGTTATTCCTTCATCATGCATACTGAAACCGAACACAAACAACAAACAAAAACCATGAAAAAGAATTTTACACTGATTGAATTGCTCGTGGTGATCGCCATCATCGCGATTCTGGCCGCCATGCTTCTGCCCGCGCTTTCAAAGGCACGTGAAAAGGCCCGCGCCATCTCCTGCACAAACAACCTGAAGCAGCTCGGACTCGGTGCCCTCCTCTATGGCAACGACTACGACGACTACTTCCACGCCGCCAAGTACGGCAAGGCCGAAGGCATCACCTCCGATGACAACAACTACTTCTACGTCTTCAACCCGCTCTGCAATGTGGAAGGCAAGTACGTCACCGATGACGGCAAGTCCATGACCCTTGAGATGAGCAAGGACGGGGAGTCCGCCTGGAGGCTCTGGCAGTGCCCCAGCCTGAACGGCACCGAGGCCTGGGAAGAGTGGTACAAGACTGCCCCAAAGACCACCCGCCCGAAGACTGGCTACCAGTACAACGGCAACATGTACAACAACCAGTACCTCACCGCTTTCTTCGCGTCCCCCAAGGCGAAGGCCACCTCCTGGGTCCGCAACGTCCAGCCCAACTCCACCAACAACTTCGTCCTGTACTTCGACCGCTGCGGCTTCGCCGGCAACGGTGGCTCCTGGGTCGTCTACTGGTACATCAACAAGGAGTTCGCGCACGTCACCACCGCCAAGGAGTGCATCGACTACTACTGCCGTCATAGCGATATGATCAATGTCGCCTTCGCGGATGGCCACTGCGAGCCCGTCAACAAGTACGACTGGGAGGCAATCGCCAACGAGGAAGACGGTGATACCGGCCGCCTCGCATTCCAGATCGGCGGCAATGGCGAAAAGGATCAGTAGTTCTCTACTCCATTAAAAAATGCCCCTTCCCTGATGGGGAATTCCCATCGGAGAAGGGGTTTTTAATGGGTAGAGAGTAGGGAGAAGGGAGAAGAGGGTAGTGCGTGGCCACTTTGCAGTGGGCTTCCGTCGGGGATCGCACGGCGATTCTGCCGTCCGATTCCTGTGTGCGATTCTTCTCTGTCCTCTACCCGCGCGGCGTCCGCCGCGCTTAACGGAAGCCCACTGCAAAGTGGCCACGCACTGCTTTCTCCTCCCTCCTCCCTATTCCCTTGAAAAAGGCAGTGTGCTTCCGTCAGGGATCGCATGGCGATTCTGCCGTGCGATTCCTGTGTGCGATTCCTCTCTGTCCTCTACCCGCGCGGCGTCCGCCGCGCTTAACGGAAGCCCACTGCAAA
>ERZ1035014.80-NODE-80-length-51458-cov-94.276793_pt1 | contig 51458 bp, 81 predicted proteins | sample MGYA00520620_ERZ1035014 | MGnify/ENA primary metagenome ERZ1035014 (study PRJEB33766, sample SAMN09781744) | gut metagenome | biome: gut microbiome | host: Homo sapiens | place: Madagascar | study: EMG produced TPA metagenomics assembly of the PRJNA485056 data set...
CATAAATACAGCTCTTTTTGTTTTTTATTAAATTGTAATAATAAAAAATTGTTTTTATTCGAAAGAAGAGTTAAATTCCACTTAAAATTTCTTCTAACTCTTCTAAAGACTTAATTTTAATATTTTCAAAAAATTCTTGATATAATTTATTTTCTTCAAGACTTCTCTTTTTAAATTTGTCTGTAAAATAATCAATAAATTTTTCAGCAGTATTAATATAAACTGGGATTAAAATAATACCATAATCTTTGTTAATAATATTCCCATCCCTATTCTCTTTAGTTGTTAAAAAACAATAAGATTTGTATTCCTTGTTATCCCTCTCTAATAAATAAGTTACTCCTGTCAAGTAATTAAAAACACAATTAGAATATTCCTTTTTCTTATAGCGAAACAAGGCGTTAAAAAATTTCCTTTGAATATTTTCAAGAAAATTAGCAAATTCTTCAATCGTGCTATCGCCGCAACTATCGTATGAACCAAACAAAATTCCCTTTTTCGAAACTTCTTCAAATAAAGCACAACGCTCCTTCCTTGGGAAACCAAAAAACACACTCGTTCCAAAAGTAGGACGTGGATAATTACTTACCTCTACAATATCATCCTGTACATAATGCTCAAGTTTGTATGTAATCATTATTAATATACCTTTCTTTGTTTAAATTCTAATTATTATATACTACAAAGAAAGAAGTTTGTCAAGCTTTTTATGAAAAATTTTCCAAATTTTTTAAAAACCGAGAGAAAGACATTACATCTCTCTCTCGGTATTGTATCATTCTTCAGAATCAGGTTCTTCTAATCCTAAAAGTACCATAATTGCATGACGCAAATATTCGTCTTTTATGTCATATATAGAACCATCTGGAAGCTTTATCTTAGAAATGTCCATAGCTTAATTCCTTAAGCTATTTGTAATTGAAATTCCTAATTACTCGCCCTTAGCGACAGGAGAGACCTCAATCTCAACAGTCTTGGCAGTCTTGGTGATAACGTCAGTCTCAGGAGTGACAGCAACACTGAAGGCAGCGGTAGCATCGGCCTTGTCGTAGCTAACGCCGGTAACAAGAGCGTTCTCAACTTCAGTACCAGTAAAGCCAAGAGTAGCAGCAGTACCAGTGAAGGTAGCAGCATCAATCTCAGGCTTGACATACTCAACCTTGTTAACAATAGTAGCACTATTGGTAGCAGTAAAGGCAACATCCTTAAGAGCAGTATCAGAAGTGGTAGAAACAGAATAACGCTTACCAGTAAACACAGGAGCGTTAGCCAAAGCAGCAGCAGAAACCTCGCTCACAGTGTCGGTAGCAACACTCTGAAGTTCATTAGCTTTAAAATCATCCTTGGCCTTAGAGCCACCAGAAAACTTAGTAGTATCAATAACAGTAGCAGAACCACCATTGAAAGTACCAAAATTAACATTACCAGCGTCGAAAGCGCCTTGAGCAGTAACAGCATCGGCAGTACCAGCAGCAGAGAAAATCAGAGTCTCATCATCAGCACCAGAACCAACGGTAGCAACAATACCCTCGGAAGCAAACTTACCCGTGGTAGCTTTACCCATGGTAGGAGCATCATAAGAAGCACCAGTCCAAGTAGCAGCTTTACCAGCGGTATAGAAGCCATCCTCAAAAGCAGCGGGGGTAAAGGCACCCTCAGTAAAGGAAGCAACCTTACCACCAGTCAAACCAGTGGCAAAAGTCTTGTCAGCAGCAGTAAGATTAATAGCAGGGGCGCTAACACCACCCTCAATCAAAACACCACCAGTTTCAACTTCGCCAAGAGTAGCACTCTTCAGAGCAGAGAAGGAACCACCCTCCTTAGCGGCGATAGTACCAGCAGGAGTGAATTCAGAGGTACTAAGAGTAGCCTCGGTCTTGGTAGCAGCATCTTTAAGAGTAACATTAATAGAACCATCAGAAATGGCAGAACCAGTAATCTTACCAGCAGGGGTATAGTTAGCCTTAGTAAGAGTAGCATCAGCAGCCTTAGAAGTAACAGCAGCATTACCAGCAACAGTGACTTCCTTCATGGTGATGCTATCAATGGTCTGAATGGTAGTAGAACCAGAAGCCTTGTCAGCGTAAGCCATTGCACCAAGCTTAAGAGCAGTCTGAAGTTCAGCAACAGTAATATTGTGGTCGAGAGCAATGGTAGCAATAGTGGTCGTAGTAGGAACATAACCAGTCAGATTAGTCTTTGTGCTACCAATAGCTTCCCATTTAAAGGTAGCAGTTTCACCATCACCACTTTTAATAGTGATATACTCAATATATTCACCAGCAGCAGCTTCACCAGAAGGAACAAGATAAATCTTGTACATGGTGTCAGCAGAAGCAGTAACAGAAGGACCGGTTGCAGCAGTACCATCAGCATCAATTACAACATCAAAGTTGTGAATCTGACCAACCTGAGAATCAACATAAGCCTTAACGACGGAAGCATCAACAAGACCTTCACCAGAAATATTGGCAGCAACAGCCTTCCAAGCAGCAGCACCAAGAGCTTCAAGAGCGTGACCACCAAGAATAGTAGTCATATCAGCACGACCCTGAGCATCCTTAATAGTTACAGTAGTGCCATTTGCAAGCTTAATTTTAGAAATATCAGCCATAATAAAATCTCCTTTTCATATTCAAAGATTTAAAAACAAATTAAATTATTTAATTGTTTATTTATTAATCCCAAGGTAAATCTAATTCCAAACATTCTGTATCAGAATCATTGAGCTTAAGAGCAATGGAATTAACACCCTCGGTAATAATTTTTTGCGAAATTGTACCATCTGAATTATTTCCAGCTTCTTGATACAATTTCATGATACCCGCAATAGTATCCGTAGCTTCAGGAGCTACATTTCTAAATTCAGTACCAGTCCAAACAAAGATACTGCTATTAGAATTTTTATCAATATACAAATGGTTAATTCCCTGTTCTAATTCCTTTGTGTAAGTACTATCAGTATAGAATTTATTATTCAGGAAATAACCGTTCAAAACTACATTGTTGCTATTATCTTGATAGGACAAAGTTTTAAAGTTGTCTACACCATTACCAACCTTAACTCTCAAACCATATTCTTTAGTATCTACAAGACACACTTCACCATTAGCAGGAATAAAACTATTCTCTACTTTTTGATAATTTACTTCTTTATCCTTACGAAGCTTAATAACAGTATTAATCACTTTTGCCATTGGTAGTCCTCCCTTCCTTAATTATTAGGCTTCAGGAGCACCGCCACCATCAATAATTAAATCGTCCAACAGAGACACCATATCCTGTTGATAAACTATCTGGTTCATTTCACCATCTTTATTGACAGTGTATGTGTTCCATTTACCATTCTCAAGTACAGATATGGTCTCACCTTCGTAGTTACCATATTTAGCAATCCAATATTGAGCTTCAGCAAAACTCTCAAATTGAGTCTTTTTTACAATGCTCTTCAAATTACCTTTTTCATCATAATAGCTCAGTTCAGCATTGTTTGCTTCACTGTTAGTCACAATCAAGCTCTCTTCGGGGATGACTTGCTGTGCAATGCTATTTTCAATTTTTGCCTTGTCTACATATGCTAATTTAAACATTAGTCATCCTCCTTCCTTAAGCTTTTGCACTTACAACATAGTAGCCATCTATGTACTTCTGTTCATAACCTTCTGCAATATATTTCTCAGGTGCAACAGCACTAAACTTACCACCCTTAATAACAACTTCAGGCTCTTCGCCACCACCGTTGTGCTTAAAGTTAACTTCGCCATTACTGTAGAATGTACCACCTTCAATGAGTAACTTACCAGAGTTCATTACATCATTCAACTTACGCATACCAATATTATAGGTTCCATCAGTAACCTTGAAATTACCACCTTTGACAACCATTTCGTAACCATTGTTGAAAATAGTACCGTAGAAGTTACCACCATTAATATAAAGCTTACCATTGTCATCGTTCTTAATAACATAGAAAGCGTTAATAAATGTACCACCATTGATAGTCAATTCAGGATATTCTGCCATTTCGCCAGCTTTATAATCCTGTGCGTAATCCCAATAACCATTGGAAATCATACTCGAAATAATCCGAGGAGCTTGGAAAATACCATTGTTAATCACAGTATTACCATGGTTGACCATGGTATAATAAGAATTACCCTTCTCATCAACACTGCGAGTATAACTACCATTCTCAATAGTTAAATTACCATTGTTATTAATAGCAGGTTTACCATTCTTGTTGCATTCAACACTACCGTTACCAGTGAGAGTTAAAGCACCATTAACATCAACATTAACAGGAGTTTTCTCGTTATCAACAATAACTGCATTGTTCATATCAAGAGTAAACTTCTTGTCAGCATTAATAACTTCATCTGCACCAAGACCACCACTCAACTTAATCGTGCCACCATCACTTACAGCCGCAATAGCTTCACTGGCAGTATTATACTTTTGTCCATTAACTTCCATGGAAGTATCAGATGCAGTATCACCATAAACCTTAATAACATCAAGGTCAGTCTTCAGAGCGTAATCTTTAACAAGCTCTGTTTCAAGATTCTCAATCTTAGTATTAACCTTACTAATCTCAACAGTTACAAGATTATCAGTCTCTTTTTTGGTGTAATAATTACTCAGGTCAACAGCATGAAAAATCTCCCAGCTATCGCCATCCCAAATATACAATTTGCTATCTTCAGTTACTTGATAAATGTCACCAGCTTCGGCACTTTCAGGAAGTTCAGCCTTCGTAGCAACAGTACCAATAAAATGCATAGCACCTTCGTTGACACCAACATACTTAAGTTCTCCCCATGTGGAAGTGCCATCACCAATCTTAATCTGACCCTTGTTCTTACCATCAAGAGTTACACAAGGTTCACCAGCTTTAGGAATGTAAGTGTTAGCCACTGCATCCCACTGTGCCTGAAAACCACGACGCAGTTGGATGAGCGTTTGCAGCTTATTAATATCAGCCATTCTTGTCTTTACACCTCCTATTTACTTAATTAAAATGTTTTGCAAAATATTTTAATTCGCTATAATTAAATAGCTATCTATTTGAAAAAGACTCCTTAGAACCGTGGGACTCCACCACCATCTACCAAGTTATCTTCCAAATACTTATCCATATTCTTATTTTCCCATGCTTCATTCTCTTTATTATACATGAGAATATCTTTATTTTCTACTCCACTTTCAGATATATTTACATCTTTTAAATCTTCAAGCTTCATATCTTTTGCAGGAATTTCTTCAATTCCAGCATTTAATACACCATATAATACTCCTCTATTATAATTAGGAGAATCAGGCGTTATCAGTGTCATTCCACTATAATCTCTTCTTACCATCGTAAATAAAACTCTCCTTTCATTTCTTTTAATAAGGAGTATTACCCAATTTCATATGTCAATATAAATTTACCTTTGCAAACAGTGGTTATATTTCCTTTTATATCACAAAACTATACGTCGTACAAATATCCTCCGTATGTTAGAAATTTCGTATCAATTCCTTTAATTTTAATTCGCCAAACTTTCGTCTTTTCTTCATCTTTTTCGTTCTTAGAAGTGCTTTCAAGCTCAACAAATTCAAAATCTTTTTCGATTAAAGGAGGAGTAGCGTTATTATACAAAGGATGCTTTCTAACTGTAAACCTTGCTTTTTCTCCTTCTCTTGGACTGTATTCCTAATTATCAGGAGTATAAATCTGTAAATCTATTGTGCAATCATCTCCACGAGTTAATGAAATTACCCCGTTATTTATTTTTAACAAAATCCTACTCCTCCTTTCTTGTTATATTAATCATTAATATCAACCAAACCTTCCACCTCTCCTATATTTAGTAGAAAGTGGATTGACCTGTCCTAATCCATTAAAAGGATTAGAACTATTACTCTTGTTCGCACTCTTTTGTTTTGCAAACATTTCTTTAAATTCCGTCTTAGGTTTTTCTTCCAATTCCAACACTTCTTTGGCACGCAACTCCATCAAATGATTACACATCATTGCTACACAGTCAACTCGGTCATCATGCATATTTTTTTGCTTGGCGTCAGGCGAAAGTTCAAAAACAATCGTACCGTTTGGTCTTTTTTGCTTTTGCATACCAACTAACTCTTCTTTAGTTAAATCAATCTATATCAAAGAGTTCATTTCATCAAACGAAACCTTTTCATATCTTATTGAAGTTGTTCCATCAGAAGCAACTTCTTCAATTTCCATCTCGTTACGAGCATTTAAACTCTTTGGAAACATTACTAATCCTTGGTTAATTGCAGCTTGAGTTCTTTCATAAGCTTGAACTTTATCACGTTTAAAATTAAATAACTGCAATTTTCTTATATTTGCAGGATAATCATCTGCGCGTAATTTCATGTACGGGTCTTCTTCGTCTATAAGACCTAAATGACGTTTACCATCAGAACCTACCCAATCATTTAAAAGGAACTGAGAAATATCAAATCCGCCCTAAAATTTAGGAATTCCTTTTTCTTTATATTTCTATAAAGAATAGACCATATCTTCACCCTTTATTCAAAGGGGCGCACCGCTTCGGATTTCTCCTACTCCTTTTCAGGATGGTCGTTGAACTTTACTCTTTTTGAGTCTTAGATGCTGATTGTCCAATCTTTGCATTTTTTTTACTTTCACATTTAGACTTATTTCATTCTTCTGTTGTAGTTTACAAAGCTCTAAGGACGTTCCAGCAGTTCAATGCGTTTTTTACTATATATTACTATATAGGGAGGCCACGGATTTAATTAACCTCCAGCTCCAGCATCAATACAGACAAGCTCAATATTATCATAATCTAAAGCGCCTCTATTATAATTTATAATAAGGTCTTTTATCATTTCAATTTGCTGAGGCTTTTGAATTATGGCCTTATCACCATTAGGCAAAAGCTCAATCAAATTCTCACAATTGACTATTTTTAACATTAAACCCTTTTCCCTATCTCTGAACAATTCTCCTATTAAAACAATAGAATTATCTAATTTCGACGCTGGGTCGTAACAGACGATATATTTTTTCTCACCGTCATTTTCATATACTGGATAGTATGCAAAGCTGTTTCGTAAAATCGTTGAACGTTTTACAAAAACATCTTCACCACCATCTCTATCAAAACGATTCTTGTATTCTCGTTCTGCTTTGTATGGATTAGTAGCAAATGCGTTATCAACTTCATCCTAAGTAATCAGGGGTTTCATAGGCTTACCATTCATAAAAGGATGTAATGAAAACTCACAACTAATATCACATACAAAATAATTTGGGTCTCCTAATAACATTTTTTCAAATGCCATCTTATATTGGTCAAAAAGTTCGCTGTCAATACCTTCAGCAGAACTTAATAATAACTTTTTGTTCGGTAATTGTCTTGGGTATATATCTGTATTAATACCATCACCAGTAATAAAGTTCGTATCCTGTGCAGTAAAAGGACGAGACAAGGCAAAAAATGTCCTGTCGATTTTCAATTATTATTATTCATTATATTTCTATAATGTTTAGACTATATCTTCACTCTTAAAGAGTGCTCCCCGCTTCGAAGGATATTAATCCCCCTACTCTCTTTCGAGATAGTCGTTGAGCTTTCTTCCATATTGGAAGCTTAGTTGCTGATTATCCAATCTTTATAATTTTTAAACATTCACGCTTACTTTTGCAAATTACGTTGTAGTTTATAAAGCTCTAAGGACGTTCCAGCAGTTCAAGGAGTATGGGCAAAATCATTTCACCCGCTTCGTCATATACACTGAACGAGCTTCTTATACCCACGATATTCTTTATTACACTGTTTAGCGTATTAATTGTACTACCATTATACAAGCTAACTGTATATCCACTCTTAGGATGAACAAAAGGGTCAGCCTAAGTATTTGCTCTAACACACTCATCTAAGAACACAGAAGATGTTCCCAGCAAAGAAGCGATATTACCCTTCGCCATATCTTCCATCTTCTAAAATGTTTCTTGAGACTGACCTCCACTTGGAGCCATAATATATGTATTAGTATTTGGTAACAAAAGTGCTCTTGCCATCATAAAAGGGGCAGCTAAAAATGATTTACCACTGTTACGACCCATAAGCCACACACAGTTTGCAGGACACCAACTACTCAGCAAAACATATTTTTGCATATCAGTTAACTATATTTTAAAAAAATCTTCAATAAATCTTGTTGGGTTTGCTCTTCCCCACTAAATTATCTTAGTATATTTTTCAAAAATTTCTTTTCTTTTTGGAAGCAGTTCGTAACTAAAGTCATTAAAAATAACATTAATCATTAATAACCACCCCAATTATCGCCATCATCACCATTTTCTTTGTCGTACTGACGTTTTTCTTCTTCCAATTTTTTCTCAGCTAATTCACGTTTAGCCAATCTTAAATTTTCAGTAAGGGTGGCGTTTTCTCTCTGCAACGAAAGCAATTTTTTAAGCTAATCTTGACAAGTTTTGTATACTTCCGCTTCACTCATGCTAAGTTGATTGAAAATAGCTGCAAAACTTGCATCAGCAGCTTGATTAATACTCTTGCTAGTCTCAACATCATACATATTAAGAATAGCATTTTCATACTTCATCTCATTCATCTTAGCCATAATACCAGAGAAAGTATTTTCACCTTTGGCTTTACTAATAGCGTAACGCTCGCCAAAGCCATTATCTCTACTAAAGCTTGTAATTGTTTCGAGTTCTTTTTTCTTTAATTCAGATAACGCTTTTAATTCTGAAACAGGAGCATCTTCGTCACTTTTCTTTCTATATTTTTCATTTAATTCACGAATATTTTTAAAAGAAAGAACAATCTAAATAGCAGCTTGGACTTTAAGTCCATCAAGCTCCATACCCTGTTCCATCATACCAAGTAAATCTTTATAAAGAATTTTTCTATCTTTTTCAATTTCAAAATAAAACGGGTCATAACCAACCATCTTGATAACTTGTCTTTTTGCTTCGAGGTCAGCTTTACTCCATTCTTCTTCTAAATCTTCAGGCACATTGCCTGTATTGCTGTTAATTATTTTATCAGCCTTTGAATCCCCTTTATTTTGATTCACATCAATATCGGGCGATTCCAAAAAAACTTTTCCTTTTAAAGTAGCACTACGAGAAATAACACTCATATATTCTTCAACTATATGAGTTTTTCTATCTTTCTCCTCCATTGTTTTTTTAGCTTTAAGATAACTAACATCATCATAATATATATTAAGATAACTACAAAGCCATTTCATTGCTTTTTCGCCATCTTTGTCTGCTTTTTCATAGAACAAATATTCGTATAAATTTTTACAACAATCCATACAAATATGTGTGTGCATTTTTCCATTAGCTTCTATTCTACCCAAATTCCCTTCATTGTATGCAAGGAAATATTTATCTTGTGGCAATGCTTTTCCACAACATGAACATACATATTTATCATACAATGGAACAAACCTATTAAAATATTTTGTCCAATTCTAATAAAGTTTTTGTAAGTATTCGGGTATCTTAGGCTTACTCTTTTTCTTTTCTGTTTTTTTAGTAAGATGGGTGCTTAATTGCTCTTTAGCTGAATCGTTAGAAGTATCTATTTCATCATTTATAATTTTATCGCAATCATCAATAACTTCTTGATAAGCTTCTTCATATTCCAAGTATTTCTTATAATCAAGCTATCTTACACTTCCATCTTCTTCTTTATAAAAATTAATAGGGTCAAAAAAACTATTATAATCAACAGAATCTACAAGATTTGGTGTACCAAAGTCCCCAACAATTTCTTTTAGAGCCTGTTTATGCTCATCTTTTAAAGAATATTTCCAAGATTCTCCAAATTCCTCTTTTTTCCTTTGTGTCTCCATTTTCTTTTGAATGGCATCTAATCTTTTCTATTCTTTAGCAATGGCAGCTTTGGCCCTATTGTTTGTTAATTTAGCCATTTAACACACCTTCTAAACCTTTTAATTCCAAAAAAATTTAATTAATCTACAATTTGAAACCAGAAGTCTCCTGCTTTCTAATCAACTGGTTGTTCTTTACTGATAGCAATATCAGGCAAATTATCCACTGTTTCCGCAATATTCTTATTATTTTCATTAATATTATTACGGAAAGTGTTGGCTAATCCAACTGTCACTTCCTTGATTAGAGTTTTAAGAGACTTTCTGCGAGCAGGTCCAGCCATAAAATTCACCATCCTTCTCTTAATAATTAATTACTTCTTAGGTTTTCCCTAAAGCAATAACAACCAAACATCTCTGTTAATTACACCGTTCTATCTCAAACCATACATCTTTTGATATTGTTTTACTACATTTTCCAGCTATTCATCGAAAATTGTATCTGTCCCAGCATTAAACCCTAAAGTATTAAAAAGAATCTTAGCCATTTTAACAGCTTCGTTATTATTGTCTATGTTTAAATAGGGTACTTGACCAGCCATAGTTCTAATATTGGTTTTATCAACTGGAACTTTATAACCGATTGCAGCTTTAGCATAATTTGGTAAACCAAAACCTCTAATATATTTACCATCAATTTGCATTGTGCGACTCTTAACTTCATTGGAATAATTTCCCTCTAAAACTTTAAAGGTGTTTCCACTTACATCACAAACCATGCCAACATGGTCAGCTTCTCCAGTACATTCTCCAACTCCACTATCTTGCCAATCGTAAAAACACAAATCTCCAATTTGAGGTTTGTAATCGTCTCTTTCTTCCCATCTTCCATTCTTCTGATAAAGAGCTATCATCCTGTTACAACTGCATTCAGGATAAATATATTCCGTCAAATTTAATCTCTCTCCAAGAGCAGAAACGGTAGCTGCACACCAAGGTTCTGTATACAGCATCATATGATTTGCTGGTAAGGGGGTTATTCTATTATAAATATCAATAATCCATTTATGTTTGCCATTAGCCACACTAAAACCAACCCAGCGATAAAACCATTCAACTGTCGTTTTTCTCAACTGCTATTCCGTCATCGTTAATTTCTCCTTGCCAAGCTTCGTTTCTCTTATTTTTGAGTTCAGCTTGTCGTTTCATCCACTCTTTATGCTCTTTTGCATGTTGCAAACGAGCAGCTTGCCTTTCCTTGACTTTTTCAGGGTCGGCTAAATATGGTTTCCAGTTTTTTTGAAAATCTTCATGAGTTTGCCACCATTCAGCTTTCATGTCTTCCAAAATATCTTCAAATGGTCGCTCAATCAAATCTTCCTCAGCAACTCCATTTTCTCTTTGCTTTTCTAAATCCATTTGCCTCATTAAAGCATGACGAGCTTCTTGATGTTTAATCCTTTTTCTTTCATTACTCGCCTCTCTTGCTTTTTGATGGGGAGATTGAGGACCTTTTTTCTCTTCGTCCGCTTTTTGACATAACTCTTGAATTTTTTCTTCAGTCAAACCTTCGTATTCTGGAATTTCAGGGTCTCCAACATCTTGTCTATACTTCCTAGCTAACGAAGTATATCTATTTTCAGGCCAAGCAAAGAATTCATTTGCATAAACTCTATCACAATTTTTAGCCTCTCTACTAAACTTAATCATTGGATATCCTAAAAATGCAGAAGACCAAGCTTTTTGTTTTCTAATTTCAGGAAGCATCGAAACATATCCTGTAATTTTATGAGATGGCTTGGTAGTCCCATAAATAGAACCAAACACAAAATCAAGCTAATCTTCCATTGCAATGGTATCAAGAATTTTGTATTCTAAAGATTCAATTACATTAGAAACAGTTTCTTTATCATACCCTGTTTCCTCCATAATTGCTTTAATCAATCTAAATCTTGTCATTGTATCACCTATATAAAAAGCCCCAAGCCACCATAAGATGACTTGGAGCTATTTTTAATTGTAAAGATTTCTTTATTCGAAAGAAACCAATCTTGTATTATATCAATCGCACTTCTTCATATTAGCAGAGAACTTGAACTTAGGATATCCATGCTTCTCAGGAACCTCTACGGTAGCTCCCGTGAGGGGGTTCCTTGCAGTCTTTGCGGGACGAGTGACCCCAGAGAAGGTGCCAATACTACCAAACTTAAGACTATCTTCGGAAGCAACAACATTAGTAATAACCTCATCAATACCCTTGATGACAGCCTCAATGTCCTTCTTGGAAATGTCTGCACAAGCCTCAGTGTCCTTAATAGCAGCAATAAATTCATTCTTAACCATAATATTAAATACTCCTTTAAATCTTTTAAATTTTATTTTTTAAAATTACCTTTTAAAACCTTTATTTATCAAGGTTTTCCCTTGACTCGCTTTATATATAACACAATTTTGTATTCTTGTCAAGAGTTTTTGAAAGTTTTTTTCGAAAATTTTAGAAAATGTTTCTATTATTCCTCGATGTGAGATTCAACAACCTTAAGGGATTTGTAACCACCCCTAGACTTGTTGTTACTCCAAATACCGAGCTCAAGCATAATCTTAGAAATCTTCTTGCAACGATAAACGCCGTATGAATCTTGGAAGCAAATAGCGTTGACTTTATATTCGCCCCAGCGCTGAGTATTTGCATCATTCAAAATCTTCTTTTCAACAAGCTTATTGTACTGATTAACACTAATTCTCTGAAGATTCAAATCATCATACTTACCCAAGAAAAGCATAATTTCAGGTTCTTCAGCAACATAAATTGTCTTATCACGACCTACATGTTCTCTATTAGTAACAGTATAATTTGCATCCTGTGGATTCAAACCAACCTGTCTATTCTTAAGAAGACCAACTCTCTCTAATTCTTTACGCTCGTATTTAGAAACCTTAATCATAAATTAATCAATCCTTTTTATTTTTAAATTTGGAAGGAGTGTTTCTATTCTTCCTTCCACCTACGCAGACATTATTTTTTTAAAAAGTTGTCGTTTTTGCCCTATTTTATATGGGAAAAACACAAGTCGATTAAATCGGCTTATTCTTCTAGTTTCTTATTTTTACCAAAATTTTTGTTCCAGTAATCACGCTTCAATTTCTTTTCATGCTCGTATTGGCAAGTAGCACATCTTTTACAAATTCTTTGTGTTACACTATTATGTTCTATCTCTTTTCCACAGTCAACACAAAAATATTTCTTAGAAATTTCGTTTTTTAACAATTTAGCACATTCGTTACAGTATTTTCTTGGTTGACCTCTTTTATTTGCTGAACGGGGCAATAATTTCCGACATTTTTGACACTTAAAAGTTCCGAATTTCCTCATTTCGAGCCATTTTCCGCACAAATAGAGGTCATTCCGACCCAATAAAATTACCTTTTCATCTTTCTCCGCTTCTTTGAAATCTTCTTTGTCCATAAATATAGGAGTCACTCCAAGTCCATGGTTTATATCTATGAATCCTAAATCAAATAATACATTTCTTTCTTTCGTGAGAGAAAAACTTGGCTTTAAATCAGCATCATTTCTTAACTTTTTATTATATTTCTCAAGATAATGTATATTAGGTCTGCTTAAATAGTTTTCCTAAATTTTTGTCCATACATATAAAGTAAATAAATATTTAGCTCGCGCCATTGTAATTGGATGATTTTTTATACTAACATTTTTACGCCTTGATTTAATATCTTTTACTTCTTCATCTGTTATATAATATGTGTCAAGATTTAAAAACCAGTTTAACACCGCTTCTGGAATTTTTATCTCTTTTATTTTTCTAAGCTAAGATGATTCTTTTGGATTATCAGGGTCAACTTTCCAATTCTTCCAAGTTGTGTCTACCAACTTATTAACTCTATTAAAAGTTACATTAGGGTCATAAGTTGGTACATACTTCTTGCATTTTTCTTTAATTGTTTCTTTTACCCATGCTTTATTCCAAGAGGGCTAATTTCCAAGTGCATATTCTGTCTTAAAATATTTTACCAGTAAAGCAGCATCTCTCTACCACTTTTGAGAAAAACCATTCTAAAGAACTTCTTGAATATAACCCTCTTCATCATAAATGTCAATCATAAAAAGATTCCTCCTTTATACCTTTTTCCTCTTCTTCAATTTCCTCTTCGTGACTTACAAGCACTCTCTCAATAGAATACTTCTCATACAAAAACTCTAAAGAACCATTAGGATTCTTTTGAGGAAAATAATAAACAGAGGTCTTTTTCCTTATATTCTCGTATATTTGTCTTCCAACTAAAGCCCAAAGGATATTCTTGTTATAAGACTGTTTATCAACATAAAATAAATATATTAAATGGTTTGCTAATTGTTCTTCATTAGAGCAAATATTAGTTAATAAATCTTGCCTTAAAATATTATATTCTAAATCTCTGTCAAGAACTTTGCTTGGGTTTACTGTCTTACTTGCAAATGCTCCATCAAGAGCTTTTTCTGTTCTTTTAGCTGCCCATTCCTTAATTCTACTTGATACTAAATCATTAATTTGTTCATATATCTTTTTGTTAATTATAAAACCATCAGACATTAAAACATGATAATCAAAGTTTTGAGAAGAACGGACTTTTTCTCTAATATGAAAATCAACATTTTCAATATATTTACAAATTTGATTCATTACGCAATCAGAATCAACCACAGGAAGAAAATGCTTATAACATCTAATAAATTCTTTTTGACTTTCATTTAATAAATTCTCATCTTTAGCTAACAACTCTTTTAAAGAGCAAGCAAATCTAAGCTGGCAATCTTGGTCATTTTTCTTAACAAATTCATTATATTCTTTACTTAAAGTATTATATTTGTATCTGAAAAAATAAGGCTTTTTATCAGCTAAGAGAGAATTAAGAAATTCTTTTCTTTTAATTTCTTCTGGAGAATCTTCTGGGTTTATATGTTGATATTGTTTCCAAATTGTTGCTTCTGCTTTAACATTTTCACCAATCTTAGTTTTATCTCGCTACTACCTTTAGTTTCCTTAAAGGGCTAGACTATATCTTCATCCTTGTAAACAAGGAGCATGGCACTTCCAAATAAGGAATTTCACCTTAAATGTACTCCCTCTCGGGATAGTCGTTTGAGTTTAAGAATTGTTTTTAATTTCTAAATATTTTTGATATTTTCTTTCTAATCTTATATTACTATTTTCATACATATAAGATAAAAAATTTAACCCGTCTTTTTGAGTAGTGAAAATCAGGTTGTAAGTGTTACCAGAACATTCTTTTCTTAAATAACATCCAATTTTACTTTCTGGAAAAAACTTACGGATTTCTTCTTTTGTATGTTCAGCCATATTTTTTGATGTAGTCAAACTAACTTCTAAAAGTTTTTTCTTACCAAAAAGCCCAAAAGTTCCGTCACCATCAAACAAACCTCTCCAAAAGTGTCTCTTTAAATTATCTGGAACAAGAGAATAATCAATGTCAAGAGTTAAACTTTTCTTTGGTGTTACTCCATATTTTATTAATTGCTTAGTTAAATACTTACTGCATAATAACAAACTACTCATTTCAGATTCACATTCACCACCTTGGGGTAAATGTGTAAATGTTTTAAAAGTTTTCACTTCTGCTTCTGTTCCAAAAGCTTTTTTGAATTGTATTAGTAAATCTCTATCAATTGAATTAACAACTACTTTTATATAATAAGATTTTGTTTCTTCGTTATAAGTAACACACCCATCCGAGGCTAAAAATCCTAAAATATAAGCCTTTTCTTCAGTATCAATAATGTCAAAGAAATCTAAATTCTTTATCAAGCGACTTTCTTTCAAACAACCGCAAGATTTTGTCATTCTTCTTTTACCGTTAATGGGAAGATTATCTGAATTAACAATACAATCATTTCCACATTCACAATGGCATAACCACTTTTTATTCCCTAAATACTTTTGTACCTTTAATTTTCCAAAAGTCATTCCAGTTCTATCAATAAAATTCCATCCACCCATTGAATTTCCTCCTTTCTTTTATAATTAAACAATTCTTCTACCACAGGATTACCATATTAAACAACGTAGGCTTCCCCTGTTAGCCATTCTCTTAATTATCATTTCCTATAATTCCAAAAGTGAGAATGACACCCTATATTTATAGGTTCACCATGTAAATTTTTCTATTTGTTACCAAATAGCCAGACTATTTAATTAATCTGTCTTGACTGAGCCGCACAACACGACCTAACTCTGTCTTGCAACAATTTTTCTTCTTTACTACCTTTTTCAAACAAAGGTAACATACCAACAAATGTAGAACAAATATTAGTAATTTGACCAATTCTTGTACCAAAACTAAATGTATCAGTATTATACAAATCCAAATCAGTCATTTCTCTCGCTGGCTTTTTATGAGGCTTTTTAGCGTTGTAAGTTACTACTCTTTGGTCAGGATAAACACCATTAATAAAATTTGGATTATCACAGGTAAATATAATGTCATAATCATAGTCACTTCCTGCCCAATGCATCGTATGTGCATCATGACAATTAACAATTACTCCACTATAACTATACTTGTACCACTTTTTCATTTCTTCTGTATTCTTTAACTCAACAGGGTAATGTTCACTAAAATGAGTAAGAGGACTACGCATAGTATCTACTTTAGTAACGTTTCTCTCATTCCAAAATTGCGAATACATCTCTCCTGCATTTAACAAACCAGTTACTTTTTGACCAGTAGCAGCTTGCATAAAAGCATACCCATCAACTACAATACATTGAAAATTACCATGAACCATAATTTTTCCAAGACAAGCAAGTTCAATTTTTCTAATAATAAAATCTCTTACTTTTTCTTTAGAATATTTATCATATAACAAAGAATTGTTTAAAACAAGAGACTTTAACCAATAATTGTCGCTTGATTTCATATAATTTTCAATATTATCTTGAGTCAAATTTTCGCCAAGAAGAAATAATAAAGTGTAATAAATATTATCATAACTTACACCTTGAATATAATCAACTGTTGGTTTACAAACATCTTTTACCATTTCTGGCGTAAGATTTAAAGTTTGCAAAAATTGATAATTTGCTGTATTTACTTCTTTGTCTTGCTTAGGAGCATATTTAGTTACCCCCCAAATGATACCATTCTTTTGACAGTTTTCTTCAAAACTTTCTTGAGACTCCCAAGCGCTCCAAAGTTTTGCCATACCTTCTGTAAGAATAACATCAATATTTCTTACATCTACATAGTTACCGTAAACATCTTTAATTAAATAATTCTCGTTGTTAAGTTCTTTACACCAGTCAACAAAATCAAATTCATTTACAGCCCCTTTTGTGAAAGCACAGCGGATACAAAATTGACAAGGAGTATAATCTTCTCCAAGGTCTTTTCCCCATTGTTCAGCCATTTGAGGACTAATTAAACCAGAACCATCGACCATATTAAATTCAACGTCTACTGTTTTTTCTTCGACAATATCATCTTGGTCTTCTGGTTGTTCAATCACAAAATCAACATCAACAGGTCTTACTTCTGAATAATCTGGAATTATACAAAATCTTGGCTTGGTAACTTCTTTTGTTGCACTCGAATATAAACCAAAATATGCATTATACTTACTAGGAGCGATTTTGTAATCATCCATATTACGTCCATTATCAAGCCTTCTCTTTAATTCTGGTAAAATAGTTTCTTCACAAAAAACTACTGTACTTACTCGTGCTTGAGATGCTGAACAAGATAAACGTTTGTAATGATACGTTACTTTCTCATAACCAACAACTATATCTTCATTTAAACTATTTTTATTTTTAACAGTTTTAATAATAGGCTCTCCACAATCAATAGTAAAAGAAAAACCATTTTCATAGATGTCTCGATAAGATTTGACATTTTCCATGCTTACAGTAATATACTGTGGTATAAACATCATGTTATAAATTTTTCTTTGTAACTCTTTAATTCTATCCCTATTATTCTTGCTGTTTTTTCCTTTTTTTAATTTATCTCTTTCAGAGTACCATTCTTCAAGCTGGACTCTATCAATCTTCTAACCAGTTATGTCACGAATACTCTTTAGCATTTGACTATCTGCTAAAGAAACAATTAGATTGCTCTTTAAACAATCTTGAAAACTAATGTCTAAATTATAGCCGTTTTCTTTGATTAATGCACTATTAAGCTTAACGGTGTAAAATAAACGCACTTAGTTACCTTCCTTCGCTGGAATTTTAAATAATTTGACTAACCTCGGTAATCATATCCATAATATCAAAACCATCAAGGTCAATATCTTCAGTATCTAATTTTGTTATAAATTCTAAAATTTCAAAAACTTGTGAAATATTATCTACAATATATAAATTTTCAAGATTTTCTGTCTCAACTTTAGGTCGATTAAATCTTGTCTCTTTACCATTCCTTACAAGAATCTTTAAATCTGCATCAGTTCTATTAAGAAAACTATAATTATCATCAATTTGAATCCGTCCTAACATATGAACATCTTCTTTCTTCTCTCCATGACCTAATCCAAAATACCGCCATTTCGATTCATTACGTTTAAAAAACGGAATTTTATTTAAATAATCAAGTTTCTTCTGTAGTGATTCTTTTGAGCCTTTGGTAAGTAATATCCAATTATATTGTTGCCAAATTCCTTGTTCATCTTCTTCGGAATCTTCTAAAGCTTTCATTAATATTTTATTAGGCTTTACTGATGACCAAAATTCTTCTGACTCGTAAATTTCACTAACTTGTTCTTTAGTTAAATTTCTATAAATACTTTTGTATCCCCAGTCAACCAAATCATCTAAAGTCTTATTTAACCCATAACGCTAATTTAAAATAGCTATTACTGCCACTGAACTATCTAACAAAACATCATCTACATCTAAAAAAATTGTCCTCTTATTAAGGTCTATATCTATATTTTTTACAATCTCCATCGGTTGCTTTAATGTATTCATCTATGCTTTTGCATTGCTTTTTTACTTAAGAATTATACATTGTTGTACCTCTCTTTCTATATTTTTTATTGGACGAATTCACAATTCTCATTGGTATTCATCCACTTTTCTTTCATGTCTGAATTGTAACACATGTTTCTATTTCTGTCAACTATTTCCGAAAATTTTTTAATGATGTTCATAAACCCCTTGACTTTTCTATGTTTTGTATGCTATACTTCCATCAGGAAAGATGGTCAAAATTAAAAATGTCAATTCTACTCATACAAAATTTTTTCGATGTCATTAGTTTTGTAAATGATACTCATACATTTCTATATTTTAAAAAAATACTTCAAACACCAGTGATTTTAAGGACTTTTTTGCCGTCCTTAGTGACTTACAGAATATAGACTAAATAATATAAAAGAAAGACTATACACCCGCGCATTATCATGCTTGGGTGTTCAATGCACCTTTTTCTTTATTATTTCTATATTTTAGAAGAGTTTTTAAAAGAAAAGACTTGACAAAATTAAAAATATATGTTACTTTATTTTTGAAAAATTGAATTGACCTATAAAGGTGTGACTATAATTTGGAAAAAACTAATCAAAATCAAATCAATTCTTTATTTATTAAAATTCCAAATGGTATAATTGAACTTTCTAATACTGTTAATTCATATACTTGTCTTACTTATTTATTCTTAGCTATTAATAAGAATATGCTTGGAAAAGTAAATAGTAGCGTTCTGTTTTTGGAAGAATGTTATATAGATAATAATATGGAAAATCAAAAAACTAAAGCTTCTAAAATTAGTAAAATACTTTCTTGCTTGTATTTACTTTCTAATACTATAGTAAACGACAAAAAAGAAATTATATGTGATTCTATTATTGATATTCCTAAATATGGAGATTACTTTAATCATTGTGAATTTCAAGTGGAAGAAGCTATAGAACTAATAGAAAAAGAAAAACAAAAACTCTTAACAAAATATCAAAGATTTCCTCAATATATGCTTTCTATAAAAGTAGATAATGATGACATTAATGGTAAATTTACTATTCTTACTATTGAAGACTATTTAACTATTATGTCTTATTGCTTAAAAGAAAATCATAAAGAAAAATTAAAAATTGATAGCTTGCTTAATACTTATCTTTTAATTAAAATGAAAGTAAATAGAAATCAAGCCCTTAATAAAGCTTTTCCTCATGGCTGGGAAAATAAAGAATATATTGCTTTAACTAAACTTGAACAAATAAGTTCATTATCTTCTGTTACTTTAAGAAAATATCTTAACGCTTTATTAGAAATGAACTTTATTGAAAAATGCATCGTTAAGAAAAAAGTTGTTTTTAGGCTTAAATAATTTATAAATATTGAATTTAAAATCAAATTAAAAAATACTTAAATAGAGGTAAAAATTAATTATGACTTGCATCGTTGGTTTTACGGATAAGAAAAATAATGTCACTTGGATTGGTGCAGACAGTCTTGGTAGTAATGGTTATACTCAGGATGTCGAATCTAATCCTAAAGTATTTAGAAATACTACTTTGAAAAATGTTGTTATGGGTAGTACTTCTACTTTTAGACATATTGATTTACTTAAATATAGTAAAACTTTATTCCCTGAAATTGATAAATATAAAATTCCTTCTGGTGAAACTAAAGTAAATCATGAATATATGGTTACTACTTTTATTCCTAATATTATTACTCTTTTTGAAAATGGTATTAAAGATAGTGGAGATAAAGGTGGTAATTTCTTAGTTGGCATTGATGGAAAACTTTATGAAATTCAGAATGATTATTCTGTTCTTGAACCTTTAGCTGGTTATTCTGCTGTCGGTTGTGGTGAGGTAACTGCTAAAGGAAGTCTTTATGCTACTACTAAATACATGAAAAATTTTACTCCTGAACAACATATTCTTACTGCTCTTGAAGCTGCTGAAAAGAATTGTTGCGGTGTCCAAAGACCTTTTGTTATTCTTAATACTAAGAATGAAGATATTATTATTGTTGGACTTGATGGTAAAAGAGAAATTATTAAGAAAGATTAAAGTTATGATGAATTATTTAGATTTTTGTGAAGAACTTTTTGATAAATTAACTCAGGATATTAGTCAAGATTATTCTGATTCTTCCTTTTTTGGTTTTAACAATTTAATTGATTGTAATTGGACGAGAGGAGATGGATTTACTTTTGCTTTTAAGATTCCTACTCTTAATGGTTTGATTTTCCACGAACATTTAGATGAATCGTTCATTTATGAAAAGTTATTTGTTCCTTGTGTTTATAGTCTTAGTCAACCAGCTTGGAAAACAATTTCTTATTTTATTTCTAACACAATAAAACAAGATTTTCTTAAACATTTAACGAAAGATTGGGTATTTCCATTATGAATAATAACTTAAAAATTTTATCTGTGGATTTTACAAGGAGAAAAATTATGTCTTATTTTAAAGTTTATATTATAAATGGTTCGGGTGGGTCTGGTAAAGATACTTTTTGTAATTTGGTTTGGATAGCTATGGATAATTTTGACCCCCATTGTCTTGTCCATACATACCATACTTCTGCTCCTGCTAAAAAGTGGGCTTCTTTAATGGGTTGGGATGAAGAAACTAAACGACCTATGGATAGACGATTCCTTTGTGAATTAAAAGATATGCTTGATTATTGGGATAATGTAACTTATAAATATCTCAAAGAAAAAATTGAAGGAGTATTATACAATTATACCACCTTTGATAGAAAAATTTTATTTTTACATGCAAGAGAAGATAAAGATATTACATGGATTAAAGAATATTGTTGTAAAAAAGGAATTTATTGTAAAACAATTAAAGTCAATAGAAAAGTTTTAAATGAAAATAGTAAATATGGTAATCATGCTGATGATGATGTAAGTAAGTCAGGAATTGTTTATGATTACGTTATTGACAATAATGGAACAAAAGTTGATTTGACAAAAGAAGTCTATAATAATTTTATCTATAAAGAGGATTTATTTCGATGAAAAATGAAAATAAAACTAAATACGAAGCTAATGGTAAACCTTATTTAGTTATGTCTGAAAAAAGCAACTTTGGCAAGAAAATTAAATATTATTATGGATTGCATGATGTAAAACAATTAGATAATATTCCTACTAATGAATTAGAGAATGGCGATATTGCTGTTGTTAAAAATGATGATAATGGAAAATATTATAAATTTATTTGGGTAAGTGATATTGATTGGCAATATGAAAATTGGGTTTCTTGTGGGGAGCTTGATTGGAAATCTAAAAAAATCGAAAGTGAGACTAAAAATATGATTGAAGAAAATAAAGAAAAACTTATTCCTTTTCATGAAATGACTTGTGAACAAATGAAAAAGCAGTATCCTAATCTTAACATGTTATATGAATATTGTTGGGTAAAAGAATTACATTTGATTTTAGATTACTGTGATATCAAATTTACTTCTAAAAGCGAAACTAATCGTGAAGCAACAATTGTTATTAATTTTAAAAGTAATCTTATGAATAGTAACGAAAGTGTAACTATTTCAGTTAATATTTGGGGAAACTATGACAGAGAAGTAGGTAAGAAGGTTTATTATACTGACATCTTTGTGGAAGAAATTCATGGTAACTGTACTTTAGCCATGCTTAGATTAATTGATGCTACTTGTGATACGCTTGAAAAAATGTTGAAAAATCTTAACTTGGATAATACCTATGGTGGAGATTATGCCAGAATTTACCACATCTTTGATAGTTTTAAGTTGTATCAGAATAGTGAACATAGTGATGATAATAGTTGTGACTGTAATGAAGAAGGTATGTAACAATGAACGTTATTAAGAAGCGCTACGCTATTAAGCAATGTCAAAAACTTGATAAATTAATTTCTATTCAAGAAGATATTTGTAAAGCTTTGGAAATTGGATATAATCTCTGTGTTGATTTTGATTGTATCATTCATCAGGCAAAAGTTTATCTTAAAAATGATAAACATATTCAAGATGTTGGTTATTTGAATGAAAAATATACAGGTGATAAACTGGAAGCTGTTCGTGAAATTCGAATTGGATGGGATTGTTATAAAAAAGACCATGAAAATGATGTAGTTGTTTTTGATGGCAAGAAAATTCTTGGTGTCGAAAATGATAGTTATATAACTTGGGATGATATTGATGAAAATTTTCAATTTTTCTGGAAAGATTACGAAGATTATAAGATTAAAGCTAACAAAATTATCGCTTCTTTTGAAAATAGAGAATATGATTTTGCCAATTTACATTGTGTTGAAGATTTAATTTTAGAATATGATTTTCGTTTTAATTGTAAATGTCTTTCTACAAGAATTACTGAACATTTGTGTATGATTCGTAGTTTTAAGTTTGCTCAGAATGTTATTAGTGAAGGTCATTGGATTAAAAATCAGTGGAGCAAGAATAGTCGAATTTTGAGCGAAAAAGAAAAGAATAATCTTGGTATGAATAATATCGCTGATAAGATTGATAGCGATGTTGAGAAGGTTAGAAATACTGATGATACAAACGATAGTGGCATTAAAGATGTAAATGTCAAGTGCTATAAGGATAATGGTGATGGCACTATGGATTGGGTTGATTGTCCTGTAATTTTTATTGATGGAAATAACGATGGGACAACTGAAGAATAATTTGGGTTGAATTATAAATAAATATAATTAAAATTTCTTCCTATTTTTGATTTTAGATACTATGATAAGTAATTTGATGGGTAAATGATGAAATTAAAATTAGAAAGAAATCTTATTATAATTTATTTATAATTGTGTAATAGTGAGGAGAGTATAAAACTATGAATGATACTATTAAGAGATACTTTGAACTTAAAGATAGAAATGATAATAAACCTTTTATGCAGATTTTGAATTATGCTTATCAGAATGGTAAGATTACTGATGATGAAGCTTTGTTGTTCTGTAGTAACGGTTGGAAAAAGATGCATGGTTTTAATATGAGACGTGTTGGAAAGATTGAATATAAGGGAAAGGGTACGAGATATAAGCACTTTTTATGGAGCGACAAAGTAAGTTTTGTTATTAATGAAAAAATATTGAAAGTTATACAGGAATATATTGCGCGTGAGAGAAATGGTGTTGGACTGAGTGAAAAGGATATTGGAAGTAAAAGATGGGATTGGGCATTTTGGAGTGATTTACTGAATGTTATGGATGATGGACATATTTGAGTGATAGAATGAATAAGTGAGGATATGATTTAAGGATAGAGGCTGTGAGGGCTTCTATCCTTTTTTTATTTCTACCTCTACTCTATAGACAATATATAAATAAAAATAAAAAAGTGTAAGTAAGAAATGTAAATTCGACCTTACACAAAAACAAATTAAAAGGAGAAAATAAAAATGAAACACATCAACAAGGAAGAAAAATTCATCATCTCTCTCATCATCATTGTTCTCATTGGCCTTGGTTGCGTAAGATTTTGTAACCATCTGGTTGAAAAAACAATTAACGAGACTATTGAAAACGCACTTCTTGTTGAATCAAACGAGAGCGGCTACACATTAAATTTCTATGGTCAGGAATATAATTATTCCTTTGATTAAAAACTTTTCAATCCGACTCGTTCTGGAAGGTTAACGAGTATAAACAAATAGCCTTTCTCCAAACAAAAGTAAAGAGACACTTCCGAACAAGTGTCTCTTTATTTTGTAGTGCTTATTAACCTATATTGATAAGTACTTCTATCAATCTTCAGGAGGTAAAATAATGAAGACCATTACCGAAGTAAATTATTTTCTTTGCGTAATTGTTGTTTTTAGTAATAAAGCACCACAACGTATAAGTTAATAATTTATACACATCACCAGTAAGAAAGGTGTATAGGCATCTTTCTTACTACAATAACAAATATAACATATAAAGTTGTATTTGTCAAGTACTTACTGAAAGGAGTCAAAGAAATGATATATAAAATCAAATATATTACTTCTATCATTAGTGGGTGTGATACGGTATTCGTATCTGCCTCTAATGAGAAGGAAGCAAAAGAAATTGGGGAAAAGCTTCTCAATAAGAATAAGATTTATCCCCGATTTTTAAATAATGGATACATTATTTGTATCCCTGTCTAAACATTGTTAAAGCCCATCATCGTAATTGATGGTGGGCTTTATAGAGTGCTTAGTCGCAATAAGCAATCTGCTTAATTATAGATTACCTACATAATTTATAATTAAGTACTAAATTATGAAAGGGTGATAAAATGTAGAAAATAACATTTATTGACTATGTTCTCGGCATAGTTAGTATGATTATCTTGAAGAACCACAACTTCTAAGATAATTGTACATCAAGGAGGTTGTGTAGGCAACCTTCTCACCATTATAATAACACAAAACAAATTGTTTGTCAAGGAAAAGACAATAAAACCAGAAAGGAAATGAAGCATGTTTATTAATATGACCTCTATTACCATCATTGCCATTGTTATTCTGATTATCATGGTTGTCTATGGACTTGTTATCAATCTTGAAGCAATGGCTCAAAATAAGAGCATGAATCCCAGAGCAATGTTCTTGTTAATGGTCATCATTGCTATTTGCTGTGCAATTTTTGCAGACCATATTGATTATAATAAGAGCACACCAGCAGAGGTCTACACCAAAGAAGACCTTACTGGTGCATATAACACTGGTTACGACAAAGGTGTTGAAGAAGCCTACACAACAACTGAGGATTGGTTTTCTAATCTTCAGAATGTAACTATCAGTGAAGATGGAACAACAATCCATCTCATTGATTCTAATGGGGAGGAGTGGGTTCTGGTAAGTGACGATTATCAGAAGTAACTCTTCGACCTGAGTAAGTCGTTAAACTACTCAAACATAACAGAAGGAGAGATATCCCCCTATCTCTCCTCTGTAGTGAATAAGGGCCTACATCCTTGTTTGCTTTTATCTTTCTTCAGGAGGTAATAAATAATGAAGAAAATCATTAGTATTAATTATTTCTTTAATGTTGTTGTAAGCATTATTCTCAAGAACTACAACTTCTAATAAGATGTAATTAAATATCCTTAATAAGAGAGGTGTGTAGGCACTTCTCTTATTCTAACAACAAGTATAACATATAAAGTTGTGCTTGTCAAGAGTTTTATAGAAAGGAATCAAAGAAGATGAAATTAGCCGTCCATGATATCTGCAATATGTTAGTTGGTATTGCAAAACCTTGGGAAGATACTGAAGTGTTCGCTCAGTGGGAAGATAGAGGAGCGTTTGCTCAGTCCCACTTTGGAACAGATTATTGGCTTCACGTATATGTCTCTCCTGATAGAGTGCTAAATGAAAACAACACAACTTATTATATAAAGTTGTATTGTGAATACACACTATCTAAACTTAATATGATAGCTAGACCAATCAAAGAAAAAAGAATACAAATTACTTCCAAGGAAGATTTTGAATCTTTCATTATGGAAGTGCGCTCTCTCAAGGAACATTACATCGGTTAAGCATTGTTAGCAGAAAGGAAAAAAGAAATGAATTACTCTATCAAATTTGTTAAAAGCATCTGCATTTATGATGCTGATTCTATTATCAACAACTTTGAACAAGGATGGAAACCTGAAGGTGTGGATGACCATCATACCGATATTGTAAGTGTTTCTAGGGTAGTAGAAATCAAATTTGAAAACGATGTTAGACTTATGAAGTACATCAAGTCTCTTCAGGAACTGAGTCAATATGATATTATTATCACGGCTGCTGAAAGTAGACTCGCTACTTATACATTGAACAAAAATGAGCACCGCTGGGAGAAAAAGATTGGCGGAACTGTTCGATGGTTTAATTTCACCACTAATCAGTGGATTGAAATCTAAGCATTGTTAAAGGGTAGGAACATATGCTCCTACCCTTCATAGAGTGCTTAGTTGCAGCTAAGACTCTATCTTATCTGACCAATAAGATAATGAATAACAAGTTAGTCACCAGCTAAGAAGTTAAAAGAAAGGAGGAATTCATGTAGGATAGTTTTAGTAATAAAGCAAAGATTGGTTCTATTCTAAAGTAGTATATCACTTCTGAATTTGAGTTTAATTGGTACATGCAACACCTAAGTGTTGAATAGCTGATTGAATTCTTCCAGATAGATATATCTAAGTTGGATTTAGACTAATCAATTTAATAAGAAGGGTGGATTGGTCAACCACTTTTCTTATTACAATATAGCACATAGAAAGGAGAATGTCAAGTGTTTAATGAAAAAACTTTATGGTACAAAGGATACATCAAAAAGGATGGCAAAGTCATCTATGATGCATTCGAAGAAAGAAGCGAAATTTGGAAACGAATTCGCAATTCTCTCAGAATGAGAGTACGAAATGGTTCATTGAATATGGATGATACCATTCTCATCCACATTCAGGATGCGTCTGGTTATTTCCAGTCATGTCCTGAAGTTCTCGGAGGCTATATCCATAAAGAGGGTAAAGTCTCCGAGTTTATTTGAGTTGAAAGGAGGGGTATATATGAAACTCAAATATTACTACGATGGTCCTGTAACCAGATGGAACGATTACTATTGTCATTATTCTGGTTACACAATGGCAAGTAGTGACAAACAAGCCCTGAATAACTTGCGTGGTAGAATCAAGCGTGAAAAAGGCTTAACCATGGATTCTAAGCTTGAACTTAGTTCCAAATATCTCAAGCAAGTGTAAGTATCAACAATCAATTTGACAAAAGAAAGGAATTAAAGTTATGTCTAAGAAAATGAAAAACACTGTTCGCTCTCTCACCAACAATCCTACCCATTTAGAAGTGCCTTCTCTTAGTAGAGCGCTTGATACCTATGGAAATCTGAATTGTCTGATTGATTCAAGTTTGAAAGAAATCATTAAATGGTGTGCAAAAAGCACCAAAGATGATACGAAAGAGAGATATATCTTCTCTCTTAAAAATCTCGATTATGTACTTGAGCATCTCAGTACTGAGGTGCTTGTAACCATTAAGGTTACTCCTCTTGAAGATGATTTTGGAAATCCTTGGTGTTGGATGCTTACCAAAATCAAAAAGAAACGTGTTTGTTTCTAACCATATAGCTTAAGACAAATTCAAAATCAAATTTAATACAGACTTGAAAGGAGTCAAAGTAAAATGAAAAAGATTAGTGTTATGGGTCGCAATTACACTCTCGACCAGACTTTAGCTGAGATGAATTCCTCTTGGGGTGTTAAGCATCTCTGCAAAGTTAAGAACAACTTCTGTGAAAACATCTGCAAAGGTAAATCTTGCAAAATGTGTGAGAAATGTGAGATTGAACAGTGTTTCAATCTTTCACTCAAGGAAATCAAGGAAGGAAAGCGTAAGGAGTTGATTCCTTGTGCTGAGTATTTTTGTGACAATATCAACTATGGTGCCAAGCGTTATTACAACGGCAAAGGCATCAAGACGGAGGTGTGGCATGTTTAAGATTGTTAACAAGTACGGGAAATCCGTAACAGTGTTAATGAGAATGGAAGAAAGAACTATATTCAACAGTGAAATTCTTTCTAACATCATTTGTGATTTTCTCAACAAGAAAGAATCCAACCCTGATTGGCTTGTGAACTCTTTTGACATTGTTGCATGTAGACCATACAAAGTTGAACGTGTTTAAACATTGTTAGAGGGATGGAAAATAACTTCCATCCCTCAATAGAGTGTTTAAGCGCCACTTATTCACTCACACATTAATTTAGCCTACAATGAATTAATGTATTATTAAATTAGAAAAGAGGTATTATTATGACTTATTACGTTACTTATGCTATCAACGCCGTTTATGTTGCTGAAGTAAATGCTAATTCGTTAGAAGAAGCTAAAAAAGAGGCTGAAGCAACTTATCGTGATGCCGACCTTGGAGAACTCCAACATATTAAAAATGAACCTATTATGGTGGAAGATGGGTATGGCGAATGCATTTGGGAAAAAGAAACCAGTAATCGTAATTAATCCGTATTAATTGCGTCACAAGTAGAGAGTGTAGGCTTTCTACTTGTGTTTATTTTAGCACACTTGATAATATCTGTCAAGTGATAACTACAAACATTTTTTGATTTGAAAGGAATTTAGAATTATGTCTACTATTAATGAAAAATCCGTTGCCAATATGATTACCGATAAGAAAGTTTATGGTCCTATCTATGTTGATGAGGCTTTAACTTGGAGAGAAATTATCCGCACTCAACCTGAAAAAGTTGAAATCCTTAGAAAATGGTTCAATGAATTTGGATGCTGGCCTATTGCTAGTTCTACCCCTGTGTTTGACGTTACAGCACAAATTGTTTATCCTGCGTATTCTCTTGATTTACGGTCTGATGAAGGTGGCAGTTATGTTTTCATGGTTGTGCGTAAAGCCATTCGTGAAAAAGAACTTGTTTATGTAAATAACACATACAACAGCTCTTACACAGAAGAATTTGACAAAATTAGATATCATTATTTTGTCCCTGTTTCAGAAGTTTCTGAAGCGACTTTAAAGCTCGCTTTTGAAAGTTATACTCTACAGAAAGAAGTAGAAAAAATGAAGGAGTTAGATAAAAAAGATAGAGAATATAGAGAAAAATGCCATAGAAATTGGCAGATTGATTCTATTATTTCATCTATCGACTGCCTTAAAAACACCAAACTTGATTCTCTTGTTCCTGCCATTGACAATCTCAAGGCTGATGTTGAACGTCTTAAAAAGTAAAATAGAAGAGACTGGTAGCTACCAACTACCAGTCTCACTTAAGACACCAGACTCCTGTAAAGTCTGTTTACATAACTACTCACGAAAGGAGAAATTAATATGTAGAAAATTTTACATGTTGATATGGATAGATAGATTTCGGTCATCCGTATCGTTTATCATCGTAACTAACCACTACAGTTACGTGTGAATAAACACAATTCACACTCATCAAGTAAAAGTTACAGGCTACCTTGCTTGATGAGTGTAATATAACACAAACAATAACACTTGTCAAGTAGTTTGTAAAATTTCTTTTAAATGCTTGACATTATTAAGAAAGGAAAGTATAATATGACCAATCAAACTTACAATTATGTCCTCATTGCCCATGATGGAATCAATTTCTACCCTGTTTATTCTTCCAACCACAAAACAGTTGTAGAGAATATTATGTGGGCTGTATGTATTCAAAAAGATGGGTTCAACAAAATCAACAAAGAGAAACTGAAAGAATTTCTTATGCTTAACAGAATTAAACTTGTTGACCAGTTGGAAGATAATGGTGTCCCTACGTCTCCTGATTGGAGAATCAGCCCTTCTCATCTTCTTAAAGAATTGGATAAGAATTGGGATTGCTGGAATATGTTCCTGCTTACTGTCCCTTCTCTTAACTTCTAAAGGTTGATAGAGTGTAGGATTGAAATATATCCTGCACTTCAATGAGCCTTTAAGCTCAATAAATTTGTCAAGGAAAAAGACATTAAAACCCACGAGAGAAAGGTCTATTATGGCTAACATCAACATCAACACCAAGAAGTCCCTCAATCGCGTTCAGCTTATGAAGGAAAATAACACCAATATGGAATTCCTTTACATCGACGGAATTAAATGCGGTTGCATGGGTTCTGTCAATGACCGCGACCGTGAAGCTGGTCTTGCTGTTATCCATCGTATCGTTGATAACAGTGATAAGACTGGCATGGCTCTCGTCATGGAGATTATGGCTCAGGTTCAGTTTGAGTCCTCTATGAATGAGAAGGAAATCAATCCTGATGAAGTCCTCGAAGTCAAGATTGATGGTATTACTTATCCCTGTGTTCTCAGTTATGAAAAGAAGGCTTTGTTTGATGAAGCTGGTGAAGAAATTTGCAACACTCGTGACATTGATTGCGAACTTGATGAGCGGGCTCTTAAGGCTCTCCTTGAAGCTCGTGCAATCAACGCTCTTCGTAAGGATTTAGCAAGCAAGTATGATGACTGCGAGGAGGAAGATGAGGATTGTGAAGAAGATTATGAGTAATTCTTAATCACTTATCTATAAATTCTCATTAGATTAACAACAAAATAGGAGAGGGTTGAAATATACCCTCTCCACTTTAGAGAAAGGAAAAGAGAAAATGAATAATAAGAATAATAGCAGTTATATTTCTATTTACAGTGACGTTGATACCATCCTTATCGCAGCTACTATTATTATGGCTATTCTGAAATACAAGGCAGGATATGATATTCCTACAATTATTGTGTTTACACCTTTAATTGTTATAGCAATTATATTTGGTATTCGCCTTGTTACCGCTATCCTTGCATTGGTAGTTATTACTGTTATGGATATCCATGAAGGAAGTAAAAGATATCATGATATTCACTCCCGCTATGAAAACGCTCATAGAATTTATTGGAATCCAGAAACAAAAGAAATGGAAGGAGTTGAACCTATGCCCGAATACGACAAATAGAAAGATGAAAACTAACTCAACTAACACAATCAACTAATTTAAAAATGAAAGGAAATTCAGAAAATGAACACCACTTATATTGACAACATCCCCAGCGAAATCATTGAAAAGGATAAAGCTATTGTAAAGAAGTTTCTCTCAACTAAAGAAAGTATTAATCCCAATCTTGATAGCTGTCCTGATATCATTGTATATTGGCAACAGAAAGCAATTGGTAAAGCTTTCCATTTACTGAAAGGTGAATATGAAATTATTCAAGATAACGATACTATTGGGCAGTATCGTAAAGAAGTAACTGGTCATTTCAATGTGAGTAATATTCAATCTCACACAATCGTTGTTGGTTCTGGCAAAGATGCAAAAGTGGCTTATGCCAAATATTATCCTGAATTTGAAATGCTTGTACTTGGTATAATGAGAATCAGCACAAAAAAGATTCCTGAAGAAAAAAGAAATTACCACTTTATAGAGCGTTATTTTCTTTTCAAAAATTGCCCTGCTCCATTTGATGTCAATGGAGACATTGCATTTAAATCTAAAGGAGGTAAATTCTATAGTTTAGGATTTACTAATTTTCTTCAGCATGATTTGCATAAGACTGTTTCTCATTTCTATTTTTCTCAAGCAATCGAGGAGTTTACTAGGAAAGGATGCAATCCAAGAATCAAGTGGACGCAATGGACTCCTTATACATTTGCTGATTACTATAAAGCAATGTATCCTCGTACTATTTCTAAATCTTCAGCAGATATCTCTGAAATTGTTAATAGCTTACCAACTATTAATTTGAACGAACTCCGTCAATTATATCCTAAGAAAGCCATTGATGTTAAGAACTCTTGGAATAATGAGTATCACACTGAATACAAAGACACAATTTGGACATTTAACATCTTAAATGATAATTACTGTGTTATTCGTCAGTTTGGCGGTTATTTCGGGTTTGAAGAACAATCACGCATTCTTATTGACAACAAAGGAAAAGTAACAATTTTTAAACCCATTTCAATTATTGATGGAGTCGTTGTATTTAGAGTGTCCAGTTCTTCCGATGTTGGAGTTCCCGCTGATAATGTCTGTTTCTTCAAAGATTTTGAGGATATGTTTAAGTTTAAGAGATTGTTTTATATCTCTTCTATCATCAATGATAGCGACATTATGACTAAAACAAATTCCTTAATTCTCAGGATTATTTACACTCTTAGATGTCCTGCTATCGAACAATTTTATAAAGCTGGATATAAATATATTGCCAATTATTTCATGAGTGCGTCTGCAAAATCTGATATTGAACATTTTTTTGGATACAAAAAATATTCTAAATCTGCAAACATTTATGAGCTTAGTGGCATGAACAAGCATCAGCTTGAATTAGTAGATAAGATGTTTGAGGAAAAGAAAAAGAACCATAATAGTCCAACTTCTATTTACGGAGGTCTTTCTTATACTCTTCGATGTGTAATTGAAACCGTTCGATTTGTTGCTGGTGTTAAAAACCTTTCTTCTATTACTGATAAAGATTCCGACTTTTACTTTACCATAGCAAAAAGAATGAATAATGTTCATTCTGACTATCGTGAGTTTTTGTATTTTGTTGGAGTAAATAACAGCGTGTATACTTTTTATTTTAATAGAAGAAATTATTGGAAAGAAAGCTTGTATATAAACAAAGAAAAAGATATCCAGTCATTAACTCCCGAACAAAATGAAAAGGATAGAAAGAATCTCCTCAAGCTTATGCGTCTTCAGGAAAAAACAGACAAGAAAGGTATTAACGAGGATGTGTTCAGAATCTTTTCCGATGCTCTAAACCTGTTTAAGCAAATCTCAAACACTAACAGACCAGATATTGACCTTTATGCCTGTAAAGATGTTAATGAACTTCATCGTTATCACAACATGTTAATTGAAATCAACATTGCAGACAAAGAAACAAGAGATAAAGAAGAACAGGAGAGATTAAATAAGTTAGCAGCTAAACTTTATGACCAACGCAAAGAAAAGTTTGAGTATACCGATGATAATTTCTCCATCGTTGTTCCTGAAGAGATGAACAAAATTACGAAGGAAGGGGTATATCTTCATCATTGTGTTGGAGGTTATATCAGTCGTGTTGCTGAAGGTAGAACAAACATTCTGTTTCTAAGAAGAAATGAAGAAATTGAAATTCCTTTCTTCACGATTGAGGTTAATAACCGCAACGAAGTCATTCAAATTCATGGACTTTATAATCGTTGGCTTGGAAATGAACCTGATGCAGTCAAGTTTGTAATTAACTGGATTCATGAAAAGGGAATTAAATGTCCTGTAAACATTGTGCTCAACAAAGGTCAAGGTTATAGCGCAAGTAGTAGTAAGCTTGATGCTAAAGAATATGGTTTGGAGGGTAAAAGTTATGTCTAAACGTACACCTAACAATGCTATCACAGAGTATCCCCAGTACGATGGTATGTACTATGACCGCTGTGAAGGAATCCAACGTAAGACTCATGGCAGTTATCGGTACAAAATTAACAAGCAGTACAAAGAAAAGCGGAAGCAGTATTTGTACACAATAGAAAAAGAGCAGGAACAAAATCCTGCTCTTTCTTGATATAATCAGTTCCTATAAACTGTTTATATATTAATGCTAAACGGAAAGGAGAATGTCTATGTAGACAGTCAAACAAATAAACTATTAGTTTAATGTTTATTATTGTTCTATCATTCTTGGCGGGATGTACGAGCTTTAATAACAACTTAAACTAATTTATATAGGAGAGCTGTATAGGCAACTCTCTTATATGATTATAACCAGTTCCTATAAACTGTTTATATAATTGCCCCTTGTCTAAGGAGGAAAGGAGTTGAAAGCCATGTAGAGAATCTTCTTTGTAAGTTACTATTATAATCTCTCATAGATTAGAATAATCTACAACCGTAATTAATAGCCGTTAATTACGAAGATGTATAGATGATAAGTAAGAAGTATAGGATTTTTCTTATCATCTATACATATATTAACACACAACATCAATCTTGTCAAGTAGAAAGGGAAAGAAAATGAAAATTAATTTTTGTGTTGAAACAAGCGCTGGTTTTACTGAGGGAAGTGCTGAACTCAGTTATCTTGATATCCTCACACAGTTAAAAAGGGATTTAGATTCTGATGACTGTATGCCTACAGCAGACCATGAAAAAGCTGAAAAGCTTGTTAAGGAACTCTTTGACTTACTTTGGAAGTATTCTTACTAAATAATTTACTTTATTTGGTTTAAATACTTGACATTTGCGGATTTGGGATTTATAATAATTTCATCTTAAATCAAACAACACAACACATTAAAAACTTTTTGTTTAGAGCTTAAAGCTCGGAAAGGAAATACTATGGGTCTCGCCTCTTATAATACCGATAAGGTCAATGCTGTTCTGGAAGCAGTTGAGAACACTCCTCGTAAGAAGTACTATGAGGATATGGGCATCACTCTTGAGAACGTAACTTCTCTTGAATCTGCTCTCAAACTCAGTGGTCTGGATTACTCCGTCGAAAAACGTCCTGTTCAGTTCGTAAACAAGGTCGAACAGGATTGGAATGGTCAGAAGATTCTGGTTGATACTCCTTTTATCATCCCTGACCAGTTCGCAACCATTCGTACTGACACTAATGCTCCTTTGGGCATTGTCGGTAAGAATTACAACATTCTTCAGAATCGTGAAGCTTTTGACTTCCTTGACTCTCTTGCTTTGGGGGGTGCTAAGTTTGAAACTGCTGGTAGCTATGGACCTAATGGAGCTAAGAGCTTCATCACCATGTCTACCGAGCCTATGAAGATTCTGGATGATGAGTTCTTGCCTACCATGATGTTCCTTAACAGCCATGATGGTTCTAAGGCAATTCAGGCAATGTTCATCAGCATCCGTATCTTCTGTTCCAACTGTATTGCTCGTGCAACCAGAGGAGCAGAGAATCGTGTAAGTATTCGTCACAGCAATTCTATGCAGGCTAAGTTGGAACAGGCTAAGACCATCCTACTTCAGAATACCAATTATCTTGAGCGTCTCAAGGAGGAAGCTGAAAAGCTTGCAGTTACCCCTTACTCCAAGGAAGCCTTCGAAGCTCTTGCTCGTGAACTCTTCCCCGTCAAGACTGAGGATTCCGAGATTATCCAAATTCGTAATCTAGCTATGATTGAAAAGCTTATGACAGCTTACAATCAGGATGACCTTCAGAATTTCAATAACACAGCTTGGAAGGCTTTGAATGCGATTTCTGATTTCGAGAGTCATCCCACTCAGATGCGCAAGTCTTCCAAGTCTACTACCACAGGAGCATTCACGGCTGTCGCAGTTAACACCATGCCTATTTTGAACTCTGTTTGGAATCGTATTGCCGCTTAATCGAAAGGAGAATAAAAATGAAAAAGACTAATCTGTTTGTCCTCATCATTGCAATCCTCATGACTTTTATGTATCTCAATAGCAGAGAAAGAGTTGCAGCTTTGGGTGATTCTGTAAAGGATTACCTCACACAAGTAGAGGAATTACAAGAACAGTTAGCTAAGACTAACGCTCCTATTCCTCTCAGCAACCTTCCCGAAGCAAAGTTTGAAGAAAACACTTATCCTGTTTACGCAGAACTTGTAGATTCTGATGAGGAACATGGGGAATATCGTTTCAGAGTTCTCAATGTAACTCAAGATGATGGTTTCGATGGTATTTACACTCTTGAAACCAATATGGCTGTATATGAAGATGCTCCTTATATTCTCACTATGGATAATAATGGGACTAAGGAAACATCTGATGACTACATTGCTGTTGTGTGGATTGCGACTCCGTAATCCACACTCATATAATACCTACAAACAACACACTTAATTAAGAAAGGAATTTAATTATGAACACTATCGCTTACAAGCCCACTAACAATATCATTGACGAACACATGATTAAAAAAGCATGTCCCGGTAGTTGGAAAGCTATCATCGAGTTTGATTCTCTTGATGAAGTTCTAGCTCTCTATCATGCGCTTGGTGATGCAATTGACGAGCACTTTGCTGATGCTCGTAATAAACATGTTTGGGCATTAGGTTCTAACACACAGGCAGAATCTATGTATTATGAAGGACTGGCAGAACAGCAAAGAAAATGCGGTTACAAGCTCATGAGTGTCAAGAACGCGCTTGAAAAAGCTTTTCATTGTTCTGAATATTACTTTGAAAGAGGTGCAAATAAATGATTACAATTATCCAGAACAAAGACAGAGCCACATTCAGAGTAATTAACGATGTTGCTTTTGACGAAGTAACCGTTATGATGCAGGATACCGAAGCTGCGGATGAAATGATTTATCATCTGCTTGTAAATGTGATTAAAGGCGAGTAACAACAAACAACATTTGATTAAAGAAAGGAAGTAAAAACATGAAGAAGTTTATGGTTATTGATTGCTGTGAGCGTGAGATTGGTGAACCCGAGTTCTTTGATACTATGCTTAAAGCGCGAATTCGTATGTTTGAAATGTTCTTTGAAGCCTGTAAGCATGTTGATGAAAACAGTCATGATTACGAATTCGAAATCAATTCTGAGGAAGATTTGGACAAAGTTCTGGATGTTCTTATCAAAGAAGATATCTTGGACGATGAAAACAATCTCAACGAGGACTGTGCTTGGGCAGAAACTTCTAATCATGACAACTGGGATTGTAAAATCTTCGAAGTAAATCTTCCTATTCCTAATTAAGCATTAGCTTCTAACAAATCACAACAAATTAATTTATTATCCTGTGCTATCGGGTTTACGGGCAGAAAGGATATATCATGAATAACACTTATTTCAATCTCAAGGTCAACTCTATCCCCGCTGGTCAGTTCTTCAAGATGGCTTACGTTTCCGATGTGACTCTCTCTGCTCTCGGTCGTAAGGCGGGTGTTTCTGTTCTTAAGCGTGTTATCGGTACTTATCGTATCGGTGTCAACTACAAGCACACCAAAAAGGCAATCGCAAAGGCTGCTGAGAAGAATATCCCTATTGATACCGCTTCTAAGCTTCCTTGGGGTCAATGGAAGGATAACAGCAATCGTATCATCTGCCACACTAATAAGAAGGGCGAATACAATGAGTACCTTCGTGTGTATGACACTCCCAATAAGCCCAAGGTTCAGCACTATCTCAATGGAAAACCTATTTCTAAGGAAGACCTTCGCAAGACTGGTTTTGTTCCTGATAGTTATTTCACGTCTTCCAATGAGACTGGTTGTATGACTATCAAGGCAGACAACATTGAATGGCTTGGTAGACCCTCTATCTAATTTCAACTGTTCAATACATCAACTTGGGAGAGAGTGAAATATCTCTCTCCCTCAAATTAAAATTTGAAAAGAAGTCTAAATTATGAACATTGGTAATTTTACTATCACCTTTGAAGGAACTTCTACAGATTTAGAAAGTAACAAAGAATATTATATATTTATTGTTACTCGTTTCGATGATAATGCCAAAGCTCTTGATAGCAAAGTGTTTTACTTTGCGTTTATGCCTCATTTTAAGTCCAGAGATACAGATTTGATTGCAGAACTTTACAAGCTTCCAAGTCGCACAAGAATCGCTGGCGCTCACATCGTTTTTGATGTAGAGAAATAACTCTACTCAATCATAAACAACAATACAACAACACATTTATTGAAAAGAAAGGAATTATGATTATGAAAAACGAAACTATTATCTACGCTCCGTATCAGGGTACTTATCACAACGATGAATTTGTTGGCTACGAAAGAGCTAAAAAGTATATTAAGGAATGGGATGTATGGGAAAAATGCTTCCCTGAATCTGTCCTCTCTTGGCTTGTGAATGAGAAAATCAAGATGAAAGATGTCTGTGGTATCAAATATATCCCCGTGTCCTTTGGAGATAATGGATATATTCCCAGAAACTATGAACTCATTCCTGAAATTAAATACAACTTTAATTTCATAAAAGAGCGGGGTGGTTGGAGAAAAGACCATTGCGAAGATGCTTACCAGTATATTGTCCCTCTTGATTACCAGAATGCCCATCTTATTAAGATTTTCAGAGAGGCAATTCTCATGGCTTATCCTTATCTAAAAAAGTATAAGTTCGATGCTTATGTTCCTACTTGTGGTTCTGGCTTTTGCGATATCTACATCAGGATGCCTTACAAACATAATAGTGAAAAAGTTACCGTAAGTCTTTACTGCCCTCTTGAAGCATTGCTTAAGAAAGACCCTGATATCATTTATCAGAGACATTATAATTACAATGCTGATTACTATAAGCGTCAGCCTGAACGTGCTAAGATTATCCTTGGTGTTCTCAACAGTCAGAAGTACAAAGCTTTCTGTAAAAAGGTGATGGAGGGTTAATCCCTCCTCCCTTTAATATATAGTCACTACAAACCACAACAAATATTTGAATTAAGAAAGGAAAATTGATTATGTCTAACAATGCTATCGCTAACTTCTACAAGTCTACCACTCATGATTACGCAAGCTTTTTCAATAACTACGAAGTTTCTATTAAAGAAAAGGAAATCAACACTCGTATCAAAGAGCTTACTGATAAGCTCGAAGAAGCAAGGGTCGAAATGACTAAAGTTCAGAATACTCGTTACAATAGTGATTTTACTTCTCACGGAAAGCAAATCATTGTTCACTATAGCTCTAATCGTTCCAATTTTGAATTTTATTTCGATTTATTCACTGGGGCTCCTATTAATCGTGATTGTCTTACACCTAATACCTTTATCATTAAAGAAGTTAATTTGAAAGGTGGTGACTTCTGGGTTAATGTTGGTTACTGCTTCCCTCTTGGTGCTATTATATCTCGCCATTACAGATATAGAATTGCCACCAATAATTCCTCTTGTAATTTTATCATGGATGGTGAACAGTTAATTCCCATCCTTGAACCTGATGCAAAACCTGTCAGTGATGGTGATGCTCCTGTTTATGAAGTTGGAATGGGTGAGAGTGCAGTTTATTTCATCTCTCAAATTTGGGATATTCCTGTTGAAAATATTGGTGCTAAATATAATTTCAAAGAACTGAGGGATGCATTAAGAAGAAATAAGTCCACTGAAATCATTTTCCGCACTGCTCCCAAATCCATTCAGGATGCTCTTCTTTATCGTAGAGTTGAAACTGCTGAACCTGTTTATAAGCTTGTTCATCTTACCAAAGCAGAGTATAAAGAAGCCAATGATAGAAATATTCTTGATGATTGGATGACTTTGCAAAACGTTGTCACTTCCGCTTTTAGAGATGATAGCAAAAATTATTACTATGGTAATAATGACAATATGACTCTGGAAGATTTCTGTCATTACACCAATCAGGAATGGTTTGACATCATCGAAAAAGCTAAGTATTGGGATGAGGAATTTGAATTCAATCATGTTCAAACTGGTGGAATTGGTGGAAATGTCTTTTTCAATGCTTTGTCTTGTTATCTTAGAAATAGCACATCTTATAGAAACGCTAAATTCTATCAGTTCTACACCTTTGGCAAGTTCATGGATTACATTTGCGAGGAAACTGTCAATCAGGGCTTTAAGACTTTGAATTCTTTCATGGTTGAACTTCGTGATTATCTTGACATGTGTATTTCTATGGATATCAAGCCTACTCTTTACAGTTCTTATCTGAAGCAGACTCATGATATCACTTCTCGCAACTATGAAGTCAAGCTTACTGAAGAACAAGCTGAGATGTTTGAAAAAGCTTATAAAGATTTCAAGTCTTTTGTCACGGACGATAAAACATACAGTATTATTCGTCCTAAGAATGCAGATGATGTCAAGCATGAAGGTTCTGCGTTGAATCATTGTGTTGCTAGTTACATTTCTAGAATCCTCAAGAGAAATTGTCTGATTGTTTTCCTTCGTAAGACAAAAGCTACCGACAAACCCTTGGTTACTATTGAAATTGAAAACAATGCAATTGTTCAGGCAAGAGGGGCTTCCAACCGTAGCATCACTGAGGATGAATACAAAGCGATTTGTGAATATGCCAAGGAAAACAAGTTCAAAGTTCGTGTTACTCCTCGTGATTAACATTTAACAAACAAAAATATCAACAAACAACACATTTAAGCTGACCTAACGGCTATACGGGGAGAAAGGTTATATTATGACTAACAATATCAAACTTTATGACAAAATGACCATTACTGCTACTTGCAATGAAAAACAGGACATCGAGATGATGGAACTCATCGAAAAGCTTAAAAAAGCTCAAGAGACTCGTGAATCTGTTGAAAAAGTGACTATTCCTAAAATTGAAGCTATTGGTCGTGCTAAATGGACTATCATTGTAAATCAGCTTCTTGAGCTTTGCAAAGTTGCTGAAGAAATTGGTATTAAAAACCAACTTAGTAACTTCATGCGTGTTTCCTTTAACAGAGATGATACTGGCGAGCTTTATACGCTTCGCCTCGGATGGTATTCACCTCTTAAATATTATACTCTGACTTATGGCTATACAGACTGCATTTCCTCAAATACTACCCTGTCTCCTGTAGAGGAATATTGTCCTAAAAGTGAGCTTGAAGACAAAGATGGTTGGCTTGCTAAATGGGATGAGTACAACATTTATAATATGTTCCGCTCTAAGCTGATGAAAGAAATTCAGCGTCGTACCGAAGTTGAAAATGCAAAAACAAACGAAATTCTTGACCGTTACGCAGAATTTGCAAAAGTAGGACAGTAAACTAACACAACAAACTATAACACAACAAAGAAAGGAAATTACTATGAACAACAACAAGAATCTTAACGAAATCATCCTCCACTCCGCAAAGAATAATAGCTACCCCTATGTCTCTGTCGATACTCCTAATGGTCAGTTTAGAATTTATTGCGAACAGGAAAATGGTTATCATGGCGTAAACATCGTCTTCGTTCGTGATGGTCAGGATGTTGAACAGGATATCTGTATGGCAGAGATTGACCCCGATGATAAATCTGGGAATACTTTCTCTGTTAAGGTTTGGAGTGAACCTCAGTCTGAAGAGTATCAGGAAGATATTCATTTTAGTCAGTATCGTGAGCCTCGTTGTCCTTATTGTGGCAACTGGGGAGTAACAGGAGTTGACGATTTCAAAACTGAAACCAAATTCTTCTGCGATGAGTGTGAAAACGAGTTCCTCATGGACAACGATACTGGCGAATATTCCACTCGTAATCGTATTCCCCTTAAGCCTTATGAAGAAAAAGAAAAGGAACAGGAGTGACCCTGTTCCCATTTAAAACTCCAGCCCCGTAAGCTGTTCATATAAATGAAACCCTTGTCTTAAGGAAGAAAGGAGATGAAAAACCTTGTAGAAAATCAAGTAGATAAACTACAGATTTAATGTTTGTTACTTCGTGATTGTCCTCACAGGCTTCATGGAAGTTTAAATATTAATCTAAAATAACAAACAATACACATAGGGTCAAGAGGTTACGGGTCTCTTAACTCTATGTGTATTGTAACATATCAATACAACTTTGTCAAGTATTTTAAGAAAGGAATTTTGCTATGTCTACTAAAGCCAGCAAACACATCATTTGGAGTAATTATAACCTTAATCTTGAAGATTGGATTGAGGATATCATAGAGAATCTTAAATACGGTGGAGTTGATATCTCTACTTGGACTAAAGAGATGTTCTATCAGGAAATGATTGAGGTAAATGATTCATACCTTGATGACGAAAGATGCAATCTTAATATCCCCACTGGACGCATTATCGAGATTGCTGATGTCGGTCTTTGGAATGGTCGTAGAATGGGTTACAACCTCCTTGATGAATACAATATTAAAGCTTGCCTTAACATTAAGTCTGGCTGTGAGTACGCCGAATGGTGGGTTGATTCTCACAATAATCTTCGCTCTCGTCAGACTCACCACGATGGAACTCACTACATTCTTTACCGTGAAGTGAAACCTGAAATCACTTCTGACCAGCTTGATAATTTCTGCTGGAAACTGTATCGTGGTAAAGCAACTTCCAAAGATATCACTAAGTATACCCGTGCTCTTGGTAAACATGTCCGTAATGTTTATGGGTGGTAATTAATCACCCATTTACATAAACAACAAACAGCATTTGATTTAAGAAAGGAAAATTACTATGTCTAAGAAATATGATTATAACAAGTCCGATATCGCTAAGATTGTTTTGGAATTTAAGTCTTTGCTCGAAGAACATGAGTGCCTTGATGATGTTTGTATCTATTACAATAACAGACGTACTCGTTATATCCGCAATCTGTGGGATAAGGATGAGAAGAAATTTGTTCCCCTGAATACTTGGGTTGATGATGTTGAAGGTGTTCATCCTCAGAAGTATTGTGAGTACGCTCCTTCTACTAATATCATCAGTTTTTCTTCCGAGGGAACTTTGTGCGATTATATGTATTCAGGTACTCCTAAATGGCTTGAGAAGTTTGCTCTTAAGTATGGCATGTATATCGAACATGCAACAAGCTGGTTCTTCTATTTCGCTCCTTGTAATGTTTGGAGTGATTATGAAACCGACGATACCGAAGAACATAAGAATTATCCTATTCCTCTCTTCTGTCCTGAAGATTACGATAATGAAAAAGTTCCCGTTCTTAAAATTATTGCTCAGGTCTGGGAAGACCTTTGCAAAATGTCTGAGGATAAAGGGTGCTGTGCTATGGGTTACGGTATGATTTTCAAGTATGAAGGTCAGAAATACAAGATGATTCCTCGTTCTGATAAGCAGGGAGAATGGAGTTGGGAAAAATGGGTTGAAACCATCAAGAAATATTTAATTATGGCTGGTTGTACTGAAATCTATTGGGACTATGGACACATGGATTAATTGAAAGGAGATGAATAAAATGTTACGAATCATTAATGGAACTGGTAAGTGCTGTCCTGATTGTGGAGTCGAAGTAAACCTTGCTTTTGATGATGAGTTTGATTACATTTGTCCTGAATGTGGTCAACTTCTTTATTCTTGGGAATGTGGCAACACAGTCGAAACCACAATGCAGGATATCAAAGACCAAGAAGCTCTGGAACGCTAAAAACAAAACTGACTGAAAAGAAAGGATTTAAGAATTATGTCTAAGTACACCAACATTGAAGCTGTCAAGAACTACGTCGAACTTGCAAGAATGAATCTGGTTCAACTCGGATTCACAGAATTATTTGATACAAAAATCGTATCAGAATGGAATACAAGAGCTAAAAATCGGTTAGGTCAGTGCTGTCCTAAACGTACTCTTGATGGCAAGCGTTATTTTGTTCTCAACTTCAACAAGAAATATTTTGAGATTGGAGATGATGCCAATGTACAGGGTACAATCATCCATGAGGTAGCTCACTGTGTTACCAATGGATTAAGCCATGAACATTCAAGTGGATGGTATAGAGCCATTACAAAATATAATGCTGTTTATGGTACGCATATTCAGAGATGTAGCTTTGATGAAAACTACAACAAGTATCTTAAACAACAACTTGTAGCTAATGGCAAATATCAAATCTATTGTGATTGCTGTAAAAGGGTGGTGAAGATTTATCAGCGCGAATGTTCTGTAGTTCAGGGTATTCGGCATAACCCTTCTAATTGGAAATGTGGTTATTGTAATCAGCACTCGTTACGTGTATTATAAGAAAGGAAGTGTTACAATGATTTGGAAGCCTGTAACTGGCACAAAAGGAGAAAACTTTTACATGTCTAAGGATGAGAAATATTATATTTCTCGTCCTGTTTTCTCTCGTAAAGGTTGGGAATTGAGTCGAAGGAGTGTTATTGATGGTGTAGTTGTTTACACTTTTATCAAAACATTCTCTTCACTTAAAGCCGCAAAAAACTATGTAGCTAATATCCTTCATTCCGATAACTACAACTGGTAACAAAATAATTCGTTTTAAATTGAAAGGAGTTTAACATGAAATACAATTCTTCTACTCTCTACAATTGGCTCAGTGATGATTCCTGTTCCAAAACTCAGCTTCACATCTATGCAGTTGAAAGCGAAGAAGAATATCTGGAACTCAGCGCTATGATTGATGAACGCAAAGGAAACGAAATCCTTGAGAGTCTTGGCTATCACAGCGATAAAGCTCCTATTGAATGTGTCGCTGGTAGGGAGCTTACTTTCTATGCTTGTAAACTCATTGGTGATTTTCTTGTCGTTGAAGAAACTGTAATTGTCGATTGCTAATTAAATCAACATACATTTGAAAGGAGTTATGAATTATGTCTTACACTTTGTATCATGGTTGCGTCAAATCTGCTATTGAGCCTATTATCAATGGAGAATATGGGGTAGAGAAATCTACCCCTATTGTTCATCCTTGGCTTTGTGCAGAAGGAAAAGAAATCTTCTTCTACGATAAAGAATTAATTAAAGAAGATGAAGGAATTGATGAAGAAGACGATGATAGCGCTGTTGAATATTGTATCGAACGCTGCAATGGACAAGCGCAAATTCAAAATGCTTGTCTTCCTCAACCCTTTGACATTACTTGCGTTTTAGAAGTAACCTTCTACTACGATGAGAATGGAGATTCTATTAATTCATGGGAAGATATTTGCATTGCAGATAATAGTTGTGAAAATATGAGAGCAGCAGTTTGTATGGATGCTGACACCTTTAATTCTTTAGTAAAAGAAGGTAAGGTTGGCTTTAAGGTTCATAAATATGAATTCTTTTCAAAACTGGCTCTATGTTATATTGCCTCTATGCCCACTAAAAACACTCTTTTTAATAAGGATTGTTTATCGAAGGGAGAATTAAAGGCTTGCAAAGCTATCATGGACGCAGGAATTTACTTTGACGAAATTTATGAGGCCAATCAAATAGATTGCTACGAAGTTCTTCTGCTTACCTTTAAACAGTAAAAAACTTTTTAAATTTGAAAGGAATACAAACCATGAAAAACCAGCCTATCACTTCTAAGTTCACATCCGTTAATAGCTCCAAACTTCCCCGTATCTACAATCATATTGATTGGAGTCAGTTGAAATATGACAAGATTTGGTGTAAAAACGCCTTTAGCTATTGTGAGACTTTCGGGACTCCTCTAATTGTTTATGATTGGGGGTGTGGTCGTTATCCTGAAGTTATCGGAGACTTTCTTAAGTGTAAGAACATCAAATATATTGGATATGACCCATATTGGTATCCTAATGGATATAGAAATTATCCTGATGAGGGTTACGGCTTTCCTAGTGCAGATGTCTTTATCTGCTCCAACGTTCTTAACGTAATCTGTGATTGGACGGAAGTGAAACGTATCTCTCAGATTCTTCGTAATCAGTGTAGACCTTTCTTTATCACTGTTTACGAGGGAACAAAATCTTATATTGGTCAGGAAACTCGTAAGGATTGCTGGCAGTGGAACAAACCTATCGAATCTTATATCATGAATTACAAGGATGTGATTAAAAAGAAAGTGCTTACAAACGAAAAATACAAGTCTTATATCATTTAAATGACACCATTTAAAATTGAAAGGAGTATAATTATGTCAACCTTAAATCTTCGTTCTGTTCGTACTAACATCGAAAATAAATATGGCAAGTTTAAAATCTTTACCCCTTGGGCAAACGTAGAACATAGATATTACATCGAGTTCTACCCTCCCAAAGTTGATGTTCTTGATGAAAGTCCTGAGAGATGTCTTGGAATTATGACTATTTATAATCCTGAAACTGAAAAACTTTCTATCAAGTGGATTTGGGATAGTCGTGACTGGAAAAATCACTATGCGCTTTCTTATACGTATAGTTTTGTTCCTATCGTAAATTCCATGCTGTCTCACATTAAAGAAATTGAAAAGGAGTGTGCTTAAATGTTAACTTATTTCTGTGGAGACCATATTAACAAACCTGTTGTCATGATTGCTTTTGGAGACCCTGAGTATTATGACAACATTTCTTTGCCTACTTCTCATTATGATGGCAAACATATCAAAGAAGCCTATATGTATGAGTATCTTCGGGACTTTATGAAGTATCTCAAGGAGCAGTCTGAAATGAAGGAGGAGCTTGAACATCCTACTGTCTATTGGATTGTTGACCTTAAGAGAAACATTACTCTTTGGACTGGTCTTGCTTTTAAGTCTAGCTTTGCTCATGCTATAAGAACTCTTAAAGAATATTATGCAACAGAACTCAAGCAATCTTCTAAGCTTCAAAAATATGACGTTCTTCTTGAGGTTAAAGGCACTCTCGAAGTTGTCGTTGAAGCAAAAAGCTTTGATGATGCTAAGCACAAAGCACAAAATCAGCTTCATACTTTTACAAACGAAGACCTTTTATGCCTTTCTACTAAGGCAATCAGTGCTATGGATGAAGACAAAACTACCCATGAGTACTGCTAATATATACAAAAAACATCAATAAATATTGACATTTGAAAGGAAGTATGTTATTATGAAACTGAATGATGCTAAATATCTGGAATCTGTCTCTTCTCCTGTTGTCTTTATCTCTACTGGTAACTCCAAACTTGGTAAATTTATCGGAGCTATCAACCTTCCTGCTGGTAAAACCTGCAATCCTGATGCGCCTTGTCGCAAATATTGCTATGCTTTAAAGGGGCATTATATGTTTGCTTCAGCAAAGAGTGTAAGAGAACGCAACCTGAATATTTATAAAACTAATCCTAAGTCTTTCTTTAATCAACTTTCTTGTAATACATCTTTTTTTAAGATGGTAAGATGGCATGATTCTGGAGACATTGTAGATAGAGCTTATTTAGAAGGAATGTGTAAAGTCGCAAGAGACAATCCTGATGTAAAATATTTAGCGTTTACAAAACAGTTTCAAATTGTGAACAACTATTTAGCAACAGACGAAACAATTCCTGATAATCTTAAAATTGTTTTCAGCACTTGGGGAAATTGGATTCCCGAAAATCCATTTCATTTACCTATGACTTTTGTTCGTTTTAAAGTAAAGGCAATGGAGAGACAGAATCAAAAGATTCCTGAAGATTCTTTTGAATGTTTAGGAAATTGTGCCACTTGTGGTAAATGTTGGAATCTTAAGAAAGGAGAATCTGTTGTTTTCAACCAACATTAAAGAAGGAGAGTATATTAAATGAGAAAAATAGATTTAACTGGACAAACTTATGGCTTTCTTCAAGTTGAAGAAAAAGACCCTGATAGAAAAGGATACTGGATTTGTCAATGTATATGCGGTAATCGTAAGTCGATAGCTGGAAGACATTTACGTTCGGGAGCAACTGTTTCTTGCGGTTGTTATGGAGATAAAAGGAGGAAAGAAAATTTAAGAAAATATAACGAGTACGATTTGTCGGGAGAGTATGGCGTTGGCAAAATTGACAATTCCGACATCACTTTTTTGTTTGATAAAGAAGACTATGATAAAATAAAAGATATTTGTTGGCATATTCAAAGTGCAGGATATATCTATGGTGTTTTAGATGGTAAGGATATTTCTTTCCATCGTTATGTAATGAATGCAAAAGAAGGGGAAGTTGTTGACCATATTAATCATAAAGTTAGAGATAACAGAAAAAACAATTTAAGAATTTGTACTCAAAATGATAATGTTATTAATAAAAAACAGCTTCCAACAGTCGGAGTGCGTCAAGCTAAAAGTGGACGATGGTTCGCTGAAATCACAGCTTACAAAAAATATCACTGGCTTGGTACTTATGATACAAAAGAAGAAGTAATCGAGGCTCGAAAGAAAGGAGAAGAAAAATATTTTGGAGAGTATGCTTATCAAGAAAAAGAATAAACTCATAATAAGAAAGGAGGTGATGTAATGCTGTATGCTTTATTCGCATTTTTCATGGGTTTACTCGGAACAGCAATCTTTAATCAAGGTTTGTTCGGAAATGCTTTGTCAACTACTGTCGTTTTTCTGCTGGCAATCCCTGTTATCTTTGCAATTGGTGGAGCAATCCATGAAAGCAAAGAAGAAGAGCAAAAACGTCAAGCAGAATTCGAACGAAAGCAAAGAGTTAAACGTGGTCATCTTGAAGATGATTTAACTCCTCAGCAAAGAATTCTTTGGAATTCTCTCCATAAGTATCGTTATAGTGATGTCTTAACAGAGAACATTATTAACGAAACTAAAAGAGAACATGACCAAAAAATGTGGAGTTGGAGGTATAACAAAGAACTCAAAGAAAAGTATTTCGCAGAGTATTGTAAAACCCAATCTCAAACTAAATATCTCATGTATACGTATTATGAACGTAATATGGATGCAGAAGCTAAAGAGCTTCAGAAAATCGGACTTCTTGACAAGTATAGGAATTATACCTTTTGGGATAATTTTCCTGATAATTGGAAGTTGTCTGATGAAGAATTAGAGGCATTAGATTATGAGGACGAAGACTGAAAGGAGGTGATGTATATGTAGATTCCTTAAAATCTAATGAAAGGAGGTGAGGCGTATAACCATCGAAGGTGTATTGCTTTGCTTCGAGATTGCAATTGCAATTCTATGGCTCATTGGTAGAGCTAAATAAGATTGGGGAGAGAAATCTCCCCTTTCTTACAAATCAACCTCAACAATCAAACTATTTATTTTAGAAAGGATTTATTGTCATGAAAAAGAATCTTAACAACAACACTGCTCCTATCTCTTCTGCTGCTATTTTTGCTGAAGTTATGTCTGAAATGCTTGACTCTTATTTTACAGAGTGCATCTGTCATTTCAACAAGCTTTGTATGCGTAAGCGTAAGGATGAAACCAGTCGCTATTTCTTCTCTATGAAAGAAGTAAATTATGTCAGAGATAATTTGAAGAATCCTGATAGTGTCGTTGTCAAGCCTTTGTATGATAATGGCTCTATTTGGTGTTATGAAATGGATTATGCTCAGGTAGTTAAAGAAAAGAGAGGAGGGAAAATTACTGCTGAAACCTAAGTATAATCAAAATTAAAGAAAGGTTGTGATACTTTGGCTTACTTCGCAATTGGTCTTCCCATTGCAATTCTGATTCGTCTATTTGCAGGAGTTCCTTTGTTTTGGTTTATTGTAATTCCTATTACAATTCTCACATTCATTGGAATTGCTAAAATGGATGAAACTTCAATCTTAGCAGCAAGAAAATTCAAAGATGGTAAATCTATTGACTCTTTAGCTATGGCTAAAAAGTATTACGAGGAATACCGTCGAAGGGATGAAAAATATGAATACGAGCATTTCTGTGAACAACAAAAATATTTTTGGAAGAAAATAAGGAGGGAACATCCAGTGACTCAGGTTTATCTTAAAGATGGCACTGATATGTGGTGTGATTATGTAACATGGAATGAACGACTTCAGGAAATTCATCTTCGTGACAATAATCGAGAAGAATACAAAGTCGTTCGTTATGAAGACATTGGTTCAATTTGTGTCCGTTAAGTGAAGTCTTGGTAGGGAGGGTGGGTTAGACTTCTTAGCACTTATAGTTACTCAGTGGCTATAAGTTAAGATTCTTACTCAGTGAGAATCTGTTTTCCCTTTTAATAGGGAATTTTTTCCTTATTCAAGGGGAGATTTTTTCTAATTTCCAAGGGGGAGATTTTTTAGTTTTCCCCACCACCACCCCTAGAAATTAAAAATCGGTAATCGAAAGGAGAAACGCCTTCCTTTCAATAAACCCTCATCAAAGGGCAAAACTTTTTCAGGTTCGTCGGATGCGAAGGTCCCACTATGTTTCTCTCTCACTTTAATCTCCCAACCCACCTACCCTTTTTAAAGTGCAACGGGGGAGATTTTTTAATCATCAAAGGGAGAATCTTTTTCCCGCTTCGCTACCCATAACTTTCCTCAAGAAATATTCAGCAAATATCCAACCATTTCATTTTTCCCATTTCATTTATAATTAATTCTTTATAAATTTCATCTCAGAATCATTTTCAGTTCTCACCCATCAAATTACATTACTCCAACTCCATCTTTCAAAATTGAAGTTCAAATATAAATAATTTATTTATAAGTCATCCATCTTTTGTCCATCTTACCGCCTCAAAGCGTAATTGCAAAACAAAAAAGACCCAACTTATAAAAGTCAGGTCTTCTTATATCTACATATTTACAATTACATATTTGTAATTGTATCTATATATTATTCCTTATTTCCCCATCTTGAAGCAGCAATTCTCTTACCACGTTCCTTCATGGCTTCTCTCTGTTCATCAGTCAAATTACGACTCTTGGGAGGCTTGGGGTTTCTCATCCACTTAGCGGGAACCTTAATAGTCAAACATCTGTTCTGCCCATCATTATCACTGTAGTCAGATACAACACTTACTTCGTCAGGATAATTCTTGAGATAATCTTCCATAATTCTAATTACAGTAAAATAATCAGAACTCCATACAGCAACATCTTCTCCATGAATGAAATCAATACTGGTCTCAGCCATTTGAGTTATTCTCCTTTGAATTTTTGTTTGGATTATTTAAATTCTCATCATATTTCTTAGCCATATATTCTGGCTTGTAGTATGGCTTAACTTCTGCTCCATGTTTAATGAGCCATTTATTAATAACCTCACCTAAATCAGAAGCACACCTACTACAAATATAAGGCTGCATTTCTTCTACAGCAAAATGATAAGATGCAAGTGTTGTAAGCAAAGATAGATTTAATCTACGCCCTGAATAAACAGGTTCTTTGCAACATACGCATCGAGGTGTGTCATCCTTCTTGGGTCTGCCCTTATTTACAGTCTCTACTTCTACTTCCATTTTATTAACATCTTCTGTCTTGGTAGTTTCACTAGAAACTTCCTTTACAACATTCCCACTAGAGTTTGTCGTGACAGTATCAGTAATAGGCAGTGGATTTTTCGGCAACTCCTGTTGTCGTTGATTTTTCCTCGGTCTACCTCTTGGCATTATATGCACCTCTCTTTACATTAATTATTATAACAAAATGCCTGTAGCTTGTCAAGTGTTTAATAACTTTTCTTGACTTACTACAGACATTTGGCAACTTTAGTTGCTGTGGATTTCTTTAGGTTGTATAAAGCATACTTGAGCAATAGATATACAACTAAACAAAATTATGGATTAATTATATATTAATTACTTATAAATTTCGTTCTGTTTTCAAGAACTGCTAAGTTCTTGCTATTTTTTGTTGCATCATCATTTAAGTAAAAGTATACTACTAATTTTTAGTAGCTTTGTACTTTTGTATTTGTAATGTATTATAATTAAATTATTTATTTTCTTT